>Ga0179591_1354477_pt1 | contig 13440 bp, 7 predicted proteins | sample CZOMad2_1_08_16f_FD_182891 | JGI IMG/M metagenome (GOLD analysis project Ga0179591, IMG submission 182891) | Vadose zone soil fungal communities from Angelo Coast Range Reserve, California, USA - CZOMad2_1_08_16fungal (PacBio error correction) | ecosystem: Environmental > Terrestrial > Soil >...
ACTGCAAAAGCCTTTTGCCGAGAGAGCTCGAAAGAGCAGCACGTAATAAGTTAAGAAGGAGAAATACCGTCCGAAACAGAAAAGTGGATGTCCAGGGACTAGGTAGCAGAGCACTTGACGGAATGGGAACCCGTGATGAAATCGCATGCATCGGGCCATCATCTCTCCAGAAAAACGGCCTGGGGGTTCATACAAAAAGCTCAAATAGGGGGGGGGCGAAGGCAGCTGAAGCGCAGGTACGACAGCATCAGGAAACAAGAGGTCAAAAAAAAAATGGAATACTCGGGAGAAAACAAAAGGAGAGGTAAGGAAAGTTAAGAAAAAATCCTCCGGTGGCTGCATTGCTAAGGGACGACAAAAAAGTCTGACTTCATATGGGTACATAATGGCGTGTTGTAAAAAACTTAGGGAGAAAAAAAAAAAATCCTTCATTGCAGAAACTACCAAGAAAATGGGGGTTAATCAGCGAAGGGCTACAAAGTCGGGAGTACAACGACCAAACTACAGGAAAAAAAAAGTTCCTTCAGGAGAAAACTTGCTGAGGCACGAGACTGAGCAAGGAAAAAAGATTGCCTGGCAGAATTGAAACTCCTTGTTGGGGAAAAGAGAAGATAAAGACGCAAAAAGCTCCTCTGTCCTGATGTACTTGAGAGGTCTTTGGAGTGGGGGGCAGTGGACGGCGGGCCGGCCTGGTACCGCGAGCGCGATACGTGGGGCGGATTAAACATCTGGCGCAATCAGGAAGCATCAAATAGCCCTGTGGGTCCGCCCGGCACTCTTGATTCGGATCTAGAGGGGGAAGGCCGGGAAACGGATGATTGACGCACAGGGCGGGTGAATAATTTTGGGGGGTTCTCACCTCGCTCCATCAAAAAGGGAAACGCGACAACGTGGTAAGGGGGAGGTCATCGCCGCGAGGTACTCTAACAGCGTCGATCACCGAGTAACAAGGAAAGCCATAGCGTATTTTGATCAAGAATGGAATGAACATGACACCGGGTACTATGAGGATTGTCTCACTAGGACATAAAAAAAAAGCCTAGTGGAGACAAAATCCTCATTCTTGAGCTTGGACGGAATAGTAGTCTTTATCTTAACAGTAAAACAGCATGCGCAGCTTCGGCTGGAGAAAAAAAGGGGGAAAGTGCGCTTCGAGGGGCTCACAGCTAGATAGGGCTTGAGACGAGGGTTTCTGGCCCGAATCCGCAAGACTACGCCGACCGAGAGATTTCCTAGGGCCGGTGAAAAGAGGCCCGCGTGACAGTTCCAAAACGAGAAATGCCCGCCTAAAATGGAGCAGATACTTCCTCCCGAGGACGGAGGAAGCGGGAGAATGGGGAAACTGTCGCAACATGTTATGCCAGCGAGTTCGGTCAGGGAGAACGAAGCTCTCGCCATAGAGCGCGTGAACCTCGCCTGGCGGAAAGAGGGGACAAATAGGGGGAAAGGGAAGGGGGGCGGAGGCCGACTTGTGTATGGAAAGACAATGCTGAGCGATAAGAGAGTGTCTCTCGACGCGAGAAACGGCACGAGCCTTTGCGCGGACAAAAGACATTGTGGGCGCTCGTCGAATATCTCTCAGGGAGTTTTCTTCACGAGTCGTCAGGGCTCGAAGAGAAGCAAATCTGATCGAAGCGCACTAATTTCAGAAATGAAAATCCTCCCTCTAGAGAGAGGTGGTGGGGGGGAGGCTCTCCCAGGAAGAAAGGATCACAATTTGAGAGATCCCATTATCGAGGGGAATAAAGAATTCGCATAATACCAGGACGCTATGGGCGAGGGTGGTGGGACATTGGGAGTCGATCTGACAGGTAAGTCTATCAATCCTCTGTCAATGAGAGAGGAAATGTAAAGTAGAGGTTAGCGCCGACCCGTTTCAGAATTTGGTGCTGACACTGTCGGAACCGCTCTCTGGACCGGGAGGAAAAAAAAAAGAAGGAAAAAGAAGCTCGCACGACGGGCGTACTGGTGAGGCGGCTCATATCTTTGACTCCTGCAAGACAACCCTTCTAGACGATTGAGCGGAGAAGAGGGAGAGTATGACTAGTGAGGTGGTTTACAGAAAATCTCAAGATCTATGAAGGGGGAAGGGAGGGTCCGACAACTAACGTAAGGGGTCTCCAGGAAAGAGGGGGCTGGGGGGTAAGGTACACACGGGAGAAGACATTCAGAAAAGCTCTGGTGGGTTTTTAACTTATGGAGACTGGTCGCGGGATTTCTTACTTTCCCAGTTCAAGGGAGGCGGGAGGGACGAGTCAGCTCGTTACTGGGGGATCGACGTATACAAAGATCCAGAAGAATTGCGAGCTTATGGGGGAGGGATCAATCGAGAGCAAAAAAACATTGATTTTGACATATATTCGTCTCACTGGGTTTCCCCAATTGCTTATACTATATTCGGAAGAGGGGAAACACGGGAGACGACCCTCTGGTCTCACAGAAAGTCCCAATGGGGGCAATTTTTATCTGAAAGGTACTCTTAACGGAAGCACCTGTCAGGGGCTCTTAAAAATTGGCTGTGGGCTTGACGTGGGGGCGAGATGCTCTACTAGGGAAAAAAGTGGTAAACTTCGAGATAGACAACACGGCGAAACTAACTGAATGAACATTGAGATAAAGCGAAAAATATAATGACTCAACGTTAAAAATGGCGTCTTAGGGGAGAATCCACGAGGAAAGAGTGGGTCCGCAAGGGACGCAAAGCGCCGTGTTGGTACTAACCCTTGCAAGGTGAGGTGATGAAGCGCAAGACCTCGATTGAGCCCGTTCCGCAGGAGAACATCATCGATCGAGTTCGGAACGGTCTTTTCGGCAAGAAGGGGGAAGCGTAGACTCCTAAGTATGACGTTGGGAAGTGATGTAAAGGCTCGAGTATGCGCCCGTGGATGGTCTGCTCCGAGGGACGAGCAGCGCCGTAGCGGGAGAGCAAGAATAAGACCCGGCTGGACGCTATGGAGATGGGAAGATTAAGGCAGTTCAACAACGAATCTCGCCTCTGTCAATTCACAGAGTCTAAAGTAGGAGAGGATTGAATAAAACGACTCCGCGAGCTGAGGCTCGTAAGGGGAAACCCGAAAAGGGGGAGCTGAAAATCGTCGCAACGGGCCAGGCGATAGCTAGAAGGATGCCAAGACAGAGAAAAAAAAAACCGCTACGGATAAGGAAGAAGCCCTAAGATCGTTCGTGGGAGAACAACCTGGACAGCGGGCGGGAGGAGGAAGGGGTCTCGCATGTTTGGGAGTAAGCACCTTCGGATCGCAGGCCCTTACTCTGATAAGGAAAACCTAGTAGGGGGGGGGAAAAAGAGAAAGTCCTTGGGGGGAAAGGACTAGGGGGGAGGAGAGTCATTCTAAGGACCGCTCCGAGCACGTTTACTCCTTTTTTTAAATAAGGATGGTCCGGGGTTACCCGCGGCGCTTGAATGAAGCCAGGAGGAGGGAGAAGGTCGGGCAGGCAAACGGTCGCAAACTGAGAGGAGATCTCCCTTGCACGAGGAAAGAGTTCGATTTAGGTTTCTTAGAGTGAGGAAACTAAAAGAATAAAAGGAGAGTGTCACTTCCCGACCAAGGATGTTTCATCGGACAAACCTGCTAGTGCGAGAAGGTATGGAAGATTCAAAAGAGGGAAACGAGAAAGGCCCGTCCCGGGCCATAAGGGGGGATCAATAAGACGCAGCGACGGAAGACCCTTTGTGGAGAGGGGGGACGCGAAGGCCTCTTAGCAGAAAACCGTCAAGTAATTGGCGGATCAAAAAACCGCGTCTAACTGACAGTAGACGAGCCGCGCGCGTATGTAATTACTGAGGCATACTGGAACAGGGGAGAGACGCAGGACTGGGACTGAAGCACCAAGAGAATCAAATTCTTTTTTAAGGTAACAATTAAGAGGAGAGTCCGTCAGAAATCCCGTCTATGATCACAGACAGAGAAAGGTTGATATCAAGTTAGACACATAAGAAAGGGAAAAGCTCTTCTCCTCGGAAAAATAAAGGGCAGGAAGGGTTAAAGTCGTTGTAAAAGAGGAGCTAATTTGCCTGAACCCGGGTCACTACATCGATTGAACGACACTCCATCGAGCACTTCTCTTCATCAAGCTCGGAAGGGAGAGCGGGGGGGGGGGATTGAGTCGTCGCAAACTGGAATCTCTATCGCGGTTGCGAAGAGGGACGGTATTAATTAGGTCATGGTCCTAAATTCTCTCAACATGGGGGTAAATAGGAGAAAGAGAAATCTTAACAAAAAGGGGGGCGTCAGAAACGCTTGCGAAATGAGTCCTAGGCGGCGGTAGAGCGCCCGTCTTCGAGAGCGAAGAATCTACCGCCTCCAAAATCGGAAAGAGGAGGAAAAACCCAGCAAACAAGGCTAATAAGTTCAACGAGGGGCCCTTAAAAAAAACATCCAGGGAACAGCAGAGTTGGGGTCTATAGTGTTCAAGGGGAGGATATATCCCTCCGCCAAAGGCAGTGCGCGACGAGGAGGAAGCCCGAGACTCGCTCTCATCGCAAGCGCGAAAAACAAGCCTCTCAATCGAGGGGGGAAAGTCAAAATGGCGCGTGAAAAGCGGTGGCAAAACAGCATACCAAAAGAATGAAAGAGGAGAATTTTTTTGGTCCTCTTCTACCCGGGGGGACCTCGGCTCGAGCTGTTCGGAACCAGGAAGAACAAAAGTCTTAAGAGAGAAAAAGACAAACGTAACACTCTTAAGGAGATAAAAAGAGGGTTTTCATACCGGAAAGGAGGTGATAGGGGCAATGACAAGTCGACGACAAAATGGGAAAAGAAGGAACTTTCTTCATAAAAAAGTGAGGGCGGGAGAAAAGGCTCTATTGCCAATTTGTGGAAGGCCCCCCAAGCGGACTTTTGCAATTAGGAGGGGAGATGCAGCAGCGGACGACTGTAGGACTGAGAGATCCAATTCGGAGGAGGGCGAGGACAATTCGCGGAAAAAAACTTGTTCTAATCCAGGTCCCGAACATATCGAGCGAGAAAGAACTATTCCCCATTGGCGCAGGGGTCGGCGACCACTCCGCACAACGAGAGGACGTAGCGAGTCAGAAGCCTTTACCTCTTACATGATTGGGGGGCGGAGAGAAGAAGATCAAAAGCCAGCAGCCGGGACGGATTGGTAGAGAAAGATGAGGATCTGGGGCCTTCAAAGAGCGAGTTCGCAGCCTCCGCTTCGGAGAAAGGGACGCATCAACCGCGATCAAGGTCAGAAAACGACGGGAAGAGGAAGGAGCGCTACGGAGCTGCGCCAAAAAAAAAGGGGGGAAAAGAGTCACATTTCGTCCGGTAAATGCTTCCGGACATGGAAATACACAATGACGTTAGCGAGGAAACGCTCTCTGATCGAGTATCGCGGGGGATCCCGAGAAAAAGCAGATACCCGATTCAGCATCATTGGGCGAATAACAGAAAGAGGAAAGAGCATCTCCCTGGATGAAGAAGAAAGTGGCTGCGCATGATGAATGGAGGAGAGAACCGAACTAAAGAAAAGAAAAGAAGCAGCGGATTTGGGAAATTCGTCCCGGGAGGGGAAGGGAGGAAGTCTAACACTCCCTGTCAGGCAGGGAAGTTTAAAAAGAAACGCGCGGTAAAGTCACCAAAGAATCCGATGAACTCTCCCTTGGAAGCGGGGATGCACAAGTCAAAAAGACGTAGGGACAACTACACGCCGCGGCTCGAAAGAACCTACCAAGACTAATATTCTGAGGTAGAGGGCTCGTGGAGAAACTCCTCTAAAAATGTAGGCCCCACCTGCCGTGAAAGGGAATGAGTTGCCAACCGCTATGGTTAGAAGGTTTTTGGGGTGGTGTTATGGTTTTGTCGATTTGTTTCTATCGTGGTGGTGTTTTTTTTCTGTGTCTGTTAGGGGAAAAGACGCTATATAAAAAACTTCTCCAAAAAAGGGAGAGAGAATGCAAACGGCGCAACTGCCCAGGAAGTGTTTAAAAGAAGGAAGGGGGGGTGGTTGGGGGAATAAGGAACAGCCGGCACACAATTCCACTGCTAAATGCTCTGAGCACCAAGGGAAAAAAAAAAGGGAAAAAATAACTTTGTGTTTAGCCTGGGAGCCGAGGGGACAACAAATTACGAGACTGCGCCTTGCTCCTCTCGAGGCAGCAAAAGGAGCCAGAAGGAAAATCCACATTCAACCGGCGGACACGTGTGTACGGGGAAGTGAGAGACTTTTCAAAAACCTAGGGAGAACATGGAGGATTGCGTCGTGCTGTGCACTCTTCCTTCACTTCGTATGGGAAGGGGTCGCCGGTTAGGACCAAAAAGCAAGGACGTCAAAATCTCTGACTAAAAAGGGTAGGACTGAGCAAAGGCCAGGAGGCCCATGAACAGGAGAAGAGGCCTGATCAAGAGGCCGAGTTGCTGAGCCGAGATAAATTCTGTGCCCGTTCAGTGCTTTTTAAATCTGAGTGAGGAAAAAAAGTGTGTCATGTCGTAAATCGCTTCAAGAAAAGAGAAAAAGGAATTGAGAAACTGGCACCCGAAGGGGAAGTGCTACTCTCAGACTTTGGCCCGGAGAAACTTCTAGTGCTATAAACCCAGTTGAAAACTTGAGAGGGGCAGAATAATTACATTGTCGGGAATAAAAGGAAGCCTGACTCTCGGTATTTCTGTCCTCTCAGGTCGGACTATGAAGGTGCGAAGCGCTAAGGCTCGAGGTGCATTAGGGAAATTTGACATGAGAAGAGATCAAAAAAATTGGAAATAAAAGAATAGAATGAAAGGCCGTGATCTCGGGGTCTTCTAACGGCCAGAACGTAAGGGACATCATCATTAAAATGAAAAGCCGAGCGCTTGGTCATATTTCCGGAAGCAAGTATTAAGGACTAGAAGGGCCGGAGGGGGTAGCTGTAATGAGAATAGAATCATCTGTCACCTGGGGAAGAGCGCCAATCTACAAGTGATGAGAGTAAAGAAGCGCTTGGCGAGATCTTGCAAAGAAAATCAGTAAAACTGAAAGAAGAACAAAGGGTATTCCAATCCTCAATTAGTAAAAAAAAGAGGAGAAGGGGGTCTGGTGATGGGCGCGGGGGCAGAAGCCGGCCGGGGACCCAGCTCGAAAAGGGCATGGAGGGGCATGAAAAAAAAAGCTCGGAGAGGAATGGGAAAAGGGCGGTTTTTCCTCCAAAGGAGCGAAAACCATCCTGCAGTAAACGGAAGAGATAACCCGCACGAGAAGAAAAATTTGCCGAGGGCTCATCCAGTTGAAAACTGAAAAGAGGGGTGTTAACACCAAGTCTATGTCCTGGAAAAAAAAGGGTGGGATCATGGAACGAGAACCTGAGGACAAAGTCTGCCTCAAGGCGAAAAAGTTCCGAAAGTAATGACTTCCTTTTTTGAAAGAAAGAGAGCTATGCAGAAAAACACTGAAATGTACTTCACACTGGTGGCAGGGAGGAGAGTCTTTCTTCCTAAAGTCGGGGGGCCTCGATATACGAGAGTATCCGTTGGGTTCGGAATCAACCTTTTGTGCCCTAAAACAAGGATGAGGGGAGATTTCATCAAAGTCATTGCGGATTTAAAAGGATCCAGGTCCTACAAGGTTGGACGAAGGAGAGCTTACAAAAGAGGAGTAAGATCTGAAGTCCTCTTCAACAGTGGGGGAAGAGGAGAATCCTAGTGCCCCGAGTCTAGATTGGTCTCTGGAAGAAACTTCGCCTCGCTAATATTCTCATGAGAATTAAGGTAAGAGACGCAGGGTAATCCCACCGGAGGACGGAAATGAGTTCTAAAAACAAAGTGATGAAATCAGACGGAGCAATAAAATAAAATCGTGATTCTTGACGTGGCATTAAAGAGGTCGACTAGAAAAAACTCAGCAGCCAGCGCTTGCTCTCACATTGGGATTCACGATCTTCTTTCAAATGAGAAAAGCCCTTCTGGAGGAAGAGACTATCAATCGGGGTACTCGGAAATCGCGGAGCAAGCCAATCTAAGCACGCGAGCCAGCATTGAAAAGAGGGAAGAACTTCCGCGGAAGGTCCACCCAAACTGACAAAACCGGCGAACTGGAGCAGATCGAGTGACAGCTTCATAGCAGAGGAATGCCGAGACACGCACATTTCTGGTATGAAAGGCATCGCTTGGAACTGGGAGGTCTGTTCATACGCCAGCTGGAAAACGCGATCGGATCACTTCGAGACTACAATGGCGGATGCGGAGCGCCGGGGGATATGAGAGCATAAAGTGGAAAGAGACAAGTAGGAAAGCCGAAAAACGAGGAAGCTCGCAATTGCATAGAGAGGAGTCGACAATGGCGCCCACAATGTGAGCATTAGGGAGAGGCAAATCTGCTATCTGGTATGATGCCATTTCTGTTATGATTGCTAGAACGGGCCGCGAAACGCTATACGAACTCGTAAGGAAAAAGCCCTCGACATCATCGCGAGAGGAGTGTGTGAAAGAACGAAAGAAAAAGGGAAGAAAAGGTGCAAACAAAGCAGTTTCTATAAATTGCAATGGGAGAGCTGATATAAAAAAAAGGCCTAACAGCGAGAGACGACTACTTCTGCGGAGAGAAAGATTAAAAATAGAGGACCGATTCAGAAAAATGTTCAGTTCAAACTAGAGAAACTAAGACACGGCGGTCGAAAAAAAATCTTGGAGGGAAAGGGGTGGGTCTCGCCTCTCTGCTGCGAGGAAAAAAAGGAGCCCGGGGGGCCGAAAAGAAGCGCGCGGTGCTGAGGACATGGTCCAGACTGTTTTCTCAAGTCACCGTCCAGAAAGAAAAACTTGCGAGGAGGATATTTGACTAGCGGAGATGCGCTGGACACTCCAGATTTTGTGGCAAAAGAGAGAGACGTCATATCTCACAGGATGGTTCGGAGAAGGACTCTCGTCAATGAAAATATCTAAAATGAAAATAGGGTCAGTCCGTTTAAAACGGCGAAGAACTAGGTGAAGGGAACTGAGGCGCAAGGTTAGTCTTTTAGGGGGAATGAAGATGCAGTAAAGAGGAGGAAAGGCTTTTCAAGTTGCTCACTAAAAGAAAAAAAACACGAATCCTTTTAGATGCGATTGCAAGCGGCTGATCTGGCGCGAATTTTGGCATTTGGAAGATGGGCTTGTCTCTATTGGGAAAAAGTTTTTAACAGGAATTGACGAAAGGGGGAAAGACGATGAAAAGCACGCCACAAGATGGGAAATGGAAGAAAAAAGACGTACTAGTCGAAAATGCAAGAGAAGGAAGTGCTTAAAAAAAAGAAACAGGGGCCTTTGGACTGACTGTGAGGATAGGGCGGTCAACAGAATGGAAAAAGTTAATGACCAACGAGAGGAATTGTCTATCCTGAAAAACGCGGCGAGGAAGGAAAACGCTAAACTTCACTGAGGAAACTTGAAGCACTCTTAAAGGAGAGGGAGGAGAAAGAGCCGGCGAATTGATTCGAAGAAGGATGCTGGTAAAATACTCGCATTGACGGGCCTAAATCGACTCTTGTGGTGGAACTAAAAAATAGAAGGAGTAGAAGGAGTTATCTGCCGCGTACGACGCAGAAAGAAGCGGTCTCTCCTTCAGTGAGAGGTGGAACGCCGCGGCTGAATCAGACAACCCGAAGAAGTAAAGGTGACCCGGGGGATACTTACGGGGAGCACCGCGAAGACGTGTGACGAGAAAGGCTCTTCAGAAAGACGGCGGCAAGAGAGTGAAGCTCAAAAAACCTGACGAAGAGCGCTGCACGAAGGGTACGGGACATATTCAAAAAGCAGACAGGCACCTTTATAAAAGACCCATTGAGAGAAAACAGCGTTCTCTGAAGTGGTAAAAGAAAGGAAAATTCGCAAGGCTGTGGGCGGGGGGGAACATATACCGAATCGACGCAACTGTTACCACGGGAGGGGAAGGGAAAGGTCGATACTAGAATCTTAGACAGAAGAAAAAAAGCCCCTAATATGAGGAAAGAGATCCCCGCGTGTAAAAGTGTAAAAAAGGGGAAAAGAGCTAACCTGAAATGGCGCGAGACTGGTGAAGTCACTGAGAGGTACTCTTGAAAAACTACTCTCAGAGATAAAAAAAAACAGAAAGGATGAAAATTAGATACGGGAAGGGACTATGACAGAGGGGTGAAGTCCGATCCCTCCGCTTCGCCACGTAATAAGACGGCATCAGACTGGTCTTTTGTAACAAGCGGCGCTGGTGATATTTCGGGAAGGCCAGGAGTCAAAGGGAGGAGACTAAAAAAGAAGGCTCACTTAGGGTACTCAGAAAGCCGGCCAGAGAGAGAGATTTAGGTCGGAAAAGAGGAGGATGCCCTCCGAGATCGGGCAAGAGGATTTCATGGAAAGCGAGAACAGAGAACTACAAATCCTGAGTCCCCGAATGGAGAGAAGGAAGGAGTGCCTATCAATAAACGAAAAGAGTGAGAGGAGAAGTCCCGGGTCACAAACAGGGAGTGAGAAAAAAGTCATTCAGAGGAGCAAGAGCTCATAAAAAAACGTTCGATCTGTGCGCAGAAGAGATAAATAGAGAAACCCGAAGGATTCGTCTTCGGAACACGTTACAGGGTCGAGAAAAAGTTGCATCCGGCATTGTTAGAGGAGCGCGTACAAATAAGGCGAAAAGAGCTGATTCTGTGCGCAAGCAAAACCCTCAAATGCACCTGGAGGGGGTTTAATCTTCCCCCTTCGTAGTGAAGCAGCGCGCAAAAGCGGAAGCGACTTCGGGCGAGGAGACCTAAGCTCCCGTCAAGCGAGGAAAAAGGCATGACCGCAGTTCGGATGCAAAGGACCTACCGTGAGACGACGTTTAAAGGAGGGATTCGAGGGAAGGGTTAAAGCATGCAGAGGGGAGGAGACCATCGCCCGAAACATCTCGACCCACTCCAAGCTCACTTGGGGATGCGATCCGAAAAACGGGAGGTAGAAGTCCGATTCAGGTCTTCGAAAAACGAAAAGGGAGATCTAAGGGAGGATCCAGGACGGTTAGGAAGGGTTCAGCTCTAGAGAGACTGCGACGGGGGGGGGAAACTAGGAGAAATTGAAGGCAAGGGAAAAGGGAGTAATCATCCTTGAGCAAAGAGGAAGACTGACTTAGAAAAGACTCCAAGGAACTCATCGTACATCGCATCTAGGACCTCAAAAAGCAAAGAGAGGCTCTTGCAAAATCCTAAAAAGACAGAAAGTGTAGAACTCCCAGAGGATCCGTTCGTTGAGGGGAGGAACTCCCATTAGCAACGTTTCGGTGAGTTGGTAAGTCTGCTTATGCGAAGAGAAGGACGAACCACGCAAAGGTCAAGGGAGGAGAGACGTTGACCCAACTCTTCTGGAAAGAGAGATCCGGGCCGGCGAAATGACTCAGCAGTCTCCTTTGTTCCATTTCGTGCCCTTCTTTCGCCACCACTGAAGAAAAGGGAAAGAAAAGGGCTTCACTGAACTTCTATGAGGTTTGCAGAGGAGACTTGTTTGAGCTCTGCAAAAGCTAGGCGAAAAATGGTCAGCACAAATTGAACCAACTGGCGAGGAGGAAGAAAATCTCAAGCGAAAAATCATTTTTGGGTCAAGGAGAAGATTGACGCGGATTGAATAGCTCAATGAAAAGAGAGGAAAGAACTCATTAAAGGATAGGACTTCAGCTGTTCGACAGGCGCGACTGCCCGTAATGAAAGGCCTCGACCCGAGAAGGTAGTTGTCAAAGGAGTGACTGGGGCCTAAGAGCCAACCCAGAGCTGGTTCAGTTCCTCAGAAATTAGAGGCCGGACAGAGCGGTAGCTTTGAGAGCTTGGAGACGTGGAGTACCATGTCTCAAGAGAGAGATATCAGACCCCAGGGGGAGCAAAGTCTTTCCTATCCGTGCATGAAATCGAACATGAGCGAGGATTTGACTTGGGAGCTTAGCGAAGTGTCATTGCCGCTCTCACGGGGAGAAGACCGAAGGAGCTCGGGTTTCTAACCAAAAAGAAAGGTGAGATGGACACCGATCTTGCTCTCAAAGAAATCCTAGGGAGGGAAGATGGAGAAAGCCTAAACGAGTAGGCCCTGTCAGAATTTTCGAAGGGCCTAGCGGTCGCGCTCTATCGCGGGGAGAAGAAATACTAAATATCCGGCGATGAAGCGTTGACGCGTGACCTTCACTCTGAGAACGGCTGCTAGTAACTCTAGAGGGAGGATAGGGGAAAGAACGAAAAAAGAGGCCGATAAAAGCAAGAGCACCCGCGAATACGACAACAGGAGGGAAAATCCTTGGGAAGGAAGGAAGGGGCACTCGGCGGCGGAATGATGAAGGAAGAAGAGACCATTTGTCAAGAAACGCCAGAATGGAATGAAGGGACAGAGAGTTGAGATTCTGCGACAAAAAGGCACTATTTCCGCTAGGAAGGAAGGCCGTGGCCGTCAAACAGAGCCGAGACATCATAGGACGAAGGGCGTTGATGCCATTCGGAAAGAAGGGAGACAGGGCGCCCCGAGAAACCACTAGGAGATATGCAAGATCCCTCTAAGAAACTGAAAAAAAAGAGAAGCACTAAGAATATGGGAGAAGCGGAACGATTCGCGCGCACTAAGGAATTGACCTAAGGGGTGGTTCAGGAAAGTTAACCACGCGAATTTAAGGTGTCGATCAGGGGAGAGGCGAAAGCAGGTAGAGCTAAGCGGCACCAAATCACCGGGGCTGTATGTATCCGGCAAATATCGGGGGGAGGCTCCCTAGGCCGTCAACACCAGAGAGGAGGGAAGGGGGATACTCCGTACGAAGACGAGAGCTTGGGTTAAAGCAGAGGGGGGGAGCGCCTGATTAAAGGAAGTAAAGGAAATTGGGGGAAATTTCTAGAGAGGCGGCAAAAAAAAAGAGGGCTCCAGCAGCAAAAAAAACAATAGGAAAAGGCGAACACGTGGTCAGGGAGGGGACGACTCCGCGTGGTTGGGAACCGAGGAGTTTTAAAAAAAGAGCCATAAGAGGGGACATCGGACGGTGAGCCTTCCGCAAGAAGAGGAAATGGCAGGAATGGTGGCTTCGAACACCCATCAGGCTCAATCGGGAGACCGCCAGAAGGGGCCCTGGGAAAAGGTCAGCCAGGAAATGAATACGCCTGATAGCCCGTGGACCGCGGACCAGGAGGAGGAAAAACAAACCTTTTGCGAGGGGAAGAGATCACCTATCGGGGGAAACAAACGTTGCTGCGGAGGTCCCAGGTCTGAGGCCAGGTTCGGAGAAGGTAAAAGCAGAAAGACGTCGGAGGAGAAAAAACGAGTTTCTGTGAAAGCGGTTGCTCAAACTGAAAGGAAGGGGGAAGAGGGAGTCAGAGCCAGAAGTAATCCAACTCCCAAAATCCTCAACATCGTCAAGTGAATTGAAAAAGGCCGATCCAAGGAATGAGGGAGAGGGGGCGGAAATAGCGCGCTCGCGATTTAATACGGTTAGTTAGGAGGATTCTTGGGCTGCGCCGGTTCACTCTCCAGACGTGCAGGCCGTCACAGTTTCAGTTCATAA
>Ga0179591_1373253_pt1 | contig 13440 bp, 11 predicted proteins | sample CZOMad2_1_08_16f_FD_182891 | JGI IMG/M metagenome (GOLD analysis project Ga0179591, IMG submission 182891) | Vadose zone soil fungal communities from Angelo Coast Range Reserve, California, USA - CZOMad2_1_08_16fungal (PacBio error correction) | ecosystem: Environmental > Terrestrial > Soil >...
GCTGACTGCCTGACTGTTATAGTACCCTAAATATCAGAACTGTCGCCGCTAAGGGGTATGAACTGACTTGGGCTGGATTGGTTGCGCATGCCACACAAGTGTGAATCTTTTTCACCGCTGCCAAGAGATCCGCTAACAACGATCAATGCAAAACACACCGGAGTACCCTATTCTCTCGCACGGGGGGGAGGGGCAAATTGCGCTACTTGAAATCAATTACATATCCAAAACACACCAAATCAACCCCCAGCCGATGATCGCCGCCCCGCAAAAGCCCTGCCCCCAACCTGCCAAAATCGAATGGACGATCCAGCCACAGCGACAGGGTGCTCTGCCCGAAAATTCCCAACAATGTCTTTCCCAAATACTCGAGTTACGGAGGCCCATCATCCGTCAGTCCCCCGTCGATTTCCCTTTACAACAATTGAATCTTTAAAACGAGATTCCCGCCAGGGCGAATGGAAGATTTGGACGGGAAATTATTTTCGCCGGAAAACACCACTTCCGTTTTCTTCACTCTTTCCCTGCTTAATCCTCCCAGTGAATACCAATTACCGTTTTTCAGCTCCGACCGACCGGACATCAACAACGGAGGCGGTGAATATGGGCCTCACTGTAGGAAAACAGCAAGTGAAGCCCCGAGCTTTCAAGGCGAATGGTGCCAAGATAACGGGTTTAAGATGGTCAAATAACACAAAATTTCCTTCAAAAAATCCTGACCCGCCTATAACCGCAAATATTTTTTTCACCAGATCGGCTGACAACCAATTTGTCCTTCCGGGTTCGTGCCCCGAAAGTTCAAATGACCGTGGACATGGAAAGATCGCTTGTCCACCGTTCCATTCGAGTCCAAATTGAACATTTCATCCCCTTTTTTGGGATTATCAAAGGTATTCCAACCCTCACAAACCCACTCTTCAATTCGCTGCCTTGCTGCCTGGGGACCGTTCGAGTTTTGTGCCAAAGATTGGAAAGTATGCTGTAGCTGCCATTTAGAGAGTCGAATACGTCCACCGGAACTTAATCCCACACAATATTGCCCATCACCACCTTCAAAAACGACCCCGCCCTTTCCCCCATTCAATGCAAGAAAGAGTTGCTTGCCAGGCCCTGCCTGAGAGCAGATTTCGGAAGTGTCCTAAGAAGCTTGGTGGAATTGAATCCCCTGGGGTTTTGGATGAATAGGTGACGAATGCCCTTGGTGTAAGGACAAACCCAAATTGAATAGGAATGTTATTGAGTTGGGGATAAATCACGAACAAATGTGACGACATTTTCGGCCCGGTACGGTGCCCTTTATTAGTGGGAGATTGAAGTGTCCTTAATGTGCTGGGCAGAGATAAAGAAGCATTTCTTGTCCGAACCATTTTCCCGTTACAAGGAATGCGATGAAGTCGCTGAACAATTAGCATTACAAACGTGGTCTATTTAATCACCTTCGTCCGGTGAATGCAACTGGAACGGACTTTGGTTTGGCCGTTCGTCAGAAGTGCGTGATTTTTCACCGCCTTTTTCAAGGATGCCATGAGGTCCACTCAAATGCGAACGTCACAAATGGTCCGAAGACTTGGTTCCGCCCTTTGAAGGTTAATGCCACTGGACCGTATTATGGGTCCCTAGCACGCAGAAATTGATGGACCCTATCTCCCCTGAAAGGGGCTGCCTCTTTTCGGGTCGTTTTTTTTGCTACTTCAAAAACTAATGTAAACCGACGTTTCAAACACCCTCGAAGAAAGTGCAAGAATCTCAACAATTAGAGATTAAACGTACCAAAGTACCCACCGCCGCCATCAATCCACGCCCTGCAAAAAAGCCCTTTGCCCAATTGCAAGATCGATGGGAACAGACGCCGGCCTAAAGCGAAGACGTCTCCCAAGCCCGCGCTCCCGGCACCGAAGTAAGGTTTTGAACGCTGGCTCCACGAAATTCCGTCTTCGATGCACCTAACAATGAAGAGATTGAGCCCCAATTTTCTCAGTAAGGTACCGCAATGCCAGTATGACTTCCGAGATTTTCAATCGAATGGTGGGGAGCTATACTGGTATTCGGCTAAATGGGGGGGGGCGCTTGCCCTTTGAAACCGTCCGTTTAAGCACTCTCGAGTTACGTTATCGCGTCGCTCCGGGCAAGCTAGAAGAATATTTTTGTGTGCCACCCAAGGGGGCTTTCTTGTTCTCCGAAGGACGGCGGAAGAACTTCTACGGGAACTGTACAAAGCAGATCTTCTGGACGAAGTTTTTCAGGCTCAGCATAGATTGCCGGCGGGCAAAATCAAGTTCGCTGATCTTTGGGGCGAGTACCCATCCCTTGAATTTGATTGCATTTGGTCTGGCGGGATGGGAACAGTGCCCCTTGAAAGCGAAAATTCAACGGCGTTATGGGCCGTGGGTCGCAATCAAGATTGTTTGCTGCCCGCCGATGCAGGATGCTTGCCAACCGTCGCCACCTTTCACGTAATTCGTTTGCTGCTGCCAACTAAGCCCATCCCCCAAACATTTGTCGCCCGCTCACGATGCTGGGCAAGCCAGGCAACGTTCCTTCCCTCCGTGATGGAAATATTTCCGAAGGCAGCGATCCTCATCAAGCACTCAGCACTGGTCAAAAAGAATGGGGCATTTTTCTTCCGTTCCAAGGCCCCGTCAATTTCATTTTGCAGAGCCCCGGCAAAGAGGCTTGGAGTTCGCTTCATGGGACGGAGTGAATCCCATCCGAGACACATCAAACCATGCGAAAAATTTGCTTTTAGAAACAAAAAGGGAGTTGTCCAATTCCCCGCGACTGGGTTTTCGCTCGTATTGAAACTGAGGTGGCAACGCACACCCCAGCCCGAACCTCACCGGCCGCGGACCGATTATGGGAACCGGTGGATTACATGGCCCCCGAACAGGGAATGAGTACGAAGCACGCACCGAATCTTCGGGCCTGACATCTGTATTCGCTTGGTTTTTTTTCCCTGTACTACCTGATCGCTGGAAAGCGACCTACGATGGGGCCGAAACGATGGCCGGCCAAAAGCAAACTGGTTGCTCCCATCACACTTCATCAAACGCATCCTCGCCCTCCGTTCCTGATCTACGCACCGTCCATCCCGAATGGGTGTTCCGAACCGTTGTGCGAAGCCGTCCCTTCAAGAAGAATGGTCCGCTAAGAAAATTGAAGACCGTTACCAACAATGACCGAAAGTCAATTGCCGACCCTTGTAGCGATTAGGGACCGGCAACAATCACATCAGTGAGCGTTCCCAGCAGTCGCCGTTGGTAACAACGTCGCCCCAACCGATGCAACCCTCCATTTTATTTATACGAACAACAAAGCAAACACCGCAAGCGACAAGTCCAAAACTTATCCGACGAAGAAGGTCGGCCCGGCCAAGAGCAAGTAACAAATAATTGGCCTAGTGTTTGGTGCGGCATTCGCGGCGTGGTTTGATTCTGGGCGGGCATCGTCATTTTTTTTCTTTGCAAACGAAAGCGGCACGTTGAAATTTGTGGCAATCGATCAGCCTGAATGCAATGTGCAGGGTGGTTTTTTTTTGACTTGGGAAGGGAAAGGTGTTTAGAATCAGCAAAAAAGGTGGCGCGGCAAGATTTACGCATTGGCCCGTTGGCCCCAGGGAAGCATCGGTTTGAAGTCCGAGAAGTATGGCCGTATCAGTTTCTTCACTCAAGATTTGAAGATTGCCAAGATGGCAATACGAGACCACTCACTGCGAAAACGAGCGCAGTTAAAGACATCCGCCTGCAACCGATATTAGCAATAGTCCCGCACACAGGCTGTACCGAAAATAATGACAAGAATAGCTGGGAGGTCCTGTACGATAGGCGCGGTGACGGGGCGTCAGAGAGCGTCGAGAAGGAGAAGGGCCCCCCACAAGGCTGGGTTTTTTTTTTTTTTTCGATGGGGCTACGATTAATCCTTATACTGGATTATATGACCGTTGGGCAGCCTACAGTCAGAATGGCGGGCCCGCACTCACTTCGCACGCATGCACAATTGAAAAAGCGGCGGTTCCGCCGCAAGTTCAGTCGCAGGTATGTCGTGCATTGCGGATATCGTTCTTGTATCTCGAAGCGGAGGGACGAAAAAGAGCGAGGCCCAATGGGTTACAAAACCGGTTGCTCCTCTTACACGACTTTCAGCTCCCCCGTCCCAAACCGCGGATGTGGCAAATGGCATTGGTACGATTTTTCATCCCAATTTCTTATGAAATGGAGTGGAAATGACGGGACTTTTGGGGGCGGCTATCCCAGACTTAACGTTTCCACATTCCCTCCGGCGCATATTCCGGCGCTCACCTACAACGATATGAAAGGCCGTGCTGAAATGTGGCTGAAGAACTCGTCCCAATGCCCGGGTTTGAATGGCTTGGGCGCCTACGATTACGTCAAAAGGGTAATCATTCATTGGGTCGTTTTTTCACGAATTGAAAACGGCGGCGAGCCAGTCTTCTTTTTTTTCGGTTGGAGAATATTGGGATTTCGAACACTTCAGCCCGTTGGACAGGCTGGACCACTGGCCGTCCGCCATTCATCGCGTTTTTCGATTGTCGCGCTCTCCCTAACACCGAATGCAGACGTTTGCAATAACACGGGTTGGCGGCGGCAACCTTATCCAACGTGCCTCGACCCAACCAAAATCGGTACGGCTGCGAAAGACATTCGAACGAGATCAGTGAAACCTTCTGCGCAATCACGATAAAACCGAATCAAATCACAAAGCTGGATTAAGAATGATGGTTACGCGATCATCATGACTTTACCCACAGGGTTTATCCCTGCCATTTTTTTTGGAAAGATTATTACAACTATGGGCTCGCCACCGGCGGCCGGCCTCGGGCAGCGGTTGGGGTATTGGGATAATCAATATTTGCTTTTTGGTTGCCGCGGAAAAAATTGGGTGGGGGGGCCGCCCGAACATCCAGATCTCGGAGAGCAACGACCCCGCAATGGCCCTCATTCTCGGCAGCTACGGTTTTACTTCGAGGTTTCGTCGCCGGGGTTACATCATCCCGTGGGAGAACTCGAATCCGAGCCAGTGGGAAAGCCCTACACAAACAACCTGACGCCGCAACGTGTTACTTTGAAAATCACAATTCTCACAGCGTACGCCTGGGGTCCTCAACGGTTGGCGTGCGGTCAAGAATAATGTCCGCGCCGAACACCAGTTGTTTCGACGGCCAACTCGGCCAATGTGCAAGATCTGGGCCTGCGCCTAGGGGCTACGCAGGTATTCCCTGATTCCTGTCGATGGTCCCTCTAAGCCTTCCTATTTTTTAATTTACGTATCGGGTAATCCCCTAATCCTTCGTGGCAATTCAGTCCTGGGGAAACTAGATAGCCCGGCTACCGACAGGGGACAGCCTTTCCCGCCTTTCGGGCGGGAAGGCGGTTGCGCCGAGGTTTCCACTCCTGTCGATAATCTCTCTCAACAGACAACAAAAAAAAAAAAAACAAAAAAAAAAACCCAAATAAAAGGATAACGAACGAACAAAACAACAACCAAAAAAGACTCCAAGAAAAAACTCCAAACACTAACAAAACTAAAAACGCAGAGAAAAAGAGCAAGCGATCGGTACAAGGGATGAAAGGGAACAGAACCGACTAACAGCGATCTACAGAGGCGCGGACGAGAGCCGAAAGTGAACAGAGACAAACGCAGCCAAACACATGTTCATCAGAGAAAAGAAAGAATCGCGGGCGGGTGGTCAGGATAAGAATGACTACAAAAAATGAATCCCGGACCGAACATGTTCCGGGAGCTAGAGAGGGACACTACGGGTGACTAAATACCCGGGCGCTCGGGAAATGTGTTTTTCGAAACGCAACGGGAGAAACCGCGAAGGGGTGACCATCACTATCAACGGGAACGAAGTCTCGAGCATGCACATCAAGGGGGAAGTACAAGCAATGGAAGAATACATCGCGGGGGAGAAATTCCAAGGGGAAAGGCGGAGCGCCATGAAGGGATGACACACAACGCAACCAAGTCACAGTGACAGTGGCGGCAGGGAAAATGAACGGAGGGCAAAAGCATTACACTAGGGTAATGAAACTCCAAAGACGAGACGAGGAATAGGTGGGGGGGGGAGAAAGGAGAGCGAGGGGACTATCTAGGGAGGAGGGTAAAGGGCATGGGGGAAGCGGGGTGTGGGGGTATAAAGAGCTGGGGTGGGCTTGCGGGGGATAGGGAGGGACCGTTGACTAGGAGTTGGACATGGGGAAGAGAGGGTTCGGATGGGCGGAGAGGATAGATGGGGCGCAGGGACTCAAAACGGATCGGCAACCCAGAAGACAAAAGCTTCCCCGTCCAAACCCAAAAGATGAAGAGACATGACCACGAGATACTAGAAAAACCTTCTGGGCAGAGCTCGAGCGGAGGAAACGTGTATGAGAATAACAAGTGTTGCAAGCAATAACCCCAGCAGTAAACAACCTGGCGCCGGAGAGACCGAGGGGACGTAAATAGATAAGGAGATCCGGGTCCAATAGAACACGAAAATTCAACTGCGACATGTGGAAACCAAAGTACCGTTGAAAACTCCCGAACGCCCTTAGAGGGTTTAGAGGACGAGGATGGAGCCAGGAATGGTAAGCAACGCGGTGCGAGAAAAGACCTCCGACGATAGGGTAATCGACTGCTACGTGTCTGTAGCTAGACCGCGAACATGATACCCGCGCACAGGGACCGTCGCAAAGGATACCGATCGACGGTTGCAGGAATGAACACAAAGAAGTAGGTCACTTAGACCGTATAACATACCCAGAATCCAAACGAACCGCCCGTAATAGGCACTACCACTTCTCAGGAAGGGGCGAGAAGCACATTGGTGGGACAGTTGGGAACCTCGCTGAGTCAGCGAGAAAAGCGGGATGCCCGGTGTCGCATGAGCGGGATCAATGGGAACGAATCGGGGGTCGAGGGCGCGGGGGGCCAGGTCAACGTAGGGATGTAGGAATCGAGAAGTCGGACGGGAAGAGATACAGGCCGAAGGGAAAATTACAGTGGGTTCGAGAATAACCCCGGGGACGCACACCATCCAATAGGACAATCACCCGCGGGACCACCTCGCCGCAGCGGGACACAAGAACAAGAAAGATTGTTCTGGGGAATCACTGAAAGACTCAGGATAAGACGAGAGTCACGGGGGGGACTACTTCGAAGAACTAAGGGATTGTACGAAGAGAGCACACTGCGACATCAACACGAAGATCGACAACCAGGACCGATAGTGGGACGTGGACATGGAGAACCAAAGGTTAAGTGGGGGTGAGAAGAGTGGTCGCGCAGGCGCTGAAAGATATACTCCCGCACTTGGTTCAGTCCAAAACAGAACGATTCATTAGAGGGAAGTCCAGGGCGCAGGAGGAGACAAACTACAAATTTCAATCGAAGGTAAAAAAAGGGGAGAAAGTATGACATCCTTAAGCTTCGGAGCTTTAGAAGCATTTGAAGAGCGCCACAAAGACCCGAACGGCAAGTGGGGCAGCTCACCAAGAGAAAAACACAGAAAACCCAATGGGGTCACCCCGGACAAGAACAGGCGAAGCGAAGAATAAGATGTAGGAGGGCGAAAGCGTAACATAAAGATACAGCATCCAAGCAGAGCAATACATGCAAAGACGAGGAGCAGGGGACACCCAGACGGGGAAGGCATCGGACCACCAACGGGAAAAAAAGAGCACGAGGTAGAAATCAACCTAGACCCATCGCAGAGCGCGAGCGATATAACGCTTCGCTGCTGGAGTAGAAAGACTCTCACTACGAGGCACAATAAGCAGTGAAAACACAAGCCCTCGAGAAAGGACAAAGGCTTCACCATTGCGAGAGAGGCGTTGGAATCAGAAGCACGTGAATGAAATCCAGGGATCAAGGCACCACTAGCGAAGTATGTCCGTCAACCCGGGACGGGTAATGGCGACACGAGGTCATACAGTAAAAAGAAACACAACAACCACATGGGGGAAGTTACAAGGAGACGCGCGGGAGGGAGAGGATCACTGGAGCTCGAGGAAGCCCCACTAGCGGGCTTTGGAAATCACGGGGGCTGGGAATGGTTCAATATCCACCTAACAAAAGGAGTGCAGGCTAGGGATGGCCGGGCGCGGGTAGCTCAGCGGGACTCAATGAAGGGCGAACGAGCTGGGAAGACTAAAGGAGGGTGAGATGAGGCGAAGCCAGAGGGACCGTAAAACGAGGTGATTGGGAAAAAAGACAGCCTGCCGGCTCATATGCAGACTAAAGGGGGAAGATTCGGGCGAGAACCCCTGATTGAGACAGAAACGGCAGATGAGGAAGACAGGCCCGGAAAGGCGCTAAAAGGAAAGGGAATCTACATGATAGACCTCACAGCTAACCTGACAGGTGAACAATGACGTAACAGATAGAGAAAAAAAGACTAAAGCGAGAAAAAATAAGAATTAAAATGTATTATTAAAATAGATAGATATCTACTATTGCACCCTCTGCCGTGCCAACTCTTCCGCGCCCCTAAGCGGGAAGGCTGTCCCCCTCTTCGTATCCTGCTAGTTGTCCCAGAACTTAATGCAAGAAAGGATTAGGATTTACGATTTTACGATACCAAATAGGAAAAGGCTTATAGACCACTACATAATACACTGCGTAAGCCCCTAGGCGCAGCCCAGATTTGCACATTGCCGTTTGGCGTCGCACCACTGGGTTTTCGGCGGCGAACAATTTGACCGCCCAACCTTTTTGAGGACCAGGCGTACGCTTTGAGATTGTGATTTTTCAGTAACCGTTGCCGGTCGTCACGGTGTAGCCTTTCCAAACTGCTCGGATTCGAGTTTTCACCACGATGATGTAAACCCGGCGACGAACGCCGATTTTAACCGTAGCTGCCCGAGAATGGCGGCATTGCGGTTTCGTTTGCTCTCCGAGAATCTGGAATGTTCGGCCGCGCCCCCCACCAATTTTTTTTCCTTCGCAGGCACCAAAAGCAAATTGATTTTTCCCATTACCCCCAACCCTGCACCGAGCCGCCCGCCGGTGGGCGAGGCCATAGTTTTGTAATAAATCTTTCCAAAAAATGCAGGGATAACCCTGGTAAGTCATGATGAATCGCTTAAACCCATCATCTTATTCGCTTTTGTGAAATTGAAATCGGTATCGTGATTGGCGCAGAGGTCACTGCTCCTCGTCGCACAAGAATTCCTTCTCACGTACGATTTTGTTTTGGTCGAGCACTTTGGCCAGGTTCCGCCGCCACCCGTGTTAATTTGCAAACGTCTTTCAACGTGTAGTAGAGCGCGAAAATGCGAACGCGAGATGAATTGGCGGCCGCTGGTTCCAGCTTGTTCAAAAAAAACCACGGTGAGTGGTTCGAATTCCCCCTATATTCCTCCAACCAAAAGAAGGACTGCTCCGCCCCGTTTCCATATCTTGAACGGACCCCATGAGTGATACCCTTTGACGTAAAATCTAGGGCCAGCCATCAAACCCCGGCCTTGGCCCGAGTTTTCTTCGCCACAATGCCAGCCAGGCTTCCCATATTCGTTGATAGGGAGCGCCGGAATTGAAGTTAAGTCTGATAGCCGCCAAATGGTCCCCCTTCATCACTCCTTTCATAGAAGTGGTATGAAAAATCGTACCAATGTCCATTTCACATGCTGCCTTTTGGACCGGCCGGCTGAAGTCGCCGGGGTAGAGGAGCCAACCGTGTAACCATTGGCCTCCGCTTTGTTCCTCCGCCTTCGAATGATTCCAAGACGATATCCGCAATGCACGAAATACCCTTTCGACTGGAAATGCGGCGACAGCGCTTTTTTTTTCCAATTGTGCCTGCCGTGCCGAAAGTGCGTGGGCCGGGCCCCTCCAATTCGGACTTGTGCTTGCCCCACGGTCATAATATCTAAGGATCGTAGCCATCGAAAAACCCATCCTTTTGGGGTGTTCGACTATATGCTAATTATCGGTTGCAGGCGGATGTCTTTACCTGCGGTAGTTTCGCAGTGATCTCCGTCTTTGCCATTCTTGGCAATCTCGAAATCCTTGAGTGAAGAAATGATTACCATTCCTTCTCGCCTCAACCGATAGCTTCCCTGGGCAACGCAATGGTAATTCTTGCCGCCGGCCCCACCTTTTGTTTGCTGATCTCACCTTTCCCTTTCCCAGTCAAACACCTGCACATCGCATCAGGCTGTCGATGTTCCACAATCAACGTGGCCGTCTTTCGTTTGCAAAGAAAATACATGCCCCGCCATAATCAACACGCCTACGACTGCCCGCACCAACAGGGCCACCTTTATTATTGTTTACTGCTCCTTGGCCGAGGCGACCTTCCTTCGTCGGATCAGTGTTTGGACTTTGTCGCTGCGGTGTTGTCGTAAAAAATGTAGGTGTGCATCGTTGGGCGACGTTGTACGGCAACGTACTTCCTGGACGCTCACTGATGATTGTTCCCGGTCCTATCGCTTCCCAAGTCGGCCCAAAATTACTTCCGGTCATTGTTTGGTAACGGTCCTTCAATTTCCTTATCGACCATCTTTTCTTGAAGACGGCGCCTTCCCAACGGTTCGGGAACAGCGTGGCGGGACGGTGCTAAAATCAGGAACCGGATGCCGTGTGAAGGAGCAAACCAGTTTTTGGGCCGCCAATCGTTTCGCCATCGTAGGTCGGCGTTCCAGCGAATCAGTGTACAGGGAAAACAACCAAGCGAATAGATGTCCAGCCAGCATCGGCCCCGTGCTTTTCCGTACTCATTCCCCTTTCGGGGCATTAATCCACGGTTCCCATAATCGTCCCCGCTGCCCGGTGGAAGTTTCCGGGCTTGGGTCGCTTGCGTTGCCACAGTTCAATACGAGTCTAAACCCATTGTCCCGAGGATTTTGGACAACTCCCTTTTTTGTCTAAAGCAAATTTTCGCAAGGGTTGAACGTCTCGATTGGAATCCCACTCCTTCCCCATGAGCGAACTCCAAGTCCCTCTTGCCCCGCTTTGGCCAAAATGAAATTGACGGCCTTGGAAAACGGTAATCCCCATTCTTTTTGACCAGTGCCTGAGAGATCGCTTTCCTTTCGACATATTCCAATCAACGAGGAACGGGAACGTTGCCTGCTTGCCCGCAGCATCGTGAGCGGCGACCAATGTTTGGATGGGCTTAGTTTGGCAGCCGCCCAACGACTTCACGTTGAAGCCCGTGGCGAACGTTGCAGCAAATTCCCTGCATCGTGGCGGCCAGGCAACATCTTTGATTGCTACCACACGCTCCATACGCCCCGGTGAATCGCTTTTCAAGACTGTTCCCCTCCCGCCAGCCCCATGCCTCAAGGAATGGTGTACCGCCCAAAAGCAAGCGACTTGATTTTGCTGCGCCCGCCGCAAATCTGCTGAGCCTGAAAACTTCGTCCCAGAAGAATTCTGGGCTTGTACAGTTCCCTAGAAGTCTCTTCCCGCCTCCTTCCGGAGAAGCCTTGGGTGGCCACAAAATTTTTCTAGCTTTTCCCGGACGCGACGATACCGCTATCGGAGAGTTTGCTTAACGAGGTTTCAAGGGCAAGCGCATAGCCCGAACAGTATAGCCTCCCCACCATTCTGAGTGAAATCTCAGGTCATACTGCATTGCGTACTGAGAAAATTGGCAACAGAGCTCTTCATTGTAGTGATCGAAGACGATCTTGAGCAGCCTTCAAAAACCTACTTCGTGCCGGGAGTCGGCGGCTTTTGATACGTCTCGCTTTTTAGCCGGGGTTTTACTTCGATCTTGCAATTGCCAAGCTTTTTTGCCGGCGAGATGGCGCGTTGGGGTACTTTTGGTACGTTTACTATCTCATTGTTTGAGATTCTTGCATTCGTCCGAGGGTGAAACGTCGGTTACATTAGTTTTGTTTGAAGTAGCAAACGACGAAAAGAGGCAGCCCCTTTTCAGGGGAAGCTAGGTCCATAATCTGCGTGCACGGACACATAATCCCCGTCCCAGTGGCATACCTTTTCAAAGGCGACAAGTCTTCGACCGTTTGTGCCGTCGCATTTGATGGACCTCAATTGGCATCCTTGAAGCGTGAAATCACGCACTCTTCTGACGAACGCAAACCCAATCGCCAGTTGCCAATTCCCCGAAGAGGTTGATTAAAATTCGACACGTTTTTGTAATGCTCATTGTTAGCGACCTTCATCGCATTCCCCTTGGTAACGGCGAATGTCGGACCAAGGAACTTTCTTTTATCTCGCCAGCAACAGTAAGGACCCTTCAATTCCACCTAAGGCACGTACCGCGAAATTTGTCGGTCACAGTTGATCCGTGATTATCCCAACCTCCAATAACATTCCTATCAATTTGGGTGTGCCTACACCAAGGGCCATTTCGTCAACCTTTGTCCATCAAACCCCCGGATTCATTCCACCAGGCTTCTTCCGACACTTCCCGACTCTGCTCCTCGGCAGGCATGCAGCCAACGGCTTTTTCTGCCATTGAATGAAGGCGGGGGTCGTTGAAGGTTGGTTTGATGGGCTGGTGGATTTAATTTCGTGACGTATTTCTACTGCTCCTTAAATGGCCACAAGTTTTCCGAATTTGGCAACTCGAACGTACCCCAGGCCGCAATGAAGATTGGTGAGGGTGACATACCTTTTGACTAATCAGGAATGAATTTCATTTGGAACTCGATGGAACGGTGGCCACGAATCTTTCCATCCACGGTCATTTGAAACTTCGGTGGCACGAACCGTGCAGACAATGGTTTTGCAGCCGATCTGGGAAAAATATTTGCGGTTTATAAGGCTCAGGATTTTTGAGGCAATTTTGTGTTATTGACCATCGTAAACCGGTTATCTTTGCACCATCGCCCTTGAGCTCGGCTTCAACTTGCTGGTTTTTCCCTACCGTGAGGCCAATGCTTCACGCCTCGTGGATTTCCGGGTCGGTCCCGAGGCTGAACGGTGCCTTGTATCACTGGGATGGATAGCAAGGAAGATGAGAACGGAAGGTTTGTGTTTCCGCGAAATCATTTCCCGGCCACAATCTTCCATTCGCCCTGGTCGGGGAAATTCTCGTTTTTAAGATTCATTTGTTTAAGGAAATCGACGGACGAACCGGGCAAATGCCGCCCCCTGCCACTCGAGTATTTGGACGACATTGTTGGGCGATCTGTCATCGGTCGTCCCGCTTTGGCTGGATCGTTCCCCATTCGTTTTGCAGTTTTGGGCAAGGGCTTTTTTTGGCATGGCCGGCCGACAATCGGCTGGGTGATTTTGGTGTTTTTGATATTTAATGATTTTCAAAGCTTAGCGCAATTATTCTAACGTCCGAGAGTCGGTTACTCGGTCCGTTTTTGCATTGATCGTGTATCGGCCATCTTCTTGCAGCGGTGGAAAGATCCGACACTTGTGGTGCCTGCGCATCCAAGCCACTCAGTTCATCCCCCTTAGCGGCCGGACAAATTCTTGATACTCGGGTGTACTATAACAGTCCCAGCCATTCCAGCT
>Ga0179591_1271728_pt1 | contig 13439 bp, 13 predicted proteins | sample CZOMad2_1_08_16f_FD_182891 | JGI IMG/M metagenome (GOLD analysis project Ga0179591, IMG submission 182891) | Vadose zone soil fungal communities from Angelo Coast Range Reserve, California, USA - CZOMad2_1_08_16fungal (PacBio error correction) | ecosystem: Environmental > Terrestrial > Soil >...
GTTTGATGAATCAGGATGGACTTTTCGAGCGTAGATTGGATGGGGGAAAAAACTGTGAAAAAAGAAAGTTACAGGATCGGGGAGGAGGAAACCCCTTCGCAACGGACAGGGAATCCTTACCGAATTGATCGGGGGGTAGGAAAAGAAAAGAAACTAGCTCAAGACCGGAGATCCTCGGAGTGAATTACCAGGCCGATATGCATCACGAAGGAAGGGGAGTAAATACAGAAAGAGGGACAGGAAGGGGAATTGGTCCCAACGGGACTGGCCAAAGCAGTAATCTTAACCTTCCCTCTGAATTAAGAACAAATTGATTTACCTTCTCAACGCTGTTTTCACGTCAACCCACAAGTGCACGAGGGGCAGCTAACTACCAGATCAGGGAGGGAAGGAGACACTGAAATAACTGGCAACGGTGGGAGGGGGAAATGAGTTTCTCGAAAGTAAGAGAAGTCCGACCCCAAGGGGAAGGGGATATTAACGGCATAGGACTACAGGAAAGTAAAGTAGTGAAGTGGCTGGTCCATTTGATGGGGCCAAGGAGCGCCAAAACCAAGCGCACCCACGCGGGAGGCTAATGTGCAAGGGGAAGAGAACCAAAGATTCAAGATGAGACGAGCGGGGTCCTTCTCGGAGGGTTTTTAATCCACAACAAACGGTAGGAAAAATAATCGCAAGGCGGTGCAAGGACCGAAAGACGGTCTGCAATTTTTGGCAGGGTCCATTTAAATAGTCTTGTCCGTGAATGATCTTTAAATAAGGATGTCATTGAACCTGACTCTTCTATGGTCCAAGGGGGGTCCAGACTACTGGTAAACCTAATCCTGGAAGGACGAAACGTTCAGGTGAGAACACCATGGGGGGGTAAAAAAGCTATTGATATTACGGTACAATCTGTTGAAATTCAGTTGCTAAAGGGACTCAATGTTGAAGCGGGTCCGCATGCGAAAAGTGGGGTTGGCGAAAACATCGGATAAAGGAAATCACATTCTCCAATGAGGTGGGGTCTAGATTTCGTTTGGGGCAGTCAGTGGAAGCAAGGAATCACCTGAGGGCGAGGGCGGAATCAATGGAGGGGGGCGATCGCGGCCTAAGGACTCCCGCGAAATGGAAAAGGGTCTGGAATATCAACTGCCCCTGCCGAGGTAATATCAAGGTGCGTTAAGAAGTGGCCCATTCTCCAGCAAGGGGAGGGGCGTACGCGAACCCCCGAATGTGCTCGCACGAACCAAGTACGATACGGCGAAAAAGACAACACTAGGGTAACAGCACTGCCCGGGGGAAGCAAGCACTAAGCTCAAGCTCCAATCGTGCTGAAGTCGTTGGAAAAGAGGGAAACCGCGCGACAGATTTTTTCACTTTAAAAAAGAAGTCCTGGTCTAGGGGAGTAAAGGCGGCCTCAGATACACCAAGACTTGCGTCAAAAACGTGTGGAACGCCTCATAAACCGTCTTTGCCCCCTCTACCCCCGAGAGGAAAACGACCTGGGGGGAGGGGTAAAATGTACCTCAAACGAAGGGGGCCCCGGTTAAGGCAGGAACTACTCAGGTATAAAAAGTGGAGGGAGTGAAGGCTCATTCAAAATATAAAGGGTACAACGAGCCAAGATATTATGATTGCCGTAGAGTCCACCTGAGATCAGAATTTCCAGATGATTCCCGAAGAGGACTTCGGAGGAAAGAGCCAGGGCTAAGTTCAGTCGGGGATCAGAGCTGTACAAAATCCCGGGGGTCCTGGATATAAAAAGAAAAAAACAAACGAACTAAACCAGGTGGGTTCACATTCAGTTCCATGACGTAAGGGGAAGGGGACTAACAGGGGGGATTGCGAAACAAGCAGTCTTGTCTAGAAGGACTTATGTCAAATGTAGCTAGGGGGACTCTTACAGACAAAAAGCATATCCCTCTTAATAACTCAGGACCACAGGCTCGGAAAATTGTTTACGCCTGGTATAACATTACCGATAACATAATGTAGTATTGGGGGACTATCCCGGGGGGGGTATTCGTATCATTTTTGATCGCCGTCTTTTGGAAGCCGAAAGAATGGTCAACTATAAAACAGGGGAGGATTAAGAGAGCTCTTCAAGGGGGGGGGGGGGGTTGGTTGGGGGGGTGGGGGGGGGGGGGGGGGTGTTGGGGTTTTGTGTGGGGGGGGGGGTGTTTGGTGGGGGGGGGGGGTTGGTGGGGGGGGGGGTTTGTTGGTGGGGTTTGGGGGGGGTGGGTGTTGGTGGGGGGGGGGGTGGGGGGTTTTGGGGGGGGGGCGAAAAAAGGCCCACTTTAAGGTTGGGGGGGGCATTCCGAGCGGATGCTCCAACATGAGACAGGAAAAAGTCGTACACCGGGATGCCCGAAGTTGGTGGATATGTCTATCGGGCCGTCCTCCGAAAAAGTTGTAAAGAATGTCCTGGGAAGAAATGAACTCGGGACTCGAGGGGCAGACGTGCATCAGGGGTCATTCACAATCTTCTTCGCCGGCGATACCTGATGACTCGAGGTGGGTGGGTCTTAAAAGAAGGTGTCAGGCTTAGAAGTGCTTATAAAGAATTACCGGCCCGGAGGGGGCGTGGTGAAACCGGGTGTGAGAAAAGGTCTTACTAGCCATAGTTTCGTTCTTGGCACGCGCTTCCTCCGTAAGAAGGGCTCTGTCATCATCGAGCACTCTTATAAGGAAGAAGCTTCGAGACACTGGGAGGCGGCGTATTTCGCTGGGTGGGTTCAAAAGTTCTGGGTAGACCCAGGGGACAGGGTACAAGTGGGAAAGGTTTTTCGCCGAAGAGGTGGCCATGAGACTGCTCTGACGGGGGCTTCTCTCCTAAGAGAGTGATATAAGGTGGGGGACCTGAAGAATCGTCCTATGGTCGCTTCTTCGCGATGCTGCATAAGGACCCACTAGAGATGACAGCCGCCGAAGAGCTGAAAAGGAGCTCGGGGAGGTCCTCAACCGGGGGTTCACTTCCACCGGCGGGCATCGATCGCAAGAGCTACGGAAAAGCTCGAGGAAGCCGGTTAGTAAACTGCAGTGGGAGGAGGGGAAGAAGGGTTTACTGATAAGAGGGACTCTTCGGACAGTCGCAGAGGATGACAGAGATGAGAGTCAGGGAAGGGAAAATTTGGGAGCGGGATGGGTCATCTAAACATTCCTGTGGGGGGGAGATCGCCGTCTTGATATAGAGATAAGGTTAGGGAGGGAGGGGGGTCTTCTTCAGACCAGCGTCTACAGATAATAAAAAAACAAACAGAGGGTGAAAAGAGAGAAAGGCGGCTACTCCTGAAAACCGGCGCCGAAGGAAAATTAGGAGGAAGCGCCTCTTATACTAAAAAACAAGCTGAGGAAAAGAAACAAGCCGCAACGCCCCACCCCTTGAACGAAAGTCAAAAAAAAATGGAATATCACGTCTGTGAGGGGCGACTTTCCATATGAAAAGAGAACGGAATGAACCGACTGAAAAGGGGACTACCTTGGGCGTGAGATCGACTATGCAGGAAAGTGCCGCGATCGCCATCATGGGGGAAAAAAAAAAGGGAAAGAGGGTGTTATACTAAGGGACTATCTTACGTTCGGTCAGAAGATATGTCGAGGAAGGGCAGAGATCCTCGTCCGAGAAGCAGAAAGAATCATACCCTCTCGGGGGAGGAAAAAGAATTCTTCTTCTCTTTCATTCTTTATCAAACCACGCGTCATGTGGCCAAACGAAGTCGGCGAGAAAAATACACAATTAGGAAACCAAAGGGAACACCACCACGGGAAAAACAGAAGGAAACCGGCATATGAAAAGCGCTAGGGGAATTCGAAACTGGGAGGTATAGATTCCTATAACGATCAGCCCCTTTTGGAACGAACAGTTTTTGCGACTCAAGGTCGAAAAAGGGGTTTTCAAAAAAGAGGGGGAGGAATTGCTAAAAGGACTTCCTCAAAGTGGGGGGCAGCCTGACAACTGGGGAAGATAACCAGGGAAAGTTCTAGAAGGGTACTCGCCGTAGTTGATGACCCAGGAACGCAGCCGGGGGAAGAGAAAAAGGAAATGTGCTTTTAACGAAAAAGAAGCTGATCAGGTGGACCCCAACTTAGAGGAGAAGAGCGAGGAAGACACGGAATTTCATTAAACTATGGTCCCTTCCATTAGAGATGAAGGGCTGCCTTCCCGCGGAAAGGAAAAGGCTCGGAAGATCAGCAATTCAAAAGAGGGGTGCATAAAGCTATTCAAAGATCCTCCGTGCGAGAGGGGTGGACACGGAAGGAAAGAAAGAGGGTCGAGGAGAGAAAAAAGAGAGACTCAAAATATCTTTAACCTAAGAACGGGTATGGTATGGGACTGACAAGTTAAATTTGAGGAAAACCGGGGGTCATCATGATCGCCGTATGGGGAAGAGATTCGAGGAGGTTCCAAGGGGAGAAGGCATTGAGAAATCCTAGAAGCCTAAAAGGGACCTATCATGAGGCAAAATACTGGGAAGCCTTGGCTGTAGCCCACAAGGCCTTTTGAGATCTAAACGCATCTATGAACGATTAACCCGCAAAAGGGGCTGGAGGCATGAAGAGAGTATAAAGGAACATTGTAAGAATTTGGACTGGTTGGGGGGGACGAGGGGCTTCTCACGAGAAAAGGGGTCGCAGAGTGAGGGGGAAACAATCATGGAGGGAAAGGACATCAAGATCAAAAAAAGAACTTTGGAGAAGGAGGCAAGCATCCGCGCACGGGGTCCTATCGGAAGACGGGGGGGGGAAAATTCGGATAACTCTTCCGAGGGTACGGTGTTTGGGGGGACCACCGGTGTAAGAAGTTGGGAACGAAAGTCTCTGTGGAAAATAACTCAGCTTTTGAGGACCGACAGTTAGTAGGTCGCGTAGACAAGGTTTTTACGAAAAACTCCGGGGGGGGGGAGGCTCACTTCCGTCGAAAAAAGGATCCTGGGGGTACGTTATTCCCGTGCATCAAGAAGTCGTCATAAGTAATAGGACGAAGCACCTTTTTTCGCGTTTGAAGATGAATGGGCAGGGAAAAAAGGTAGTTTCGGGGGACTTCCTAGGAAAATCGGTTTTTAGATTGATCGGGAATGATCTGGATCCGAAAAGTGCGATAATCAAAGAGGGTGACTGCCTCAAACCGTCCGTGGCAGGAGACGGAAGCTGCCAAACGGAAAAAACCTTCGCCATGTAAACGGGGGGGCCAGGGGGCGTTGTTCATCAGAGAAGAAATTCAACACCAGACCATCTCGAAGAGAAGACTGAGTTTATCCTTAGGGGAAGAGATGGGGGGGGAAGAAAAAGAAAGGAGGAAGAAGGGGCACTACACGTCAATTGAGTACTTTTATTGTAGCTGATTGTGAGGAAATAGAAACTCGGAAAGAACTCTTCTGAAAAAACGTACGGAAGCGAGCACAAAACGTTGAATTGCTTCTTAACGAGGGGGGGGAGAAAACATCAACGGAGATCGTCCAAGCTGTGAACTAGCAGATCGGGGACTGGGCAGGGAACATCAAAAACTTAGAGGGGGCATAGATTTGGTATTTCTCCTGGCAGAGGAGTGCGACTTCTAGAAAGCCATTGAAGGGAAAAGGGGAGGTATTAGGCTTAAAAACAAAAATGACTTAAAGGTAAGAAAAAACGTATGCTTTGACGTGGGGATTGGAAGTTAAACTTTACTTACGAGTGCCCGGAGCTCCACCCGTAAACGCCTTGATCAACCTTAACTCTCTCGATTGCGAATTAAATTGAGAAGAAAAAGAATTCTCTCCTAACGCCAGAGAAGAAGGTCATATGTAAATCAAAGTGCTAAATAGTCGTCGACAGTTCTCTTCAAAAAACGGGGGGCTCATTAAAGAAAAAAAACCCCAACTTGGAGGGAAAAAGGAAAGAGATATGAGACTATACATAGAACGGGAAGGCTGTGGATGCAGAGGTGAACTTCTGCTGGGAGGGGAGATTAAATGGTAAGTGAGTCTGGGAAAAGGAGAAGCAGCCGCGAGGGAATTAGGCCTGCGGGGCTGGAGTCAGAAGCGGAAAAGACGTCCATGAGGTTCATAGAAATCAAAGGGGGACGGGAAGGCAGAAAGAGGGAAGCGGCGGGACAAGCGGGTTCCAGGGGAGCATTGGGGAACAGTAAAGCTCTGCCATGGGAAAGGGGGGGGCTTTGGCGACCGTTTGCAGGGGGGGTGGGCAAAAAAGAGGGTGGGGAAATAACCGAGGGGGGGACGTGGTCCTTAGTTCGAAGGGACTGAGTTTGGGCTCAAAATTCGAAGTCCCACCGGGCCTCTTTCGAAGAACGAGGGGCTGGGAAGAGGGCAGTTGATGTCTCCGACAAAACCAAGTTACTGGCTCACCACCCCCCCCCCTATCCTGAGAGGGGGGAGGAAGCGGTCCTTTTAAAGCAATCGTCTGACTCGGACCACCGAGTCCCGCCGTTGTTGATTCGCCACGGGTGGTGCGTTACAAAAGGTCCCTCAGGTACTTTAGCAACTTGAGTGTGCATGAAACCCAAAAGAGAAAAAAAGAGCGCGGAGTTCCCTCAAAATAAGCCTTCTCCTCTCTAAAAAAAGTGGATCTGGAAAGAAAACCTACAAACAGCTATCCGCAGAGATAGGCCAAACCCCGGGAGCGACGCACAAAGAAAGGGAGGGGGGGAGTAAGAAGAATTAATAGGGGGCAGAGGGACAGGGTAACCGTGCCAAGGGGCACGTCGGAAAGGGAGGGAAGGAAGAAGGTGTTGAGGGGATTAAGCGAAGGTTACGGGGCGAGGGGGTATGCGGTGAGAGGAAGGTCAAGCGGCAGGCAAGGTGACCAATTAAAGGAGGAAGAGCCAACCACAACAAGTGCCGTCCTTTCCGCACATCCACTGGATAATCAAAGGCCAATTTGAGAGGGAAGAAGATCGGGTAACAGAAAATGTCCAGACTATAATGAGAGCTTGAAACGTCCCCTTGGAGATTCTGTTTCGGGGGTAAGAAGTCTTGTCTCTCCTTACCAAAAAGGGATGGAGCAACAAAGTCGCAATACTCTCAGGCTTGGGGGGAAAAAATTTCCACTAATAGAGTGCGTTAAGAACTTGAAAATCCACTTGCCCCTGACAGTGAGATTAGCTACGTACAATCATGATGCGGCTGTATTCAAGGAGAGGAACACTAGGAAGGTAGTATCTTGGAGGGGAACGGAAGTTCCGGTAAGATGATAATCACGAGGGCTTGTGATCTGAGGCGCTTAAGGGACCCCGACACTGGGGGAAAACTAGTTGATGATGAGAAGATCCCCAGGTAAAAGCGGTGACCCTGTGTCTGTCAGAAATGAATCCGGAAGTCACGGAATTTGTTTTGGTCAGGGGAGGAGTACTCGGGAGTTTAACGAGAACCAGGTTGGGGGGAGGGAGGAACAGCAAGATTTAAGCAAAGATTGGCAAGGACCTTCACTAGTGGGGAAGGGGCCCCACATCATATCAGAAAGGCAACGCCGAGACCATGCAGGATCGACCACCTTGTTGACGCCGGACGGTTTTCCGAACAACACTCTACAATCAAGGGGCTTGGGGGGGTTCCAATCCGGGGTTTAGGGGAGAAAGGTTCAAGAGTAAGCTGGGGGTTCACTCGGCTTGGTAGGGGGAAAGGACCTACTTGTTGCCCGCTCGCCGACAGGCGAGGAGAGGGACCTCGGAACGGAAAAAAAAGGGAAGCCCTCCTTCTGGGGAAGGTGAATTAAGCTGGATTCGAAGGATAATATTCCTCCCTAGGACCTTCTACTAAATTAATGAGGCCCGAGGGGGTGATGGACCTTGAGAGTAGGGAGAGGGGTGCCGTCGGCCAAGGGACAATTTCGCCACGTGACAAGAAGTGTGCCTTTTCGTAAAGTCACTGGCGCTTCACACACTTACTGCCTGATAAAGCCTTACCCGGCATGGGATGCGGGAAACTGCTCTTCAAATTGGAAGGGTTGATCGGAAAAAAGGTAAGGGGAGCGGCTCCCCTTTTTCATTAGTGGCCTCAAGGGATAAGTTTAACTGCAGTGGGGAGGAACCGGGAGTGCCAGGTAAGCCCAAGGTTTCTGGATTTAAAGGTTTCCTCTATTGCTAGAAAGAATCTTCTCCTCGGAAGAGGAAAGGAGCTACGCTAAGTGAAATTCCTGATGCTTGGGGTGTTCATGGGTCTGGGCAGTCGTGGGGGAAAAAACTTTGTTGTGGGGGGGGGGGAACGGGTCGCGAAAACGGTTTGCCAAATGAAAAAAGGAAGGATAAGATATGAGCGAGGGAAAAGGCTTCTAAAGAAAGCGAGGAGATACCCGGGGAAAGAGACTTTCTGCATCTTGGCGAGGGAGGGGGAATAGGCGGGGTCTTCCTGACTCATAAAAAAAAAAAGAGTAGCTAACCAAAGCTGACATGCGATTGTCTTCAGACTATCAAAAAGCTAGAAGGGGGGGGGGTAACTTCCGACTGAAGGGAGGGAAGAAAAGAAGATGACAGCCTCTCTAATCAATCGAGGAAAATAAGGGAACTTCGTCAATGCGTCATGGGAACTGGGGGGAATCCTGTAAGGCGCGTGATCTGTAAAAAAGAGCATTACCTAACTGATCGCAATTACAGGAGAAGACCAGGTGTTGGCCAGCTTTGCTGGTACAATCCAATGCTCATTTTTGATCGTCCTCTGCAGCGGGAGGGTTAATGGATTGATGAAGGGACCGTTGCTTCTCAGCAGAGAAGGGAAAGGAGAGACCTACAAAAACACCCAAAGGATGAGAAATGGGACGGCGACGATGGAGACGGAGGCTCAACGACCATAGAGGCCGCAGCTACAATCGTGCTATAACGTCAACCACCTAAGGCCGGGCCGCTTAAACAAAGAAAAAGAGCGAACAACCCCGGAAAAAGAATTCTATAGCTCCGGCAGAGGGTCCGCGATAAAAGAGCCGAGTGAAACATCGAAAAAAGGAGGAGAAAAAAGTGAGCGTAGAGCAGACGATCATGGACCGGTGTAGAGAGGATGACGGAGGTATCTCCGCAGGTAGGTTAACCGTAAGGGGGGGGGGTTGTCCCTCAGCTTAACCGAACGATAGTGGCGGTGAAAAGAAATCGTCGGTCGAGAGGCCAAAAGCCGCATCGGAAGTCCAACGGAGAACTTCTCCTCGGTGGGAGAAAAGAGATTGACGATGAAACAGAGGAAGAACGAAGAGCGTATTAAAACTCAGCTTTCAGGGAAAACCGAAAGGGTTCGAAAAAAGCATATGCAGAAGAAAAAGGACCACATCCTCGCCCGAGAAAAGGGGACAAAGGGAGACAGCGAAGGCGGTCTCTGCCGGGCGTCCTACTAAACAAGCGGGGAAAGGGGGGAAATCTGAAAAGGTAGTCACGAAGAACGTTCCGACAACCAGGGGTAAACCAGTCACGTAAGGGGAAAGACTCTTCATCCGTGGGTGTTGCTCAAGGGTAGGTGACTATACAAAACAACAGTTCATCGAAAGGTTTCCCATGTCATCAGGCATTCCCCGTCAGTGAAGGAGCAAAGGGAAGTAAAAAAGGAGGCAGAGTGTAGTGTATACCAAGAAATTACATGAATGGTACCATGGGGGGAAGAAGGACTAGCAAACTACACTGGAAGGGGTCATAACACAAAGGAGGGTAGCTCTTAAGAAGGGAGCGATTGCTCCTCGTCATGAAGGGGCGAATCAGCGGATCGTAAAGGAATTCACTACGTAGGACAGCCGAAAAAGGTATCCTATCAGGACGCGAAACGGAACAAGGAGCGTCATGAATACCCGATTCTACCAAGTGCTAAATAAGAAAAGGGAGGCCCTGGGAGGGGGGTGAACCACAAGTAACTCGTTAGGGTAAGAGATGACCTGACACCGCACGGGGAGGCCCCACGTGTTTTCAATATCGGACTGGAGGCTATACTTGTGGGGACACTCTGGGGGGGATATTTGGGGAATTGTCGAGAACTCTATCTCGTCGGACGGATTTACTAGAGAAAAATCGGGTGGGGGACGCTACTCTTGTCCGGGAGGGGGGGGGTTTCCCCCTCGAAGTTACAAACGCCTTCGTCGGTTCACTCATCCCGATGGAAAGACAGAAAACAAAGGGGTCATGATCATGGGAAATATGATGGACAAAGTTTATCAACGATGAAACTTTTGATCTCGCCCGGAAGGAAAAGGAGACACGCGAACGAATTTCAGCATTCGTTGAAGTCCAGCTTATTTCAGGGGTCGAGCACCCAATTCGGGAAAAAGGGGAAGAGAGATCGAACTGGATAAGGGGGAAAGTCAGCCGAAAGAGGCAAATCCCCGGCGGTAAGCTAAGAAAAGGCTTTATAAGCCAGGAGATCACCTAACGTGGTGAACGTCCCGAACTGGTTGGTAACGGCCGGGGATCTCTTTCAAAGCGAGCTTTTATTTCCAAAGAAGGGGGTGAGGCATCTCTTTAAAGAAGGGGGGGGGGTGGTGACGGGCCGAAGTTTCTTGAGAAAAAGACCAACGCCACAGGACGATATCCAAAGATCCTAGGAGGGGAAGGAGTTTGAACGGTTGCTAAACCCAGAGACGCGAAATCGTGACACGACTTAGTGGAAAGTGGCTTAGATCTAGAAGAGGGGCCTGTTTCCTTTCCTGCTCGCGAACGAGGTTGGGGGGGATTTAAGCAGATCTGCTGGGGGGACCAAGTGGCTTCGAGCGAAGGGTGGGTGACGCTGTTACAACAGCCAGCTCCGTCTACTGGCAGAACAAGGGTTCGCAAAGCAAGCGTTCACACGCCTGGGGCACGAAAAGGAGCCTAAGACATGTCTCAATCGATATCTGTGAAAAGAACTTGCCGGAAAAAAGAACGGACGTCACTCCCGGCGAAAAAATCGGACAAAGTGATCGTTTGGGAAGGGGGGGGGACCCCTTTCCTGCCAAAAGAAAGAATCGAGAATGACTGCCCGACTCGATGCCAAGTAGGGGGGTGTTCAAACCTGTTTGAAAGACAACTCCAGCACGGTGAGGAGGAGGAAGGCTAAGAGACCAGAACTATTCCGAGGTTCTAATGAGAATTCAAAGGGAAAAGGTAGGAAGGAAGCAGGACTAGGTCTCAAGCAGTACAAACCAAAACTGGAGGCATGAAGAGAAATCTTCTGGTACGCTCGTGACAGGGATCCATCAGGGATAGGAGACCAACCCGGGCCGCGAGGGGGAGGGGGAAGTGAAGGTGTCATAAGAAGGTCAAGGAAAAAGATCAGAAAATGGAAATAAATGTCAAGAAAAAGGACGAGAGACAGGCAAGGGGGGATAGGCTCTCCAGAAAAAGAAACACTTGGGTAAGAAAATAGAAATGTTCCTAGAAGAAACCTATAACTGTAGCGTCCTGTGGGGAGGTGTTTGTTGGAGGATACTGGAGGGTCAGTCGAGTTAAACTGCGTCTTTCCCTCATCAGAGGGAGGGAGATGGTTTGCTCGCACGGTTGCCTGGCGTCACGAGGTACTCTTCAGGTCAGCGGATCAGGTTGGTTCAACGCCGGGAGAGAAAATCTTCCCGGGGGGGGGAAGGGAAACGAGGGTGGTGAGAAGGGGGTTATGAGCCCGAACCTCGTTGGGGTCGATCGTTGGGAAAAAGGCGGAAGGTGATTTGGTCGAAGAAATCTGTGAAGTAACGGGCTTCAGCTGAGTCCGGCCTTTGTGTAGACTCGAGGAAGGGAGGGTTTGGGCGAGGCAGGGGGGGCCTCAACTTCCATACCTTGAAAGAGGGAGGGAGACCGGTACCTCGATTGAGGTCATCTTCCGGGGAGGGATAAAGGGGGGAAAAGATTCTGCGAAGATCACTGCCCCCCTGCCAAACAGGAGTTGGAAAAATACAAGTCTCAAAGGGAACTTCTTCAACGCACGGGGAGAATCCACGGAAACCCGCCGCACGCTCTATATCCGATGACCAAGCCGAGCCAAGAGGCGCCAACCGACTTGCTAAGAAAGGGAGCCTTCCTCTGAGGACCGAGAGAAGAGAACAGGGCGAACCAGTGTCAATCTTAAGAAAGGGTTCCTCCTCGGAGCAAGAAGAACGTCCATGAACGATGCTCGCGACTGTAAGGGTGGAACGCATACAAACCAGGAGGAGGGGAAAAAAAAAGGTAGCCTCCGACGAGTGAGTGGGCAATACCGCTGAAGTGGAAAATAGATAGGCTGAAAAAATATACCCCGGAACTGGGGGAAACACAAAACCAAGTAGGCAGGCGAAGGACGACCGCTTTCGGCGGGCTTCCTCTCTATGGGCCCTCGAGCGAATGAAATTTAGAACGGATTTCCACAGGGGCAGGACTAATGGGGAGGAACGCGTGGAAAGGTCCTTCAAATAAGCTGGAAACGAGAGAAACGGCACAAAACCCTTTCGAGAAGAAGGGACTAGAGTACAAACAGGGCAAAGGGGAACGCTTTTACTGGCCACACAGGATCTACCCTTGGGGGGGGGGGGGGGGGGGGTACGCTGGTAAGAAGGGAGAGTGGGAAGACTAAGAGGTTGGGAGGGTGGCAAGCCTTCCTAGAAAGGGCGATTGGAAGCTTAGGAAAGGAAGAGCTTTTTTCGGGTCCAAAGAGGTCTCGGGATAATGATCTATATAAAAATCAGAATCAAAGCAAAAAGCTCAGGCGTGGTTCCTCAGGGGAGCGTTACCCGATACCCAGAAGGGAATTGGTCACGTCAGGCGACGGGACGAAACCATTTGTTAGAAAGGAATGCTGGAATTAGGAAGGGAAGAAAAGTGGTAACGAAAAGACATTCTAGGGATCTGGACCTCTAGGAAGTAGTCCGCCTGAGGAAGGGAAAGGGACTATCCGCGGGCATGAAGACCCTTGGTCCCGGGGGCAACAGACCATGGGGGGGGGGGGGGACTCGGGGATTGGGGGAAAGGAAAACTTAGAGAAAGCGGAATGGCTCCCATGTACCAGACGGCCAATTTCCTGGGGGATTCATAGGGGGGGAGCTAGGGGGAACCACGACCGAAGGGGGGAATGAAGAAGTCTTCACCTTGGCGCAGTAGACTCGTATACCGGGGGGGGGGGGGGGGAACTGGGGGGGGATACTTTAAACCCCCTTTTCAGGAGTTAGGGAAGAGTCCTTTTGAGCAATGTAGGACCCCTTATTGGAAAAAAAGGGTTTGTCTCGGGGAAGGGGCAGAGAACCGGTCGATTGAAATTGGCCTCTCAGTCTTAGCCACAGTTCGGAAAACGTAAATCAAAGAGGGAGAAATCTTCGATGAGACGACGGCGGAAGGGTGGGGGAGGCTTTTGTTAATGGAGGAATTACATCTTGTCTCCTTTGTAAAGGGTGGTTGAGGGGCCGCGGGGGGGCAAGGGAAATCGGTGGAATAAGAGGACGAGGATTGGTCCTGTCAAAAGATCAGGAAGTTAGCGGCCCATTCTTCTCAGAATCGGGGAGTTTCAGCTTGCATGAAATGGGAGATTTTCATGCGGCTGGAGAAGGGAAAGGGGAGAAGGACT
>Ga0179591_1282120_pt1 | contig 13439 bp, 14 predicted proteins | sample CZOMad2_1_08_16f_FD_182891 | JGI IMG/M metagenome (GOLD analysis project Ga0179591, IMG submission 182891) | Vadose zone soil fungal communities from Angelo Coast Range Reserve, California, USA - CZOMad2_1_08_16fungal (PacBio error correction) | ecosystem: Environmental > Terrestrial > Soil >...
TCTCCTCATGAAAAAAGATTGTACCAAAGGGAAAGAACGAGTGGATTGAGCCTGAGGAGAGTGCGAAAGATCCAACGGCAGCAGATCATAAAAGAATCTTTCGTTGACGAAAATCCTCTAGGGGGGAGAGCCGGTTTCATGGGAAATTAACCTCCCGGGAATTACTGAACTCAGCTATTTCGGGAGTTAAAAAGGGAGATATTGCGGACCGCACTGGACTATCTTCCTTCATGGAAATGAAGCTGCAGGGGGGAGATTAGACCGACAAAGTCAGTCGGAAAACAGTCCACAGCCTCCTTTGAATTCCGTATAAAAATGACGGGAGAAGGTGAAAAAACGCACCATACTCGAAGGGGGTGTCAGTTCGGAGGGGAAGGTTCGGCCGTCAAACGTAGAAAGGTGACCGGCGCGGACTGGGGGGGGAAGCTCTCCGACCTCTTTGTTATCTTGCTAGAGCGCCGACAAGCGTCTGGTAGAAGGGGAACTCCAGCCGAAAGAAGGAAAAAACAAAACACTCTCTGTCCGGAACTCCAGTGGGAAAGATCGAACATATAAAAGGCTCAGGGAATCGAGAACCTGTCTACTTCGCTGGGGGTCAAATTCTGATAAAGCAGATCACTTCCGAACCGCCGGCAGTCAGGGACTAGCTGAGCAGGATATCACGCACTGAGTCGGAACAGGCGTTGCGCCGCGCAAACCTGGACGGCTACGCAACAATAGTCCAACTCCAATTCGGGGGACAAACCGAAGCTCCGTTAAGAAATCGGGAACAGACAAACTCAAAAAGAACCGTCATTTCTACTAAAAGCAAGCGGCTACAGAAACCGGACCAGGACCGAGAAGTGAACGACCCGGGTCTATCAGCCGCGCTTCCACGGCGATCAGCGGGCAAGAAAAAAAAAACGGGTCGAAAAACGTAGGAATTGCATGGGAGCATAAAAGGCACTTAAACGACAAACGGCAGCAAACGTAGACCGACAATGGGGGGTTGTGAAAGAAGCAGCCTGTAAGAGGGAAAACATGCCTCCCAAGACGACGAGGTAACGATTTGGGGAGCGGCTCACTGACTGGAGGACCTGTCTAGGGGGTGCCGGCGGCCTGCAATTGGGTGGACCCCCGGGCTTTAGACGGAGAGAAAACCGTGCAGAGGACTCGATTGCGGTTCTCAGGGACAGCATTCGGGACGCTTTCAGGTCGTCTGGAAAAAAAAATGGTTAAGGGGAAAGCGACGGGACCTGAACTGCTACACGTAAACAGGGGATTAGGGGATGGGCGGCCGGGAAAAAAACCGATAGAATGTCGCGGTTGGGACAGTTCTAAAAGTCGTCACAACACAAATACGATGATGAACGAAATATCTAAGATCTATCCCCATATCTTCGCGGTGTCCTCGCCAGAAAGTCAAAGACCCGAGCAATCAAGCCCAGGAAGCTGCCACCCCTCCTAGAGGGCCCTTGACGGTCATGAAAGGGAATATGGCTCAATACCCCGCAACCTGGAAAGGGGAAAGAAAACGGTGGTAAACCGGCGACCTCGATGAGAAGATAAAGGACGAAACCGGGCTGATTGACTGCGCTGTTTGGTTGGATTTTAGCTGTTAAAAAGCTGGGTAAGCTGCCGCATCGTCGATGAAGAGGGGCTATAATGCATCTCGGTGGCTTTTAGATCAAAAGATTATCTGAAAAACCAGCCGCCGTTTTTCAGGGCCAGGGAGAGGCCGGCACAATGGGACTGAGGTGGTCGCGGGGAGGGGTTTTAGTTTTCAAAATCAAGTAAAGACTCAGGCAGATGTCAAGGAATGGGGCTTGGCCTGATGTCCTATATGGGGTGGTCGGGGTTATGGACTTCGGCCGTGAAAATGGTGGTTGGCATGGGTGCTCACGATTAACAAATGGAAGTCAAGAAAGTCAGGCAGCACATTTGAAAACGTTTGTGAGATTTCAGGCCAAGGTCCGGGGCAATGTCGCTGAAACGACACCTTAGAACTGCTCCAATTCTTTTCCCTTTTCAAGGGGGACTGACTAGGACGGGACAATTGAGACGGGGGGGGGGAAGCGTCGATCGGTTAAAAGGTCTCCTGGACGAATGCTACGGCTTGCTCGATCTCGATACCCGAGACCTGATTACGAAGTGAGAAGGAGGCGAAAACTCAAAAACAAAGGCTGAACACTGATGCGTGGGGAGGGGGACAACCATAACGCACCGTCAGGACAAATATGTCGCGCACCCGCACAAAAAAGGAGCTCTCTCAAATTAGGATAGGAAAAGAGAAATAGGAACTGGTGAGCACTCAAGTCTAGTATGGTGTCCTCCAAGCCGGCATCGAACTTTAACGCGTGGTGCGAGGAGGGGGGTAGGCAACGCCGGAGCTAAAGCCGGCCGTCACGTTCGATTTTAAAACAGCGTACATCACGGGTAGCAGGCCGGCCGGAGGCCGGGAAAAAACCTCGTGGCTGTCGGGGGAATCCACCCGGATTATTGAATCTCTGATAAGTCGACCCGGGAACTACGGGCACAAAAGTAATGTTTTCCCCTGTCAGGGCGCCCAGACTTGGCCGAATAAAAAGCAAAAACCGGTGATTTACTTTAAATGTTCCCAGCGCGGTGAGAATCGAGCGTTGATTTAGCCATCGACAACACAAAGAATCGGCCGCGGGAAAGCAAACACCGCGACCGAGCAATAAGATGACGCAGGGAACAGCCAAGGGGACATCTTTACATCAGCCTGACCGGAGGAAAGAACGAACATTGGACAATAGGCAAGGGGGGAAGGACTCGCCAGGCATTATTGAAAAAGCTGTGGGGCTGGTGTTCCGCTCATATAGGGGTAGATGAAAGACCACATTTCATATAGCAGAGCGCTAGGCCGCTATCTCCCACCACGCGCATCCAGTAAAAAGCCTCAGGTCCGAACGCCGACGGTTGGAGACATGAATCTCTCTCTATTCTCGCCTGACTCAGACATCAACGGGGGGGAGGGAGTCGCGATAACTCCGAAAGCGTCCAAAGTTTTGAAAAGCAACGGGGCAGTTCGTTTACAGAAATGCGTGAAGATTGAACGCTCGTTCCGGGGCTATACAACTTGCGCGGTAGAGACTGGGAAGAACAAAAAAAAAAAAAAAAGCAAAAAAACAAAAAACCCACAAAAAACCAAACCCGGGGGGGGGTGGGGGGAGGGGGTAGATAGCCGTGAGCATCGTCAGGTTTTCGACGCACCTGCGGTGCAAACTTTGGGTTAACATCAAAAAAATAGTGATCCGGGGTGGGTATTACAAACCTGGGGCCTACGGCAGAAAAGGTGTCGACAGCATGGCAGTCGGAGGATTGAAAACGGAACCATGACTCATCTCCGGGCCAGGACCGCATGAAAGGAAAATTCAATCTAACTCTATCTGCGTACGAAGATGGGTGATAAGGGGGAAGTAATGCCGGCACCAATTGGCCATTGGTGAGGAAGCTACCAAATCTGTTAAACGTCTTCTGGGTTATTAGGTCCTTCCGGGGGGGACAAGCATTTCGAGAAGAAATCGTCAAGTGCGGAAATGCAAAGTGTCTTAGTAAACTGGGTAAGGGGAAGAAAAAATGACTTCTCCGGGGTTTGTTCGAAAAGGGAACAGGGGGCATCCCGGCGCTGTCCTCAAACAAAAACGAGCGAGAGAATCGTTAGGGGAGAAGTCGAGGGCATGGTCCCGCTGGCTTGAGGAGCTGTTTTGAGAAACAGAAAGGATTCTGTCGAAAGAGGAACGCGCTTCGGCTTTTGGGGGCAAGAAAGGGTCTTTGGCGAGTTCCCGTAGACCCTGAAAAGGTGGCGCCCATAAAAAAGGAAACGGGTCGCCCTCGAGGTTAGGCAAATCTCGTCTCTGAGGGATCGCTGCGATGACGTTGTCGGAATTCGGGCCTAACTTACCGACCGTCCAAAAGAGGCGCGGGAAAAAAAGATTCTATGGGTTCCAGCGCTCGGCACCGGAGGGGTTTGTGCATGAGAAGGGTCCCTGATACCGCCGTCGGCGAGCCGCGGCAGCAGAGTAACGGGGAAAAGTATTACACTAAGCAAAATAGGCCTAGAAGGGGGAGGGGGGGAAGAACCGTCGCCGAAAGGGGAGGAGGGGGCGGGCGGCGACGTAAGTCGACGGGCCGATAATCCACTGATATAAAAAGCTGGAAATACTGTTTATTCGAACGACCTAAGACGGGAGGTATGCGACCTCAAATTCATTATTGACGGAAGGGGAGAGAGAGGAAAGGCAGCATGACTGAAAGAAAGAAAGAAAGCGCAAAGAGTAAAACCCTGGGTCTCTGTGCCGCCGAAGGACGAGGCTCCGGAGGAGCTGGGGAAAGGGCCGATAGATGATGACCAGCATTGTCTGGGCAGAATCGATAAGAGCAACATTTTGCCCAAGGGGAAGAAGAGGGACTGCAACTGGGTGTCAGAAAACCTAGTCCATCTAAGAGAAGAAACACAACAAAACGAGCTAATATAGGAGTAAGAAGATCAGGAGAAAATGATCGGCGAAGCAGGACACAGTGGCTCCCTGACCGGGGCCGAGGCAAAAGGGGGAAGGACGTTCGCTAAGGAAGAGCCAAAAATACATACGCGGTTACGACCAGACGTGGGCGAGCCGGTTCGGGGCCATCGAGGAACTGCAAGAAGGGAGAGGGGTTCGCTTCCGCAAAAAAGCCGCTTCGGGGCATTTAGCGATAAGGGCTGCCGGGAGAGCCATAAAGAAAAACTCCTTGCTGTCCTATAAAAAGCATTAGGGTCGAAGAAAAGACCATCAGGCTCCGGGCTACCGCCGGTTATCGTCTCTAATAGCGGACATAGCCTCAACCGCAAATCCTCAAGGGGTCGGCGAAGGGACCAAACTCCGTGTCGACTGGAGTCTCGCTGGGGGGGAGACGAAATGGGGATACCTGAAATCTGCTCCTAGGGAGGAAGAAATAAACGAGGTAGAATGGAAGACAAGAAAATTACAACCCAACATAGAGCCGAACGCGACATGAAATAACTATGAACAAATTAAGACCTTAAACCAAGTACGGGGAAGTCGCGTCAAGCAGGGGAGAGGAAAGATACGGGTAGGAGAAAGCCTGCGCAGCGGCTAGCGAGCGGCATCAAAAACTAACGAGTACGTGGCGTTGCGCGGCGCCACATGGAAGGCCTACTGGGGGGGGAAGAAAAAGAAGGTCCAACGAAAAAAAGGAGGGACAAAAAATCCGAAAGGAAAATCCACTGGTGAGGATACAACGAAAAAGAGGATCAACTGAAAGATGACAGTACAGGGAGGGAGGACCTACCTTCTATCGACCATGAGGGAAATCTCTAAGTCATCTCTTCAACCTGGTCTAAAACAGCTTACGAAGTAAGGGAGGAATTCAAATGAACTCCTGAGAACTGCAGCAAGAAAACAAGATACAAAGAAAATCCCAAAATTATGATACCCCAAAACGACGAAGTTGTACCGGGGCTCGCTAACTTAATTTAGGGAAAGGGTGGTTGAAGGGCCTTCTGGGGAATTCCGTGTTTAAAACCCAAGATGCAAAAGGCGAAAGGAGCAATTCATAAAGAATTAAAGGTGACGGGGAGGAAGCTACTCTTTCCTGGCTAGGACCGGGCATAGGTTTCAGGGTGAAGCGTAAATAGGAAAGAAAAGGAGAAAAGGGTTACTAAAGAAAACTCAAAAGCAATATGTAGTCGATGTTAACACTCCAGCTACAGCTTTCCGTCGACCCCGAAGATACCTTCATATCGGGGAAAAGAGGAGGGAAGCCCGGGGGGAAACCGTCAGGCACTAGCGTCGTCACGCCCGCAATCATAAACTGCATGCGAAAAGAATCAGATTCCTAGGGAAGTACAATACCAGGGGGAAAAGGAGAAAAGGAATACTAGACTAAAAAAGGGGATTTCGCTTCGTAAGGCCTCGATAGAATATATGACGAAAACCGGTAGGAGGGGGGGGGACAGAGGCACGCTGTTTTAGTTTAGGTGCGAGGCTGGTGATGGTTTTTTCTTTAGCGCGAACATAAAAGGGACGATCGCTCTGCATTGGGGGCGTATCTCTATATGATAAAGGGGGGAAAAGAAACACCAAAAATTCGTTGGAAGGGGCATGTCCAAAGGAGGCCGTAACCCAAAGGGGGGACAAGTTGGTCAAAGGGGGGACGGGGGTAGCAAGGCGGGTAAGGTGCTGGCTGTAACTCATGCAAGATTGACATTGGTCTGGCAAAGTCGTCCGATATGGAGTTCTTTGAGCGGTTAGGGAGGGGTCGAAGGCATGCCAAAGGGTTTTTGGGCGAGGAACCACAACGATTCGATGCGGACCGAGAATCAAAAAAAAACACACCAGGGGTGAAAGGTCGATGCGGCAAGGTCAGGGCGAGGGTGGGCCTGACGGGGGGACATAGAAAAACAAGTGGGAAAGGACTGTGCACGGGTCAAAAAAAAACCCACTTGGAGGGGAAATGTCGTGGAAGACGACAGCGGACAGTGAAAAAGGAATGTGATCAAGAATCCAGATTGTCCTTTAGAACTCGAACCTGTCCACGCTGGATCGCGAATACCAGAAAATGAAGAAGTCCTTACGGTCTGCCTGAAACGCTCAAAGGACACGGCCGCAAGCCCGGGGAGGCGTTTGGGAACAAAATGTAAACGAAAAAAAGGAACTGGCGACGAGAGAACCAATTATCGGAAAGAAGAAAAAAAAACAACAGAAAGGAGATAAAATGGGGGGGGGGGGGGTTGCCGCTCTAAAAAAATAAGACTTTTTCAGGGGAAGGTGTACTAGAAAAAGCAGCAATCAAGAAAACTAGAGGGGGTTCTATTTATGCCAAGAAAGGTCAGAATCCTGAAGTAATTTATCGTAGGCCGCGAGCAAACAAGGAAAGCTTCCGGGGATTAAAAAAAAAAAAAAAGGAAACCAGATCGCAGGGGACAGAAGTATAAAAAAAAAAATGCCGTAGGCTAATCAAGGATACGTCCTACAATGGAAAGCAGGGGTTTCCATCCATTGGGGAAGGAATTTCAGGAATCCGGGAAACATAGGGGGACGATCTACAACAGAAAAAAGGGGGGAAAAAGGGGAGGCTGAACCGGGGAGAAATAGCGCAAAGATACTCGTGATGCTTCCCCAAAGCGCAAACAAAATCAGCGACGCACCGTCGCCCAAAAAAAAAGTCCAAGGAGGAACCAGGAAGCACACATTGCATTTTGAAGAGGCCGTTGGTCATCCATCACTGAACGCGGCGGGGACCCGAACACTAAAGTGTCAAAACACTCGTGTCATTTTGCAAAAAAAAGGGGGGGGGGGGGGGGGGGTGGCTTCCCAAGGAAATTGCCAAGAGCGGAGTTCCGCTATAGGTTAGAAAAACAAACTAGATGCAAGCGACGCATCGACGTGCGGATAACTAGACCCTGCCACCCCGCGGAACCACAAAAAGAGACTCCAATCCGGCCGGTTTCTAATCTTCGTCTAACCGAGTCAGAGAAGGAAACGCGAGAAAGAAAGGGCGGGAGAAAGCCTATCGAAAGGTATTGGCCAACGGGGCAAGATATAGGCATGGTCACAGGTTCTTGCTGATGCTGGCGGGAGGGAAAAGAAAGCTCGGCGGGACACCAAGATGCGGCGAGGCTATAAAGATGTCTCTATCCGTGGGAGCCGCGAGAAAAAGGGAAAAAAAAAAAAAAAGTTTACTACCGCACAATCGGTATCCTGTGGGGGGGAGAGTAAAATCGAACTACAAAGGTCGAAGGGGAATTCCATCGTCGCTTGGTGAACAAACGACGAATCTTACGAAACTAAGGATCCCGCAAGAGGGGAAAGAGGCCTTGGGGCCGAGAGCGGGAAGAAGGGGTTGATAACCAGTCAGGAAAAGTGACCAGCGCATCAAGTGAAGGGGACCGGCGCCGTAAAAACGTCCAAGAGAGGGAGGGGGGCATGATCATAATCAGTCAGTTGGACGGAAAAAGAAATACTCTTTCTGGGGGGGGGACGGGGAGGGGCAGAGGCTTACGGAAGGCTAAGAAGCAGAAACGGGCAGAAGTCCGGAGGAGTTTTCGACGTTGCATCTGATGCCTTAGGAGAAATCCCGATCTGCTTCTCTGCGGGCGTCAGGAGGGAGGACTGGTCCGCCTGGAGGAAAGAGGTGGGAAGGATACACTGCATGTCCGAGTGGCTGGTCAGGCTTCAATCCTTCGTCTGGACAAAATGTGGGGAGTTGGAGGATTTGTGGAAGGAAAGAGACAGGGCGAGCTCGGGAGACCTCAGGGCGGGCGTTAAGCCTCAGCTTCAAAAAATCGCTCGGAGGAGAGGGGGAACTTTATGATTCAATTGAAAAAAATGGAAAAGCGAAAAGCGACAGGGGCTCGAGGCCTGCATATGTTCGGGATGGGTTTAAACCGTCGCGTTAGAAAGGCTGTTTCGGGGGGGGGTTGGACGGAATGGATGCAGGGTTCTCCTGCTACCTCAAAGCGGAGCTAAGAGGGGAAAGGATCCGCGTTCAAAAAAAATACCGAGCGGCAAACCGGATCCCTGTTTGGCGTACACAGGACGCCGAAAATTGATATGTTCTGCGGCTAACTCCGAATAGGAGGATAAATTAACGAGGATACCGGAGGGAACCCAAGGCGTAATCGGACCAGGGGGCGGACGAAACTACAGCTCGTATCAGGGGACGCAAAGAGGGAGGGGGGAATTATTGGTCGAACTCAGGATCTGCAGAATGAGATGCCCGAACTTTGGAAAAAAAGAAGGACGGGTTCTGAAAAAAAGTGGCCGCTCTGCAGGAAGGAAGGGGGGGGACAAAAACCGCCTCGCAAAGGGGGGGGACGAGCGGAGTCAGAAAGGAGGAACAGAAAGAGTATCTTGCGAGGAAGTAGAACCACATTCATAGCCGGGGCGGGGGAAAAAAAGGGGCGAAATTAAAAAAAAAAAAAGGAAAGAGGCGAGATATAGACTCTGAAAAACAAAAAAACGGAGGAGAAGAGAGAACGAAAATGGCGGCGATCCAAAGGGGGAAGCCGGCCGATGGCCGAAGGGGAAGCCTCGCAGAAAAGACGGAGCATTGAAGATCGACCCAAGGAAAAAGGTGGGTCGAAGAAAAGGAGAGCAATTGGAGGCCATCGTAAATATAGCATCGTGTGGAAGCTTCCGCACCGGAGCCTCGAAGTTGGGCATTTCAGGTAAGGAATGCTGCTAACTTCTATCCTGGACGTCAATAATGAACTTGGAGCAATTCAAATGAGGGGAAAAAGGGAAGAACACAGAAGGAAAGAACATGACCAAAAAAGGTTATACCCCAGGTATTGACGTCGAGGGCACTAGAGCAAAGTGAATCTTCTGGCCACGCCCTCCCCAGAAACCCGTCGCTTTGAGGAGGGGGAAACACTTCCTTCTCGTAAGGGGGGAGAAGGAGAGTGGAGTCATAGAGTGGGGGAAAAGATGAGACAAAAACGCCGGCGTTATCCGGCCGCCAAGCGACCGCAGACACAACCCCTACACAGCGTGCCGACCGCGTACGGGGGAAAAAAACAATAATGTAGCTGAAGGAGGAAACTGTCGTACGGTGAGAGGAAGAATTGCGGAGGTGGCAGGGGAAGGAAGAGAAACAAGAAGGCTAAGAGCACATAACTCCGTAGCGACCGGGGTCGTGGGGCGGGTCCGATCACCTAATTCACTAGAAAATCGCCAACTCCCGACATTCTTGACAAAAAAAACTAAAGGGGAGGACGGGAAGAAAGGAAAAACAAAAAAAGAAGGAGACCTCAATACAAGCGGTGACAGGGGACCATCTTAACAGGAACCAAGACTCACTCAAAATTTAGTCGCCGAGGAGGGGGGGGGGGTGGACCGCGCGAAAGAGAAAAGGCAAATTGGGAAACAAGAATTGAGGGGATTACACGATCCGCCTACCGAAGAACGCTACGATGTCGTCGAAGACATTCAACCAAGGAAGGAGGATCATGCCGCCCAAGACGAGAGAGGTAACCCGATTGGGGGGAAGAGGCTAAAAGGAATGCCTTAATGCGAGTACGGGAGGGACGGCAAGGTGTATCACCGACGATTCAAAAAGGCGAGTCGAAAGAACATTCAGAGGAAGATGCAGGGGGAGAGTCAATGCGGGGCGACAAATTGGGAGCCGCACATGTCGATGCATTGGTAAAGAGTAAAATGAAGATACCCCAGGGGGGGGACGAGTAGGAATACGAGAAAAGGCCTAACAACCAGGATCATATTTCGCAGTTAAAAGCCGTAGTGCGTCGCCAAGTGAAGGAGTACGTACTCAAGTCAGCCAAGAGACAGGCGGAGGAAAACAAGGGGAAAAAGGGAGGGGGGGAAAAACATCCTCAGCAAGATCCAAAAACTGCTGACCCGACCTAAATAAGGGGGGAGAAAAGAGTTCTGTCTACCAGTCGCGTTGAAAACCCCGATCGACCCCACTAAGACTGGGGAGTCAAAGGTCGTCCAGGGCCGAAAAGAGGAAGAACGATCAACCGGGCGGCGTTGGTAAAGAGGCTGTGGTTAGTGGGAGGAAACTGCGTTCTGAGTGGCGAAAAGGAGCCGTATAGGGCGGGAGTCTATCTTCTGAGAGGCATATCTGGGAAAGGGGGCAAAAAAATCTCCTAGAGAGGAAAAAAAAAAAGCTCGCGGGTCAAGGGGGCAGGGGCAAATGCGAGGCCGGGGGGACCAGGGGGAGTTGTGCAATTTTAGTTCGGTTTTGAAACCGCGGTTCAAGAGGGGGATGACCTCACCTGCAGGAATTGGAAAAAGCAGGGGGTGCTGGCACGAAAAAAGGGAGGATGGACGGGAAGGGGGTGAACTTGTCTCCGAGCCCGATGTTTTTGGAGAGTGACCAGCCAACGGAGAGGAAAACGCGGGAAGCAGAAAGGAACTCACCGGTGTCAAAGGGGACTGGTGGTCGATGAGGGGGGCATGGCGGGATGTCCTGCCCTAAAACGGTTACTAGGGTGAGGGATTGTTCCCTCGTCTTGGCTCAGGAGGACCACATGAGGGAAAATTGATAAGGGGGGGAGAGACAAGCAGGATGGTCTTCATCCTGGCCTTCAAAGGTTTCCTTTCGAGGCCAAACGAGACCGAAGGGGGGACCGCTCTGGTCCTCCTCTAGCACACGCGGAAAAGAGGAAGGGATGAAGGGCGGGGGTGGGGGGGGGGAAAGGAAAGAACAAAGGCAGAACGGCGTCAAACCAGGGCAACCAAAACAACGGCTAGAAGAGAGAATTTGGGATTCCAAACCGCGGCCAGATACGACTTTGTGGTCATGTGGTCAAGAGAAAACTGCCAGAAATAAGGAAGGGGAAAAGGTGGTGCGAAGGGGGCAGCTCCTGCGCGGAAAATCTCAATCTCTCGGTAGCCCCTAAAGTAGCAAATCCTTGAGCAGGCTAAAATAAAAAAAGATCCTTCTCGACCTATCCACGGCAAATGGTGAAAAAAAAGGAAAAGCTAAAAGAATAGGAAGACCCAGAAAAAAAGGGAAAATGCCAGTTGTATCAATGTTGTCCGTATCAGGAAATTCGCCATACCTTGGAATGAGACACACCGAACAAAGGGGGGAGAATTAATTCCGCCGCGACGAAGGGGGGGGGAAGTGGGATGCCAGAAAGCCAACACCATCTGACAAAGGAAGAAGGACCAAAAACCGGGACGCCGCGTATCTTGACAAGGGCCCCCATGTCATGTCAAATCTAAGGTGGTCCAGAACTCCGAGAGGAACCGAAACTAAAATGTCAACAAAAAAACGCAATGTGGGAAGGTCCTCGACATGGAGGAATAAGGAAGAGGGGCTGGGGGATGGGGGAAGGGAAAGGGAGATGGAAAAAACCGAGAGGAATAAAGAGATCTCAAGTCAGGGAAAAAGAGGGGGGACTAACAAACTGTCCAAAGAAAAAACCCGACAAAAGAAAAGAACGCGAATAGGGAAACAAAATGGTTGTCTGGTCAATCTGGAAGAAGCAAGGCACCTTACAAAGGAGGGGGGGGGAGCACGTGCGTTCGTAGGGGGAGATAACTCAGATCCGAGGAAATTTGAAAAGAAACGGGGAGAGAATAAAGGAGTTTTCCAGGAAGGTCCTCTTATTTTGATAAAGAAGAGGTCAAAAGGGAAACATGTGGGGAATAACGGGGAGGAGGAATAAATTGTCATGACTTTCGAATCGGGGGACGACAAGATTCAAGGAAAGAATTTGAACCACTCCTCGGAAGAGGGGGAAAGGTTTCAGGTCAGATCCGAAGAGACAACGGTCAATTCATTTTGCAGCGATGACCCTCACGAAGAGGAAGAAAAAAAAGAACCCGAGAAGAAGAACAACCGCATATCCAGAAGAATGGTTCGGGCTGCCGCAGCGGGGGTGGAGAAGGCGGAAAAGAAGGCCAGCTCAACACTTCCGAACTAAGGGAGCCGCCCAAATCGTTAAACCCAGAGGAAAAGGGGGGGAGAAATGATAGAAAAAGGATGTGTTACATTCGGACTACTAAGAACGCTTGCTGCTCTGGCGGGACTGAAGTGTGCGTCAGATTTACCACAAAATAACATGCCTCTACGGGGATACACGTGAGGGAAAAAGGAGGCCGGCAATGGTCAAGAAGCGGAAGAGACCGGTCGGCAAGCAGGAAGTCGGACGCGGAAAGCTCCCTGGGCGGTCGTCCGAACTGCAACTCCGGGAATCTGGCTGGCAGGAGAGGAGAGGGGTGGAAATAGGGGGGAGGGGGAGATTAGACGTCTCCTGAAGGTGGGCACGCAACGACATCCCAAATTTAGATCCAGAAGCTTCTACCTCAGCGGAGGATGAAGCAGAGGGGTTACGGGAGAAATTCGACAGAAACGAGTACCGCAAAGAAGAAGCTCGGCGCTCAATGGGGGGAAAGGGGGATTTGTCCCGGAAGCTGTTGGAATCTCATTAGGGGTGTTGTACAGATAGTAAGGGAAGAATACCGGAGAGGGCGGAGAGAGAGAAGCCGAGGGAAGGACTTGAATCTATGAAAAATCTGCATCAAAGTCTCGCGAGCTAGGTCCGGCCGAAAGACAAATTATTAATTTTTCGGCTGGATACGGAAATAAAAGGAACAAAGATCGGGAAGAGAAAAGAATAAAAGAAGGCAACGAGGAGATGGACGGGGCGTACAGAAAGGCCGGAGAGGTAGAAAGCCGCAGGTTGCATTTCAGTAGAGAGCTCCTGAAGTCGGGTAGGCTCACGGATCTGCCGTCGAAATGCAAAAGGGCGAGTAAGGAAATACACTATTCAAGGCCTCTCTTACATCAGGAATTTGGGGGGAAAACTAACCTTAGGAGCAACAGTAGGAGGGGAGAACCGGCGATGAGGTCTCTTCAAGAAACGCATCTGCATTTGCGCGAAAACGAGAGGTCTTGAAACTTCTGAAATCGGGAAAAAAACGGTTGTCACTTGAAAAAACCCTCCAGATCAGAGAGGG
>Ga0179591_1351337_pt1 | contig 13435 bp, 17 predicted proteins | sample CZOMad2_1_08_16f_FD_182891 | JGI IMG/M metagenome (GOLD analysis project Ga0179591, IMG submission 182891) | Vadose zone soil fungal communities from Angelo Coast Range Reserve, California, USA - CZOMad2_1_08_16fungal (PacBio error correction) | ecosystem: Environmental > Terrestrial > Soil >...
GCGTAGAGCCAAAAAAAAAAAGGGGCGATACTAGACTCGAGGGGGTGGAACAAGTGATATTTAGCACCAAATCAATACCCGGAAAAATGGCGTAAGTCGGTGTATCATTCCGTGAAAGTCGCCCGCAAAACAGTAGCAACCACCACTACTGGTAATCGGGGGAGGTGGGAAATTGGGTTTGGACGCGAGAGACTGGGGCCGGGGGGGATCTAAAGGCTAGCAAAAAGTTGCCACCGCCGGGCTGGGTCAAAAGGGAGGAGATGCTTTCCGGGCCAAGGGGAGGTCGCAGGAAAATCGGGGGGAAATCGGGGGGGCTGCGGTGAGTTGTCGGGCTGCTTGCCCTACACGGGAGGGGGGAAATGTTACGGAGGGAGGGTGGTTTCCCGGGGGGGGACCTACAAGTCTTAGTCCAGATCCCATCCCTTTTGCAATTGCAAAGAGCTGTAAGTAAGAAGGGAAGTTTAACGCCATTGCATAGACCTTAAGAAGGAACGACGGCATAAGCATACGAAACAGCAGTGATGAAGGAGGGGGGTTATGATTGTCCGGGCTCACGACGGTGAATATCATTCACACCTGTGTTCACGGAAAAAAGGGGTATCCGTCGCTAAGTCATAGCGGTTCGGCGTGCGTGGTAGGTGGGTTGGATGCTGCGCCGGGTCTTTCCCGAGGCAACCGAACCGCACCGGACGGAACAAGACCTGGTCGGCCGACTACCAGCGGGTCCGAAGTGGAAACTAAAACAACCATCCTAAAGAGGCGAATTTCATCACTTCGCCGCAACTGCATCTAAAAAAAAACAGTTCATGGCGGGGGGGAGTCACGGCAAAAAAAAAAGGGGCCGCCAGTCTAAATTTGACATCAGATCATACATCAAGGTTGACGACTGGGATAGGCAATGACATCAGCCATCTCAGTAACAGCCCCATTCCCACCTCCCTAAAGGTTCTCGGGAGCTCACCACGCGCTTTTGAGGGGGGAAAAACGAGTCACCGGGAGTTCTCGTCTAACGGCCATCTCAACACAGTCTACTAGGCACCTACAACTTCCCTCGAAAACCTAACCAACACCTAGAGAGGAAGGGAATCACTGTAGACTACAAGACCTAAGGCTCTATCGGGCCTTTCCCTCCCCACAGGCTCTAAAGTCACAACCGAACACCGCTGGCTGACGAAGAGAGACACCTGGGGAGAAGGCATAGACGAGCAGAAAAAAAAACCTCTACCATGCTTGCTCAGAAGCCGGCGGACGCACACAAAGTTCAAAGAAAACTCAACAGCAGGTTTCTAAAAAAACTTCCTTTAAACCGGGAATGGGAACCAGGGAAGCTTCAATCAAAAATATGCACGACTCCAGTCCGAAGGGAAAGCGTCGAAGACAGGAAAGAACTGAAAAAAAAAACCAAAAAAATATAAAGAAATAAATACGATGGCTCGGAGAGGATCCCAAAGGGGTGGGTGGGTGGATAGCAACAAAAAAACGAAGGGGTAAAAAAAGCAAACACTTCGGAACAGGCTCGACTAAGACAATACTGTACAACCGAACCAAAAAAAAGATTAAGCGCCCCGCTGGGCTGGAGGCAGTTGTAGGGAAAACGTTTCATATCAGTGCTGGTTCCAGATCAAAACGCACACAAAAAAGGGAACCATAATTAGGCACTAGATGAAAACCAATCGGGGGACTTTTAAGGAGATCGTGCCAAAAAAAATATCCCGGAGCCATTTAGAAAAAATCCAAACCGCCAAGACCTACGGAAAGAAGAGGAAATAGGGCACAGAAATTTGGGGGACGAGCGGATCCACACTAAAGCGGCAGGCCCAAACCCAAAGAAAAGGAAGGCAGACTAAAAAAAAAAGACTGAAGGACCCGGAAAAAAAACAGGCGGAGGAAGGGGACGAGGTACTCTGCACCTATGGCTCGTTGTTTAGAGGCCGGCTCAAAAGAACCCGGGGCTCCCGGGAGCGACGCCTAACTACGACCGAATCGGAAAGGTGTAGTATAAACCCCTGGGAGCTCCATGAAGAAAAAAAAAATCGGGGTGTGTACCAAAAAGAAAACTGGAGATGCGGAAAAAGAGCCTTACAAGGGCGAACAGGACTCCTCACGGGAAGGGGTCGCGGCCCCAACGCACAGGACTTTCTTATGCAATCAACGAAACCTCAAGGGGGAAAAAGCATAAAACACGTTGGGAGTAGGCTACAAAAACACCGCCGAAGAAAGGGCTTCTACGAGAGGCAGCGCATGAAGGGAAGAGCGCTGTGGAAGAAAACATACAACCGTCGAAGAGCGATCGAGCCGATCTGCAGGATGCCGGACAAAGGTCAAAAACGTAAAGGAGGGGAATGTTCAATACTGCCCGAAATGCAATCGGGGAAAGGTTCTCAGGGGGGGGGTGGTGTTGGCGGCTTGGGACTTTCGAAAAGAGGGTAAGACAGGGGGAAAGTAGGCGTTTTCTGCGAGACGAGGGAGCGTTAAGGTGAAAGGGTCAAAAAGCGCAAAGGGGAGTTGGAAAAAGAGTCGGACTCGGTCCAGGGGTGTAAACTCAAAAAGAAGGATCGGGGCGTCCATGGACCGGGGTCTTTATCTAAAGGTAGAAACCACGCCGGGCATAAAGCCGTGTGGGGCGGCGGTCGAGAAGGTTTATAGGGGGGGGGGGGAGGGAGGCGTGACGGATCCCTTCACGACTTGGGGGAGCGGTGGGGGGAGGGGAAGGGGTGGGGAGCCGTCGTTGAGGAAGGGGAGGGAAAACTCCGGTTGGGGGGGGAGGGTCCTATTCGCTCCACCCGCGGACGGGTTGTTCGTTGTCCGTTTGGGGGCAACAAGGTTTACTTGATTGAAGGTAGGGGGCTCATGCAGAAAAACTTATCAAAAAACATGACTGGGGGGGGATGGGGGAGTAAGGGGGTTTCGCTAGCACTGTGAAGCACGGGGAGGTCCTGGTTTTCTTTGTGTAGTCGTAAGAGAACCGGGAAGGGTAACGTGAGGGGGGGGAAAGAAAAAAATCAGAGGACAGGGGGAGAGGTGGGAGCGTTCCCTAAAGGGGAGATAATTGTCAGGCTCGTTCGAGGCGGGAGTTTGTCTTCCCCTGGGGACGTGAAATCCGTTGTAGGAGAAAAAACCGGAAGAGTTCGGCCGAGCTGAAACAGGGAAATGGGAGGAAGGAGAAAAGACGAGGAAATAAGAACCAGATGAAATGCCGGTCAAAAGGTGCACTCTGGAAGGAGCAAAAGGGAAGACTAGCTGTCGAGAGAGGGGGTGGGGTTCATCTACTCACACAAAACAGAGTAAAAAATGAGATGAAGAGGGGCAGGCGAGACACGTCCAGACGTAACGGGACCAGGAGAAAAATGCAGAGGGGAAAAAGGAACTGATATTCAAAAAGGAGGACTCGCCCTCTACACAAGGGCCCAAAAAGCCTGAATAAGCGGAGTCAGACTCTCCTTACCTCTTGACTGGGAAAGGGGGAAACCTTAGTGGAAAGCATCCTTTAAAAACCTTTGGGAAAATCCAAAACATCTCACACTCAAAAGAAAAAAGTCAGAAAATCGACTGGCCCCAAGGCACTGATGCCAATTGAAAGAAAACCGGGGGAAACGGTGCTAAATTTAGAAAACGCGAAGGAACGATTCAAAAAAAAGAATGAAAAAGGCCTCCTCAAAGACAACAGGAACACACTCTGAAGAAAAAGCAACCCGTCGGGAAAAGTCAACCTGGCGCACAAGACAAAAAAAAAATCGAAGTATCTGGGATAATTGGTCGTGCACGGCGAAACATTATAAAAACAGGTCACCCCGTCAACAAACAGGAAGAAAAGGGCGGAGAAGTGTCACACCTCTTAAAACAAAACCCACCGCCGGTGGCCGACCGGTCTCAACAGGGCCGGGCCATCAAAACGGAGGCACCGTTCTCAAAAGACGGGGGGGAGAAGGAACGCCGACCACATCAAAGAAAAAAAACCCCTATACAAGGAGAGTCATCGTCGCCGACGCGCCCACCGGGGCTGGCAGCAAAGATTGGTACTACGAGGGATCGAAGGGGAAGAAAGAAAGGACCCGGAAGGGAGCCTGGTGCCGGGAACCGCCCTTAAAAGATCATGATCCTAAGAATTTGCCGGCAAGACCTTAAACCTAAAAAAGAAGTAAGGAGATGCCCAGAAAAAAAACCCTAAAAAACCAAAAAGTTATTGACCAACTTGATCTCAACTAAAGAAAAAAAAACACAACTCCATCAAAAAAAAAGAAAAAAAAAAATGAAACAATCCCAACCCTATTGCAGGGGGGAAGGAAAGTTAAAATCCGAAAAACAGAGGTTACCGAGGTTGAACTGCAGAATCCTCGTAAAGACTTCTAAGAGGTGTCAGTGGTCTTAAGGGGTTTAAAAAAAGGAAAGAGGCGCAAGAAAAGAATGGCTGTAACGGGCGTTGCGAGGAGCGGTGGGTGTTTGCACAAGGACGCCAAAGGGGGGGGTGATTGAGGGGGCCAACGGGGCTTTCGTGGGGGATTGGGTATCAGAACGGTAAAAGGTGTGGTATGAAAGGCAGAGAAGAAGGTTGGGGCGGGGAGGGATGCTGCAATGGAGGCGGTGTATTTTCGCCGCATCAGACCTGTGAGGGGTGGTGGGGGGGGCGCGGACAAAAGGGGGAAAAGGGGGGGTACCGAGGAAGCATGGAAAGACAAAAATGGAAAGCGTTCTACGGGACAATTGCGCTGGTCGTGGGGCGTATCTCCAGGTATCGGGGGGGGTGAAAGTGGCCGCCGGGAGGAAAAAAGAAAAGGACAGAACAGGGGGTGCGCTTTCTATTTAGGGAGATGAAAAAAATGGGTGGTTTAGGCGTCCGGTCACTGTGAAAGGGAACTGAAATGCCGGTACAGGGTGGTTCATGAGGGGGGGTTAAGGCGGTCAGGAAGGGGTGGCGGCTCAGCGGACTTGAAAAAACCAAGAATGGCGGTGAAACCGAAAAGCTGCGTTGTCTTTAGGGGGGGGGCTTGTCGCGATAAAAGTCGAAAGGGTGGGGGGGGGGGGGCGAGGGGAGTCTTAAACAAGGGGAAGGATGGGTGTTGGAGGGCAATCGGTACGGTTGGGCGTGGGATCGGGAACAGGAGCGTGATCCGTCACCGCCCGGAAAGGGAGAAGCAGACAAGAGGAGGCGAGTCCCCTCTGTGGGGAAGGTGCAAAAAAATTGACTGAGGGCGGCTTGCAGTAGCAGTTTGTGTTGAAAAAACTGGTAGGGGGGGGTGGTTGGGGAGGGAAGGGACAACGCCGGAGATCATAGCCTGAGTGGCGGTATTTCTCTTAGGGGACTTTCGCGCTTCGTAGGGGCTGGTCGAGGTCTAAGGGAGAGGGATTATCTCCGGGAAAGGATTAAAGCAAAGGTTGGGAGAGAAACCGTTTTGAGGGGGAAAAAACGGAGATTAGCGCCGTCAGTCGGCCCGCAGGGTAAGACGAAAAAAAAGGCTTCTCGGTGGTGAGATCCGAGGGGGTGATCGCGGCTTCGTTTAAACCCGAGGTGAGGGTGCGGCCAAAAAAAAGGGGAGAGGGGGGGTTCCAACACGAAAGCATCGGCAAGCGCGGGGGGGGTGGCTATCCGGCTGGCCGCCGACGCGCATTTTGCGGGGGACCCGGAAAACTACTATCAGTCCTGTGCCGGAGCAAGGGGGTGTGGGGGGAGGGAAAGGCGGTAGTAGAGGGCCTCGGAGTGTGACGGCCGCAGTTTGGGGAAGACTGTGGGCCATTCCCTTCATGACATCTCGGCTAGGACAAGAGGGCGTAAAAGGGGGGTTTAGGTGGCGTGTTTTGGATTCTGAAGTATGGAGGGGAAACTTGAAGTTAATCCCCCAGGCGATAAACCCTAGGAAATTAAGTGATGAAACCAACATATGAACAGGGGAGAAAGGGGGGAGGAGAAAAAAACCGCATTGAAACGGCTTGGTTCTAAACGGGTATTTCAGGGAGGGGCCTCCACGGTATTCCGTTCCCGGGGTTGTTTTATGCACTGGGGTTCAAACTCATGTAGGTCGTAACAAAAGGGGGTGGGGAGGTGAAGGGGGAGGGTTGAAAGCTAGGGACATAAGAGAGAAAACGCCAAAACCTCTCAACCAGGACCCTAATGAAGTACGATCTAAGAGCGGAAGACCCCGTTGACGGAAAACTTTCGAGGACTCACTCGATAGGCTGTCGACCCCACCCACAAAAAAAAAAAACGGCAACGACGCTGCTCAACTAAGCTGGCTGGGTCTGAGGATAATCAGGTCAGGGAGGGTAGCTCATGGAGGAAAATTAGTCCTCTATAGTGAAAGCCTAAAGCATCCGATCATTTACAAAAAGGAGGTATAAATCGGCATAGGGCGATCAGCGTGTAGTCAAGCCAAAGACAGCAGCAAGGTAAAAAAGTAAAAAGTGGCAGGCACCGACTCATACGAAAGGGAATCCATGCCACAAAAAAAGGGCAAAAAAAAGCGCGAAACCGAACTCCCGGCGGGGAGGAAACTCGGAACCTCTTCTCAAATCGGAAAAACACCAACTCCAAAGGCCCGCCCGAAAGGAGGAAGGGTGGGGGGGGGGAAGACGTGGGGCGTTGCGAGAAGGAAAATGGTTTGGTGAGGATTACGGAAAGGAATTCGTCCAGACGCGGACGGCTGTCGCGGGAGATTAAATCAAAAACCGGAAAAAAACTGGCGGTCGAAAGAGCAGGTGGCGATAACGCTTGGCAAGGTCGGACACACAGAGAGAAAAAAGAAGAAGGGGGGGCCAAAGGGGAAAAAAAGAGCCGCCGCGCAGACGAAGAGCCGGGGATGAAGTGGGAGAAAAAATCACTAACGGCACCTGAAGCCAGCCGTCGGGGGTCAAAGAAAACAATGGCCCGAAGTCCAGAAAAAAGGGGGCACCACCCGCAAGAAGATTGTCTTGAGGGGGAGGGGTTGTTTGGAAGATCAAGCGGTTTCCCGGGGGGTTCGGAGAAAGAAACCGAGTCATCTCAAGGGGAAAAAGAAAAAGGGCGCTGACTTGCCAGCAAAGGGAGGGAGAGACAGAGGGGGGGAATCGTGCTGGGGCGTTATGTTCAGGATGAAACAAACACCGGCCTAGGCCCGTCTGGATTGTTGGGGGGGGAAAGGAAAGGGATGACTCTGAAGGGAGGGACAAGACTAAAGGCCTTGTTAAAATGAAATAGGATTGACGTCAGGGGGGCATTAATGTACCACGGTAAGGGTGAATTCATTCCTTCAAACGAGCCTCCGGGAGGGTCCAATCAATGCCGCCGCGGAGAGTTGGAGACGCAAAGGGGGACGGGGGAGGTGGAGGGGAGACGCGACTGTACGGGGGGAGGAAAATAAAAAACATGATGCGGCCGTAATGGGTGCTCGCAGCAGCTTCGAGATTTAAGGGAGGGTATTTCGACGTTTGGTGGGCGGCTCGAGAAGGAGGGGTGGGGAAAACCGCCGCAGAACCTTAACGGGGAAAGACATCAAAAAAGTTCGAAAGGACTACCGACTTGAACCAAGGATCAAACAAAAAAGAAAGCTCCTACTTGTTCTGCAAGAACGCCCAGGCCCCCAGCATAGCCCCGACGTGGCAAAAGGGAAGGACATCGCAGCAGTTTGTATTTATAAAAGAAAAGGAAATAAAGGGTTTTCCTTTGAATAAGTAAATGTCACCAGAATCCGGAAAAAGGACCAAAACCTAACCAGGCCCACCGTCCAGAAACCGTCCGCGATGGAGGAGAGCGGGAAGGGGCCTGCAAAGGGGAAAAAAAAAGTGCGGAAAACAAATATCCCGGTAGACGAGGGAACGCCAAAAACCCCCCGCTACTGAAAAAAAGGCCATAGCGTGAGGCAGATTCCAGGCGCGTCTGCTGAAGATAAGCGGTCGCAAGGGAGGAAATGGGAAAGGGGGTGCAGGGGCAACCCACCGCCGCGGAATGAATGGCCTCCTCGCACCGTAGGAAAAGGGGGGTCAAAAGACTCCGCTCATCAAAAGTGAAAAAATAGAGCAAGCCCTCCAAAGGAAAAAGCATAGAGAAAGAGCCTACTCCCTACAAGACCGCAAAGGCCTCAAGAAAGGAAAAACCGAGTGACCCCGGCCCGTGCCATCAAACTCAGGAAACCCAGCACTACCCAGAAGACTGCGGAGAAGAAAAACACTACCACAAAATACATCAACGAAAAAAATCTTACAGGGTGTGCGTCCTGGAAAAAAAAAAAACCTAATAACCAAAGGCAAAGTCGACTCATCCTAAGGGGAAAAAGAGGTTTCACGTCCCCGAACCACCCCAAACCCCCCAAAAAGGGGGGGGATCTGAGGCTAAATCATGGGTAAAAAGGGGAGGGTGATATAAAATGATGGTCGGTCAAAAGGATAACACACCATTCAACCGACTAGAACCGAGACAAAATCGAATGGGGAAGTCCTCCTAAAAAAAGGAAAAAAGACCATTAGAAACATAAGAAAAAAAGAAAAACCGGAAGGAAGGGGGAAACATAGGTCACCGTAGGTTTTCATTGAGCTGCGAAAAGCCACTAACATAAGAGACAGTCCACACACCAACAGACGAATTCCATAACTACCGTGGGGGGGGACTCGCCAAAACTCCGGAAGTCAGACAAAAGAAGCGACGAGGGCTGGGCCTCGTTAATCGACCGGCTGATGAAACTCACCCCCTTCTTCGCCAGTAAGATAAATAAACACATCTAAATGTTCGGAAGGGAAAAGGAAAAAGGAGAGACAAAAAAAGGGGAGAAGGTCCAACACAGCAGCATAACGTGGGCCAAGAAAAAAACATCAATTCCACTTTTCACTCTTCGGGAACAAGCCTGGGAACTTTCTAAAAAGGGGGGGACGCCAGGACCTGCTTAGAAAAGGAAAAAAAAACCATGAAGGACTTTCGGGATGGAATCCACGAAAGCATCAGGAATTCCAAACAGTTGAACTGAGAAACCCACAGAAAAAGAGACAAAGAGGAGGGAACGGAACTGCTCAGACATCAGGGAACGACGGAGTGCAAAACCCGAAACTAACCCTGAAAAACCTAGAATCGAAAGAGGATATCACTATCGTCGGGTATGGCCTGCACAAAGGTGGTCAAAAGACTGGTGAAACTGATGGGTCATAAAGGCACCTAAGATCAGGGGTGTTATTTTCTATGGTGTGTGGGTTTGGGAGTGCTTTGTCTGGGGGAGGGAGGACCAAGGTTGGAAAGGGGAAGGGTGGGGGAGGTGGGCAGTTTTTTCGGTGGTTGGAGATCCGAGGACGGCGGGGGAAAGGTTCCCTCGATGATGCGGAACTTCATGATCTTCGTGATATTTAAAGTTGGAAATGAAAAGCCACCTGGTTGTAGAGGGAGGGAGCCAGGGAAGGGGGTCTTGGGGGAGGATCAACCACTCCTGGGATAAGACCAAGCAAGGTGGATTCGAAAACAGCTTAGACCTAACTGTCTTTATAAAGGGTTTGGGGGGGGGGCGGTGCTTTATAGAAGAAATGCAATTAGAACGTGCCTCACGGAAGGGGGGGGGGAACCAAGCGTTATTTGAGCCCAACTCTGCGGTGGGGGTTGGAGGTCAAAAGAGGCTTTTTACAGTAGCCAGAGGCTACGGGGGGTGGGGATGCCTTGGGAAAAAAAAGGGGAAGGTTCTTCTGTGCTCCTAGAAGAAGGGATAAGAGAAGGACGGGTTCTTGGTTACAGGGAGTGCGGGTGAGGTCACTGTGCTCTCACCTTTTACGGAAGGGGATGTGGTGGGGTCTTGCCTAAACTGGCATGAGGAGGAGAAGTTTTTCTACGCAAGGAAGGAGAAAGTGCGGGGGACGCATCTAAGTCTGTCCGCCAGAGAGGGGATGAAGACTGCTTAGTAGGAGACTCTGGGGGGCTTCCCCACCTTTTTTCAACAGGGAAACGAAGAAGGGTCGGGACTTAAAGGGGGTCGGTTTAAGGAAGTGTGAGGAGAGATCTGGGATGGGGGGAGAGAGGAGTTACTGATATCGGCGGAATCAGAAAGCGGAGCATGTCAAATACGACCGGAGGGAGTAAAGCTCTATCGCGATGAGATGTTCAGAGACGAAACAAAAAAAGAGGAGGTAGGAACAAAAAGATTACCCCCAAAAGTAGGAGAGAGATACGAGGGAAGAAGGGGGGTACGATGGGGGAGCCTAATCATACAGAGGTAGACTGCCGCCTCTCCTTAAAAGAACGCTAAAAGGCCGTCGGGAAAAGTACTGAAGAACACAGGTACAAGCCAGAACAAACACGACTCGTGCCCTAGGAAGGGAAAAAGTTAATCACCAAACTCCACTCCTCGCGAAGCCCGTAAAGAAAAGGAGGAGGGAAACGGGAACAGCTCTCTACAGTTCCTCAAGGAAGGGGAAGATAGAACTCCGACCTGCCCGGGCTATTTCCCGACCACCAAAAAAACAGGGACCGCAATTGCTCGTAATCTCAAGGACGCAAACTTCGAAAAACGAAAAAGGAACACATTCGCTCGGATCGAGACATTGGACAGGAGCCAACCGCGAAAAAGGAGAACAAACCCAAAAAAGGCAACCATACTTCCAACCTCCTCGCCGGGGGGTTTTGCGAGGGGGAACAAGAACATCGGAAACTAAAACACCAGAATTTGGGCCTACCGGGGAGACAAGCAAGGGAAGGGCATCAACATGGCACCGGGACACCGGGGGTGGGTCGCACAAGTCCGGGTATCCGTAACGAAAGCATCAACTCCAAAAACCAGAAGAGAAGAAAAGATCCAGCGTGACTAAGGGAAAAGGAAACTCCACAGAAATTGGGAGTCAGAAACCTTAGTGGGAGAAGAACTTTATAATACCTTCAAACTTTCCGACCAAGAGACCGGGAGGCTTGCAAAAGAAAAGCCGGCGGAGAATTCGTCAAAAGGAAAAGGGAAAGGGATCCGGCACCTTAAAGCCGTGCAAGAAGGCCACCGGAACATCCTAACAGCCCCCACACTGTCCTACCGGAGACTAGAAAAAAACCAACACACTCCATCTCCAAAGGGAGAAAAATCCCCAAGAGGGGGGGCAGGAGGGGCGTATAAACATCCGTCCACGTCAGTCGGGAGGATTGGGAGGCATCCTTCAATATCGGGTCTGACAATACGGAGATTAGGGGGGTTTCAGTTAGTTATTTAGGGGGAAAAGCTCGGAAAGCAGGGAGGCTGTGCCTCGTCGGAGCTGAGCAGGGAGGAGGGGGGTGGTTGAATAAGTATCTCGAAAGTGGTTTTGGAGGCGGTCACAAGGCGGAGGGGATTGTCCAGAAAGGGCTTAAGGGGGTGGGGGGGCAAATACGCCAAGACTGGGTCAAGTCAAAGGAGGACACCGGGGCTTTTTAGGCACGGCGAAGGGACAATGGGTCGGAGGGGTTGGCGGTCAAGAAAACAACACCGGGTATTGGGGGAACTTTCGGGGAAAATACCTTGGGTTGTCTGACAAAAGGACATGGAGGATGTTTCTGAGGTAGGGAATGAGAAGAAAGCTCGCGGTGATTCTATGCAGGCTATGACAGAAAGAACCTCAGCAGGAAGGGCGCTGGAGGGGGGGGGGGGTTGGGGGCGGAGACGTGTCCACTGGAAGTTTTATGATCCGGTGGGGGGGCTGTTTGTGGTTTGAGGGGGGGGGGGGGTCAAAAAGGGAAACATCGGTGAAAAACGATACCCCGGTGGGAGGCTTTCTTTTCTTTTTCTGGAGAAAGAGGGGAGTTATAGTGTTGGGGGGAGGAAATTCAAGGGAACATTGGGGAATGGTGTCCATCGTCGTCAAGGATAGGGGGTGCAGGGTGTATCCGTTAACCTACAAGATTGACAAACCAATGAACAACTCATCATAACATAAAAGAAAAAAAATCGGTGGGGAGGAGGGAAATCATTTGGGAAGGAGGACAGTCGGGGAGTTAGAGGTTGGGGTTGAATGTAGGTGGTGTGGGTCTACAAAAAAGCAAAAATTGGTCAGAGGGCCGATCTGGTTCAAAACGGGAGAGGGGGGGGTTGGGGGGGTCCAAAAAAAGGGGGGGGTCTGGCAAACAGGATCGCGTGCGAGTGCGGAATTGCGGGCGGGAAAGGAAGGAGGTGGGACTATGGTTCCATTCTTGGTCAAGGGTGAGAAAGTCGTGGGGGGGGAAGTTGGGAAGGAGACGTAGAGTCTTAAAGAGGCCAGGAATGTAGTTGAAAGATCAGCTTTCGGCGGAAGCCACGGGGTTAAAATCCTTCTTTGGCCCCGTAATAGAGTTTCTGGGCCGGACAGGCAGAGTCATCTCTTTTGGGAGTAGGAGGAAGGAAAAGGAGGAGAAAAACCGGTTGTCGTCAGGAGAACTGCGAAAAAGGAAGGTTCCGTCTGTCCAGAGCTACGACGATCTTTCGGGGGGGTGCCGGGTGAGGGTGAGTAGCCGGGGGGGGGGGGAAGGGGGACCTGACTTCCTCGAGTTTTTCGCTCAGCAGTTGAAGAAGGTGCCCTTCATCATCAAGAACTCCTCTGTGAAGGGGCCGTGTTTCAGGGGGGGAAAAGGTGGAGCAGGAAAGGGCTCTTTTGCCACTGGAGGGGGAGAAGTAGAAAACTCGAGGTGAAGCGGGTGATGGCACCTCAAAAAATCATGTCAGCAGCTTGTTTCGGCGCACATTTGCGGGGAATGCTTCTCGGTCCTCAGGGAAGTGATAAGGAAAAAGAGGAGCATAGGGGGGGGGGGGGGGACTTTTGGGGGGGGACCAAGGGGGGCTTCCGATACCAAGGTGATGTAGGTGCATCTCAGGTAGGGGGTCGGGGGTGGACAAGAGGATTCATCCCCTTGCTCTGGCAAAAAGAAAAAACCAGAACCGAAAAAGCCGCACTTAAGGGAAACAAATAATATCGTCTTCTATCAACCAGGAAAGGAAGAGATTTTTCAGAAGAGAGAGAGAGGGTAGAACCATCCAAAACGACCTGACGCGGCGCAACTCTCAGGGGGGATTCTCGCCATTCAGTAGGCCATCCTTCTAATTTCTCAGGATACTGCAATTTGCCTCGGACAAGAAAACTTTGACCGTCAATGCAAAGCAGAAGAAGGAGAATTAAAAAACCGGATTGTATGGAGAGATTCTATCCATCTTTTCTTGGATAAAGCAAATCGTCCGGTAAAAGTCAAGTTGCACGGGAAAAGAATAGACACACCTCCACGAGAAAAGAAAAACAACTGTTCCGATCCCAAATTTGATAAAATTCATCTCCTTCTTTTAGGGGGCACTGGAAGATGACCGGCCAGGTAGGGAGACCAGGAAAATGATCTACGGGACCAAAAAAACTCAGAAAAAATCACTCGCCTAACCATGCTTACTGGGTTTACCTACCCCGGTTGAGGGGAAGCTCCATGGGGCGACCTAAAAAAGGTCGGGAAAGAGAAGTTCCGCGTCTACGGTAACTCCAAACGGAACTCGCAGGGTCTGCTAGAAGGTGCTAGAGAGGGACAAAG
>Ga0179591_1334845_pt1 | contig 13434 bp, 26 predicted proteins | sample CZOMad2_1_08_16f_FD_182891 | JGI IMG/M metagenome (GOLD analysis project Ga0179591, IMG submission 182891) | Vadose zone soil fungal communities from Angelo Coast Range Reserve, California, USA - CZOMad2_1_08_16fungal (PacBio error correction) | ecosystem: Environmental > Terrestrial > Soil >...
GGGTGGGGCATCGGGGCGAGGGTGGGACTACAACGGAAAGACTGGATGGGGGGTTAGCCCCCTTACACTGGACGAGTCGGGTGAGAAAAGGAAGGGTTTGCTGGTTTTCCAAAAAACTTCCGGGACGGCGCGATGATATTGTGGGAGTAGAATCGGTGAAATTGAAAAAAGGTTTCACAAATTGAAACCCTGTGGTCTGGTGACTCAGCGGGGTTTGGTCAGAACTCACGTCAATTTCTGCTAAAAGGCAGGAAGGCAGGTCAACGTTGGGAAAATCATTGGCTTTGGGGCAGGTCTGGGAACTCGGCGTCAACAAACTCTCACCTGTGTTGGGAACAGAGTTGGGGGGGGGGGAGAAAAAAAATCACCACACAAAAGACATGAAATTGGATAAATACGCGCGGTACCTTGTCAACCGAGCATTAGGTATCGGGGATCGAAGAAAATTCCAGGCTCACCCTACGATGAATTCCACGGAGGAAAATGGGACCTGAAGGTGGGAACTACATTCTGGCAGGGCCGCGGCTGGGGGGTGGGTGAAACAAAACAGAAAGGCCGATCGGTTGAAAAGCGGAGCGGGTCCACCCTCAAAAGAGCGTGGATAGGGTGAATGTGCCGCAGGGGGGGGGTTCAAGAAAAAATCGAGAAAAAAAAAGCAAGAAAACTCAATGGGAAAACCTATGAAAAACTAATTGTTTTAATAGTAGGCGGGGGCCCCGCAAGAAGCACAGGAAGCCTCACGCCATCCGAGGAATCAAGCAAAAGGGAAGAAGGAGGAGGATATTTGACGCGTTGAACCTTGAGAGTCAAAATTTGACAGGAGGGGGTGGCAGGGGGTTCGAGGCGAAAAGGTGGGACTGGTATTAGGAGGAAAGGGTAACTCCTGAAGAAAACACGTAAAACCGTCAAAGTCTAATGGCCAAGAGTATCCACTGGCCAAGAGGGGGTGTGCCGTCCAAGGAATGAAAACCAAAGTGATTGCCACTGGAAAAAAGCAGAGTCCGGGGGGGAAAAAGTTAGTGCCAGGCCGGAGCGAAGGAGGGACAAGTTGGGGGGAGAAGCGGGGGCCTCGTTTGAGAAAAAATTTAACAAAGCCCAACCAGGGGAAAAACCCAGGAGAGCGCCAAAAAACCCATGGTACAAAAGGGGGGTAAAAGAAGGGGCATCTTAAAAAAAAGATAGATAAGCACGAGAAAGAAAAAAACAATGGGGGAATAGCACGGGGGTTTAAATGGCGAGAATGAGAGGCCGAAAACATTCTTAGTGAGGAAAGGGGTACTAAACGGAGGTGATCTTATGACTCAAAAAAAATGACGGAAAAGACGACATCTTAAAAAACTATCATCATATCCATGGGGGTTTCCACGAATCGATAACAAAGCAAGGGGGGTCCAAACATCTCTGATTCTCAGGCGGAAGGAAAAAAAGGGTCCCCAGTGGTACAGGCCCCGAAGAGGAGGGGGGGTTTAGGTGGGGGGGCATCGGACGTGGCCCATAAAAGTCCAAGTTGTTGGGTAGTGGAAAGTAAACAAACGGGATTCTAGGGTGGAGGGGGGAAAGGTCTCGAAAGCGATGAAGAAGGCTGAGACCTAGAAATCCCTAATATCAAACGTGGGGAAATACCCAGGGGAAAAGAGGGTCAGGGTTTCACCCAAAGGATTGAAGTGTATTTTTGCAAGGGGTTCCAGGGAAAAAAGGGGGGTTTGCACAAGATGTCTCTTGGCGGCGCAGATGTTCGGGGCGGAAACCTAGAAGGGGTTAGGGGCATGGAATCAAAAAACCCAAAAGGCCCATAAGATAAATTTAATGGGGGAGGGAGGAAACCAACAATTCCGACCACACGAGAAGGGGTGCGAGAGGAAAAAAGATGTCCCTTCTAAAGAGAGGTGCAATGGGAAGCCACTGGACTTGGAGTGTTCAAAATAAAAAAAAGGGGACTTGAAAGGAACTGGGTTTCGCCACAAAAACTGAACAACAACCGTTCAACTTTTGAAGGTGGACCCTCAGGGGAAATCGCAGGAAGAGTTCTATAGGAAGAGGGAAACACTAAAAAATAGAGAGCGTTGGACGATTAACGGCTCATCCAGTTGTTGGGGCCAATACTGTAAACAAAGGGAAGGCCGATCTGGTGGAGGAGAAAAAAGGGAAGACGAACCAAAAACGACAAAGAAAAATGGGCTGTGTGCCGCGGTAACTGTAGCCGTTGAAAAAGTTTGGGGAATGATTTGCCAGCCGGGGGGGAAATCACTTACTGTAGGAAGGGATTATAAGAAAGCAGAAATTTACATAAATATCACCCTATGAAAACTGAATTTTTATACAAGAAGGAGGGGGCAGGATGGCACTCTGAACAACTGAGGGGTTTCCGGATGGAGGAAAGGCGTAAACAAACCGACGGGGAGCAGAGACCTTTCCCCCTAGAAAACACCAAATTTGCGGTGCGGAGCAGGGGGGGGCTGTCAGCAAAGGGATCTAGAAGAGGATCATCAAAAACACACAACTATTAAAGTATTTAAAAGGGAAGAAATAGGGGAGATCAAAATTTCCGAAAACCAGCCAAAACTCCGGGGGGGGGAGAACTACAAAAGGGGGAAAAAGAAGGTGGTTAGTCACACTCGACAAGGGAATCGGGGGGGAAGGGAAAAACTTGGGGGGCCCACACACAATAATTAAAGGTGAGTGAGAAGCCCCTTCAAACGCATAGGAAGGAAAAAGAAAAAATCAAGTGGGGGGGGGGGGGTATTGGTTTTTCGTTGGGACGATCAAGACGTCAAGCATCAGATACCTTTGGACCCTGGGAAAAGACAATATAAACGGTTAGAGCAGGGGAAAACAAGCGGCCAAAAGGGGGAGTGGAAAAGGTTCAAGGCGCATTTTCGTCCAAAAAAAAAACCGGGTCAGGAGGAAAAAAAGGATGGCAACTGGGGGGGAAAAAATCTTGTCTGTCCCTAGGGGGGAGGAGAGAGCATAAAAAAGGCGGGCGATTAACCAGAAGTTACAGGAAACGACAACGACAAGTGAATGAAATGGTCAGGAATAATTTCTCGGGGGGGAGGGAAAACAAGGGCGTGGAAATTAAGTCGGGGGGGGTAAAAAAAATTGGTGGGGGTAGACAAGAAACCTGAAAGGCCCAGGGATGTCAGAACAAGACACTAAAAAGAAGGTCAACAGACCATCGTGGACGGGAGAAAATAGAGAGGGGGGAAAATTCGGCGAAGGGGATAGCAAGAAAAACCGGCCCCAAAAGTTCCCTTATATAGAAGGGGGGAAACTGCGAATAAGAGAGGGAATTTTCCCAACGAGCCAGCTTCCTACCACAGGGGGAAAGAAAAAGAGATTCTAAGGGACGCGGGAAAACCACCGCAGTGAAAAAACCCTGGCCCGCAAAGTTTTTTAACCCTTGACAACGAAGACTGGGGAAAAGAAAATTCGACACCAGTTTGAACTCTGGGGAGCCAGGGAAGGAAGAGGAGGATGAACGCAAGCAATTCCAAAGATAGAGGCCGGTGGGCAAGTTTGGTTCTCATTTAAATATAAGGCCGGGGAAAGAACGATGCAAAACAAGACCAACCACGGGGAGGGGGGATTAAACACCATGCCCAAAAGGGGGAAGAGAAATAAAGATGTTGGCGGACCTGCTGGGGGAACGAAGTCGTGACCTGGGATCGGATATGTTTTTGAAAAAGATTGAAAGTAACCTAGTGGCCCCTGTGGCCATAAAGAAGTAGAGCGACGTGCAGAGGGGAATCACCACCAGATTTTAAAGCAAATGCGGCACCGAATGACGAGCACATAAAACATAGGAGGTAAATTCCAGGGGGGTCTCGGGAAAGGAAACGAATTGGCTACACACAGTTTCCGGGGAAACCAGCATTTGCAAATGGGTGGGTGGATCAGGACAAAGGAAAAACGGGAAAGGAAGGTTGAAACCAGAAACAGAGAAGGGAACCTCGGGAAAAAATCAATCTTGTCGAGTCGCTGAATCTAATTCCACGGGGAACAAGGAACCAGTGACGGAGACAGAAAGTGAAAACCGTTACAAAGAAAAATACTTAGGGCCGTACTCGAATAACCTTGTGGGGACGCCCTGCGTCATGGAAGGTGGCGTCCATCTACAAGAATCCCAGTCCCATCAGCCTCAATAGGGGAAGAAAAAGGAAGGGAAAAAAACAGGGGTGGGTAAACAAAAAAATACTCGCCCAGTACATACTGGAAGTGAAAGCCTTCTCAGCTGACAGGCGAGGGGCCTGTGGGAGGAACTGGAACAATGACTTTAACAAAGGGAGGGGGTTTGGGGGCAAAAGTTGGGTAACAAATTTAGGTGGTCTGGGGAGGGATAGGAAAAGGTGACTCAGTTGGGATGAATATCCATTTCCCACGAGGGGGGAGGAAGGTCCGAAGAAAAGTGGCCGGTCAACCGGACGTAGCAGGGCGGTTGCACCCGGTTATAAGGTCCAAAAAAGAGGCACTGTGCAACGGACAAAAACGAATAAGGACCAGCAAATCGGGAAATATCTAAAGGGGGGGGATTATGAGAGAAGAGTATCCACGAATATGAAAAACTAACTACGCGCGAACATTACGGGACGGAGAAAGGAGTTGGAGGGGGATGGCGGGGGTGGGGAGTAAGGAGGTGATGGGATAGAACTGGAGGGAGAGGAGGAGAGAGCGGAAAGGTGGGGGGGGAGGGAATGGAAGATAAGAGGAGAGGTGATGGCGGGGAAGAAAGGAATGGGGAGGGAGTGAGGGGAGCGGACAGGGCGATGGGGGAGAGGGGGGGGGGGCATGCAGTGGGGGTAGAGAGGGTGCGGACAGAGCGAGGGTGGGGGCGGTGTGGCAGCGGGGGATGGAAAAGGGAGAGAAAGAGAAAAATAGAGGGTTGATGGGTGCAGAGGTGGTAGGGACAAGGAGGAAGAGGAAGGGTAGAGGAGGCGGACGGAGGGGGGGAAGAGGTGGAAAAGTAAGTGGAGAGAATGTGGGAGAGGAGAGATTGGAGGTGGGGAGAAGATCAAAAGGAGTGGGGAATTGTGTGGTGAGCTAAAGGGGATGAAGGGAGAGGATATGGGAAGGGGAGAAATGATAGTGGAAAAGAGGAATGGAGTGCGGAGGGGTGGTAGGGAGTAAGGGTCGTGAAGGGGAGAGGGGGGGGACAGAGAGCATGAAAAAAAGGGAAAGGGCGGGGGGGGCAGACGGCTGTGGTGAGGAGGGGAATGAGGGAAATAGTCGAGGAAGTGGAAGATAGTCAGTTTAAGGTGTGGGAGGAATGGTAGGAGGGTTGGAATCAAAATGGGGTTTACAGGTAGGGAGGTGGGATGGGATAAAGTAGGAGAGAGAGGGGGTGACGGGGGGATGGGAATGGGGTGGGGGGTAATTGATGAGTAGATGCTGGAGAGAAGACTTGGTGTGGGGGGGGTGAAAGAGTGGGGCGGAAGGGGGCTAAGGTGTAGAGGCTGGGGAGGGGTAGGGCGGGGAGGGGGGGTGAGGAGGGAAAATGGGGGTGGTGAGAAAATGAACGGAAAGGGAAGGAGAAGTGGAGGGCGAAGGGGGGGGGGAACGGGAAGGGGGAAAGGGAAAAATTGGGGTAGATAAAAGAATGTGTGATTAGAAAATATAGCGGGGAGGGAGAGGTGGTAAGGGTCGAGGAGAAGGAGCAGAGAGGTAGAGGGTAGGGAGGGGAGAGGGGGAGGATAGATATAGATGGGGGGAAGAGAGGGGGTGTTGGGGGGAGGGGGTAAGGAGGAGGGTGATTGGTAAAATGGGGGGGGGGAATGGGGGAGAGGAGTGTAGGGTGGTAGGAAGGGGGGGGGGGGAGGGAAGGAGTGGGGTAGGAAGGGGGAGTGGGGAGGAGTGTGAAAGGGCGCGGGGGGAGGAAGGGGTGGTAGATGGGGGTGTCGATGGGTGGGGGGAAAGGAGGAACGGGGCGGGTGGGAGGGGACGGGGTTTAAGAGGGGGAAGGAACTGGGGGGGGGGGTGAGGGGGGGGGGGGGAGTGATGCAGGCTTCAATCAATGAGACAATTCACTCTAAGGATCACCCAACAAGGGGGCACGGTCACGAGCCTGAGAAAAGTTACCCCTCCTAGATTTATACAGGCGGAAGACGAAATGGAAGGACCAAAGAAAAGGGTAAGACACCAAATGTTAAAGGGAAAAGGGGTGCATAAAAAAGGGAAGGTTAGAAACGTACCCCGAGGGACTTCCAAAAAAGAAAAAGAGGGTACAGTGATCCGAAAACGGAAGTTCAAAAAAAGGAAAAACCAGGAAGTGGCCTCCAAAAGAAAAAGAATAATTTGAAAAACAAACAATCATTGCTAAAACCGATCACGGAAGAGGAAACCATCTGGGAAGGTTGGTCAGAAATTATCCGAAGAACACAAGAAGTTGTGGGGGGGAAGGGAAGGCCGTGTGAGAAAGATAGAAAGATGAAAAAGGGGGAATGGAACTGAGGGGAGGAAACCGGAGGGGGAAATAGTGGAGAAAAAACACAAAACCAATTGCCAGAACAAAGGGGCAACTGAGAACGATGCGCGGAAAAAGAGCTAAAAAAACAAAGACAAAAATTAAAACAGTCGGTAACCGTGGGGTTACAGAAGCGCTCCAATAGCAAAGTGGCCAAACGGGGTGGGACGGGCCGAAAGTCAACCCCCAAAAACTGAGGTTGAGTATACCGGAAAAACAAGGGAAGCCGAGGCTCAACAAAAGAATAACAACAGGGAGAAAATAATTATAAAACACCTTCCAACGGAGGGGGGGGGTAAGAATAAATGCCATGAAAGAAAAAGGAAAATAAGAAAGGGCCAAAAGTGGAGGGGGGGAAGGAAAAACAATACCCAAACAAAGGGTGAAACTGCCGAGGGAAAAAAAAAATCCTAACAAACATTCCCACGACGAACGAAATCACACGTTGAATGGAAGAGTCAGGCCAGCCCAGCACTCAAACAGAAAAAAACGCGAAAAAGGGTTGGAAACACACCACATCGAAAAAAAAAAAAAAAAGGAGGGAGGAGGGGAGGGAAGGTGGGTTTGCCACATTTTTCGAGTGGTTGGGAGGGTTGTCACCTGTGGAGGATGCGTACTATTGGGCAAAAGGAAAGGGGGGGGGTTCTTCAAAGGGGTGGGGGAGGGGGACCAAGTTTGGGAATGAGTTAACTTTGGAACATCTGAAGGGCAAGGGAAAAAAAGTCCGTGGGGGGGTCAGTCCGGAAAGCATCTGTCAGGGACTTGGAGTATTTGGGGGGGGAGTGACAAAAAAAACAGGGGGGGCAGGGAGTCTTTTACCAAAAAAAAGAGAACGCCCCGGCAGGTGGGGGTGTGGGAGGTGTCATAATTTGTTTTCGCGGTGGGGGGGACCATTGCGGGGGGGGAAAAAGGGAATAACTGGCTTTGGGGTTTGGGGGCTGGGGGGGACATTCAAATTGGGGAAAGGAATAAGCAAGCCTTGGGGGGGAAAAGGCCAGGAAACCTGTTGGCTCAACTGGACAAAACTCCTAACCTGGACAGCGTGGGGCTTGCTCAAAAGGGATGGAACGAAATGGACATGGATGTAACCAGTTTTGGGAAAAGGTCATAGACGCTCAAGAGGAAGTCTTAGACGTTGGGTGTGTCCCCTTTGAATTGGGGGGGTTCTGGTGGCTCAGCAATACTTGCTGCGGTGTGGGGGGGCGAAAACCAAGTTGGTAGCACGGAAATAGAGGAGGAGATTCGGTAGGAAAAAACCAACTGTCAAAAAACAATGGCCCCAGGGGAGGTTGTTAGCGGGAACGCTCGGGTACTGACATCAGCGGGCTTGGCGACAGGAAAAGGGGGGAACTCAGAGGACTGGGGGGACTTAAAAACCTTCCTGGACCGGAAAGTGATAACGAAACGGCAAGGTTTTCCCCCGCTTATCAGTTGCGGAGTAAGAGTTACGGGTTGTGAGGACCAAGGTTGGGGTCCTATTAATACCGAGTGGGTACTTTTTCCTTCATGCCGTGGGGACAACGGAAGTTGAGGAGAAACGAAAATTATCATTGGGGGGGGATGAACATTCCGGGGCTTCCAAAGCAGTTGGTTGATGAGTGGGACAAATCTCTTCAGGGGAAACCTGTTAACTAAAGAGTAAGGGGGAAAACTTAATGAAAAAAGTTGGGGGGGGGGAAAAGAACCCTCCCGGGCAAAAAAACATCAGTCAGTTGATGAATAAACCTGGGAACTTGGGAGTCACGGGTATGTAGCGCTTGGAAAAAAGAGCATACAAAAAGATCGGAAACATCCTCCGGATCAAGTACTTCATAACGGAGGGAAGTCATTAAACAGATGAAATTCCAAATGATGAAAGTTTAACGGAACTACATGTAGGGGGGCGGGACGCTGCGAGGGTTTTTTTTAACTTAGAAAAAAGCAAAAAGGAGGAGGGAAACGAGGGTGAACCTAACCAGGGCAGGGTGACTACTCTAAAGGCAGCAATCGAAAGGGATTCAAAGACGGAGAAAAGGACAATCCTAAATGTTAACCAGATTGGGTAATAGGAAATTCTGGGCCAACGCAAGGCGGCAAAGCTACCAAGGGGTTCAAGAAATATCGGAAGAGTAAGGCAGCCCTAGAAGTCGTAAGGGGGCAGGGGGGAGAGTTTGAGCCGTAAAAAACAAAAAAAAATTGTGTATCATTTACAAGAGGTTGGTGGTCGGGAAAAATTTTTTCATGAGGACTCTTTTCTGGGGAGTGAGGAGGGATTTCCAGGAAGAAAAGTAAAGGAACAAGAAAAAAGGCCTTCTGAAAAGTCGTTGCATATTAAGAAAGGGGGAAGACTCGGCCTTTCAAACTAGGGAAACGGGGATGCCTCAACATGGGGGGAAAAAGAGGCAAAGTGGGGACAAGTGGGGCCGAACTGCTGTAGCAGAAAGGCGAAATATTTCTGTATTATACGGGAGAGGGGCGAAAAAACAAACGGAGACCAAAAGGTAAGGGAATCCCAAGGGGTGGGTGACAACGAGGGGGGTTTGGACAGTTGCAAAGGCAGATGCGGCAAGAGAGATGATCCGAACAAACATGGAGCTTTCCAGAAGCAAGGGAAAAAAGGGGTTCCAATTCATATTTGGCGACGGGGAAAGCAAAATGTCTGGGCCAAAATCAGTCTGGAGTAAAACCTTGGAACGAGTATCCGAGGGCTACGATTGAGCAAAGTCTCAATCGTTCAACTGGGGTCAACACGAAGCTCGATCAGGGGGAAAACGAAAACAAACGAGAACCACCCGCGGAGTCACTTATGCCGAAAGAGGGAAAACACTGAAAAAAAAAAAAACATTCATCACGACGAGGAGGAAGTGTTAGTGTCCACGGGGGGGCGGGAAACAGCAGTTCAAAAGGAAAAAGGGGGAAAAAACTTCCAAAAAGGGGGAACTAGTGAGGGAGGTGCGCATGCCTTGAGGCAAAGACGACCAGAGCCTAAGCTCGCACTGACAAACTAGAAGTTCGACTGAGACATCAAGTCACAAGGATTATTTTTAGTTCTGGAAAGGGGGGGGGGGAAAAAGTTGTTCCCTGGAAGGGGATGGGAAAGATTCGGGGGGGAGAGAGACACTTCTTTCGACAAAAAAATCAGGAAGGAATGGTGGGGGGAGAAGATTGGCGCAGGTTGTGGAATCCCGCTGCAAGTGGTTGGCACGTCAAGGGCATAGAAAAACTAAAGGAGTTTGAGGAAATGGACGACTAGAATCAAAGAGACAAGTCTATGGGGAAGAAAAGGGGGAAATAGATTTACAGCTGAAAATGAATTCGGGGGTTGCTTCTGTCTACGTTTGGGGTCTGGGGGAAAAAAAGAAAAAAGTGGCCTTCGCGTCTGCTTTGGGGATACAGGAAAATGAAAATGAAACGCATTGCTTAAAGGGAGAAGCTACTACCCGAACCTGGGAACAAAAACGGCGTTGTGAGTTAAAGGGAAACTTAAGCGAGAAAAGTTTCACGTAGGAGAGTCCTGAGAGAAACCAAAAAAAAGATCAGTGCCGGGAAAATCGGGCGCGTGTGGGAAAAAAACGCAGGGGAGGGGGGGGGGACCATCTAGCAAAATGCCGCGTCAAACAGGAAAAAAAGTGGCGTGTGTCGCCTCGTGTAAACGGTACTCACAAAGGGGTAATAATGCTTTTGCAAAAGAACGGGGGGGGGGAACCCAAGGAAAAAGACTGAAGATTGAAGGTTCGAGAAGCCGAAATGTCCAAAACGGAAAAAAAAAGGAAGCAGAATTAAACTGGATGTTACAAAACGACTACTAATGAAGGGGGACCGGGGGTTGGGGGGTCTTGCCAAGGGGGCATGGGGTCCGGGTCCAGGGGGAAAAGGGGGACCAAAAATAAAGGGTGAGAAAGGGCGGAGAAATTGAACCCCTCAGAAGAAAATTTGGGGGGACTGCAATACGCACTGGCAAAAAATTCACAAGAGAGAGAACATCATCAAAAAAACAAGTAAAAAGGGAAGGATAGAAGGAGGGGGGGGGGGGGGGGAATAAAATTTTCTCGCGCAGGCCAATCGGGTGAACATGTGGAGCGGGGACTCTAGTGAGGTCAGGGTGGAAGGGACTTCCCCGAAAGAAAAGCAGGAAAAACGGGCAAGCCCGCAAAACATTATTAGAAAGAAAGAAAGTTGTCAACAAAAAGAAAAGGGTTATTGAAGTTTCCGTGGAAATTGGAGGGAGGCCCGGGAAACTAAAAAGAAGAAGGGAGAGACCCGTGCTGGCCAAAGGAAATAGTAAAAGGGGGAAGTTAAAAAGAAATGGGCAGGGAAAGTGTGGCGGTGAGAATTGAGGACAGGAACAAAACGTGGGAACAGGGGAACTCAACAGTCGCACCGGAGGATATATTCGGTCTAAATAGAACTTGCTCTGAAGAAGCGAACAGAAGGGGCCGGAACTCAAATCCAAGCCGTTAAGTTTATGGACGGGAGGAGGACCTGGCTAATGCAACGGTAAGGGAAAGTCGGTAAAAGGGTCTTTGGTAGACAAGCAAGCAACTAAAGGAAAAGTGGGCAGTCTCAAGAAAGGACAAAGGTAAAACAGGACCAGAGAAGGACCCTTTCATCACCAAGCGTGGGGAAGAGGGGGAGGATTAGGGGCGTTCAGTACAAAAAAAACCCCAGGGGAGATGCGTGACGCTAATCCTGCCCAGAACAGGGGCGCCAAATAGGATAAAAAAAGGAGAAAAAGATCTGGTAGAATCCGGGTGGAAGAGACACAGATTTCAGAAAAGGCAAAAAAGAGGTTTAAAAAACCATAATAATTGAAATGAAAACATGAAAAGTTCAGAAGTTGCCGACTGCTGAGGAGACACAGCGTCGATTCTGATAAGATAGCCGAAAATTGGCGAACGACGGGGTTAATTTTGGGGGGGGGGGGGAAAAACTTAAAAGAGCCGATTGGGAAGAAAAAAATGCCCTAAAGAAGAAATCATAAATGCAAAGTGGGAAAAGGGGGAGCGAAAGAGAAAGATCAGAGGGGTGGGGCTAAGGTAAGGGGGATCTGGATGTTGCCCTGAGAAGATTGATTGTGAAAGAGAGAAGGCGAAGTTATTTCAGTAAAGAGCCAGCTTCTGAAAACAGGGGTGCCAACAACCGGGATGTCCAAAGAAGGTGGCAGGGGGAAGCAATAAGCAGAACAAATCGGTTCATGGAATGGGGTGGTGTCATGCTATATCGTAACGGACTAAGAAAAGTTGAAAAGGGGGAACGCGGTTGGGGGGGACACAATTGGTTGAAGAACGCCTGGGACCTTGGTGAGAATCAGGTTGTTGCCCCCTCGAGGGAACCGCGGAAGAAGGAAAGTGTCGAAGTCCTCTGAAGCCGGAAGTGAAAACGTGGAACACCCAGATAGCCCAAAGTTCCAGTAAGAAAGAAAAGCCCCATGGAACGGGACGACCGCCGGGAACCTTAAGATGAGAACTGTGGGAAAACAAACTGATTGCAAAGGGTTCGTTCGTATGGTACAAGCGAAGACGACTGAAAAACAAAACCTAAACAAAAATAGAAAAGGAAGACCCAAGCCGGGAAAAGTGAAGAGACTGGTAAAGAGGGGACAACAGTCTCAAGAAGAGAAGAAAGTGTAAGGGAGGGGGTAGTCCTGGGGAACATGGCGCAAAAAAAAGGCTGCAGGGGCGGGGGGGCAAACCGCCGTCCAGTACAACAGGAAGTTCATAAGAAAATTTGTGGAAAAGGGGGGTTGTGACCTGGGTCTTGGAGACATGGGAACAAAGGTGGCAAAATTCCCAACCGCTTTTGAAGTATCAAAAAAGGTTTTTCGGGAAACGCGTCTTCGAAAAAGAATGCGGGGGGTAATGTTACCCCAAACTCAGAGCTGGGTCCAGGAAAAAAAGGGGAGTTACCCAAAACGCAAGAATGAAAAAATGAAGTCCGGTTAAAGATCGCCGGGGAGCCTTCCTCTACACGACGGATAGGAGGGTCAAAGCAAAGGAGAAAATAGCTTAGGACCCCAGGCAGCGCAGGGGGGAAGTTCAAGCAGGGCCAGAGAAAGGATCTCACCAACTATATTCACCGACGATGAGGTGACCTCCGAGCCTGAAAAGCACGGGACAAACAAAAAGGCAAACAAATCATGGGTAAAATCAAAGGGAAAGGTTCGTTTACATTCCCAAGAAGGTGTTTTAAAAACTACGGAAAGACAGGGGAAAGAACACGCAGGAGAACGTAAAAAGGAGGGGAACAAAAGACAAGTAAAAAATAACGAACCCTTGAATTAGGGGAAAAAATCACGACTCACTTCCCTTAAAGAGCGGAGAAAACACAAAAAAAACAAAAAATGGAAAGGCCGGATAAGGGGCTGTCGCAAAACTCAGGGGGTGGTAAAACGAGAAGGGACAAAAAAAAAACGCTAAGAATGACAGGTTTCAGCTGTTTGGGTCGAAAAGAAGAATAAGGGCCGGAAAACGGGGAGTCACACGAAACGGACTAATTACCTTTCGACTGCAAACAAAAAAAAAGGGAAAAGAGTAAACTCGCAAAGAAAAGTCAAGCTAGACAACAAAAGGGGGGACCAGAAGTGGCACAGGAGGGGAAAAGCGGCCTCCACGGGTCAAGTATAAGGGGGACCAACCGAGGGGTCGGGGGGATAAAACGCTAAACTTGACAGTATCCGAGAAAGAAATCACAGGAGACAAACAGACAATGCCCTGAACAACGCAAGAAAACCTAACAGGGGAATCGTAAAGAAGAAAGGACCATGAGAAACTGCCCAAAAAGGAAAGGGGGGGCAAAAGGAATGCTCTGAGGGGGACAACACGAACGTGGAAGGCTTGGGACCGGAGCAGAGTCAAGCCTTAAACCATTCAAACAAGGAGAAAACAAAACTAATTTCGAAATATCGAAGAAAAGAAGGCGAATTCAAGAAAAGGAAAACGCAAAAAAAAAAAAAAAACAAACAAAACCCCGAAAACGTGTTGGGGGAACCCCTAATGAGT
>Ga0179591_1315250_pt1 | contig 13433 bp, 14 predicted proteins | sample CZOMad2_1_08_16f_FD_182891 | JGI IMG/M metagenome (GOLD analysis project Ga0179591, IMG submission 182891) | Vadose zone soil fungal communities from Angelo Coast Range Reserve, California, USA - CZOMad2_1_08_16fungal (PacBio error correction) | ecosystem: Environmental > Terrestrial > Soil >...
AGGTAAGTAGCGGGAGTTAAATATCGACAGAGTGACGCTTCAGATACAAGTCGCTATGACCGTACCGGATATTTTCGGCCGACTGGTCATTAGGATAGGAGACCAGGGGGACCCGGCGTTCGACAAGGAGGATGGGAGAAGAAATCCAAATCAAACGACTTATCTTCGATTGAGACCTTAATAAAAAACCTGAACGTTGACAAAGCGGAGGGCAGGCAGGACGGAGCCCGATCAGGCGATCCAGGACCGGGACTCGTAATTGGCGCCGAAAAATCATATGTGTAGACGCCGTGCATGAAGAGAGGAAGCCCATATACGATAGGCATTAAGGGAGGAGAGTTGCCAAATGAACAGAGAAAACCGGGGAGCTGGGAAGGGGGGGGTTACGTCTGGGTCGCGGGGGGTCTGTTCTAGTGTCGCGCAATTGGCGGGGACAGCCCTAGCTTGAACCAGCTACTCAAAAGAGCAAAGGTTTGGGAAGAATTGCGGCGCAGGTATAACCCCGCTCTGTTCCAAAGAGGTATACCAGCGATTGAAGAAATTCAGTTTGAGTGCATGGGCATCGCCGAAATCCTGGAGAGGGGGCGGACAGCGAAAAAAATGCGGGATCAGAGAGATACTGAAGCGGATTTCTCCCAATGAAGGTGAGATGGGGAGAAGCATGGATCTCTTTGCGTTGGGGAAAGACAGCGGATGCACGACCGCTAATTTTAACTTAGAAAGGGCCCAGATAAAGGCAAAAAAAAAGCGGCAGCGGCGGGCATAGCATCGCGCCAATCCCCGCGCGCAGCGCGCTCGCCAAGAGGGTTAGAAGGGTAATCTCAGTTCAGCCCGAACGGAGACGATAACGGATGGGTAAAGGGCGCTATAATCAAAAGAAAGACAGGCGTGGTGGACGAGGGGTTCATATGCAGGTAAAGGACGACGCAGGGGAGGCTATTGTTGGGGGTTGTTTGGTTTTTGGGGTTTACATACCAGGAGAAAGGTCAATGCCAAATATGAAAATCAGCCAGAGGGGGAAGTGTCACGATAGCCGAAAGCGAGCAGGAAAGGGCGCCACCTAAATTATGGATCATCTTAAGAGGCGCCAAGATCCGCGAAGAACTAATCATTAGGCTACAGTGCATTCGAAAAAGGCCAGGAAATTTCGTACGCGATCAAACTCGATCCAATTAAAGAGCCTGCCGACCGGGGTTGCGCTTGCCGAGGGAAAGAACGCGGCGCAGATTTGAACAGGCGAGGAACCGGATCCTAGAGGAAAAGTATAGAAGACAGAGCGCGAGAGCCTTGCGGGGGGGAGACTCATGACAATGCGCTGGGCGTCTTAAAAGGGATCCCGACTCAGAGGGGAAAGTGCCGGACATCCCGCGGCCGACAGAAAGGAAAAAGCCGCGCCGCTCGGAATCAAGAAAGCAGTGTAGTCAATGCCTTCAGGCAAACCTATGCGAAGAAGGGCGAATCGATGGGGCGGAACGCGATTAGGCTATGGACCTCCAACTCGTCCCCTACTAGGCAATCGCTGCCCGGCACTCATCAAGGGGGGACACGTTTTGCCCGTGCCGTCTAAGAGGGTTCGATCAGGCCCTTTTCGTAAAGGAAAGGAGATGCCCTGGCATCTAAATCTCTGCAACTAATACAGACACTCAAAAAGATGGGGTAGGGTGGGCGTGATGTGTAAAGGAGCACGGGCATCGATCCAGCGTCGGGAGAGAGCGTTATGCCGTGAATTGCGAGCAAAAGCGCGCCGCCACGAAAGAGGAGGGGATGACGGCCCAGAATGACCATCTCTCTCAAACTATAGGGAATAGGGGGGTCTCAATTTCTGGAGAAAACAAGATAGAAAGGATCTTTGCAAAGGAGGAGAGTGGCGACGCGCGCATTTCCCGAAGAACCGTCAGCGCGCCCGCGCTGGGATCGGCCGAAGAGGGGGGACAAATGTCGAGAAACCCTATTGTCACCATGGCGTGGGCGCGAAGAGGGAGGTGTAGAGCTCAAGGGCTCGGAGGGGGGCACGAAATGATCGAAAAAAAGCGGGCAAACCTGCCCAGAATGGGGAGTGCATGCCCTGGGGAAGATATGGGGTCTTCCCGGTGGCTGGAGCAGAGCAAGGAGCGAGGGCCTTATCGATAATCGCAAAAGAGGAGGAAGAACGTGCCAAGGGGTTGGGAGCAACGCGAAATTTCGCAGGAAAAAAAAGGGCTATAAAATCTAGAGTCTCTTTCAAGGGGGTCTTCGGAAGGATAGTCCGCCGAGGAGGGATGGAATGCACTCGTGGAGGGAGACTGAATCGCCGAAGAATGGAAGACCACGTCCTGGACATTAAATAGCCCTTCATGAAGTTCGCTCTCGCTAGATATTTAAAGGAGGATCGGATTTGAGCAAAGGGCGAAGAGGACGAGACGCGCGGTCGAGAAGGGAGGGAAGTCTCAACCCCGGTCGGCAAAGGCAGGTTCGAGGCCGATCGTTTGGGGGAAAAATTCTGGGATAATTGAACGAAAGTCATTGTCGAAGGCCACGGAGGGGAATCGCCAAAAGTGAGGTCTGCGCGATGAGGGAGAGCGATCGAACAGGAGCATAAGAAAGTGAAGTCTCGGGGAATTCAAAAGAAAGGACACCCTCTGTGCTGAAAAAGGCCGAAGCATCTTTGGCGGGGGAAGGGTATCATGGTTGTGTTGGAAACACGCCGCTCGGGAAAACCCGCATCGGAATATCGACACAACGGGGAGGTTTCTGGAGGATGAAGGAAGGACGGTAAGAGGGAGATCCGCGTTCGGGCGGTAAGGGGCATCACACCATTCCACTAGGGGGGGAAAATCTGCTGTGCGCGGGGAAGGGGTCGGCGGGCGATTCGATACCGCCAGGGGGGAAGCGATATCGCAAAGCCGGGTCCGCGGGGAAGGGTGAGGGGGAAAATGGTGTCGGTCTTGCCAATACATTGAAGGAAAGAGACCACAAACGCAAAAGCAGGAAAGCCATTCTCGCTGCGAGGGGGGAAAAAAGGGGGGCCTCATCGTGATAATCGTTCGCGATTTCGCCTTGGACAGGGAAAGAAGAGCCCAAATCCCCCAGAATTCTTGCGAAAAAAGTCTGAAAAAAAAACGCAGGTTTTTTGGTGGTGCCAGAGAATGGCGCGGTAGTCAGTTAAAGATTAAATAGGGAACCCTCTATTGAAATTATTGCGGTAAAAAGGGGTTAATCTGCAGGGCCTGATCATCGAAGGGGGGGGGGCTCGAAGATAATCGCCCAAAAAGGCTAAAGCCGGAGCACAAAATGGCGCAAGCGCCGAAATGGGAAGGACGCATGCTGGCATACGTGGAGTAGCGTAAAAAAGGCGTTCCTTAAGCTGAGAAACGCTGACGACAAATTAGGGGGGGGATGGCAATTCGAGCGCTATTGAAATTCCAGGATCGGGGCTGGAGGAAGGCTGAAATTTGAACTTCATATTCACAGGGGGGAAACGTCCGCTAGTTTTGTGAGAGGTGGAGGGGAAGGGTTAATCCGCAAGGAAAGCCAGATAACGGGTGATGGGGAGGTGCTAGGCAACTCCTCGATTGATACGGCGGGCGAAGTCTGACTGAAGGAAGCGAAATCACGCCAGGGGAGGGGGGAGGGGGAAAGATCCGTCCTCGCGTCGCGTAGGGGGGCGCCGCGGCTGAGGCAGAAGCGCAGAGGAAGAAGGAGAACACTTAAAGAAGGTGCGATGGCGATCGAAAACACAACACGGAGGAAAAGAGGAGACTCGCCTATACGAGAGAAGACGGTGATAACGTGCCGACAATATCAGTCAGGCCAGGACAGCCGCGCGCCTATTAATGGAGGGAAGATTGAACGAACGCCATGGCGGATTTGAGAGGACCTTCAGACTGCGAAACTTGGGGGAAAACGGCGTTCGACAATCAAGCGCATTTGAACCAAAGAAGAAAACATCAAAAGGATCTGGCTCTGACTGACATGCCTCAGCTAAAAAACACAATAGCTTACCTCTTGGAAAAAACGGCAGTCGCTAGGAAAAGCGAGCCCGATCGCGCAGTCCAGGGGCAAGATCTCTCGACTGGGCGGCGAACAGGAATATTGTTCGTCGTAGAGACAGAGAGACGCCTGGAGGAAGAAATCATGACAGGGAAAAAAAAAAGCGTTATTGGCGCATTGGCGATGCCACGAGGGAAAACCGGCGGGAGGTTCTGAAGATGGACTAGGGTCGAGTTCGGAGATAAGGGGCGCCAATTTCCTATATGAAGAAAGCCCTTAAGCTGAACCACAAGACTACGAAATGAAACTCAAAGAGGGGGGACTAGGCGCAAGAATTACGAAACGGGTTGAAAAATGCGCCATTCGATTTGAAACACAAAATGCTTTTTCTTCAGACAAATAAGGCCAAGAAATCGCTGGATTAAAGGCGTGGGGGAGGGGACATCGCAGGAAAATGGGGGGAAGACCTCCCTAATATCCATAGGAGGAGGAAAGCCAGGATTTTTCGATGCCGCGTAGATCATGGAGGGAGTTTGGCTTTTGGGCCTCGGGCTTCAAACAGACTTCCACAGACCGATCACATGGAACATGCAACGGCAGGACCCTGCAGAGCTGAAAAAGCGGGTAGATAGCTATGCCTGGCCCGCTGCGAATCCTCGCTAAGAGGGAAAAAGAGGGGGCCTTTCCTATGTGAGTCTAAAAACGCGAGCGGTTAGACCGGCTAGATCGGAATGTAACCAAACCTCGAGAGGGGGTTCCGTAATGGGGGAAAGAAGAAGGTGAAACGCCGAGCGCGCGCGGAAGTTACAAACAGGCGATCAGGGAAGCCTGTCTTCTTCCTTCAAAACAGCAGGGGGGGAGGCGGAGCTGCAAGGAGAAAAAAGCCCTAACGCATCGAGGGGGGAGAGGAGCTCGCTCTTTCCCAGCGTCGACGACACGCCAAGCGATGGGGGGCTGAGGTCTACACTTGACGCAACTAGTAGGGATACTTCGACCTCGAGAAGAAATTCTCCTTGCATGGGGAAAAAGGAAAGGGGGCGCTTGGAAAATGGGGAAAATTGGACATAGGAGTTGCGAAATCGCTCATCGTCCGGGAAAAGGTACGAAATGTCTATGCCAAAAAGGGATAGGGGGAAGAGGACGTTCGGCGCAGGAAAATCGCCTGGTCGATCTTCAGGGGAGGATCCGGCGAACTAAAAAAAATCAGGCCTTATCCCCGGTAAAGCAGCAGCTCAAGAGACCCGAGATCGGGGGAAAGAAGGAAAAGACATCAGTGTGAATGCAACTTCAAAGCCTGACAAAAAGGGAAAAAAGTGATAAAGCTAAGAGACATCGTAGTAAAGAGAAAAAGCAAGAATTAAGGGGGGATCTACCCTAAGAAAAAAAAGGAGAGGGGGGCGCGGCCATTGCACTCAGAAAGTCAGTTTGCCCGTAGTCGCAGAGGGAGAGAGGCCGTCAAAACGGCAATCCGAGGAGCCGTGGAAGAGTACGAGCGTCGTCCCAAGCAAGATGGAAGGGGGGGGGGGTGGGCGGGGCGACATGGTGGAAAGAATCGAGCGGCCATCGATCCCAGCGTCGTCTGAACGGTTAGGACCACTTGGGGGTCGCGAAACAACCGCACTCCCTCGAGGGGGACTTTCGGGAAAAACCAAATGATTTCCTCTCCTCACAATCAAAAAAAAAAAACCGAGGAGAGGGGGGGGGGGAGGGTGGGACATTTCTGGGCGAACACACCATAGGGAGAAAGAGGCGTTGCGGTAGAAGGGGGGGGGGAGCGCTCGCAATGGAAAACTCAAGACCGTCTAGCTAAGAAAGAGCTGTATCGGGGGCCGCTCGTTGCTGACATAAGGGGGAGGGACCACCACTATTGCCCAAGAGTTTAGGGACAATTGTAGAGAGCGACGGAAGCGCTTAGTGCCGACAAGAGACGCGCTACTCAAGCAAAAAACTTCCCCACCTGGATGAGTGCGGAAACGAGAGGGAAATAGATATTGGAATCGAGGAGGTTCATCGCAGCATCGTAGCCGCGAGTCCTGGGGAGAAAACCGGGTGGCGCGTCTGTTGCGCGGGGGGGAAAGAGGTCGAATTGACGCATTAACTGGGAGTGGGCTATAGACTCTATCGGCGGTCGGGAAAATGGGGGGGGAGGACGCCCTGAATAGATGTCAACGCCGAGGAGGGAAGGGCAGAACTTTTCTCTCGCCGGTCGTCGAGGGAAAAGAGCCATCGCCTGGAAAACGAACCGCCCTTCATAATAGGCCGAGAGGGGGTCGGAGATGGCTAAGACCCTGGGGCAAGAAGGAGAGTAAGGGAAGCGCCTGGGGGACGTCTGCATCGAAGAAGGTCCAGCATAGGTGTCTGCAAGCCACCAAGTTAAAAAAGGAGTCATTTCGGATCGGGTTTAGGCCGGTATCGATGGAGTGGGGAAGTCATGGCCCTTGCCGCAGTAAGATCCGTATATTGGCCGGTGGGGGGGAGGGCAGGGAGACGGGGGAAAAGAAGCGTCGATCACTTAGAAGAATCGGGTGGGAGGGAGTGGGCTCCTTTAATAAAGGAAAGGCCCAAAGGGAGTAAGGCTAAAGATGAATTTGGGGGACTAGGAGCGCCTTTGTAATCTGCCAGCGAGGGAATCGGCGTTAACCTCATCTAATTCCCGCGGAACAGACGAGGGGTTTGGATTGCAAGCGATCATGAAATCCAGGGGTCGAATCGTGCGATCAAGGAGTGACCGCGATTCACATAGGCAGGCCACGATTGAAGGGAGCAGGCGTGGCCAACTGTCCGCGGGTCTGAATCCGGTGAAGAAGATTAAAAAGAGGACAAGCGGGGGGACTGATACGTTGCATTGAAAAGGGAATGTTATCTAGAAGGGGTATACTAATGGAGAAGACCCAACGAAAAAAAAAAGGAAACGCAGGAGATACTCTTCATGAGGGAGAAGGGGGCGAAACTACGCGGTCTTCGGGGAGTATATTTGCCTTTGCGATGTCCAAGAACCGGGACCGCTGCAGCACAAAGGCGGAAATAGGCAAAGCATTTGGGGTTGGGGGGTGGCAAGGCAAGTTTTCGAAACCGGGGCAAGGGGCGCAGGTCTTAATTCCCTGCGCTCAAGGGGGGAAAACCGGATTGAATTGCTATGGAAGGGAGCCTTGGGGCATCAGGAGGATAATTCAATTGCTCGACAGCGGAAAAAGAACCGGGAGAGAAAAGTGAACGATTTTAAATCGCACAAGGGAAGGGGGCACGCCATGCCGTGAGTCATCAGCGAAATGGCATGATCTAAGTGGCTAAAAATATTACACTCAAGGAGGTACGAAAAAAATAGGATTGGGGCAGGGGTAACCTCGAGGAGAGATGAAAATCACAGGTTCGCGCAGAGAGACGTTGACAGGGGACATATTAAAAGAGTTGTAACAGGCAGAGGGGGGGGGTGGAGTCTTTACGGTCCTATAAAAGAAGAGAAATCTTTGTATGGGGGGGGGGAGGGCTCTCGATTGTGAGCGGTAACGCCGGTTGAACAAAAGGGAAAAAGGGACTCCTGAATCGAACATCCCTGTGGAGAATCTCCCCCGCAGAGAAATGTCCCGCGGCTGAGAAAAAGGGAGGGAGGGGAATATTGCGGGGCATTAAGGCAGCAAAGAATGATCGGCTGGGAGGATGGGAGGGCTGCAAAAACAACAACGGGGATTAGTGCGGAAAAGCTCCATCGAAAGGAGGAGGAAGAGGCTTGAGCAGGGGAGAAAGGAAAAGTCTGCCAGGCGCCTATTCCCGCGAGCTCGTAAGGGAGGAAAAAAGGGAGGTTTCGATACTCAGGAAAAAGGATCCCGATTTGGGGGAAACGGTTCGAAGGCGCTGATTCCTAACGAAAGACAAATCAAACTGATTCTGCTCTTGCGGATTCAACAAAGAAATGAAGCTCAACAACAATCGCGACCGGGCGGGGGGGACAAAAGAGGGGCTGTCCGTAATGCCGGAAAAGGCAAGCCCGATCGCGCTATCCGGGGAGGAAGATCGCTGAAAATGAAGGAAAAGCATTCCGAGTTTAGAGAAAAGGCAATATCAGCATGGGAAGAGCAAGGACATTCGCTTATGAAAGTGGAGGAGTACCACATGCCGGCTCTTGGCGCAAGCGTTGTAGCAATCGCTTTTCTTTGAGGGGCGGAGAGCAGGGCCGATTATAGCCCTAACTGGGGAAAACCCCAATCTTACGAAATCGGCACAAAAAAGGTGGCCTATGCGCCATCGGGAATGAAACGGGGAGCCAGTGCCATTTTGCGACAAGGGGCCAAAATGCGTTGCCTTGTGAAAGAAGACCAAGGCTGGTGGAGTCAAGACGGGGAACAGAGAAAGGAAATCAGAAAAAGAGCTCGCTGATGGAAAATAGTTAAGACCGCGGAGACATGAACGTCGGGGGGGGGGGGGGGGGGGGGGTGGGGTGGGGGGGTGGGGGGTGTTTGGGCGCGGGCTTCCCCGGTAAGGGAAAACCTCACAGTTGAAGGAGTCACGCGACCCCGGAAATGGGAAGCTCTGGTAACGGTCATCGAAATCGCACAGTCTGACAAAGCTTCGCATCGCGCGATTCGCAGAAAAGTCCTTGTGAAAATCGATTCAGAAGAAGCAGCGAGCGCCATTTTCAGAAAGCGCATCATGATCTCTGAAAGACTACACGGTCTCTTTTGGGGCCTCTTGATATTTTCATGGGGGAGGTAAAGAAGGGAGCCGCGCTGAAGGAAACATTATCCCGTCACGGGAAAAAGATGCCTGAGCAGCCAGCGGGGGAATTACTATGAAGAGACTAGAAAATCTCCATCCCCATTGTATCAGAAAGGAATCTCTTCCAAGAATCGCAAAACTAAAAATCCAATAGAGCGTTCTACCGCTGGGGGGCAGGCTAAAGTGAATACAATCGGGAAAGGAAGAAAAAAAAGATGATCAAAAGCGCCTAGGATTCCGACCGGGTTGGCGCAGGTCCGAAAAAAAGGGGCGGACTCGGAATCGGGAGGAGAGGGAGAAATCTCAAACTTAGTAAAGGTACAAAGTAGACACGCTCGATCGCCTAGGGGAACGCTCATGACAATGCGAGGGAAGTTGAGGCAGTCCACGTCTCGAGCCTACGAATGCTTGCAAACGCGGCGAAAGAGAAAAAAAAGAAAAAACGACGCGCGCGATAGAGAAAATAGGAACCCGACTCAGTGTGAATGAAATTAGCCGGATGCCTTCAAGAAAAAAGGGGCCCGCCTATGCGAAGAAGGGGACGAGAGAGGGAAGCCATCATTGAAAAGGAGGCTAGAGATCACCCAGGAATACAATATCTATGGCAATCGAGGAAAGGAAAATATCAAGGCTGGGAAGTTGGGGGGCAAGGAAGTCGCGCTTTGATCAGGGACCGGAAGACATTATGCGCTTGCCAATATAAGAGGAGACGCCAGCAAAATATTGATATGGTGCGCGAGCACGGGGAGGGTGATCAACGCGCGCGGGGATCCACCGGGCGATAGCTAGGACGGGAGGGGAATTGCGCGCGTCAGGGAGGAAAAGAACGCAAGCGCTAGATGCGTTAATCGTCCCAGAAAGGCAGGAGGAGAAGGAAAACAACAACGGGGGGGGAGAGATTGGGAGAGTGGGCTGGGCGCCGGAACGCACAAAAATAAGCCTTCGTTGCGTGCGCTGGGGTGCGGGAAGAGCGCAATTTGAAAAAAGCCTAAGGGAGAGAAGAGCAAGAACTGTTATCGATCCGCGCGTTGATCATCAAGTAACATAGGGGACCAATGGGCTTGGCGAGGCCGAGGGTTGAGGCTCCTAAAGAAGAGAGGAAGGACAGGGCAATCGATCGGCACGGCAGCAAACTGCCCAAGCCTTGGGATGAGGGAAGGAGGAAATCAGGTATGGGAATCGGGAGGGGGTCGATTCGGGGGGAATCGAAGGGGGGGAGGGGGAAGAGGGAAATGATCTCCCCTTCGGTCGCATAGGACGGGAAGAGTGTGGGGGGATTCATCTTAATTTCAAGGCACATGGGAGGGCGGTGGTATAGTTCCTAAAATCGTTCCGAGATTGGGTCTGAGAAAGTGTCGCGCGGCGAAACCTGAAAGAAGGCTTATCCGGATCGCCCGGCAAGGAACAGAACGCCTGTTTCATAGACTCCCCGCCTCATAGTAAAATCGAGGGGGAAGAGCTATAAGGACCTGGTTCAGCGAGGGAGCGAGGTGGAAGAAGGGGGAGAAATCGAGCGAGGTACCACTCACAACGGGGCAGGGGGACAACCCCCCGGTCTTCGGCCTATTTCAGTCGGTGGGTCGAAGGGGAAAAGCTGGATGGCGCGGGCATAGTACTTGAAACGTGAAGCGATTGCGTAGGGGCAGGAGAAACTGGGGGGGTCGGCTGATCGCTGAGGGATAATCTGGAAATGGCGCTGGGGAGGTCTCACTTGCAGGAGATGAAATTAAACGCTGTCTAAAAGGAGAGACTGGGCATTGAAGCAGTATGCGCCTGTGGTTAATCGGGAAAGCGGCGCAGAATCGCGTTACCCTGAGAGGGAGAGGGGAAAAGTCCCACACAGCGCGATGGAGGGTTTGGGGGAGGATAGAGAGCGCATCGGCGGGAGACTGGGAGGGAATGACAAGCGATGAAACATCAAAAGGGGGGCCGCAGGTGGGAGGAAGACAGGGGCAGACTGTAACTCTATAGGATGACCGCCTTGCATGAAGGGGAGAGACCGCCTTGTCCGCGAATTGATTGAACGGGGGAAACGGGGGGGGACTGTCGGGTCCTCATACGGAAAGGGGAAAGCAAGATACCCACACTCAAAGATTGAGAGAGAAAATCTCCTTGGGCTGCCCTCATCGTGGAAATAGCGAGGGAGAGAGGTGAGCCTGGAGGGGGGAGAAAGCCAGAACCGTTCATAAACCAGGGGGAAAGGAGAATCACCGGAGAAAGGCCAAACAGAAGTGTTTGTTTTTCGGCAAAGGGAAGAGGGGAAAAGGCGGGAATTGTCAGATTGAGAAAAGCAGAGCCCTCGAGTTTAAGGGATGAAGTAAGCTTGGGGGGGGGGAATTCATTTGACTGAAGGAAAGTTGGGACGATAATGCCCCAGAACCTGAGAAAAAGTAAACGATTGGCGAAAACGACCGGCATTGTCACAGCGCCAAGTGCAACTTATCATAGAGTTGCAATGACAGTAGAAGTGGCGTACTGAAAGAGAAACCCCGGACTTGCGAAACAAATAGGAAGTTTTTCAGGAAAAAGGAGAGCGGACGCTTAAAAGACAGATCGAAAGGAGGGCCACTCCTTTGACGTGAGAGGCCTCCCGCGTGGGAAGAACAGCGAGTGGGGGTGAGATGAAGGAGGTTGTGGAAGAAAAAAGCCAGGTGTTTGATTTGGGGTGACGGGAGTCAGAAGAGATGGGGGGGGCTAACTCCGGAAATCTTGTGGGACAAGTCAGGGGGAAAGGCAGAAAGTCGAAATCCGCGCATGTGGAGAGAAGCGCGGGGAGGGGGAATGAACCCGCTAGGCGAAACTGATGGTCGGAATGAAAAGGATCACATCCGATCGGAGAGGAAGATCTCAACAACACAAAAGGCGAGGAGAGAGGGACGCCATAAGAGTGAGCAGGCGGGAAAACTTAAGGGAAAAGCTCGCGGCTCCTACAGGGCAAAGGGGACGTCCACGCATGGAGGGAGATGGACCGGAAGGATGCCGGTTTTTAAAAGTATTAGACAACGCGTGGGACGAAGCAATCAGGAAACAGGGAGGAGAATACAAAACACAGCTCAACCCAGCACTGGCTTCACTGGACCAGGTCTTGGACTATTGGGATCCAGAGGGCGAGGAAAAGAATGGGGTGAAATGGCGATCAGAAGGGTACGTCAGAAATGACTATTTGTTCGGGGAAGAAGGCGAGGACAATTCAGGAATAAATGATGACGTATCAGGACAGAGAGGGGGATTATGTATAATTGCATTTCTTAAGGACAATTGCCCGCTTTCGAAATAGGGGGGGACTATTTAGCGGTAGGGGGGGCATTATAGAGCGCCATGCAGTTAGAATCTTAACCAACTTAAATAATAGGGGGAAGAAGAGAAGTTTGGCCTGGCGCGACAGAGGACTAAAAGGCGCGGGGGATAGGGCGAAAAGGCGATGACAAAAAAAAAATGAGTTGATGTATCAATTTTGCTCAAAAAAAAAGAGGGTATACTTTCTAGGGAGGAACTACAAGGGGAGAAGAGTCCAGCCCGAAGAAAAAGGATTTAACAGGATTTTTCGTATGCCTGATCGCAGGAGAGTAGTGTGAGGGTTTGGGAGCTCTGCGGAAAGAGTAAAAAGAAACCGTTAAAACGTCAGCAACGAAGCATTCTTCTGGGGAGGAGCTGAGGAACCGTCATCGTTGGAGGGGATGAAAGGGAAAAATCTTCAGCAACGCGAGCGATGAATGGGAAGGGCGAGGAAGAGGAGGGTAGCTCGAACTCCTATTGGATACAAGGGAAAAAAAAACGTGCAAGACCTCCATCGCGCTGGTGTGCAAGAGGAGGGGGGGGGGCAGTGAAAGTGGTTTTTTGATAAGCAAGATGAGTCAGTGGGGGTGTGTTGCCTAGTACAAAACCAGGCTATCGATCATGCAAGGTTCTTCTGGGAAGAAAAAGGGGTGGGGATGTCTATCGACTGCAAGGCTATAAACCGCGGACAAATCAAATATGCTCTGATCGCAAAAGGATAAAATAGAGGGGAGCGACCTACTCCAAGAGGTTGAGTAAAAAGGGCTGGCAATGCGACGACTTCCGAAAAGTTTTCGAGAAAGCTATAAAAGAAAGAAAGCCTATCCTTTGGAAAAATGGGGGTGGGGGGGGGCTAAGGTCCTACAACGGAAGATAATCGAGGGGTCTACACTGCGCAAGAAGTAAGAAGCAGGAAAATGGATGGAAAATAGGACGCTAGGAAGTGCAGGTCAAGGGAAACTCATGAGGGGGAGCGGGGGGAGATCTTGCCGAGCGAGAAAACTTCTCGTGGGAGCCTAACGAGAAGGGGAAAGGGACCACCGCGGCGAAATCGCTCAGAAACAATAGCGACCATCTAAGAGGAGGGACTGATCCAATGTCATTGCTTGGGTCGTAAAGGAGGCCGGAGCCTTCACACCTGCCCCGCCATGAGGAAGAAGGGTCTTCGAGAAGAAATCTGGAAATACTAGTCTGGAGTCGATCGACCAAAAGTCAATATCTATAAGCGCTGAAAGCACTCAAAAGGCTTGGAAGGTGCAAGAGGGGCCGTTTTCGAAGAAAAAAACCGGTGCCGGGCAATCCAATTAAGAGAGAAGCAATTCAGAGGGAGGAGGAAATGGGGCGTCTAACATTTGGGGTGATCACGTCGAGGGAAGGGGTGAAAACTTCGGTCGATAGCTAAACGGGGGCGGGAAAGGGTTCTCGCACTAGGAAAAACCGGACGAGGCGATATTTTGCGGGTGAAGCACCTATGG
>Ga0179591_1227712_pt1 | contig 13431 bp, 9 predicted proteins | sample CZOMad2_1_08_16f_FD_182891 | JGI IMG/M metagenome (GOLD analysis project Ga0179591, IMG submission 182891) | Vadose zone soil fungal communities from Angelo Coast Range Reserve, California, USA - CZOMad2_1_08_16fungal (PacBio error correction) | ecosystem: Environmental > Terrestrial > Soil >...
ATCATAAGAGAGAAAGTGACTGTTTGGCTGGGGTAAAAGTGAGATGGGAAGAGGAACCGAGTAGCGTGAAACAAAATATATGCCACAGTACAAAAGGGGAATAGCGGGTGGGACGTATCACCTTCCGCCAGGGGGAATGAGTGGCCTAGGGGTATCTCAAAAGTCATATCAAAACCGAGATTAAACTTGCAAACCAAGAAAGGAATTTCATAGTATGTTTTGAAACCAAAGGCGAGTAGATACTCCTGGGCTTTCGGTAGCAGACTGCTTCGCGACAACGAGAGAGAGGTAAGTAGGAGATGCACCACGAATAGTTGTAGGAGAAGCACTAGGGGAAAACGACTCCTATGATTTTAAACCGGACAGAGAAAGGCTTGGACTGTGGTTTCCGGCTAGTAGATACATAGGACCGACTTTCAATTACATAAGCAAACCCTGACGTCGTTATTCATCACGAAAAAGATTTAGGTGTAGAAGAGTCTTATCCATTTCTTATTAATGAAACAGCCACAAGATCCATCGGCCATGCGTCAGAGGCTGAACCGGAAGCGGAGGGGGGAGGGAGCTCTCAGGACCGATACCCAGATAACGACGAGAAAAAAAATTCAATTGCGAGGTCAAGAAGACGACGGCAAAACTGGGGTAGTCCGAAAATATAGAAAACAAAAAAAAAGCGAGACAAAAGCTTAGGCTGTTTAATTGCCCCCTGGAAAAACAAGCGGTGCGGCTGATCAGCCTTTGAGATGCAGTAAAGTTGTTAAAAGGCTGCCTGGAAGACACCGATTGTAGTGGAGACCAGGGATGAGTGAGGGCGTGCAAAAGAGCCTTCGAGAACTCAAAACCAGGCCACCCGGAAAAAGAAAAAAGGTCCGCACTGTGATTATGACGAGAGAATATGGCAAGGCCGTGTGTAGTAAAACACCCAGAAAACCTCCGGACCTTGCGTTAGGTTCGATTCCTACATCGAGAAGGGAGGGAGGAGAACTGGTGGGTAAGCCCATCCCAAAGGCACACTAAATCCCGACGGGGAAAGAACAGACCGATGAGACAGGATTACGGTACGAAAGACTGAGAGCTCTTACGAGAGGTGACATCGGAACGTCGACTGAAAGAAAGTTCCTTCAAGATAGCGCTGCTGTAAAAGAACTTGTGGATCGACGCCTATAAATCACAACAAATCAAAAGATGAATAAAAAAAATAAGTGGGGGGGGGAATAGCACAAGAGTAGTTGACGGAGGAAAGGGGAAAAAAAAGGTTAAAGGAAATCTTGGTTTTTCTGGAAAGAAAAAGTGGCAAGGATGGGTTCGAGATTGCTGTTAGCCTTCGCCATACAATAATGGAGATGTCTGTTGAAGGAACCGGCGGTGAGAGGTACGAAGGAGTCGAGAATCTCGGCTAAGGACTGGGAATACTGTCTGAAAAAGGGAGAAGAAAAGCTCATACACTAGAGGCCAGTCCTACGGTTAAGGCCATTAAAGTACACTACTTCCCGCCGGCAAGGGTCCGTTGCTACGACAACTAGCAATCTACGTTCTGGAGACAATCATATGAGGAAGGAAGAGGGTTTTGTCCAACTAAAGCGATCGCCCGAACTGTTCGCAGTTCCTCGGACTTAACTGAACGAAGAGGATGGGAAAGGAACAGAGTCGCGCCAACCGAGCTACTACCTGGTAGTAGAGAGGGGTTAAAAACGGGAAAAAAATCAACCAAAAGAGGAGGGAGGAAAAGGAATTTGTACATGATCAAACAGTAGTATCTCTGGTTGGGGGCGACTCTGACTCCACAGTCGGGCAGCTTCGAATGAGCGCGCAGATGACCTCGGCGATCGGAGAAAGTCCGTGAGCCCATTTCATCAATCATGAGGAAGAAAACTAGACGAGTTAATCACAGTTGTATGCGTACAGAAAGGGCCCGGTTCCGATTACGATGACTGTACGTCAACCTGGAGACTTCAGGACTTGTGATTCGGGTGGAAGTGGGGTAAGCCGCAGTCACGTATCAAGATTGAAAGAGTAGCAGATGTCGAGGAATAGCGCTTCAAACGGACTTCTGAGAAAACAACACAACAAAGTCGAATTGAGACAGCATAAAAAGTTACCAGTGTAGCATATTCCCGAAAAAGGGAGGAAAAAGGGACTTCCCTCTCTACAGGTATCTAGAGTTGTGATCAAAAGGTAAAAGGAGGATTCGCGAAGGTTCCTTGCCCACGGGCTTCACGGATCCCAGATGAAGGAGAAAAAAGGAGATTTGAAAGGAATGTCGGCCAACAGGCTTCAATTCGTTCCCGCTGGGTTCTATAAAGGGGGAAAAATGAGAAATCGATTCATGCATAATTAACCCGGACCGAGTCAAGTTCAAATGTGAGGGATCTGTACGGTGTATCAAAATGGAAAGGAACCAAACTACCTCATTTTGGATCGGCGCGATTGGTAATACAAACAGAAGGAATATCGGTTGGAGCAGGGGGGCCTGTTGGGGTGATATCGGGACAAGGGGCAAGCAATTTGATTAGCGAGGAAAGGGGGAAACCAGCGCAGATCCGTCGTCAGGTGGCAGTTGGAGCGGGCTAAAACTTGAAGGACTACCTATAATCACAAGGGTTGCCGTTGAAACAGAAAAAATGCAGGGTAAGAGACTGAAGGAAACCGCACAACATTTGGAGATAAGGGGGGAAGCAGCAGCCAAAGTTTGGCTTGAGTGGAATGAAAGCAGAAAGTGAGGCGGCTGTGGAGTAAGAAAAGCTACTTTGTTCTTCCTTCTGAAAGCAAAGGAAAAGAGCGTTTGATCAGGCGGGCCTTTCAGGCTTTAATAAAACAAGGGGAAAGTCTGAATAAAGCAACCTGCAGGCTAAAGGGAAGACGCATGGCAGAAATAAGTCGGGTCCGTACTTTACGGAAGAAAACCGCGATTATCTAAACAACATCGTGGCAGTGAATGAAGACGAATAGGAATTGTAGGTGCTTGAGGACTCTTCGCCGAAATTAGGAACCTCTCGAAGGGAAGGTACGAAAATCTTGCGTTCGCAAGGCAGCCTACTTGCCAAAGAATGAAAGGGGTTTATGAAAATCGAACCCGAGCTACGGGGGAAAGTAGAAGACGGACTCGGAGAACCCAATTTCATATCTGGCCGAAAGGTGTCACCAATCCGATTATTTAAGATCTCTCTGGGGCCGGAATTGGGGACGAGTGGCTAAGAGCTTTTTTCTGCAGGTCCACTTTAAAGAGTCCTATTGGGAAGAAGAATTGAAGGAAAGAGAAAAACCGCGATCGGCATTGATCCGCGGAATATCTAAAGGTTCATCGGGCGCACCATAGGAAATACAAGACAAAACAATCTGTGAAGGGGAAGGGAGAAGACTCTCAACAACAACACGAGAGAGAAGTCAGGAAATCACGCTGCAGGTGCTGGGGAACAACTCATGGGCTAACGGGAGGTGGGGGACGCCAGGAAGATGGCAAGAAAAGACATCGCGGTGGCGTGTTCCGTGGGAAAAACTGCTGGAATAGCGGTGACGGAGGAAAAGGAGTGAAAGGTCAAATCCTCTATAAACTCTTCTATTGACGGGGAACCCATGCGCGTGCCCTGGTATCATATATTTTTTTACAAGAATAGGGAAAAGGATAATGACAGGAGGCAGGTGCATGGTAACGGCTGATAGGGACCCGCCAGAGGGGTATTCGGGAGGGCATCACACCTTTGACGAATGGTGGCGAAAAAGAAAGGAAAGAGTCATGATCGCCGCCAACGCCGGAATTGAAAGAGGGGGAAGGATGGTTCACAGGGTTGCGATGATATAAAACGAAGAGGAGGGAAAACAAAGAGTTATTGTGTGGTTATAATCGAGTCGGTATTGAAGAGAAGCAGCAAGATCCTCTTGCATAGGTAGAGAACTTCAGGAGATGTTGGAGGGATGACCTGTGGTACAGGAAGGGATCCTCCTTGAAGGGCGATTGTTGTAGAGTGGAAAAAAATCCCCACAGATCACTGGGGGGCGAGACATATCTATACCAGGGTATTCTGGAGAAGATGAAGATTCAAGAGCACACACGGAGGTCATCAGTAGCCGTTCAGGTGGTTCTTTAACCTTCGGACTCCTGGAGCGAAAAGTGTTTTGGAGTTTGCAACCGGCATGAAACGACTTTTATTTTCTCAAGAGCCTTAAAGTGGGAGAGATAGAGGAGCCACCGAGAAGGAAGAACCCGGTCACACCTGTGCTGAGAAGGTCGATTAATTCTTGAAGGAAGTAGGTATATAAATGCCACACACCGCCAGCCCCATTCTAACTTGGACTGTGCAGGAAGGGGTCAAGTCGGAAAGGGATGATGGCATGGCGAAAACGAAAAAAAAAAAAATGGCCTCATCCTTCCTCTCGGACAAGGAACCTAGGTAAAGAGAATGGGAATTAAGCAGAAACTACTTCTCTTCTATTGTAAACGAGTAGTTTACCACGGGAAAGAAATTGGCACTCCCTTTATCATTCGAGAAGAAGAGGGACTTGGTAGCGACGCAAGAGAGATGGGAAACACTTCAAGGAAAAAAAAAAAAAAGGAAAAGGTGGAATACTAACAATTACTCTAGATGGTAGTATGAGAGGGGGGAATTGTTTCGGAAATTCGGTTTGACGCATTCTACCTTTGTCAACTGAAGGGGGTGAGGGTAGTCCTTTTGATAAAGAAGAGGGGCGGACTTGGAGGGGAGCTAGACAGGGAGGAGAGGAAAAGAAGCAGATCATCGCGTGGAAGGCGGATCGATTAAACGTGCGGGGAAGGGGGGGGAAGAAAAGATAAATCAAATAAGGGAAAAAAAAGAATTCTCTTAAGTCAGATGACAGAAGGGAGTTACTATTGCTGGGTAAAAAGATGGAGAAAGGGGGTATCGGGCTGGAACAATCTATGAGAAGAGGTTCGAACCGGCTGGGTTTGGGCAAAGGAGGTAGGGCATAGGATACAAATATTAACGAAGCTGCGAACGGGGGGGGGGACACAACCTAGAGACTCTTGTCTTTAACTTTCCAGAAGGAGATGAAAACACAACGGAGTAGGAGGAGAGATGTCTGTGATAAAGGTGAAAAAGGTTTGGCATATCGAAGAAAGAACACTTTGGAGAATGTAAACTTGGATCTGACGAAATTCTTCTGAGATCGAAAGGTGAACAAACAGCAGGGTTCGAAAAAATTTCTTCTCAGTGTCTCCCCCAACGCTGGCAAAAGGGGGTGAAAGAAAGTCAAACTAGGGTACCAGAAGAAGTGCAGGTGTCAGAATTACGGGGAAAAACTCTTCTTTTAATTCTGGGGGATGATCAGTTAAAGGGGAGAAAGGCACGGAAAGTTCGCCTCGCGAATTTTCGTACGCTTAGAAACAGGGAAGGCTGGAAAAGTACAATGATTGATTGAGGAAGGAAAAACCAATAGAAAAAAAGAATGGGAAAATGGGACATAAACGAACCCAAGAAAACACTATTCCCTCGCATACGGAAAGAATCTATTAATTGCTCAGAATTCCATTCTGGGGAAGTGTGTACAAAGTCAGGGTGAGGGGGGCCCTACGGGAGGGAGGGAGAAAGACACATCCTCTTGATTTGTTTATAATGGCGAATACGAGATGAATTTAGTTCCCCAAAGAGTCGGGGGGGGAAAGGAGAATACCGAAAGGTTGACTCTTCTAAGCAATCCGAGAAAAAAGGAAAAACAAGACGCGGTCTCGTTGAAAGGGGGGGAGACAAATTGCAGGCGAAACACCAGCTATGAATTTGAATGTGCCGAGAGACGAAAACAGTATGCAAGGAGAAAGGACTGCAGTGTATCTAAGAAGGAAGAGGTGGATGAAGGTAATTGATCCCAGGTGCGGAACCGCGCAGATCCTGGGATGTTCAGGTTGCATTGGCAGGTACTAAGGGAAGGGGGAGTTCACCCTAAACAGACTGTGATGCATTTTTGAAAGAAAGAAATCCTGTTTGGACTGATCATTACGCATCAGACAGGGGAAAAAGGGTCATGCACTACCCGGCTGTCCAATCAGGATTTGCTTTGATGGATCTATTAGAAAAAAGCAGAGGGAGAGGGGATAGGTAGAAATAAAGGGACTCGGTTTGAGTAGGAAAAGAAAGATAATCGGCGTTGATCCTGCGGGCCCTATGTGCCTGTAAGCAAACACGCATCAAACAGGGGGGACGAGGGAAAATTCTAGCAAAGAAGTGAAAGTCTTTTTGGCCATAAAACTAAGAAAGGCTCCGACTGATAGACACTAACTCGGAAAGTGATGAACGACAAGGCTGGAGTGTCAGTTCGGGGGAGAGTCTTCTCCGGGATAAAGCTTCCAAGACTTGGACATCTTCCGTCCAAGCGCAAAAGAAAGGGAAGGCATCAAATCTAAAGCTGCTTCGTCAAAGTCGAAGGGGAGCCTAGAGTACTCCACTCTCTGGGGAAGCAGGAGAAAACGGCTACGGGCAATGACCATCGAAGGTGCAGGTGATAGCAGGTGGTCACACAATCGAGATATGCCGTTCACAAGCTGTGGCCGCATTGGGAAAAGCCGGGTGGGATTGACGGCTATTTTGGCAGATTAGCAGTAAGAATGGAAAGCAATTGGGATAGAACCACCTCTATCGCAGCCCTGATGGCAAATAACTTTGCAGTCAATGAGCGGGACTAGGCAAAGGAGATTTTCAAATACGTCCCCAGAGCAGACTTCTCTGGCATAAATGAAATATATCATGAAGAAACAAAGGGAGGAAATAGATATAAATGAGGAAACGGGGGGAGGTTGGGGTGGTTGACAAAGAAGAGATTGACGGAAAGGAGACTGGGGACCGTCAACTTAGAAGAAAAAGATTAGTTAAACTGCGATCTCTGAGTAGGGCCATTCAGAAAAGAAAGCTGGACTTAAATAAAAAGAGAAAAAAATCGGTGCCTTGAAGAAGAGTGAGAAATATCTTGCAGAAAAAATCAAAAGAACATCACTTGCGCCATGAGAGAAATGAAGATGTATGTGGTTGAAACGGGAGTAGGGGATTGTAGGGGTGGGAATGCCGTAGAAGGAGGACATATGGCCCCCTCCAAGAGTGGAGTTAACAAGTTGACTAAGGTAAGTCTAAACGTGAGGGTAAGACGCCTTCTGGGCGCGCCAAAGGGGTAAGATGTGGTGCCGGCGAGAGAATTACAATCGACAGACCAACGGAGGAGTCATACGATTTGGGGGATAGCGCGTCAGCGGTCAATTAGTAGAGAAAAGGGTCCAGCTTCCATTCTTTCTCAGAGAAGGGAAAGGCAAGGTTGGAGTTGATCTGCCGGTGCGCAAAAGATCCAACGCAAAAACGTAAAAGCAGATGTGCAGTGGGGACGATTTCGAAAAAAAAAAGGCAAACTGTGGTCGTATAGCACATTGAGCACAGCTTGGGACGCTGGCGTCATAGGGACACGCTTCAAAACTAAGAAGAGAAACTTGCAGCCAATGGGGAGGGACCTTCTGCGCCAGGAAAGAAAAAATTGTCTTTTCCAAAAAAGGCTAGCCAGGGCTGAGGGCGGAGGGCGCCAGAGCCGTAAAAGGTTTATGAAAACAACCTGAAACCTGAGGGACTTCGCGGGGGGAACAAAAAAAATGGAGGACTAGGAGAGAGTACAAATGCGAAATTCCGTATTCGAAAAGACATAAAACCCCTAAATACCGGTGGGGAAAAGAAAAAAATACGCACGGGGAGCATGGAATAGACTTGGGAAAGGGGACTGGGGTTATAACCTCCATTGTCTAAACTCACGCGAAACGAACTCGCTTGAAAAGAGCGGGAGTGAACTGACCGTTGAAACTAAAGTAGAGAGGTAAACATCGAGTGGTTGAAAAAGGGTGACGTCGACGGAAGGTGGACCTGGAAGAAATGAGGAGATGTAGAGGAAATTGTTTTTATCTCGAAACTGAAGGAAAGAAAATCAAACTTGAAGACGCACGACAGGATGACTAGTTAACTATCCTTAACTATAGGGACTTAATGCTATACAGGGGAATAAACGGGGTTGGTCCGGCCTATGCATGGAAAGGGTCTTTGGTTGTAGGTATCCTTCGCCACCAGTGGCTGATTGGGAGGTCTAGAAGGGCCAGCGGGGATGAAGGGGATTAAGCTGAGATAAATCTTCTATCGCGGCGAAGGGAACTACTTTGCGGGTACCACTGGATCAAAGCTCAATCCAAGGGGAAGTGGAGAAAAGGGGTCCAGCCGGTAAACATTATTGCAACAAGCAGAAGGTACCAGGATTGGCTTCGAAACTAAAAAGAACTCCACTGTCTAGAGAAGAATGAAGGTTGGGGTGCCCGTGAGAGAAAAGGACTTTGAAAGAGAGCAGAATGAGGGTCTCAAGAATCACGAGGAAAAACGCGTTTTAATGGATCACGTGTTAAAAAAGAAAAGTCAACCAACAAATTATTTTAAAGGGAGGAGACTCGAACAGAAGACAAGAGGAGGGGGGAAGACGGACTGAGAACAACATGGAGAGTCGAGGATCTGAGAAATTCCGTCTGAAGGCGTCTATAGAACCGTTGACCAAACAGCCGGGTTCAGCACGACTTCTTATTTGTCCCCTCCCGAGAAATGAAAGGCGAGAAAGAAATCGGTAAAAGAAACAATGCAAGATAGGTTAAACTGACTTGAAAGGAAAGAGGTCTGGTACTTCGGGGATTGATAGGGTGGGGAATAAGGGGAAGCCGTATTCTAGGAAGTTACGACCTCGAGTCCTTATCTCGCTTCCGGCGTAAAAGAAAATAGAAGGATCGAGGGAAAAACAAAATCGCCCCAATATTGGGGCGAGATAAAAGCAGACGGTTCCAAAATTGGCATAGAGGCCGTTCCTGCCACCTTCCTCGGCCGGTAAAAAGAGGAGTAGTGCATCAATATTAAGAAGGGAAGCCTTCTGTATTAAAAGTCATATGGGGAGGGGGGAAACAAGGCTTAGCTCCCACAATTTCCGGAATAACCCAGATTAGAGGTGAAAAGGAATTGAGGCAAACTTCACCCGAATGCAATTTCTTTTCCCGCGGAGCTGATATGAGAGCCAGAGGGAAAGATCCCCGAGGAAACTCTCGAAAAGAAGACTCAAGATGGCGTTCCAGTTGGGATAGCCACTGGCGAGACAGCATCTAAATCATTAATCTTCGCGAAATAGAAAACAATCAGTGAATTGGGTCTGACAAAGAGGGGGTGTGGATTGGATACTACTGCATGATTGATAGAATCGTAATCCAAAGGGGAGGAACCAAATAAATAGCTGGAAGGGGAAAAATTCGGTTAAACAGGTAGTGCCCGACTAATACCATAAGGTAAGGAATAACCTCAGGTGGATAATCAGGAAGCAAGCAAAAAGAAGGTTTCCCTCACAATGGACTAAGACTGAGCAAAGCACCGGGGGGCTTTGTCCAAGGGAAAAAAAGAGAGGTGATACGATAATGTTCTCTAAGCAATTCTCGGTGGTGCTTTGGACTTCGTAAATAAGCATGCACGCAGGGCTTGCCTTTGGAATTGGATGGTCGCGCCCGAAGAAGCCATAAAAAAGGGGGAGTACCGACAAGAGAAAGGAGCCGGGAAGTATGTTTGGCCTCTTCGATGGAAGCCTTCCCAAAGTAAAACTACAAAAACAAATAACAAAATGGGAGACGTTCGGCTAGGTCGAATCAGTTAGGTCCGTCTATCACGAAACCAGACGACGGGCAGGTGAGGTCCGCACCAGGTTACGAATCAAAAGAGGGAAAAACCCAATAGTCACCGGTTTTGATTCCATGCGATCCCTGGCGTGCGGAAGTATAGCCGTATACCATAGAGCAACGCATGCAGTTATAGAGCCCGTGAAACATGAAAATGATAAAAAGAGAACGGAAAGGAAAATGGCCGCGGTGTCTATTAAAGTATGCAGGAGCTCGATTTACACTGAAGGCCTCGATTATTCCACACTCAGGGGGGGTTTTCAGAGGAAAGAAGCGAGTGGAAAACGGGCAATATCGGGGTTTGGGGGAAAGAACTCGTGAGACTTTCCATCTCAGTGTAAAGCCAAACTGGATTTATGCTTTAGATAGATCTCTCAACACAAAGGGGAGGGATCAGGCATCGAAATGCTTGGGCTGGTAGGGGCAGCACCTAGGAAAGAAAGGTAGACTGTAACCGCAAAGTAGTAGTGACAGCAAGCAGAGCGTTGGAGTAGCCAGGGGAGAAACCACCCAAGTATGGAGGAGTGCATGAGGTTCGGATGTCAGAAATGACCAACGGATTCCTTGAAAAAAGAAACGGAATTCATCGGATGGGGTGAAGGGGAGATCTGCCCATTGCGGTCAGAGGGTCATGAGTACGTAGGTCTCCCGCACAATAGATTTGAGTTTCGGTAAAAAAACTAATGAAAAAAGGGGACGTCAGGAAACGCATTCGGGAAGGGGACGTAAAATGAATCGGGGATGTTGTTCAGAGAGATATAATTGACCAAATTACCATCTCATATGAAGACCGGAGGCGGGGCTCAGAAAGGCAAAACAGGGTAGGGGGGCCGTCGTAGCCTTTCTTATAAAAGAATAGCAGCAGGAAAAAGAGTAGATGAGAATATAGATGACCTTGAACAGGAATTCGGGGCACGGTGCTTCCAAAGGAACCAGTGGCGACGCCGTATATGGATTTGCAGGAATAATCGAAACACCTAACTAACTTTGTGGGTCTATCAAATGAGAGTAAACAGTATGGCCAGGATGGCGTCATAGTCCAAGGAAACGTTCGTCTTTATCATCAAGGTGTTGACTTGAAACATTGTTCAGGGAACCATCGGCTGAGTACGTAACATGTGTAGGAAAAAACAGCAGCAAGACTAGGGGTAGAGAACAGCAAGAAAGTTTTGAGAAGAATGCCGGAGACCTTCTGCCGCGGGTCCGAAACATGGGAGGGGGAAGGAGTCAGGTTCAAAAACTTGCCTCAGGGTATCAAAAACACAAAACGAGTTAAAGGTGGAGAAAATGACGAGAGAAGGGAGTTTTCGTCGGAAAATAGCGATCCAATGAGGGGATGGTGGTAACGCCAAAAAAAACGTCAAAGAAGAACGTTTAGACCGGAAGGTTCGGGGGAGAAGGAACGAAGACTAGGAGAAGAGGGAAAAGCCGAGTAGTTTGCCGCGTAACGAGTGGGACGGGGAGAGTTAATGAAAATAAGAATGACTGAGAAAGGTTATTCGACTCCTGCTATAATGCATCAAGTAACACGACGAGAAAAAGGAATAAAGGTACTTCTAGGAGATGAGTACAAAGGGAGAAATGCGGTTTTCAAAGCTGGCATGGTGGGGACTAATTGGATGGTGGGAGCCTTCTCCACAGAAAAGTAATTGGAGGGACTCGGAATGACCCGGAGTTTAAGAGTACACGACATCTAGGAAGGAAAGGGATAATACGTGCTGACCACTGGTAATAAAAAATAACACAAAGAGATGACGAATGGGGGGTTACTTGCACGCGAAGGACGACTATACTACAAGCAAGGACGAGGACAGGATTTTTCTTTAGCAAAAAAAACGGATCTGCTATCTATGAGAGGAAAAGGGAAAAGGGAGTTGGTCCAACGTTCTATAATATAGGGGAGACTCTTTCGCAGATACTCTCGGAGAAAGAGCGGACGAGAAGGAGGTGAAACAAAAACGAACAACCGATGTTGATCACGGGTAACGGGGGGGAATAAACAACACACGGAGGAGGAGGAAGATAGGAAAGGGGAAAGAATAGGAACCGATCGTCGCGAAGAAGGTCAAACTACCAGCATTCCTTTATAACTCGTCGCGAGGGACGTCTTCAAGTGGAAAAAAAGACCGTTTAGAAAAGGGAAAATTCTGAGCAATAGATTGTCATCCCAAGCAAGAACCAGTTGCGAGGCTATCGTAAAAAGGAACGGCAAAAAGTGAAAGATGTGACCGGAGGAAATTGGAAGGGCACCGTTAGCTTGAGGAGGATTTTGAGCAAACAGGGAGTTAGAGGGTTTTTTTTTTTACCACCCCCCCGGGAGAGCGATACCAGGGCTCGATTCCTAGACGAGTCTCCCCTCTTGACTTAGAGAAAGTCGAACCGTGATGGAAGGAGTAAGAAGGAGAAAAAGTGAACAAGACATAGTGCCGAAACCGTACTTACGACAACCAAAAAACTTGCGCAAGAGAATAAGTTTAAAATAAGAAGGTCTGACAACAAGGATAAGAAACCGGGGGGGATTCAAAAATAAAGTTGGATGGCTTGTGGGAACTCTACTAGGAAAAGCAAATTCCATGCTACCACCGCAGATTTGAGGAAATTGGTCGGGAAACATAAAAGTATTGTAAACATTGATTCCAAAGCTGGGACGAAACTAACCTAGAGGTTGAAGCTGGGACAGATATTGGGGGGTACGAGACAAAGTAGCACCGGTCCGCATCACGTCAAAAGGGCTCACGTGCGTTTAGATTGGAGGTGGAAATCGGAAAACGCAGAGAGATCGGGAAATAAAAAAAAATGAAATAAAAGAGAAGTCAAGGTTCGACACTTTGGCTGTCTTTTTGAGGGACTAGGGCATAGTGGAAGGAATAGGGCGTCTGAGAAACATGGGGCGTCCAAGAGAAAAAAAAAACGATGCAGTTTCAGGGGCAGGACCAGTGAAGGCTCAATGGAGGAAATAGAAGCTCACGACAAATTTTTGAATGAAGAAGCACAGGGAAGAATAGATACTGTGCCCAACGGGGAAGAGAGGAGGCTGATCATCCGCCCCGATTTTTTGGACTTTGGCGCTAGCAAAAAGAAAGCATTTTATAATGTCTCCTAGGGGAATTGGGGGTTCTTATCTTGAGCAAATAAAAGGGAAAAGATGTATGGTACCTTGGAAGAAAGAAACATCCCTCACCCTTTCCTGCGTAAAGGGAGCAAAGGCAACATTTCGAGCGGGGATATCTTGCCTTCTTAAGAGGGAATAAGACGAGTAAACTCGCTTATCTACCCAAGTAAAGAGGAGTGATGACGACTACGTCAGGGGAGAGTAGCGTTCGGTCATGTGATATATAGAAGGGGAACAACAAGTAAAAACGAACCTCTTCAGGTGCAAAGCCGTTGAACAGGGAATCCTACTGGAGAAAGAGACAATCACCGGTGGTGAATCAAAGAAGAGCCCACTCTAGTTGTGGGAGGGGAGCAATTACCCGGCAGTCATAATCATGAGAAGATCGAAACGAAGACAGTCACAAGACTTCCGGTGTCAACCTAAGAAAGAAAAAAAGGAACGTCGCCTGTGGGAGCAGGGTGACCGCGTTTATTAATCTTGGTATAAGCGGGCAATGAGCAAGCACTCGGTAAAGAAAAGGAAGAAAAGCAAGGACTACTCAAATCGCGTTGATAAGGATGAGAATAAGTTCGTGGCTACATCTCTAGGGCAACAGGCTGGGGCAGAAGAAAGACAAGGGATCAGAGAGAGT
>Ga0179591_1359683_pt1 | contig 13431 bp, 20 predicted proteins | sample CZOMad2_1_08_16f_FD_182891 | JGI IMG/M metagenome (GOLD analysis project Ga0179591, IMG submission 182891) | Vadose zone soil fungal communities from Angelo Coast Range Reserve, California, USA - CZOMad2_1_08_16fungal (PacBio error correction) | ecosystem: Environmental > Terrestrial > Soil >...
AAATTCTTGACCGGGAGGGGGGGGGCATTGTCGCCTACCTTCATGAAAAGGAAAAGGATGCCATGTTCCTGAAGATGCGGAGGTTGACTATTCCTGTCGAATGGATCCATATCAAACGGAAAAGAAGATGTCTCCTATATTTCCTGCAGAAGGGGAAGGGGAAGAAGACGAGCCTCTCCCCGATGCTGAGGGGGGAGGAAAAGGTCGTTTCTTTCACGAAAAGCCGGGGAGGAAGGTGCCGCCGATGCGACCGAAAGAAAAGAAGGGAGTGGGACAGCACGGTCTTTTGACGGAGATTTTTCCGACATTTGTCCCGGGGAGCGATATGGGAACCGCATGCTCGGCGGAGAAAGGGAAAAAAAAAAATAGTGTAATTGCCGTCATATAGGACACCGGCCCAGGTGGAGGATCGGTGGGAGCATTTCCTGGTTCTGACAGAGAAGGGGGAAGGGTCAACTCGTCTTCAGTATTCCTTATGTCCTCTTCTTCGTGTTCCTTTAATTTTTATGGGGAAGGTGCCGGGGGAAGAAAAGAGTCCTTTTTTGTCCACGGCGATGGACATATTCCCCCTTAATTCAAGGGGATTGGGCACTGGGGGGGGGGGGGGGGCTTGCCTTGCCGAAAATCCAGCTTACGGCGCCGGAAAGAATCTCTGTTTATTTTTCCGGGAAGCCGTGGGGACGGGTGGGGAAAGGGTGTTGTGTGACGTGATGGGAGAGAGGAAAAAAAAGGGGGAGAACGATGTTCATCCGAAGACAGAGTCGATTCATGGTCGCGGGCAAAAATGAAGCATTCAAGAAGGGGGGGGAACCCAGCCCCCCGGAATCATCCCTTCGGGAAAAACCGCTCGATGAACTTGCGGAGGGAAAGGAAACCCAAGCACGGGCCGAGAAATGTAAATCGTGGAGAGAGAAAGGGAAAAAAAAGGGGGAAGCCAGCTTCCTTATTGGCACTTTGCCACCTTATGCTGGACACCAAAAAAACCGAGGCGTCGTCCGGAAAAAAAAGGTGTGTCTATGTGTCCAGGTAGGGATTGTCTCCTTTTCAGAGTCAAGGAGGGGAAGCCATAACAAGGAGGGACGGGTCTTGCTACCCGGGGAATGCGAAGGACTTCTTTCTCTCCGAAAGAATAGTTCCAAGGGGGTTCCTTTCATCGGTGTCCGGGTTTCTCCCCGAAACCCAACATCAAGAGAAGAGATTTTTCCTCGGGGACCGGCTAGTTCCAAATTTCCTTTTCTTTTTGGAAAGTAAGGGGATTTCCTTTTCTTCAGGGGGGATCTCCCCTAAACAAACGTAAAATATGCTCGCCCAAAAGGGGAGGGAAACGAACATCTTTCTCTAAGGGGGGAAGAGAGGGGCTTTCGCGTCGAGCACGCGTGCGGAAGGAACATAAAATTGTACTGGACGGTAAAGGAAAGGAGGTGTCGTGATCTCCCGGAAAGGGGGGTAGTTTATAATTCCGCGAGAAAGTGCCAATAGAAACAGAGTCGGATTTCGATAAGACATAGGGGAGGAGGAAAAAGCAATTACTCCCAAGATAAGCCATTCCTTGCGGCAGCCCTCAAAGGGACGCGGTTCCGAAAAAGGAAAGGGGAAGTGGAGGACTTCCTAGACGTGCCGAAAGCTTCCCCAAACCGTAGCCCTCGCTTCCGGAAAAAGAAGGAGGCCCGTTGCAAAAAGCTACCTATCTTGCTCAGCGGGAAATTTGTAAACATTTCCTGTAATTGAAAAGAGGAAATAGAGAAACAACAACGTCTGATCCGGCCCCTCAAAAGAAGGGATGGCCTTCAGGAAAGCATAAAAGGAAACGCTGCGCCCGAGGGGGAAGGGGACTCTGGCTGCCACGGCCGCGGGGGGAGGCCCCGGAGACTCGCAGCGCCTCACTTTAGAAAAAACTCTTTTCGGCGGCGGGGAAGGCGGCGTCTACGACCGATGCGGAAAGGAGAAATTCTGTGGTCGTCTGAAAAGGGGGGAAGGACAAGTGTTCTTATGAAATCCGACTAAACCTGCGGGAGGGCTCGCGCGGAAGAAACGCATAGCTAAGAAGGAGGAGATCACGCCAATCCTTTTAGGGGAAAGGGAAAGACCCTTCTTACCGCCTCCGGGCAGAATCCCTTGCAAAAAGAGGGAAGAAGATGCTCCTCCTTCAAGAAAGGGGGGGTCTCTTAATGAAAAGAAGTGCAGCATATAAAAGGATTTGTCTGGCATTGGAGGGGGGGGGAAGAGACGAACCTTACCTGGAGAAATTTTCCAAGGAGAGAAAAAACGACTATTACCAAGGAGGAAAAAAAGAGGGGGCTGGTTTCATTGGGATCCCTTCAAAAGAAACGACCCAAAGGGCTTGTGCAATATCTGGAAGGGAAAGGAAAGCCTTCGGAGGTCAGAGAGTTCTCTCTCCGGTTAGGGGACTTGAAAACGGTCTACAAGGCGAGGAGAAAAGAAAAGGGTCTCTGGAAAAAAGAAAGTTACTACGCCTCTGGACGAAAAAAGGTGGGAAAAAAGTGGTCGCTCATACTGTGGAAAAAAAAAAAAAAGAATCACCGAGCAAAAGGGGCGGCTCCCTCGGAAAACATGAATCTCCAAAGATTTTAATCCGTCGCGCCCGTTCTAGAGAAAAAGGAGAGAAGGAAGGTCATCGAGCGGTGAAGAAAAGGGATTCCTTTTGCCGTGGGCGGATTAGCATGGGAAAGGGGTTCACCTTTCGCTTGAGGTAAGAAAATCTAATCTTTTGAAGTTTCTTCGCCCGGAGCGTGCGGAAAGGCCATGACCATCACGTCAAAACAAAAAGAAAGGAAAAAAGAGTAAAATGGCAATCTCCATCCTCTTCACATAAAGAGGAGTGTCCACCACCATCGGCGCCTTCACGCGGCACAGGCAGTCGTCAAAAAATCTGAATTCGTGTGCAATCTGAAAAAAGGGGGAAAAAAGAAACAGGAAAACCGCTCCGTTTTCCTCAACGGATCCAGGCACCGAAAAAGCAAGTTAAAGCCTGACCTCGACGAAAAGGGGGGGGGAAAAGGCTATTTCCTCACCGGGAACGATAAACCTTTCAGGAGCGGCTCAAGAACGCTCGATCTACCTGAAAGAGAGGGTGGCACGGTGCAGGCGACAGAAAAAAAAGGCGGTGTTCGCCAGAACAACGGCAGTAGTCGGCAACCTCTCGGTAACGGGAGGAGGGGGGAAAAGGAGGGAAATCCCACTGCTTATTTGGGGGGCGTCCCGCCATCGGCGGCAAAGAGTGTGGAAGGCCTAGGGAAAAGACACGACCCCGGCCGCAAAAAAAGAAAAAAGAGAAGGACCGTTTATCGTCGCACCGGCGGATGCGCTTGGAGGACATCATGATTCGGCAACAAAAGAAAGGAAAAAAAAAAAGAGGCACGCACTCCTCCCAGGGCACCGGGGAAAAGACATCGTCTGCAGGTCGGCGGGAAAAAAAAAGCGGGCTTCAAGACGGTTGCTCGCGGGCAAAAGTAAGAAAAAAAAAAAAGGGAAAAGGGAAAAGAGAGATATTCCCGCTAGCACCGCTGGAAGAATTGTCTCTACCTTCATTTCCGAGGGATGTGACTTCCAGAAGGAGATTGCGTCAGAGGGGAAAGGGTGATCCGTTTTTCGCCGAATAACCAAGGCGCGATGGTCGAAGGGCTCCGACTGAGGGGGAAAGGAAGAAGAGAAAAACGATGCTATGCTGGGGGGGTCGTTTCCGTTCACGTCAATACAAACACGAACGGTGCCTCCGATTGCGAAGAGAAGTCGTTGGATTGATCCGGGGGGGGAAAGGGAAAAGAGGGGGAAAAAAGGAAATTTGTCCTTCTCCTCGAACGCATGCTCTTCTTCTCTTCGCGAGCCTATAGGGGAAATTTCCTTTCATATCTGAGGAGGAGAAAAAAGAATGACCCGGTTATCTTTAATCGTGTAGGCATGGAGGGGGACTGACGCCTTTTTCCTTCGGGGCGGCCGGACTCCTGCAAGCGGTGCCTGGAATGTTTATGGGAAGGAGGAAAACGGGAAAAGGGTGTCCTCTATGATGTGCAAGGGGGCCCCCGGAAGGGAGGTGGTGTAGAAAGGCAATGTCCGAAGAAAAAGAGGGACAAGCTGGTTTTTACACGTCCACGGATCCGCCCGGAATTGAACTTGAATGGACGTGGACTATGTGGGAAAAAGGGGGGGGGGGGGGGGGGGGGCCTTATGGTCGCTCTTAAAGGGGAAGGCACAAAAGGGAAAGAAAAGAGAGTCTGACTGCAAGGCGCGTCGCGGTCCTCCACGCGAAAAGCTGGGGGTCCCAAGTGGCACCCAGCCCCCCGTCAACGACAGAAAAAGAAAAGGAAAGAGAAAAGTAGAAACCTCGCGAGAACGGTATCCTGCGGCGCCGGGAAAATAAAGATGGAGAGGAGGAAAGCGCCTCCGGCGAAAGAAAGGGAAGTCATTGCGCGGTGAAGCCTTTGCCACCGGGGGGGGGCAGCACAATGGGGGAAAAACAAGCGGCGCCCGAGGAGGAGAACCGGCATTTTGGAAGGGGAGCGTGAATATTTAGCGAGGGGAAAAAGGCCGGGAAAAAAGACGCCATACCTGACTCGAAGGAAGGAGGGGAGGGTCCTGGCAGGTCCGCCGGGAGAAGGACTGGAAGAAGAACCTCCTTGTAGCAGGAAATATGTCTACAAGACCACGACACAAGGCAGTCCGTCTCATCTTGGGGGGAAGGGGTGAACGCGAAGAAGAGCCACGGCCTGTGTCGGGGGAGAAAAAAGGGAAGTTCTGCGAGAGCCTCCTCCCCATCCGGGAGAGGGAAAAAAAGGGGGGCTTTTCCTCCTCGACATCGGACAAGCTTCTTTCCTTCGGCGGAAGAACGGCTTAGGGCTCGTACATAAGAAGGGAAGGGGCTCTCTAAAAGGATTGGGAGCCTCTGCTGTTGTGAGGCAGTGACGAGCCCAGCAAAAGTCCAAGCCCATGGAGGGGAGAGAAAGAAGAAATAGGGCTTCAAGGGGTCAAGACGCCCAATATCAAAAAAAGGAACAATGAAGGAGGGCTTCTAAGAGAGAAAAGCCATTTCCCGAGAAGAAAGGAAGAACGACTTCCTAAATTTCGGGAGAAAGAGAATTCTAACATCTAGGAGTTCCCGAGCAGTCCTTTCATAAAGGAGGAAGGAAAAAAAAAGTGACAGGAGATTTTCCTCGGAGAGAGCACGAGGGGGGGGAAGTGAAAGAAGGAGTCTCAACACACAACGTGCAGGGAGGGGGGAGAGAGAGAAATCTAGCAAGCAATCTACCGCGCTAGCGCCGCGATCTGTCCGAGGAAAAGGAAAGAAAAGGGAGAGTCCTCTCCGCGAGGGGAGCCGGCACTCTTCTGTAATTCAGGAACCTCTTGCTTCTTCTTTCAAGGGGAGGAAATGGAGGACAGGCCGTCTACGCAAGAAGAGGAAAAGGCGTTTATCTTGTTCGTAAAGTGGGCGTGGGGGTTTAAAAAAAGGGCCCTATTCTTATCTAAATCCTACAAAGAAAAAGGAGAAGTGAGGGATTGCTCTCTCGGCGAAAAGATGCCTAAATTCCCGGTATATCACGAAAGGGGAGCCATCATGTCCAGTGGGTGATTAGGTCCGCGGCAACCGGCCCCTCATCGCAACAAGGCGCGCCCGAAAAAAAAAAGGTCGAGCCCCGATGTCGAGGGGGAAAAAAGGAGGAAGACAGAGCCTTAACGTTTTGGCAGACAATGTCTCTCCGAACCAAAAGGACGCCCAAAAAAAAAAAGGGCCACGATCGTTAGAAAAAAAAAAAAAGGGACCCCTAAAGGACGGGTCACTTCTGGGTGGGGTCCGTGGTAAAGAAAGAGAAGACAATTACCTTTCCCAAAGGAGGGCTTCTTCTCAAGGATTAGGGCGGTCTCCAGACCCTCCAAATGAGAAGGGAAGGTTAGGCGTTCCTCAAGTCGCACTCTCTAAAGAAAAATAGGTAAAGATGCCGGTGCCTTACTACGAAGAGAAAAGGGGGGGGGAAAATCCGCGCTCATACGGTGGCAAACCGCGCATACAAGCGGGGGCCACGAGAAGAAAATCTCTCCACGATTTAAGAGAAAAGGAGAGAGGGAAGGATCCTCCCTGAAAAAAGGAGCGTTATTATAGCGCAGATGGGTGTAGGGAGGGGGGGGCTGGGTTTTCCACACAAGGAAAAGAGGGGGTCACCTTTTCGAGTGATGGGTTAAAATGTCCGAAGAAATGGCGGCTGCCCTCGTGCGGAAACAAGGGAAAAGAAAGGGGAAAAAAGAAGCCAAACCACCTCTTCTGTCACAAAAATTCCATCCTCTGCAACATAAAAGGGGGGGAGAAGGTCCACAACAAAGAGGAGGACACGCTGTGATTCTGACAAGGAGGAGGAAAAAAAAAAAAGGGGGGGCGATCTTGAATTCAAGACGGGGTGCACATCCTCGCCGCAAAAAAAAAAGGACACGAGGCACCATGAAGAAACGCAAGCAGCCGGTTCTCCGCGAGGAGGAGGAAAAGGGGGAGATTGACACACAGTCTATTTCCGCACCAGAAGGCCTCAAGGGGTTCAATGCGAGAGAGCCCGATCCTATCTGACCTTCAATCGAATAGAAAGGGGGAAGGAAAAAGGATCCGCCTCTCATTCGGTGTTGAAGTGACCACATTTCGGGGGAAACGAAGGCACACAGAAAAAAGTGTCTTAATCCCAACGAAGGAGCGTCTCTGTCCATCGGGGGGGTATTTCTTAATGCACCTCCTGAAAAAAAGACACGACCCCGGCCGCCAGCATAAGAAGAGAGAAAGGAGTTGATCGGACTGCACCGTCAAGGAAAGAGAGACAAAAATCGCGCTTGGCGGGAAAAAGGTCGGCGAACCCCGGAAGAAAAAGAGAAGAGACCTGCCAGTTCAGCAGCCCGGCAGGAGTCGGCGACAATCCACCGAAACTAGCAGGCATCTCGAGAAAAAAAAAACGTATGTAGGAAAAAAAAAGGAAAAGAGAGGAACAGTCCTTAAGCCTCTGGGGGGGACCTGCAATGCCGATGGTAGGACCGGTTCAGGAAAACCGGGGGAAGGGGGGGAAGGGGGGGAGGGAAGAAGTTTTTCGCCGAGAAAGGGGGAGCACTCCCAATCCTATTGGAAACGAAGGAGGACGGTGAGAGGAAAAAGCCGGAGCCGCGCCCACTATGCTTAGGAGGGGGCCCGGGGTCCTTTCGTTTTCCTTAAGCCGCCGACGGTGCCGAAGAGAAACCGAAGAGTGGGATTGACCGCACTTGTGCTTGGGCCGCCGAGGTTTCCGAAATTGGTCACTGCGGGGGCGACCGCTATCTGCGATATTGCGAACACAGGGGGGGGAAGAAAAAAAAAGGGGAAAAAAAGCAACAGGGCCACCATCGTGAAGTGAAGGATGAGATCGCCCTGCACAGAAGAAAAGGGAGAGTGGGGAAAGGGACCGGTGCGGACATCGTCCTGTGAAGAAGAAGAAAAACAGGGGAGCCGGCGCCTCTGCTTGCGGGTGCCTGGGTGCGTTTAGTAACGAGCCGGGGATGGGGGGGCCAAGAGGAAGGGGAACCCGGAATTTCACGATCGAAGGGGGGGAAGGGGGGGGGCAGAATCCAGCGTGACGGAAAGGCCCCACGTATCCCTCCGAAGCAGAGGGAAGGAGCGGGAATTGGCCGTGGAAGGGGGGAGAGGGGGGGGGTTTTTGGACGTGATGTAAGGACAGCCATAGCGGACGCACGAGGGGGGAAGGAGGAGAAGCAACAGAGGGAGGGAATCATGGTCGCGGCTCCACGAGGAAAGGGGGAGGGGAAAAAGGAGAATGTTTGAACCCAGCCCCCCGGCCAAAAGCAATTAATCAAAGAGATGAACGTCGGATGAACAAGGGAAAGGAGAGATGCCCAGGTCTGAAATCGTTGATATAATTGGGGGAAAAAACCAAAGTTCGAAGAACACTGCCTGTATTGCGAGGGGAAAGAAGGGCAAAAGTTGCTCGCCCGATGTTAGAGGCTTCGTCCTGCAAAAAATTTCGAGGAAAGCCGCTAGAGCGTGAAGATTTAGCGATGGCGAAGGGGGGGGAGGGAGGGGGGAAAGGAACTCCATAACCGGACGACGAAATCGGTTCGGTGTCCTGGGGAGGGGGGCACGGAAAGAGACGAACTCGAAGAGAAGTCCCCATCCCTTGCCGTTTCCCGGGAATGGGGAAAAACAAGGAACCAGAAAAGGAGGGAAGTCTTCTCATCGGGGTCAAGCGAATCTCTTGGCACAAGGGGGACAATACAGGGCAAAGGGGCGGCGAGACATTGCCTCCCATGAAAAAGGGAGGAAAAAGGACACACCATGTCTTTGCCGGGGGCTTCGAAGGGCTGGAGGAGGGCTTGCGCGGCGATTATGGGAAGAGCAAGGCTTCTGCCGCGGCCTGGGATGTCTCTCCGAAAAAGGGAGCCTTACTTTTAGACCAAGGCGGGTAGTTTTATAAAGAGGAGGGGGAGACCTCCCTCATGTCCCAGTTGATTTCTCTAATAAACGGACAGGAAAACGCATGGAAAAAACGAACAGATCAAGCTGCCGCAATTCCTTGAGAAAGGCGCAGCTCAAGCCAGTGAAGAAAAAAAAAGAAGAAGGACCTCTCTTGCCGAAAGGGTGCCTCGAAAAGCGCGGAATATACAAAAAAGAACGTTGCAAGCCTACGGCATGGAAAAGATACGGGCTCAATCGGTAAGGTGCCTGAAGTCCATCGGGAAAAAAAAAAAAAAACACACCGTTAGAGGGAAGAGAGATTCGATGGTCCTCAGGAAGAAAGACGACCTAATGCGCCGGGGAATTCCTCTTCTGCCAAAGGGGATCTAAGATGGGGCTATTTCTGCCGTCAACTCGAGGAGAAAAGGAGGCATCTCGGTCGGAATCTCCATTGCTTTAGAGGGGACAATTAAATGGAGGAGATTTATCTTTGGAGGAGGGTGGGAGGGTAAATGTTAATCCCTATTTTCTTATCGGGGGGCTTTGGACCTTCTTAGGGCAGAGGAGAGAAGCCAATAACCCGAGGGAGTCCCGGGAGATCACGCCAAAGAGGGGGGAAGAAAAAGGACCGTACCCTCTTATGCCAGGACTTCTCAGGGGAACCGAGCCGCTAGAGGAGCCCTCCTTCTGTCGAGCCCGAGGGGGAAAAAGGTGCAAAAGTGCGAGCAAAAGGAAAAAGGAAGAGGGGGGAATGTCTCTCCGAACCTTAACGCCCCGGCCGGAAATTAAAAAGATCACCTCCTTTACCCCGAGGAAAGAAAAGGGAGGGTGGGAGGGGGGGGTCTTTTTCTACATACCGGATTCTCTTTTAATATGAGAGGGAAGGGCGACTCCTGAAAAAGGAGCAGACCCTCACCGATTTCGGAGAAAAGGGGAAAGGGAGGGACTTTCCCCCGCAAAAAATGCTACATCCTTCACGCTAGGGACGGCAAAATGCACGAAAGGACGACGCCTCGGGCTCGCTTGGGGGGGGAAAAAGAAAGAAAAAAGGGGGCACCTGGCGGCGATCAAAGAAGGGCTATTCTTCGCCCGAGAAAGTAGACTCCCAAAGGGGTAGTATCCGGCTCTCCCTGGAGGAGAGGGGAAAAGGGGGTAATCCTCCGTTCATCGCGCGTGACCGAAGGTCTTTTCGGGAGGGGGTTCCAAAAAAAAGGAGAACTTGGGAATGGCGTTTTCATCCGGGGGAAAAGGGAGAAATGCAATTTTTGCTGTCCTCCGCGAAGGAAGTGGCGTAAAAAGAAGGAAGAAATTGACCAGAATAGGGAAAAAAAAAAGGAAGGAACCACACCTCTTCCACTCCCAATTCCATCCAGCTTCGGGCTTATCCGTGAAGGGGCACTCACTAGGGGGAAGGAGGACAATGCCTCGTCCAAAAAGGGGAAAAAAAAAGGAAGGCCGGTTCAATCTGTCCCAGCGATACCACACCGTCTCGTTCCTAACACCACAAATGAAAGGGAAAACAGACAATCAGCGGCGGCCTTCTCTGAGGAGAAGAAAATTCTTCTTCACAGGCGATGTCAAAGAGATAACCGGGCATGATTTTCAGGCGACGGAAGACAGCTGCCGAAAGAAGGGAAAAAAAGAGGGGGCACGGTGCAGGCGACCGGCTCCTCCGCGCAAGGGAGGGGAGAAAGAGAAAAAAAAGGGAGGGAGGGGGAAAAAAATTTCTTCAACATCTCTTTAACTTGCAGAGGTCAATCCCAACGCGGCCCTCTGGAAGCGCGGCGGTATTCGAATGCAGGAAGAAGGGAAAAAAAGAACACTACCCCTTCCTCCAGCATCAGCATCGTGGGGGGTTGACGTCGCACCTTCCTTCGGGAACCAGTGTGTTAAAAAGGAAAAGATCTTCTAACCCAAAAAAGGGAAAGGGAGAGTCAACCTCTCCGCATCTAAGAAGGCGTCTCGCCATCTGCAGGAGGGGGAAACCGAGAAATCCACCCAGGGGAGAAAGGAGGAGAGGGAAAGTAGATAAACACAACAACCGAGGAGTATTAAAATGAGGAAGAAACCGTCTTGAAATCCGAGGGGAAGGTTGGGTGGCCCGCCAGGATGCCGATTGTCTAATACTCAGGGGAAAAGAAAGGGGAAGAGATGGGGTCGGTTTACTATTCTGGGAGGGTGGGGAGAATCCGAGAAAGAGGGAGAAGGGTAGACGATATTCCGCCGAAAAGCGAGCCCCTCGCCGCAGTGGGGCCGGGGGGGAAAAAAAAGGGGACCGTTCACTAGGCCTGCATTCAGGAAAGAGAAGGGAGAAGAAGAATCTACCGCCTAATCCAGGGGGAATGGTGCCTCTCCTTTGACGGGGGAAAGGGGGGGGGAAAAAAAAGGCGCCGCTGTATCTTCGAGGGGAAAGGGGAGAGAAAGAGAGAAGAAGGGGAGAAGCACCTTTCCACTCCTTTCAATAAGAAAGAGGGAGAGCTCAAGCCACATCTGCCGCGTTATCGTGTCGGGAGGAGGGAAAAAGAATAGCCTGGAAAACCCTTTTTCGTCGAGCAGGCGCCGCGGAAGATGGGGGAGGGGTTGGAATGGTTCCTGGGTTTGGGGTGTGTCCGTCGATGATTTGCACAAAAGCGGAGAATTGCAAAAGTGAATGGCAGATTCTGAACCCTTTTTGAAGAGGAAGGAAAAGAGGGGAGGGCTCCGCTGGTTGGGGGAACCCTCCCTAATTATTTGGGATGGGAAGTTATGGGTGTGTATTTTTTGAAAGGAAGGGGGGGGGGAGGGGGGGGGGGGTACAGATCTTCCGCCATACGGGAAAATCCTCTTCTTACATCAACAGATTGAGGGGGTCGTTGGATAAAGGAGAAAAGGTTAAAAAAGGGAAGAAAGGGAAAACAGCCCCCCTTCCACTACATCCCTTCCGACCAACAAGGATCGAACTGCGGGAGGAAATGGGAGGGGGGGGGGAAAAGCCGAAAAGTTCTCTCTCGTATTGGGGAGATAATTTTCACTCTCCGAAAATCATCTTCCGGAGGTGAATCGAAAAAGAAAGGAGGAGGACGATTTTAAACCAACAACCGGCATTTTTTCGATGGAAAAAAAGCGGGGTAGAGATTCGCCTTGTCTGCAAAAAAAGAAGAAATAACCTTACGCGCCGAAAAGGGAGAACCTCCGAAGGAAGAAAATAAGAGAAAGAGTGCCCCATCCTGGGAAGAGACCTTTGAAAAAACCGACCCAATTCCACCATCCGAAAAAGAAGAGGTCATCGGGGAGGGCGGTGTACATCGGATTTGTCACTGTGCTCCATTTCAAGGGGGAGTCAGAAGATGGCAGGAAAAAAAAAGCATCCAATCCTTTCAAAACACCATTGCTTTTCTTCGGGGGAAGGGGCCTCGACAGGTTGGAAGGGGAGGGAAAAAAAAAAGGGGAGAGAGATGAGGGTATTTCTATCACGGAAGGGGACATTAAAGGAAGATTTCTAAAAAAAAGGAAAAAGGATTTGGTCTTTCTCTCCTGTAAGTTGAGGATAGGGGGGTGAGAAAGACGCTCCAGCCTCCGCAGCCTCATGGCATCTTCTTATTCGATGAAGGGAATCCATGTCACGAGACGCCCAAGAGAAAGAGGAAAAGTACTTTCGGGCGGAAGAAGCTCCCGCAGGTCTCGGGGGGGGGGACACGCCTCCTCCCTAGCTGCAAGGGGGTGAAAAAAAGAAGGGAAAGGGCACATCTGCCAAAACCGTGTCCGCCTACTCATTCCAGAAGGTGCAAGGTTTAGGGGGGAGGAGGGGAGATTGTTCCTGAAGGCCGAAAAAGGAAAAAAAATAAAAAAAAACAAACCTAGTATAGGAAAAGAGAGAGAAGATGGTCTTCATTCAATCGAAAAGGAAAACCGGAGGCGCCCAGGAAGAGAGAAAGAATGCCGTCGGCTTCCCACGGGAAGAGGAAAAGAAAGGTTCTATGTCGCGGCACGCTCGATCAAAGAGCTAGGAGGGAGGAGGGCACCGCGGCCATGGCGGGACGGAAAGAAAGGAAAGGGTGTCTCTTGATCTTGGGGGACATGGCTTTTTCCCGGGCTGGGTATCGAAAGAAAAAGGGCTTTGGGACCTGCGGGATGGCTCCGGAGAGGGGGGGAAGGAAGAGAAAAAGGAGATTCTAAATTCCCGGGAAGGGGAGAGCCCTCATGTCCCGGAAAAGGACGAGGCAAAAAAAAGGGCAGTGCTCGCCAGGAGAGAAAACGAAAGCCGCTGCGGCCAGGGGGTCGATCCCCTAATGTCAGAGGGGAGGGATGTGCACATAAAGAAAAGGGGATTTGGCTGCCTGGGAGGGAAAGGAAGAAGAAGAATCCGACCTGAACTTCCTTGGGGGCTGGGGGGCTAAAAAAGCCTATTCCCCCTATGCGAAGAGAAAGGCAGGGGGGGGAATTGGGTCCTTTTTCTCCATGAAGCGCAATTAACTTCAAGAAAGAAAAGAAGTCTTTCTCGAAAGAAGGAGGGAGAACGACCCTCACCGGGAAAGACCTTTAGAGGCTGCCAAAGAAAGGGGAGGACAAGGCTGCATCGAGAAAGAAACGGAGATTCTCTTGACATCGGGGGGGAAAACTCGTTCTCGCTTTTTTTGTGGAAGCAGGCGGCGATCCAAAGAAAAAATAAACGGCCGCTGAGGGAGGGAAAAAAAAAAAGGGAAAAGTCTCTCCACGATTTAAGAAGAGAAAGGGATAACTCCTCTTGTAAAATGGCGCGCGGGGGGGGAGAGCGTCCCGAAGGGATTCCCGTGGGAAGGGGGGGAGGGGAAAAAAAAGAGTGCCGCATTTTACATTCGTTTTGGGGTAGCGTTGGAGCCGCGACCATGAAAGTTGCAAAAGGCCGAAGAGGGGGAGGACCCGTGCGTCCCGCTATGCGGACGAAGAAAGGAAAGAAAAAAAAAAAAAATCTGATGTCACCACCTGGGAGGGAAACTCACCATCTCTTCTTTCCGGATAAGGGGAAAAAATCGGAGAAGGGTAAA
>Ga0179591_1255677_pt1 | contig 13428 bp, 8 predicted proteins | sample CZOMad2_1_08_16f_FD_182891 | JGI IMG/M metagenome (GOLD analysis project Ga0179591, IMG submission 182891) | Vadose zone soil fungal communities from Angelo Coast Range Reserve, California, USA - CZOMad2_1_08_16fungal (PacBio error correction) | ecosystem: Environmental > Terrestrial > Soil >...
TCGATCCCCAAGTAACTGCGAGAACAGAGGTATAAAAAACCCTCGGTCTCGGTTGTTCGAGAGTGATCTTTGAGCGGTATGGAAAGGAAGACGTCCACTTGCGCAAAGAAGCGGTCGCTGGTGGCAGTGTAGGCAAGAGAAGCAATCTAAGAGCATGTCTTGGGAAAAAGTTCGGCAAAAACGATCGCAATGGAATTGTGGCGTCAATGGGGACGTATTGACTCAAGGGGGAGGGGGGAGAGTGGAGCTGGCGAGACAGCACATTTGGCAAAGATACACCTCTTTAGGGTCCAAAACCGGGTGAGGGAAATTGTAAAACTGGCAGCAGCAGGTTGGGGCAGGGGTTCTTCAGGAAGGGGGTCTTCCATAAAAAAAGAATAGAAGCTCCGCACGGAAAAGATCATCGAGGACCCAGTAAAGAAGCCAGCGCGCAAAATGAGTAAGAGGTGAAGGGAAACGGGGAGCGTAGAGGTCTGAACTTTCAGAAGCTGCTCCCGGCACAAAGAAATCGGGTGACGCAACGCGGGCCAAAGAGAACGAATCCCAGGAACTTGGGGAAAGTTCCGAGCTCTTTGGAGGATACAGAAAAAAAAAAACTGCTGCCCTGAAGGACAGAATTTAAGAACCTGCAGTTACCACTTCCCCGAACTGAAGGCGTTAAAAAGGAGAAGCGGGACAAGCAAACTTGTTAGACAGGCAGCTCGTCGTGCAGGGAGGGAAGGTGTTGATAAAAAGGGGGGGCGGACCGGGACATCGTCTGTTGTGCCCGTTATAGAATTGGGGAAAGACGCGAAGCGGGGGGGTGTGTGGCAGAGAAAGAAGAAGTGTGTGCGCATAGGGAAGCAGGGAAGACCACAGGCACTAAAGAAAAAGATCCCATAAAGAGTGCTGTCGTGACACGTACTGTCACTGCGCTTGCCGCGACTCACCATAAGGGGGAAAAAGCGATGGAGGGGGCAGGGGGTGTAAAAGAACAGTCCGCAGTAGTATGTTTATAGAGTAGTGGGTAATACTCAGACGTACTCGGTGCGTATGGGGAAAGCGCGCGGTGATGCAGTCGACGTAATCCTGGAGGGGGGGAGGAGACGGCGGAAAGAATCCTAGCGCTAAAAAAGGGTTCCCCGGGACGGGCGAACAAAAGCGGGCAAACGTCACACGGGGAACAGGGGAGAAAAAAAAGACACGCGGAAGGATAAGCGTAAAAGAGCAGGCCTGTTTTTGCAAACATATTGCAAACGCTAAAATCCAACAAGCACAAAAATACCGGTGGGACAGGAGGGGACTTGGCAGAATACAGAAGGAAAAAGCACAGAAGGGCGAATAGCTCTCCTGCGGGTAAGCAACGAAGAATAAACAGAAGGAGAGTCGAAAGTCTGGTTGTCCCGGCCGGGTAGTCGGCGAGAGAGTCTTGTCAGGGAGTCTGAATAGAGATACTCAGGCGTGCTCACGCTGGGGGGGGAGAAAGACGGGAATGGCAGTACTCCGCGGACTTAATCGCGGCATGGCCTGCCTGAGAGGATAAGAGAAAAAGTGGAAAGGCTGCGGGAGCTCTGACGGCCGAAGCCAAAAATCTTGATGGTTGATTCCGTAGGGTAGGGGGGAAAGCGGGGCGCATGTCACCATCATACACCCAACAAGAACATCAAACCAGCAGGAAGGTATTCTCGTAAACGAGAGCAGTTCGAAAGGTAATGGAAACAGTCTACATTTCTATTACTTGCAGGTGTTATCGAGCTTGTGGAATTGACTAGCTTGGAAAGCCAGACGCAGTCAACTAAGGACTGATCCGCAAGTTTTGGCGGGCCCCCCCCCAACGTCAGAAATTGTTGAACAGAAGTGGTTCCAAAGACGACCGCGCCGGGAATGAGCTGCCTTTGGAAGGGGATCAAGCGGCTCTATTGTGAAAATACAAACTTCAGAGACAGCAGGGACGGATGTATATGTCAGTAGTGGAAATAAGGTCCTAGAGGAGAGAGGAAACCGTTTGGGGGGGTTAGAACCGGGAGTTTGACGGACAGGCAAATAAGTTAACTGCTCTCTCGGTCTTTTGCAAAACGAAAAGATGAGGGGTCAGAGAAACGGACCGACTTCGGCTTCCCATCCAAGGAAGGAGGTGCGACGAGACACGATACATAAGCACCTGGGGCGGGAGAAATATGAGTCGAGCTCGCATGAGCGGGCGAAAAGCAACTTCAAAAGCAAGCACTAGTTATCGAGCGGTACGGCGACCAAAGGTGGGGAGGGGGGAAAGGAAGAATCGGGGAATGACCGGGAGAATTTCCGGTCATTTTCACAGGGGAGCAGAGGGAAAAGTGGATTCGAAGGAATCGGACCATTAAAAAAAAGAAGGAAAAGGGAAGAAGCACCCGGTCGTGTCTATCTGCATGAGGGAATGATGCCTGCCAACCTGTGAGGGTACAGGAAGCGCGCTCGCTTTAACAAAAAACAAAAAGGGAAGTCATGGTGACGTGGTTATAACTGAACCAGGGATTGGTCCTGCTGTGAACGAGAACACCCAACGGGAATCAGTGCGGACGGTAAGAAAAATAGAAGGTGATCAGTAAAAACGAATCTGGGGGGTGGGTCTTCTACAGCGGTCCAGTTTTGGCAGGATTGGAAAAAAGCACCAGGGGGGGGGGGAAGGCCAAGCTGGGAATCGGAGCAGAAAGCAAAAAGAAGCTCACGGCGGGGAAAAAAGGGGATAAATCCGCCGACTGGAAGGACTGGGAACAAAAGTAGGGGTGATGTCCTTAGGCGCTTGCCTTGAACTCCTTTGGGGGAAAAAAGCCAAAAGTTCCATGCACTTCTGGAACTGCCGGGCAGCCGAAGGGGACATCAAAAAAGAAAAAAGCTTTAACGGGTATCATCGAGCGGGAGGGAAGCCGGCCTGGAGGGGAAGAGGGGAAAAGCCGGGGGTTGCCACAATCAGGGACTGAACGAAGAAAACTTGACCGGAAAGCCCAGGGAAATCAGGGAGAAAAAGAAACTGGCGAAAGGAATTTGGGTCTTTTCTTGGTGGGGCGTGGACTTTGAAAAAGCACGTTTTGGGGATCGGAGGGTCACCGGAAGGAAGGTGGCCTGGTATGCGTTGGGAATTTAAGGGACAGAGAAAAGGGACTTCGAAGTGGCCCGGGGGGGCAGGTATTACCTTCGAGAAATCATGAGGCGGAGGTCCTTGGGGAAGGGAGGCGCTTGGTTCCTAGAAAGACCTTGGAAGGCGTAAAGGGGGGGACAAAGGTGGTCCCAGTAAGTTGGGGAAGTATGGTAAGATATCAGCTTTATTTGGGGGGGGGCAAAAAAGTGCCAAGGGGTTAAAAGAGAGAGGTGGGTCAAGAAGGGCAGAAGGGAGATTGTTTGTTTGTCATACGTCTCACATAAAAAAAAGGAAAAGGAAAGCTAACGAGGCCGCTTTGGGTCAGGGGAGAGGTTGGAACGAAAAAGGGAGTGAGGGGGACAGAAAAAGGGTCGTCTCACTTCAAGAGTAGGGACAGAAGGACAGCTTGTCCATTAGGCGAACGAAAAAAAGAGGGACACGCGGGAAAGGAAGCTTTTGGGGGAACGGGTCGAAAACGTGGACCCAAGGAAGATTGGCTGGAATCTGCGGGGGGTTTATCGCAGGGATCATGGTCACGGATTAGTAAAACCGTGATGGGGAGATGTAAGCCGAATTCCTTATCTAAGGGGGGGAAAGAAAGGAAGAGAGACCAAAGCACACTAAAGGGTGACAAAATCTTGAGGGGGTGGAGGGGGAAAATGTACGTTTGTTAGTTGAATGTGCCGAACAAAGTCACACAGAACAATGGGAAGTGACTGGTGTAGCCGGTGAGTTTTCAAAGATTGGAAAAAGCAAAGACAAACATTCTAAGAAAGGAAAACTGACAGAATTTTAGAGAAGCGGGTCCAAATCGTCTGAAACCAAAAGGTAGAAAATAATAGATGGCCCCTTCTATAAAATGCACTTAAGGGTCGGGCTTACAGGGGTTTAGGGGCCTTTGGATAGGCCGGGAACGCCACGGATACACCAGGAAAGTCAAAAGGGGGGAGGGCATACCCGGTTTGAGGACCGGCACTTCAACTATATACAAAAAAGAAGAACAGGATGGGAAACTGAAGGTGTCCCAGGGTTGAGAAGGAGGTTAACGCGATAAGGAATGTGAGCAAAGGAGCGCTCAACCAGAAAGGTTGCATGAAATGGACCGTAAAAAGAGACAAGCGGAAAAACCCTACAACTTCCAAGAAAAAGACTAACTTTTGCGACCGTAATCCAAGATCAAGATAGAGGGGCGGGTCAGGTGGGAGGAGGGGAAGAATGGCCAACGGGCCGTGGGGCAAGAGAAAGACTAAAACCCACCGTCCGAAATAGACTTCAGCGGGGATTCATACACTCCGATGAAACGAGACGAGGTGGGCGGGGAGCGAAAACTGTGTGTCTGGGCGAAGGAGGAACAAACAAAGGAACGGAGGCGTCGGGAAAGGAAGGACTTCTACTGACCCGGACGGCCAAGCCGGCGGCTTTCATCGTCAACAGGAGAAAGGGGGGAGAAAAGTTATCCTTTCGCACCCGGGTGCCAGCAAGAGTGAAACTGTGGATAACCCAAGGACCGCGGAAGGATTTCTCTGGTAAGAAGATAGAACATGACTCACTAAGTAAAGGGTTCAGAATATTCAAAGGAAAGTCAAGAAGAAAACGTCAAGGGACAAAGGAAATGGGAACAAACATACCACCGATCCAAGAAGAGGAGGAAAACGGCCGGAGACATAGGAACTTCTGATTATCCTTAACCACATCTGATTTCGAGGGGCATTTCAAACATGGAGTAACTGGGTCTTAAAGGGCGGCGATGTGCAGAGGAAGAAAAAAGAAGGGAAGACAAGTGATCCATCAGAGAGGAAGTAGAAGAAATCGCAAGTTATTTTCTTGAAGGCGGACAACGGCATATGGGGAACAAGAAAAAAGGTTGAGAGGAAATAACAAATGTCACAACTGCAATCCGCCAAGGGAAACAATCAAATAGCGAAATTAACCGCATGCTAAAAGGTCGGACGATTGTTCACTCCTCTACACAGCCCTAAATGCGAGAAAGCCAAAAAGGGCGAAGGGAGGAAAGTGGGGACTGAACAACAACGGGTGCGTCGGAAAGACTGTAAAAAACTTACCGCGTAGCCTAGTAGGGGAAAACTACTAAGGCTATTACGGGCCCGATACCAGCCGCCAGAAGAAGGGGGGGGGAAAGGAAACTTAAGACATAATGACAAAGACCATAGGGTACGTGGGATATCACAGCACCTACGATTTGAACCTGGTTTGGGGATACCAGGGGGGGGGTCCGCAAGCTCGCACTTTAAAGTCAAAAAGTTCCGTTCCGCATCATCGACATGACTCTAACCGCCCGGCGGTTAGGGGACCGGGAAGGCGGTGCCTGGACGATAAGTAGGGACCCAGGAAGCTGAATAAATAAAAGTTCCAACCTGAAGTCTAAAGTGTCCACTGCAGAGGAAGGGAAACCACCACGTGGAGCAATGAATCTCGTAGAAATGGTCTGGTTTTGCCTCCTGCCTACGCGCCTGCGACTCTGAAGAATGAGTAAAAAAGGGGGCCCGGGATTGATCGTCCCAAAGAAGAAAAGGGGACGGCAGGGGTAGTCCGAATAGCCCTCGGACTTAAGTTAACGAAGGTCCTGTCAAGACCGCCAACGGGGAGTAAAAAGAAATGGAGCGAGATGAAGTTACTGCAAGGGCCGTCCCCAAAACAAAAAAGGGTTCGTCGGCGGGAAGATACGAATGTTCTAAAATTGGATAGAACGGCAGCAGCATCACGGGGGTGAAAGAGAACCGCGAGTGCAAAGAAAAGGGAGAAAGAGTCAAAGCTAAAGGGCGATTGAACAAACAGTAGGGAGGGGTAAACCCCTGACCCGCAAAACTGGATTAAAAGGAACCTGAAGAATGGAAGAACAAAAAGAGCAAGGGGGAGACAAATGCAAAAGAGATCCTAAACCAATCCTACTATAATTGGTAGAAATTCCCACACACGGGAAGGCGCTGGGGAAGAATAAAAGAAGGTTGTGTTGTATGGCTTGTGGAGAAAGGAAAAAGGAAACCAACTGTACCAAACTTAGGGGAAGAACGATCAACAGGTAATGGCCCAGAGTGTCCCCAAAGAAAAAGTTAACATAAGAGAGGATTACGCCTCCGGAAGCAGAAGAAAGGAAGTCTGGGCTTTGAAGGAAGTCAGAACGAAAACCACCTGAAAAGTTATCACCTGCAAATCAGAGCGGAAAAACTACAAAGGAAGGGGAAAAAAATATTTCGACTATACCGTTAAGAAGCAATGCCGTAACCCGGAAGTTTCATACAAGGCTTATCACATGCTAAAGAATTCGCTTCCTGGAGTTAGAGGAGTTGCAAAGGAAAAGGGAAAGGGGGGGGTGGGAATGTGTGGAGGGGAGAGCAATATGAAAATCCGTATGAAAGGTGAGGCTTATAGGGTTATAGATATCGTCAGACGAAAATCCCACACTTTGCAGTCCCTTGTGCGACAAAGGAAGGACCGGAAGCTCTCAGCGCTTAACGTCCCCCGAGGGAAAACAGAAAATAAAAGAGAAGAGAAAGAAGCCCACCGAGACGCGCCGGGAAACAACTCTCAACGGAAAAAAAGACCGCAAGGGTCTGTTGGTGGAAAAAAAAGCAAATACATCGTTTTCACAGAAATAGCAAACGAAAAAAGAAAGACGACAAAGGACTAGGGGCTCATCACCTGAAGGAAACAGCAAAGCTTTCGGGGAAGAAATAGACGATGTTAACAGTTGGTTGATCTAAAAAAGAAAGGGGGGGTGAAGCTTAACCGCCAGTGCAAAAATAGGGAAGGGAAGTCCATGATTGTATATACACACTGGAAAGAGGGGACCTTTCAGGTAACCAAAGGATGGCAGCACTCTCGCGGGGAAAGCAAGACCATCTTAAAGGGGAAAAAAGGCAAGTCTACACGTCTGAACTGGAATAGATGCAAGGGTTGAAAAACAAAGAAAAGAATCAAAAGTATTGGTATCGGAAGCACAAAAGGTGGGGGGGGGGGCACTAGAGAAAAAACTGGCTCCTGCTGGAGAAGTGTCTTCAACGGGAGCACGGGGGAGCAGAAAAAAAAAAATTGAAGAAATTATCGCTCCACAGAATTAAGGGAAAGGAAAAGGAATAGCAAGGGTGCTCATGGAGTGTTCCCCCGGGGAAGAATGTGCTGCGAGCTGTAGGGCAGAAAGTTTGGGATGGAGAACAGGCACCGGAAGAACCCCCCGCCAAAGGTGAGGATTCTCAACTTACATACGAACCTTAACCGGGGAAAACCGGAAGTGTAAATATCGGCGGGTTGGCAAGTAAGGGGGAAGACGATAAGCAAGCTACCCACCCTAGAGGAGAAAAAGGAACCGCACAGGACTACAAGGACCCGAATTCTGGCAGATGGTTGGGGGGGGGGGGGCCGAAACTAAGAAAAGAAATTCGGCTGGCATCCGAGGGATGGTAAGTGAAAAAGCGGGACCAAGTCTGCGTTGGAACGTTAGTCAACGACATAATCTTAAAAAAAAGAGCCGACTCGAGAAGGAGAGAGCGGACGTGGGAGGGGGGGGGGGAAAAGGGTCCGTGGACCGGCCGGAATCTTAGACAAAACAATAGTAGTGGAAAATGCTATATCACCGCCGGAAAGGCGATTCCCCCTAACAAAATGCAGAATGGGAGTAGGGCTGGTTGTTTCCATAGGGAGGGGGGAACGGAAGAACTTTCAAAAGTCAGGTCACTTTCGAGGGGGGATGCCAGCGGTGAAAACATATGCCGGAAGTGCTTGGTCGTCGGCAAAACGAAAAGAGGACAGAAACGGTTAGGTGTCGTCAATGGGCAGGAAGGGAAAGCATAATCGGTTGTGGGGTGGTATGGGGGGAGCAATGGGAAAGTAGTAGTTTTTTTCTGTCAGCTTTGGTAAGATGCTTATGACACTCACTTAAAGAGAGACACAGGAGAAGGGGAAAAGGTCCCTCCGGTGGCGTACGGAGGGCCGGACGCGGGCATAGCATGTGTTTGACTGGGGATTCCTGGAAATTGTACTCAAACAAAAACGAGAAGACAGCGCCTCAGAGAGGACGGCCATAGGGAAAATCTAGAGGGGGGGAAAGAGGTAATCCTTATAGGTCATCAACGAGCGTGCAGAGGGGGCTAGAAAATTAAGATCGGGATAAAGACCGTAGAGGAGAAGGACAGGACGTGAGGAAGCTGCAACGCGAAATCTTTCACGATCAATTAAAAAAGGGGAAAAAAAGTGGGGCTGTTTGGGAGAAGGGGAACGCTTCCCATCCCATGAAGGTTAACCTGCCTTCCCACTGAAACTGGCGCGTGACAAAGTCGCGAATGACGGCGGGGACATCCGTTGACCGACAGGCCAAGGGCAGTTATGTATTAAAGATGGACTGGCAGGCGGAGCAGTTTGGGACCAACTGAAAGGGATATTCACAAACAAAGGGGAGACAACGGGCTGAAAATCGCCGCGGGCAGCGAGATGCCCAAGCTGGTCACGGCAGTGAAGCACATCTCTTGTCGGATGCGGAAGTGTCCTGAAACCAGATCGGGCCGTCCAAACCCTAAAGGGGGGGGGTATTTAGGGGGGGTACTCAAGCAGCGGGGGAAAGAGTAAGGCCAGTTGTCAGTAGCTTTATCGTAGGGAGGGTAGGGGGGATTTTGGGTGGTCGGTAAAAATACGGCTTTCCAGGGGCAAGTGAGAAAGAAACCTAGCCGGTTTGAGGGGGTCGCAGCAGATGTCGTATACACAGGGAGGGGAGTAAATGGCATACATGGATTTGCCCCTAAACAGAAGGAAAAAAAAAAAAAAAGGGGGGTCAAAAATTTTTAACTTGCAAACGACGCCTAAACACCGATGAGCGCATTCATTCGAATTCGGACTAAAGGAGGAGGGAACCGCCTTCTACTGGGCAATGTACTGTATAGTGCGAATTGTGGAAAAAAGTGGATTCGGACCTTCGTCGTTGACATAGAAGGGGGACGGTGACAAGGTGGGGTCTCGCCGGTGACCATTCCGTCAAAGAATCGACGTTAAGCGGCGCGGCCGCCAGGTATCGGATTTACAGGTGGGGAAAAGGGACACTCTTACCTTCCAGATTAAGGCCAGCGATAGAAGACTTGTCAGGTCCTCCGTGCCGCCAACATAAAGAAAAAAACAGCAGTCTGTTCGGACGACGCGAACGTTATGGTAAAAGTGGCCCCTCTTCGACACCGCCGTTATCAGACGGAAGGGGGGCCTAGGAAAATACGAAGGGCGTTGGCAGAAAGAGATCAAAAGAATCCCTTTTTTATCCGCTGTGGGGTGGCGGGAAGGTAACGCCAAGTTACATTCTTTGGAAGTCACAAGCGGGCCGTTAGCTCCTTCAAAAAGAGAGGTCCGAATTTGAACCCTACGCATCTTTCAGCAGTGGCAGGACGATGTCATCGTTGGGAAAAATAACTGTCGGCTAGACGTAAGACTGTGGTGGGGGGGGGGGGGGGGGGGGGGGTTGACGGCCCTTGCCAACGGGAGATCGGAGGCAGGACCTTGGTAAGCGACCGGTTAAAACAGGGAATACAGGACTTCCGTATCGAAACTTTGACGCTTTCATACTCGTCTTCCACATCTTGAAAAAAAGATGGCCATACTAGATCATCCCTGGCAAAGGGCTGAATCCATGTAGGAGGGGATCTCGTCATGCTGAGCATGAATGCAAAAAAGAAAAAAAGGGTGACTAAAAAGGTCCTGAGCCTTTGGCGGGGGGGACTTGCGCGAATGAAAAGTGTGCCGTGAATTTCAATGCTTTGAAAGAGTAGTATTACAGCTTAAAAAGGGAAATCTGCAATTAACACCCAATACAGGGACGACCAAGCCGTTTTAGCGCACGAATTGATTAGCAGCCTTTTGGGAACTCTGAGGAGTACTCTTAAAGGCGTCACAACCCAGGGTAAAAAGGAAGGAGTGTTTAATAGAAGCGATGGTCTTGGGGACCGATTTGAATTCTGAAAAAAAAAGCAGGGGCGTGGTAAAAAAGGGATGAAGTTCGGCGGACTATGCGTTTTCGAGTACAGCGGGAGTTGTAATTCGAACATCAACGGTTGGCCCAGAAAAATGACTAAGTGGGAGCTCACAGGAAACGAAGTGCGTAGCTAAGGCGAAACAGGGACACTGGGACCTTTGGGTACTCGACTGCGGTTGGCTCCGTAATAGGGGCCGTACCTAAGGAAGCACCACTTTAAGGCCGAGTTCTCGGCCGGGCCGCAACAGAAAGCAAGACAATGCTTGAGAGGGGGAAGCTCGCAAGAGGCGAAGGGCCGGAAGTTAAGGGCGGGAAAGCAGGGGCAAAACATGAAGAAATAAGCCCACTGAATCATGATCAATAATCATGGCCTGGGGATACCAGGGCATCTGTTCTTTACGCAGTGTGGTACAAGACTCGTTTATCGGAACAAAAGATAATTGGCCATCCGGCGTGCCTGGGGGGTCGGGGAAATTCCTAGGCCTTGGTGACGATCGCGAACATAGAGAAAGAATTCAGTGGGTAGGAGTCCGGAGGAAATACGGTGAGATTTCCCGCCTTGGGGAGGGGGAAAGGACAAAGCTGGGATCTGACCACCGGTAAGATAATTGGGGCATTTACTAGGCTAGCCCCCGTTGGGAAGCCGGGTCAGTGCAGGAAAAAGCAGCTGGGCCGGCTCCTACTCCGTGGTCGGGAATTGTTGTTTTTTGGGGAAGGAACAAGAGCGCACAGCTGCTACGGAGAAACAACTCGTCATATTTCGGTATCGGTATACGACGGATAGGGGAAAAAGCCAGGGGGAAACGTAGAGGGCAAAACAGAGTAAGGACACAGGCCATTGGGCCAGTAGGACGACCAGGAGCAAGAAATCCGAACTTATCCAGACGCGGTGATACGTGAAGAGACGGGCCCTCTGCTGGGAGGAATATGTGTATCAAGGAGGTTCGTGTACCGGTGCCAAATTGTAAAATGCATGGAGGGAGGGAGAAAACGCCGCATGAACTGAGACGCGTGTGGAAAGCCATATAACACCAAAACGCCTGTGTCAAAATTAATTGTTTGATGAATGTCTTTGTAGGGGCAGGAAGGTGCTCTCAAAAGCTGGCCCACCTGAAGAAATTTGAAGCCGGGGGGGTAAAGTGAGGGTTTGCCAGCTTTCCGGCCATCAACAAATGAAAAAACCGAGCACTAGCAAATGGAAGGGTTTCCATCTCACACAAGAAGGATGGAGGGGTGAAGGAAGAGTGACTTTATAAACCTGCCTCTTGGTCAGTTCTATGACTGTGTTGTGAAAAAGTGAAAGAGTAGGGAAAGAAACCACTGCTACACCATTCACGTCACATTTGTCAGGGCCCCTTTGAGAAAAGGGGTAACAAAAACTATACAAACGAATCACCACTTAAGTTAAAGGACGTGCCCTGGTGTGTGAGGGGGGAAACAGTGAATGGAGGTACCGGAGAAAGACTCAGGACTGGGGGGGACCCTTAGAAAACCGGCTGTAAAAAACACTTCCAGCAATAAGTGCCTTTTGAAAACGACGATGATTATGATGGAAGAAAGTTGGGGCGGACCGCAAAACTGGGAGGAACCATACTAGGAGACGACCACAAAGTTCTAAAAATAAAGAGCTCTATCCTCCCCGAATAAAGGGACGACAATCGGAAAGGGTGTTCGGGGGGAAAGTGACAAACAACAAGTTCCACGTCTTCGGAGAGGACAAACAAGACAACGCGTTATTAAGAAAGGTGGCAGTACCCAGACAGCTATTCCATCTTAACAACTAAAGAGCCGGTACAAATTGAAAACAGGAGCCAACTGTCACCTGGGAACCACAAGCTAGGCCATAAGATTCTCGAAATAATAAAAAGTAGGAGACAGGTTCGTGTCAAAATGAAAGACTGAAAAAGAAAACAATTCCCAGGACGGGGACACCCCCTCCAAAAAAGTCACCACGACTTGGAAACTGAAAGAAAAGAAAAAAAACGATAACTGGTATGGCAAAGGGCCCTCAACTGAGGGGAACGGGGGATTCACGGTAACACGTGGTAATTAAGGGAGGGTGAAAAAGTAACATTATCCGGAAGGGATAAAACGCTTCAGGCCCCAGAGAGGGGTGTCATCGGGGGCAACGTGTAAATTGTCGGACCAGGCGGCCCAGGGACGGGCAAGGGCCGGCGACTGGGGCCGGGTAAAAAACGGAATTGAACTTCCCAAACGCTCAAGGAGCATCAAAGGAAGGCCTATACCTCCTTCTACCAGGTCTTATTCTTGCAAATGCCGGAGGCCATCAAGGAAGAAAGCCGCGAGGCTAGACCCCCCGTAAAATAGTCCATTCGTGGCCTTAAACTTTTTCTCATAAAAAAGAAGAACTTGAACACTTTATCCTAAACGTAATCCGACCCACAGAAGGTAGGGTCTGACTGATGAAACGCCCTGATACCTTTTTCCGTAATGAGAAGAACTATAACACTAAGGACAACAAAGAAATCGGACTGGGAAAGCACTATGACATGAAAAGTTGTGGTGCTACTGTGTGGAAGAGCACGCATCGATTCAAATCCAAAAAAGGGTCCGGGCATCAAGATCGACATTCGCTACAGCCCTGTATTACTTTAAGGGGGGGGTTTTTCCTCCGATAATAATTCCCAAGAAATGGGAAACTTGCCAGTTACACCTTCCAGAGAAGAAGAAGATGCCTCTCTATAAAGGTCAACCTGCCAAATATCAAGGATTGATGTAGGGAACTGTGTTGGGATTCCAAGCTACATAGCGAATCGAATCATGCTTAAAAAAAAAAAAAGTATTAGCGGTTTCAGTAGGGCATACTCTAACAAGGTATGAAAGAGGACAAGGTCGCTGCCCGAGAAGGGTGCTACACAGGTTCCCAAAAGGGTCACCCTGCCGGAGGTCTAGGGAGGATTCATAATGCAATGCGGAAACAGCCCAAAAAAAGGGTGCCGGTAAGCGAAGAGAACACCGTCTTCATCGAAAACCCTCTGAAAGCGTCCTGAAAAGAGATCAAGAGGGCCGTGCTTGGCAAATAGACGACACGGGCGCCGCCGAGAAACTGAAAATCCCAAGCTGAACCCAAGGGCTTTTACCAAAATCTTAAACTAAAAAACAACGAGGGGGACGTGATGCCTAGAGGAGTCAAAAGGCCAGAATCGACGAAGATATGCCAAGAAAGAAGAAAGACCCGGAGTATGGCTCCAAACCTTAAAAGGATACAATTACTAATCCAACTGGGGGGGGGGTTATGGAGTGCGCCAGGGACCAAACCCTTGACCTACTTCTGAAAAGGTGTAGAAGGAAGGGTAAGGGTGAAAGTCAGCTCCAGAAGCAGAAAGGACAAGAGCTGTCTCAATGGAAG
>Ga0179591_1184306_pt1 | contig 13426 bp, 17 predicted proteins | sample CZOMad2_1_08_16f_FD_182891 | JGI IMG/M metagenome (GOLD analysis project Ga0179591, IMG submission 182891) | Vadose zone soil fungal communities from Angelo Coast Range Reserve, California, USA - CZOMad2_1_08_16fungal (PacBio error correction) | ecosystem: Environmental > Terrestrial > Soil >...
AGCTATAACGTGAATCTTAAAAAACGCGATGAAAAACAAAGAAGAGGGCCAGAAGGGTAAATGGACTTGTGAAGAAGGGCGGTGGAGAGACTTGCGAGGTGTCCTGCGTAATCCGGGGGAGTGAAAAGAGGATTTGGGCTCGGAAAAAAGACTTGTGAGGGGAAGAAACTTGCATTTTGAAACCTCTGAGAAGGTGTCCTGGAAAATGGGGGGTTACGGAGAACAAACCTCGGGTGGAAAAGTATTTCCAATTTAGGGAAGAGTCTTCCACAAGAAGAGGCCAAAATCCAAGCAGAATGGGTCGAAGTCAGGGTCTGATTGTACAAGGAGGAAAAGCCACCGCAAGACCATCTCATGGCGAATTAGAAAGGGGGTGGGTCGGGGCAACCAGAAGTGATAAAAAGAAACAGAATAAATAAGAGATCTTGTGCAGAGGTAAAACTGGCTAAAAAGTAGGGGCGGCGCAAAGGAAAAGAAGGGGGGATAGGTTAAAGGGAGAGGGGGTAAGACCAAGACGTGAAGGGGAGAAAATAGGGTGAGTATATAAATGAAGAACTTTCATTGACAAAAAAAATCATACCACAAACGCTCGGTGGAGGGGTGTTCAGCGTGCGTCAGTTCTAAAAAAAAAGCTTATTACAGTCGGAGAAGAAGGGGTCCAGATCCTCAGAACTTGAAAACAACTGAAAAACAGCCTACGTACGAAAAGATCCCTTACACAAGAATTGGGAGTATATGTCGGAAAGATTTTCTTGAGGAATCTGTAAGGGGGCGGATGAGGGTAGGGGGGACAAAGGGTTAGCGGAAAAGATAAGCCGATTTTGGTGGCCCGAGTCATGTGGGGGGTCAAAAGGAAAATGAGTTTACCACGATGGCAAGAGATATCCTAATGAATATCCAGGCGCTGAGGGAAAAAATCCTGTGAAATAAAAATCGATGAAAAAAGGAGTCCCAGACTGTTGAGGCAAAATGAATCAAGTTCGATCTCAAAAACGACGCGGGGGATGTCTTTTAAGACGGGGTGCGGTGGAGGAATATCAAAAAACTCCTGGAAATACGCTGGTTAAGGCCAAATATGCAAGATTTGGGGGTGTAATAGGGGGGGAATGCGGGCATTTCGAGCGAACGAACTGGAAATCTAACACGAGAGTAATTTCAGACCAGCATAGAATGATCAAGACGGAAGCGACGACATGACACACCAAATAAAAAAGGTAAGTGGGGAAAAGAATTGACACTTACGGAGAGAAAGTGAAGGCTAGGGGAAGACTCAAGGGAAGGGTACAGGGTCTGGGAAAGAAGTTGGGGTGTGATGGAAGCAACTAAAAAAAAGAAGAAGGACATGTGAAAAATACTGAAAACAAGATATCGCAACGGAGGGGGGGAAGAGCCAGGTAGGGTACATGACTAAAAATAAGTCTCAAAAAAAGGGAGCACTCAACACCATGCGTGATCCAAATATAAGTGCCTTGATCAACGGAGAGTATTAATTAAATGGCTACTGAATGAGCCAACGCCGTACATAAGGCTTACTCAATATCCATTTGGGTGAGAGAACCCTCGAGATTACGGAAAAAAACCACGTTCAAGCCTGTGAAAAGGGAAAAAGCACCTACCCTACTGGTCTAATTGGGGCTGAATTGAAGACCCGGGTAGTCAGACGAGTCGACGGAATATAGAGGGGGAATAAGGTTTGACAAGGCAAGCAGGAATGGTCCGATACATATTTTACCTATATTTAAGGAGTACGCGATGCGAAAGTTTCGGATAATTTGTCGGGTAGAATTTTTGGGCCAAATATGATGGTGGGGACCTTGCGGAGATCTGAGTGGTTAAAGAGAATCAGAGGTAACAGGTCAAAAAGAAACCGGGGGGTTGAACTTTAAACCCTGCGGCGTCATGGCAAACGTGTCGGGTCAGGCTGTACAGCCGGTGGAAAAGGGACGGATCCCCCTGGAATCCAAGACATCATAAAGGGAGAATAGAAGGAGAGGCAGGGAGAGGCCGGACCTCGAGAGAAAATCTAAGAGCTAAGATTAACGATTGAGGGAAAAGAAGCTGGAAACGCAAGGGGAAGGGGGAAGACCTCTACCAAACTTCTTAAAACAGTTATAGTCGTGTGAAAGCCAGGATCAAGTATGTGGGGAGGTTGAAACAAATGGGAAGGAAATCGCAAGTCACAACCACAAAAGGAGTTAGTGTCATATGATAGACGTTTTTTTCAAATGAAAAAAGCAAAAAAACGCTGTGGACTCCAAGAAAGCATCACTGAAGATACAGGGTCGGAGGTTATAAGTATTCGTGTAATCTGGGATTTCTCGGAGATAGTGTACCAGGATATGAGTTGAAAGTTTGGTTCTCTGCCAGGACGACCGATCATGAATACGAATGGAAGGCATGTTCTTCGCTTATGGAGGGGTTCTTTTGAGTAGGAAATGGGAACAGCAAGGGGGAATTGAATTTCCGAACAGGCCGAAAGGGGGGACGTAGATCTAGAAATCAGGAAGGTGGCTTGTTCCAACGCGCTGCGAGGAACTCATTGACTGGGCTCAAAAGGGGATCCCAAAATGCGATTGAAACAGAGAAAACGAAGAGGAAGAGATAAGAACTTCCTGCAAAAGTTCCTAGCGAAAGTGTAAAGACGTCGAACAGTCTCAAAGCAACCAGGAAGGTTGCTGTAAAAAGGAAAAATTTCTTAGCCGTTCTCGGAGTGGGAACTACCGAGGAAAAAAAACTTCCGTTCGTCAATGAAGGTAAGTCGACCCAGGGGAGGGAAAAGGGGGGTCCGTCAAGGCGAATTATGAATTTGCCGAAAAGGGTTGGTCGACCTTAAGAGGAGGGAGGGGAATTCATGCGAGATGCAAAATAGGGCCCCGACGACAACTGGCAAGTAATAGAAGGTTACACGAGAAGGGTCAGAATCAAAAAGGGTGACTGTTCAAAAGTTGAGAAAGCCCAGGCGAAATTCTTTGAGAAACGGGGGGGAGACGTACGGGAATGGACTTCTCAATACGGGTACGCGATAACGAGGGGTGTGAATGAAAATGGCCGAGATGGGGTGGAAGTGTCTAGGAAAAAAACAGAGAGGGACAAAACCTTACACGGCTTACATGAGTCCTCGGAATGGCAACGGTCCGGAGAGGGGGGGCAAGGAGGGGGGCCAAAAAAAAGGAGGGGGGGGGGTTTTCAAGGTCTAGAGGGAAGGGAACTCTGTTGCTTCTCATGAAAAAATTCTAGAGTCGAAGAGGGAAAAAGGGGGGAACGCCGATTCGGCTCAGGAAGAAAGGGCCCCGATAAAAAAAAAACTTGGGGACATTAACCGAGAGTTCCGCAGGGAGGGGGGGGGTCAGATCGGAAAGAAGAAAAAAAGAGTCAAGAAGGGGAGTTAGTTGGGGTGAAGATCAGCAAGGAGGAAATTCATGAGGAAAAAAGGGGTGGGCAGTTTTATAGTCTTCTTTCAAAAGGACGAAAAAAGGATCAGCGCCTGCTAAGAAGCGGCGCTAAGGTGACGTTTTACACCGTGGTGGGGGGGGAGAGAGGTATTAAACAATGAAAAATCTGCTGCCAAAAAGGAGGAAGATTGTTTCCGCTACGGGGGTGGTCTTAAGAAAAAATCAGCCGCAGGAAAGGACAACGACAAAATCGTTTCGGAGTCTGACTAGACAACCTCGGGGGGTTTGAGTGATTTGGTAAAACGTAGGATGAACTCGTTTTGCCAAACCCGGATTCGAGGGGGGGATGAGGGATAGGGGAGTAAGAGGGGGAAAAAAAATAGAGAGGAGGGAAAGGTCCTAAAGTAACAAGAAACCTCTCAGTGGGGGTGATGGAAGAGGCAGGAAGACACTAGGAGGTCCTCTGCAGATACTAGGTCATCAGAAGGAAGGGGAACCATTCCTGAGAGAGGGAAAAGGAGAAATAGCGGAGACAATTTAGTGTACAGGAAAAGAAAAGGGACAACAAAAAGGAAGCCAAAAGCATCGAGGAGTGAGGTGATGGAGATTGGAAGAAAAGGGATTTTTTACACCTAAACTTCGGATTCGCAAGGGCGAATGGGCTGGCCGGTTTCGGACTGGGGTGCAATCCCGCCAAAAGGTGAAATAGGACGTGTTCGGGAAAAAAGACAAGTAGAAAGGGTTGGGGGAGGGAAGCGCCTGAAAGTTCACGCAGACTCATCTATCACTTCACGGGCAGACATCTAAGCTGGGGTATCATGCGATTTCGGAAGGAACGGGGGAAGGGGGATAGACGCGAAAGGAGTGGGGGAAGCCACGGATAAGGGAGATTTTTCCAGCATTGCATAACTTGGAACAAGAGATTGTAACTCATGCAAAATCTAAAGGAGGGGGGGGGGATCCCAGCAGAAACCCTGGGGTTTTGTGGGGTTGCTGAGAAAACCAACCTGTAAAAGAGGGAAGTAAATGTAAGTCATGCGAGCCCAGGGAAGGTGGAAGAACACTCCAAAGCAATTGGTCAGAAGGTAAACATATTATTTGGGGTTAAAAGAAGCCTCTCGGGTAGGATATTGCGGAAAAAATGAGGTGAAGGGGGGAAAAAAGGCGAGTGAGAGACAAGGTCGTGCAATTGACAGTTAATTACACCAAGTAGGGGAAGGAAGGGGCCTCACGGGGGCTCGATTCGGAGGGGGAAATAGGAGGAATTGTCGTGGGCCAAAATACCAGCTAAGGTGTGAACTAATAGTGGCACTCAGAGAGCAAAAGGGGGAGGTATTTACCAACAGAGCCAGGCAACGCAGCGCGACTTGCTGAAAGGGGGTTAGGTCTTAACCAATGAGTTGATGGAAGTAGAAAAAAACGCCAGACGAGACTTTGGGCAGAATGGACTGGGAAGAGGAGAACATTCGGGGTAGGGAAAATTAATTCAGTGGATCTGGAAGGGGGGGAGACGAAGGTGACACTGATCAGATTAGCGCGTAATACATAACTTGATTGAAATCCTGCATCATCAGAACAAAGGGAAGGGACGGGTATGGGGAAGCGCGTAATAAACTCGAGGGACAAATAGAAACACATTTGGACAAGCCGAAGGGGAAGGAGAATTTTGAAAAAAAAAAAGTTCGAACCAGACTGACACGAAAAGCCCTTAAAGGGGGGGAGTTAGAAAAAGGATTTTGTGTCGTTTCTTAAAGGCGCGAATGTATGAAAAACATTAGGCGGACAAGCGACGCCGATTTTTTGGGCCAGGAGGGATGTAAAAAAAACAGATTGGAAAACGGGGACGGAGAAAAAAAGTTTGGTGTGACAACTGGGGATTTCGCTTCTACGACGGGCAAGGAGAAGCTAGCGCGAGAGGGGGCGGTGAAATCCGATCGGATCACACTGAGAACCGCACTGCAAAGCTGAGAACACTTGGTGAGGAATGCTGAACAGAAGCGGGGCTCATGTGGGGGCACCAGGAATGGGGGGTCACTGAAAGTCACACAGAGGAGCCACGGCGAAAAGATCTGTCACGGTCCAAAAAAAGGGGTATTCAAATTTTTTTAAAGAGCAAGGGGATTTCCAAGTAGCGAATCAGTAGGATAAAATATGGTAAAGAGAGAAGGAGAGGACAGACAGAGATGGTCTAGAGGGAAACTCTAAGGCAAACAAGGAGGGGGTGAAATGGACTCATCGGTGACAACCTAACTCCTGAGCACTTTGACAAGGAGAGATGAAAAGTGAGCCGTTTTAATAGTTGGACCGAGGTGTTTGATACCCGTCAAACCAATAGAAAAAAATGACCAAGAAGAATTACATGCACCCCAAAATATAGCGGTAAAAGATTTGGAAGAAACATTTAGGGGAAAAGGACGACGCTGACTCCAGAACTTGACGCAATGACCCAAAAAAATTGGGGAGGTTAGAACAACATTGAACAACATACTATGAGGAAAGAGGAAAAGGCAAAGGGAAAGAAGAGGCGTCCTTTGGGTCGTTGAGGGTCCTGAAGAAGAAGAATGAGAGGGAATTGATAGAAGAAGAGTGAGGAAAACAACCACGAGGAGGCTAAATCCAGACGTTGAAAAGGCACACCGAAGGAAACTGGGAGTCGATTGCCCTTCATTTACTCAAAGGATCTACGGGAGTTAGAAATTTCATAGAGGGAGGGAAATGGGGGGCAAGAAAATAATTTTGGTTTATCAACCAAAAGTATGTTGAAACGACATATGGAGGCGAAAGGGAACTTGAAAAGCAGGCGAACGGCGTCTAGGTTTGGCGGTTGCAGATTGTCGATCGATTGGGGGATAAGGGCTCTTATCCTGATTCACGAGCTCAAAAAGAGGAAAGAGACACCGGGGATTCTGATGTGTCGCGAGGATATCGTCTGCATGAGGTGGAGTAATCAATGGGGGAAGGGGGGTTTTATCAACATAAAAGAATCCAAGGAAAGTCGAAGAAAGGAAGGCCAATTAGGGAATGACTCGGACTCACATTTCGAAACTCGGGAAGCGAAATGAATATCTGGACAAAAAAAAATTCCGCACTACCGATGGGCAACTCATTAAGGAATACCGAAGAAAAAAAAGCGCGCTATACTTCTTTAGCAAAGGCAATGCGGTTTGGTGGAAAAAGCCGGATCTCAAACTCAACACACGTAATAGAAAGCGATTTCGCGGGGTTTCGGAAAACTCTCGGGAAGGCTGGGGGGGTTCAAACGAAGGGCACTTAATCCATCTGGGGTCTGACGGGATGACCAGACGTGAGCTCGTTAAGCGCGCAAATCGGGGTAAGGGACATTCGGGAAAATTTGGAGAGACCCGGGAACGGTGAGAACGGAACATGAACTTGGGGGGGTTCCTTTCTTACAGACGGGGAGGCGGGAAGATGAGGGGTGTTGACTCAGATCAAGTTCCCCTCGAGCAACCTTTCTGGGGGGCGAACTGCCCATGCTGCCAGGTCCGGAAACAAATATCGGGAAAGAAAAAGACTTGGGGCCCTCTCTCTGAGAGCTGAAGAGGATAAGGTAAAAGGCTCCACTTCGCTTGGCGTACACGCATGAACCGAAATTTCGAACGAAACGGTCGGACAATCCAGGCGAAAGATGCTTTAACATAAGGGTCTCAGGCGCAGACGCCCTGCGGAGGGGGCGTTAAAATGATAGGTCTTAGGCTGAAGAGTAAGGGGAAAAGACCTCTTAGCCGCCGGAAGGTCAATTTCTACAGCCGTTCGAGGGGTGGGAATCATACAACGGAATGGATTTGCCGGCATCGGGGGTGGTCGGGGGGAGAGGGGCGGAGAAGGACAAATTGTATCGAGAGAGTTACCGACGACAAAAGGGGGGCCGCTGGGTCCTCGCAAAGAACGAAGGGGCAGGGAGGAGTGTAACACGCTCGATGGACAGGGGGGTGAATTGGGGCCTGAAGGAGGAAGTGGGGATCACACGCCACCGAGGTGGTGGGGGTCTCAGCTTCTGGAAGCACGTGGGGGGGGGGGGGAAGTCTTGGTAAACTTGGGGACCTTTCATCTCCAAAGCTTGTAAAGAGATAGGTGTGAGGTGCTTACCAGGAATATCGGTTGGGTTTTTTCAGGTAGGATTCAAACACTCTCATTTGAAAACAAAGGAAAAGCTGAATGGGACGCCAGCTACATGGTGAACAGGGCGATGATCAGAGGGGGGGGGGGAAATAAGCAACGACCTAATTTGGGTGGTTTTTCAGGTCGAGAATCTAGAAAATGTCTGAGTCTGAAAAAAAGGAATATTGGTTTCTTCTAGCAGAGAGAAATCCTTTTGAGGGAGAAAGGAAAGAATAGGCCCTATGAAAAAATCAGGAATACTTTGGACATTACCAAAGAAAGAGGAAGCCTGGCTGTTTTTAAGATCGGGGAATCAGAAAAAAAAAAAAAGCACAATGGGCCCAGGGATTTGGAAGATCGGGAAAGTGGAAAGGCAAGGGGGGGGGAAAAACCATGGTATAATTTTATAGAGCGGAAGGAAAGGGGAAGTTTAGGCATGAGAACTAGGAGTCGGGGGACGATAATATACACTTGAAAAAAGGTAAGTGGGGGGGGGGGGAAGCGCGTCTTAATTTCCAATGCAGATATGAAAAAAATAGGACGGATCTTTTCAGAAACAGGGGGTTTATATCAAGAAATCATGGACCTCCATAAGAAAGAAAATCGTTTTGAAATATCGTGACTATCCACACTCCGATTGGGGGGAGGGGGGGTTTGGGAAGAAAGGCAAGTCTCCCGCGGTTTTGGAAAGAACCGGGTTAGCGCGGTAAAAGATGTAAGATCTATTGGAATAGAGGAGAGGAGTCTGAACGATCCAACGAAACGAACATTTGGGGGATGAAAGAGGGAAAGAAAGGTGAGATTTTCCCGCTGGCGAAGAGAGATTTCAGAAGGAAGAGGACCCATGCCTTACGAGCAGGAGAGCGTTTCTTCTTTTAACGGCTGAGGGAAAGCGCCGAAGGAAAATGAGGAAGAGATTGCTTGAGGACTAAGGGGGGAAAGAAAAGTCTTGGGGGCCTGAACAGGTACCGACTTACGGGACCCTGAGGATATTGAGAAAAAGGTGGGAGGAAGAGGAGGGGGGGGGTGCAAGACAGTTTAGAAAGCTGACAGTGCGAGGGGGGGTAACAGACTCGTGGGGGGGGGTGGTGAACAAATCGTCCTAAAGGGGGGAACCTCAAGCGGGGGAGGGAGGAATATGAAACGCCGCTGCAGGGAAGAGAACTATGGGTTAAGTAATGACTAGGACAGCAAGGGTCAAGGTAGCGAAGAGGAGGAGTTCTGATTAGAAAGGTTCCGAAGATTGAAGACAAAAGGAAAATTTTCTATCGGTGTGGACTCGAAAATAGGGTGGGTATGGGGGGTTCGGACAGTGGGGAGATGGCATAAAAAGATCCGAGAAAAACAACAATGCCTTAAAGAGAGAGGGTTAACGTGTGTCATTCATGGACGATGAAAACGAAGACATAAGATATTTTGAGAGGAAAAGGGGGTTTGTCCAAGCGATGTTCTTCACTATGCTGAATTCGGGGGAAGAAGTGGGGACAAAAAAAAAGCATCAAAAGACTTTGCGGGACTCGATTGCAAAGGGAACCAGATTAGATGGGAATTACGGGGGACGTCCTACGGGGGAGACTTGGGGCGGATAGGTTTTCTGAGGGGGGGCTTCCACCACTCTGAGTGTTGTCTTCAATAACAAAGGTCGAAAGACAGGGGGGGAGGATTAAAAGTCATCGCAAATTCCACTAAAATAGCGGAGAGAGTCGACGTTGTTTAGGTCGGACAAAAAAGTGAAAAATTCAAGACTGAAGAAAACTGAAGGGCTTTGCAGGAAAAATTGAAGGAAATCTTGTGCCATGACAGTAAATACCTCCCAACGGAGGCACGGGTTTGTCTAAAAGGCATGACTAAGGAAGTGACAGTTTCTAAAAGGTGCAATCTTCAAATACTGGAGGGGGAAATGGAGTTCCCAAAAGAATGGGAATCCGCTCACGCAACCCGAGGTGACGTTGGAATGCTAGGGGGAGGGAATGTAACACGAGGAGGTATTCTCCAAGGGGCATTTTTACAAAAACGGCACCTAAACGTTTGGACAAAGGGAAGGAAGGCACTAAACGGAAAAAATTCCCAAGAGGGGTTATCGAGAATTTCGTAAAACGGTTTGTCGGGTCGTATAGGGCAGCGGATGAAGTTGGGGGGGAAGCAACAAAGGCGCTGGTAAGGAGACAGAAGGGAGGGGGAACGAGGTGGGTGGTTTTAGAGGGACAAAGAAAGTCCAAAGAAACTGAGGTTTAAAAGTCAGGTTCGCTCTGAGGGGAGCCTCAGTAGGAAAAAATGGGAGATAGGAATGGGGAATGCTTGGAGGGAATCGGGATCCCCCGATGAGAAGTAACGGTAACCAGGAAGCATTTGGTTTGAACACTATCATGAAACAAACTCCGTCAAATGGGATGGGTGCCGCAGTTTGCTTAGGATTCACCAAGAGGGGGTAAACCCAAGCCGTAACTGGGGGGGGAAAAGTGGAAAAAAGGTAGAAAATTTGTTGACATAGGTGGGAGAGATGGAGTGCAAATCAGGGAAGAGAAAAAGAGTAGAACCCGTAGCGGAGGGATAGCAAGAGATTTCTCGACTTCGCTCACAATGACAAACCAGGGCGGGGTCGTGGAAAAATCAAGCACAAGCTTCCAAAGAGCCGGTTCTGAAATCGAGGAGCGCAAGGGAATTTGAGAGAGGTGGTCCAAAATGTGTGGGAAAGTCCGGGACACGCGCAACTAAGATATCACATGGGGGGGCAAAAATTAGTTGTGGGAGCACCGAGTAGTGAAAATCTCGGGGCACAAGGGTGGAAAGGAGGACCCTGTTCGTTGGAAGGACGTCAGAGGTAAAACTAAGAGTTGCGAACGTGGCGTGGAGAACAAAAAAAGATTTTCTTGGAATCAAAAAATCGTCTTCAAAATGAAAGCACCTGCAACGAAAGGAGGAAATCGGTCATTAGTCTAAGGGGGAAAACCGGGGGGGTGACCGTAGGGGGACCCGGAATCTCTAGGGGTGAAAGGTCGATCGAAAAATCGAAGAGTTAAAAGCAAAAAGATTTTAAATGGGACATAAGGTTGGGGTCGGGACGAAAAACCGAAAAAGAGTTCTAAGTGGGCAGTCATGGATCCCCTGGAAAGGCTAGTGCGAACTTATCGAGAATGGAGAGAAAAGAATAGTGTGAAACAACGAGGGAATGAGCTTAGACAGGATGTGAACGCATATTGAACAGCATACTTGGAAATGCGAAACGTTTCGTCAGAAAGTGGGCACGGGAAGGAATGTCGCAAACAAAGGAGGGGGGAGAATGTCTTGGTACTTTAGACTGACATCTCTTCATACTCGGGAAAACCATCACCCAGGGTGATGGCAGATATGGGGGAAACATATCTGGCAATGGCAAGTTAAGAAAAAGCAACGGCCTGTCCACGGAAAATGAGGAGAACTACAGAGTCAGGAAGGGCTAAAAACGAAGCGAAAAAAAAAAGGAGAAATGACGGTCTGAGAACGGAGTCCCCAAAAAAGAATAATAGGAAAGGGACTCTTACCTCGAACTCCACGGTAGGGAAGAAGGGATACCTAATACCGAAGCTGGGAGTAAGTGCCTCGATCCATCTAAAGGAAAATTTGTAGAAAAAAAGCCTGAAGATACTCTCAAAAAAGAGAGCGAAAGAGAGATAGTAGGGAGGGTTTATACTCCGCTGGTGTGCTTCCAAGGAAGTACAAGGAAGCCTGTCGTTTAAATCCCGTTAACTCGTAGGAGGAGGGGGGATCAAGCCTGTTAGGTAGAGGTGCGAGAGCACGGTGGACAACAGCAGGAAACTGGATTTCTTCTCTTTCGGGGGTCGGCGGAGGAGTGTCATCATCTTTCCCCGAGAAACATAAGTGGGAGGTCAAAAAAGGCATGAAGGAAGGGCGGGCGGGAGTCAGAGAAAAGGGGGGTAGGGTTCAGCGCGGGTAGCCGCTGGAATCGAGAATACGCAAATGGACAAATTCAGGAGGGGGAAAACCAACATGAAAAACAAAATTATCGCAAAAGTTCGCCTGCGCACGTACTCGATACATATGAGGTGGGAAAAAGAATGGGAGAGGGGCTCAGAGAAAGAGGGGGCGTTTCAACGAATTCATTAAAGTAAATCGGATAGTTCCTCAGAGGAAAAGAAAAGTGGGCGTCAAGAGGGCCTCCAAAGTAAACCTCTTTTAGGTATAGTGGGGGTTCAGGCCGAACAAAGAGTCCTGGGCAAAATCGTTGTGGCAGAAAGTATCGGGGGGGGGGAGGGTTTCATGCATTAAAATGGCGTAATGGATAGTCAAAGCGGAAAGAACGACAAGGGCCGAACCTCAAAGAATTTTGGAGAGCTCGATGGTCATCTGCAGGGGTTGCGGGGCAGGAAGACGGGGGGGGGGGGAGACAAGCCCCGAAGTTTGTAAGTGAGACTTCGTTGATGCAATGCATTCCGTGGGTGGAACGAAAATTTGAGGTTATCTCTGATGTCCTGATATACTATTTTGAAAATAGGGGCTTTAGCATAGTCGTACGGCGTAGAGTGTTTGACTGAGGTAGGATGTCAGGACCTATACTGTAAAACAAGAAAACTTCTTCAGTTGGACTCCTCAAGAGGAGAGGGGCAGCGAGCCGGAGGTCAATGATCACAAGCCAAGAATTTTGGGTGGAGGGTCGAGAGGGAAATCTTGCTCAGGGCGAAATTCCAATAAGGGGGAGAACGATGAAAACAGCCGGCTTGGGTGCGAGGAAAGACAGCAGCGCACCGTGAAACAAGAAGAGTGAGCCGGGGGGGAAGCGGAAACAGAGCTGGAAGGGGGGTCTTCGTTTTGAAGGTGATCCGAAAAACCTTCTTCAATCCAGTGCATCGGAGGTTGGTTGAAGGATAACAAAGGGGGTTCAAGGGGGAGACACGTGAATAAGTGGTGTTGATCGGTGGTCAAATGGATGGTGAATCTGTCAAGATGTAGATGTAAAGCACACTGCGTAGCGAGTCACTATCTGGTCAAGGGAGTGAGTGAGGTGTCCTGGGTTGTGGGGGGAGAGAGGGGAAGGCTTCAATACGGACTCGGGAAACCAAATAGGATGCAGGGGAAGAGACGGGGTTTTGGGCTGAAAATACACCGAATCCAGAGGAAAAAATACAATAGGTGGCAGGGAAAAAGAGACTACCAAAAAACTAGGTGTGAAGGATTTTTTAGTGGGGAAAGGGATGCCCAAAAAGGGGGAAAAGTGCGGGGGAGGGGCAAAGAAATTTGACGGCGCGCGTACTCCCTCTCTTACAAAGAAAAAAAAAAAAAAAAAACAACCCGATAAGGTTTAGATAAGCAGAGGAGAATCCACTTTCGGACATGTAGGGGGGGCTTAGACTAGGGATCAGGTCGTCCGGAAAGGAAAAGGGGAAAAAACGAAATCAGTTGAAAAGTGGAGGGAATAAACAAGGGGAATAAGGTTCGGCAAAAAGAAAGGAGTGGATTCTGCGAGTTCTAGGTCTTGGTTACTAAAAAAAAACCGGGAGTTCGCCGAAAAAGACGAGATGGTGCCAAAACATTTTTTTTTGAGAATCGAGTTGGACATCCCGAAACTTAGTGAGGAAACTGCCTGTCAAGAAATTACGAGTGGTGGTTGGAGAATGACGAAAGGGGGGGAAACCGCAAAGGGGGGAAGAAAACGGGCAAGTCAGGACAATCTGAGAGGGGGGCAACTGCAAGCATAGTAACCAAGGGCCGTTGAAAAGAGAAAAAAGAACGGAAGGGAGGGAACATCCACAGATTACGCAGAAATTTGCCTAGGATGGAGCCAGAGATTGGAGTGGCTGGGAAAAAAACAAAAGGGGAAAGAGGCATCGTGCTGGAAAGGTTTTTTGGGACAAGGAAGGGGGGAAAAGAGAACATGAGGAAAACACGTTATCGCTCCAACAAACAAAGGAGGAGGTAAA
>Ga0179591_1354703_pt1 | contig 13426 bp, 11 predicted proteins | sample CZOMad2_1_08_16f_FD_182891 | JGI IMG/M metagenome (GOLD analysis project Ga0179591, IMG submission 182891) | Vadose zone soil fungal communities from Angelo Coast Range Reserve, California, USA - CZOMad2_1_08_16fungal (PacBio error correction) | ecosystem: Environmental > Terrestrial > Soil >...
TTTGGAAGACACCTGATCCCGAACAGCACTGGTAAAAGATTCTAAGATACCGCGCAAAATTGAAGAAAAAGTCCTGAATGCGCGTTTAGAAAACAAGCACGGCTAAGATGGCAAGAAAAAGGGGGGAGGCTGCTTCTGATGCTAAAACGGAAACGATATATCATAACGGGAAAAGTATGAGAAAAGAGGGGGAAAACGGGGTAACTGCTCACGCGAACCTCGATTCAACTAAGTAAAGGGAGGATGGAGCGGTTTAATTCAGGCAATCCGTCGAAATAGGAAAGGTGAAACTGGACGATACCATCTAGGGCTCCCAGCGCCCCCCAAGACTTATAGAGGAAGGAAAGAGGCAAAAACTATCCAGACGGGGAGCAAAAGCATCGAAAAAAACTGGGGAGGGAGAAATGTGTTCGCTCGTGGAACAAAGGCTGAGAGGAAATATCTTAAAACGGACGCTGCCGCAAAACGCGCTGCAGGGCACTAGAGGATATGTAGATATCCCAAAAGTTCTACTAGCGGATAGGCGAAACAGTGGACGGTAGGGGGGGCAAGTCTCCTGCGGGCCTTTGGTAGGAAGGGCCAGATCCGGTCCTCCTGAGAGTTGTCATGAAAACTGGAAAGCGTGGAAAAAAGCCGAGGGGAGGGGATGGAAGAGGAGAAGCACATAGCCAAAAAACGGACATCGGAAAAAAACCAAGGCTTCGCAGGGTGTATCAGGGGGGGAGTCGGACAAATCTGACTTCCTGCGTCTAATGGCAGAAAAGGGATAATCAAAGAAAATGGCTTAAATGCTGCGAAACCGTGGCGAAAGTACGTTCAAAGAGGGAAGGGGATTAGCGAAGCAGGTTCAAAAAGAAGAGTGGAAGGAGGACTCAACGTTTGGGGGATTCATCTTCTTAAAACCCCGCTGGTTTATAAAAGGACTTCATCTTGTAAAAAATCTAGAATCTGGTTGCCGTCCCATGGGGGTAGAGGAAAGGGGAGATTTCTGAAATACATGGCGAGCTAGGAGGGGGGGTGGCATTGAGCACCATGGAAGCGAGGGCACCTGGAATAACGAAGGGGAAGAAAGGAGACGTCGCGCAGAAAACTCGAAAAGTGGGTGAAGTTTAGGGGAACAAGCAATCCAACGAAAAAAGGGGAGTACCCAAAGAGGTTCAGAGTCCGAGAGGAAGCGGGGGAGGTTTAAAAAGAGAGGAACGCAGGTTACTGTCCAGATTTAGGGAGATTCGGAAGAAGGAAGTGGAACAGGGTGGGGTAGGGGCCTCAAAAAGGAAAGGCAGGAGCAAAGAGATGAAGAAAGGGGAATGCCCTTGACAGAACCCTCGCCAACCTGAATTCGATCGCGGCGGAATCCAGCGTTCAGCGTAGAAAAGACCATCTGGAAGGGATACTGGGACCATAAACCTCCCTCCTAAGTAAAGGAGGTGGAGAAAAGTCAGATGAATGAGAAAACTGGAACCGGGCTTACAGCACACTCTTCCTCCAATTCAGCTTATTGCCAACTATAATTATCAAATAGGTCGAGGGGGGGGGGGGGTCCCACATGAAAATAAGGATCAAGGGGAGGAAGATTGTAGCTCATCCTGGGAAGGAACATTAAACTGCTAACAGGTAATCAAAGATCCACCAAAGGGCCGAGTAACACGGATCTTCTATAAAGGGAGGGTATAGTTGATATGAGGGGGGAAGACGCACCCAAGGAGGGAACTCCTACTAAAAGCGTCCAGGAAATCTCCTCTCATGGATGTGGGGGGGTTCAGAGGGGAGTTTCATGGCCGTAATGGGAACGGCAGGAAGAAAAGTTAAGGACGGGACAGAACGAAAGTAAAGGTGTGCTCCTGGGGGGAGATTTTCTGATTGCCACTAAAGTCCAATAACGCTTGAAAGGGGAAGCAGTGAAAGGCAAAGAAGGGCATGAAAGAAAGGAGGGAAAAGCGGCGTGACGAGGGGACCTTTTCTGAGTTACACACCAAAGGGAAAAAACGGATGGAAGCAGGGATGATGGAGGGGGAAGATGGGAGCGGGGTCGGGAGCCGTGGGGGAGCAACACCTCTCATGGACGGACATGGGGGAGGCGATGGAAGCCGAAGGGGGAGTCGGGACAAGAAATGAAAGTAGGGAATGCCTGCGGGGGTATCAAGGGCGGAGGTCTCTACCTTCCGATTATGGCTACCCGGGGAAAGAACCAAGACCTGCCAGCCTGCTGGTCGAAGGAAGGGGAAAGAAAAGTGGCTACTCCAAGAGGGAGGTACCGCATGCCGCGACAATGGGCAAAGGGATTCAGGACCTGGGTTAACCATCAGAAAGAGAGTACAGGGGGGGGTATCTTACCCCCAGACCTGGACTCTGTAATTGCAACAAAAAAAAGGTGACGAGTAAAAATAACCTTCAAGAGGAAACCTTTTCCGTCCGGCGAAAGGGGTCGCTTAGAAGATGCGCTCTAAAGGTCTGAAGATAAACCAGCAACAACGAAAACCCATTGGGCGATGAAAAGAAAAGGGGGGAGGGACATCAGCTCCGATCTTAAATCGCCTCAACTGTAGGGAAAAGGACCCCGCCAGGAGGGTAACAGGGGGACAGTCTCGAAAAAGAAAGGGGAAGCGATTCTGTCAGACCTCAGTCCTTAATTTTAGTCTCATTGAAAAGGGGGAGAAAGAACCCAGCGACCTGTCACGTCAAAAAAAATTCACGAAGCTTAAAGAAAAAGGAAAGAAGTAATTACACCTTTAAGGATACTCACGAGCACCCGCCAAGAGAGGATGCGGGCCCGTATGGTCTGCTCAATTCATGGTCGGCGGGATTGATTCTAGCTTGAGGAGTTATTACTGTACATGTCCTTTGGCTTTCCTGAGTATGGGGGTTGGGGGAAAATCTCAAAAAGAGATGGAACTACAATAAGAAACGGTCCTGCGTCACCGAAGGGAGAATCACTACTTTCGTCTGCTGCCGGGTGCAAGAAGATCAGCAACAAAAAAAAAACTTGGTGAAAGAGAGAGTACAGGGCGGCAGCAGAAACTTGGGGGAGGGAATAGAGAATACTCAGTAAATTCTCTGGGAAGGCGTCCATCTCAAGTCTGTGAGTGAAGGGGGACTGAATCAAGGTCACATAACAGCGGAATACTAACATCATAAGAAAAAAGAGTCCAAAGGCAGGGAGTCAACCTGAAGAAATTTAATCTCTTGTCCAAAAGAACGTCTGGGAAGGAGATAAGTAAAATTCTCGTTGCTATACAAGGGGAAGGACTTTAAGAAGAGTAATGTCCATACTGTACAAGGAGGAAATTGGCGGTCCTAATGACTAGACAAAAAAGTGTAGTCAGAAGGACAAGGAGACATGTAAAAAAGAATATGACAGACCAGTCAATAAGTCCGTTCCTGTGAACAGGGTGGGGGGAACAGCTGGGGAGGGGATCAAGGATTCTTGAAGGGCACCTCATGGCATAGGAGGGACCTAGCAGTCAAAACTGGCGGTTTTTCTTGTAGATCACGGCTTAGACAGCTCGGAGAGCTCTGGAGGAATGGAAATAGCGTACGTAATCAGAACGGGGGGGGATTTCGGGACCATCGAACTGGGCATTAAGTCGAAAAAGGCCAAGAATGTCCAAAGTTGGAATACTAAAGTAAAAAGGGAAGGCTGCCCAGGGGATTCAAGAGTCTTGAGCTATTTCCTCGCTGCTTTGAGGGGTGGCAACTAGGGGGGGGAAATGAAAATGCGAAAGTAAGGATGGCCCTCAAGGGGGGGGGAAAGACAAAGGGAGGGGGACCACCATAACTCATGAGATCTCGGAAAAGACCCCTAAGTGTACTGATCACAAACCAAGGGAAAGAGGGAAAGGACGTCTCATAGACATCACCTATGGGGAAGAAAAAAGGAAGAAAAGGAAGGGTCGGAGTCTAAGGGCAGCTTTATGGCTTTTTGGAACGATCACCGGCATCTATGAAATTAAAAGACAACTCTTGTATCGTCGTCTCGGAGAGTAATGTTTGTCAAGCGTCACACAACCCGGCCGTCAAAGTAGTCCAGAACACTGAATGCACTTCATGTAAACACTACAGATGAGTGAAAAAAGGATCACTCAAACGCCGCCAGCGAAGTCTGGATGGGGAGAGAGGACTGAAGCATCATCGTCTCGTCAAAAAGCTTTCTTCCACCTAAAAGAAGCTAAAAAATGGAGGAGAGATCACGAACAAATGCCTCATGATAAAGTTAAAAGGGGGGGAAAGGCTACTAGACGTAAGAAAGGAGGGAAGTGGACTTGAGGGTGTCCCGATGAGACATTGAATAGAGAAAAAGTATGAAGGGAGAACAACCTGTCGCCTGATGTGCCAGGACAGACGGAGGGGAGGGCAAGCGACGTGGATGAAAGGAGGAAAAATTAAGCATGACGCCGGTGGATCAATGAAACTGGAGATAAGTCGAAGGGCCAGGGATTGAGCCTGGCAATGGGGTCCGAGAAGCTTGATACTGGAGGTAGGGGGGGGGGGGAAAATGAAAATGCGGAAATGCGCCGCGAGAGAAGTGCATTTCTCTGTAGGCGAAAACAGGTCCTTGTTCCAGGCGGAGAGGCATGAAGTCGAGCTGGGGGAGGAAAGGGGGGGGACAAGGGATTTAAGGAAAGATGAAATCCCTCTTTTCCAGCTTCCACGGTCCATCGGCGGAAGGGATTTACCCTAAAGAAAAAGAGGAATATAAGAGGGGGGAAGAACCGCGATGGACCGGAGGAGAAAAAACTAGAAGGAAATCGATTCTAGCTCGACGGGGGGAACGTTACTAATCTACCGCCGTACGACTGATTGAAGGGGGGATTTCCGTGCATTGACATCGCAAGGCAGAAAAAACAGAAGGCCAGATGCCACGGAGTCAAGACTAAAAGGCTGAAAGTCGTGAAAAACCGGGAACCATCTCAGAAAAAGGTGAAAATCATAAAGGCTAAAAAAAACAGAGGGGAGGAGACCGCGAGGAAATTCCAAACCAGGAAAAACGTCAACAATGGACCAGAGAACGAAGAAATCTGGGGGGAAGGGTTGCTAATCTCTACGTTGAAAGCAAAAACTGCGGGGAAAAACTGCATCAATCTAAGGAGGATCAAATTCGGGAGTCCTCCATTATATAAGCCGGAAAAAAGTCCAATGTGAGAAGCTGTGCGCTAAATTTCGAAAACGAAAAGGGGGAAGGGATGAAGGCGAGGGGGATCTCGTGGGTCAGCCGCACGCGCTTCGGCAAGAGGGAGGTCGGTGGAGTCAAAAGATGTTCGATGGCTATTAGACGGGAAAATAATGTCACCAATTCAAAGTCAGGTATTAAATTGCATGCAACTAAAAAGACAAAAACTTAAACTTAGAATTCTCAAGTTATAGATACATAAAAAGGTAGCTGGCTGGATGCAGCGAGAGGTGCTATTCAACCGCGGCGAGAAGAACGTTCTTTCTTTCACCGACCGTAGTTGGGGGGGGGGGGGTGGGGTGGGGGGGGACTAAGAAAGGTAATCTGTTGAGGACTAGTACTTTTGTGGTAGGAAAAAAAAAAAAAACCGCATTTCGTCGCCTTGGAAAAATGAAGGGGTTGCTTTGCAAGGATGGAAGGGAGGAAAATTAGGAATTAGGGAGGAAAAAATTAAAGAAAGCCAGCAGTGCCCGCGTGGGGACGTAGGGGGGGGAGGGACCGGCGCACGTTAGATTTGAGAAAATTAGGGTCTCGGCTGAATAACGAGGAGCCAAGAAGAAAGTAACCGAAACGGCGCGGCAGGAGGATGGAAAGGGTTTCAGAGTACAAACTCGCGGAAAAAAATGGCCGGTCAGAGAGATGGAGCCTCTGTCCTCTCAGGAAAAGGGGGGATAGTCGATGCAAATCCCTCAGAAAAAAAACACAACTTATTAAAATAGGATTTTGCCATCGACATTAAAGGAAGGAAGCTGACTTGTACAAGGGGAGGAACCGCACATTCTAGATAGACGGTACATCCGATCTTTTAAACCAGACACTAAGGCTAAAGCGGAAAACAAACAGGGGGGCCGTGACTGCAGGACAACCCTTAACATGAGAGATCAAGGAAGAAAAACAATTATTAAAATCGACCCGCAAAAAAAGCAAGACCAGGAAAGCCAACTCGCTGGCGGATGGTTCGAGGTTTAGGAAATCGGCTTAAAGAGCAGGACCGCGACTCCATAATTGAGCCCAAAGAAAACAAAGTAGGGACTTCGGGACGACTTCAAAGCGGGGGGGGAAGGCACAACCTTCAATCCGGAAAAAGCGTCGGTTTATTTACTAAGGAAGGGCGGTTGCCAGCCAAATCTGAGAACGGAGATCTGAAATCCCTGGGGACCAAAAAACCAGAAAAGACGCATTCTACTTGACTTCTGGAGGGAAGGATAAAAAGCAGCGCAATGAAGGAAGGTTGGACAAACGTAATTTCAGGGGAGGTTGGAAAAGGTCAAGGAACCAAAGGGTGGGATCAGTTGGGCCGAAACTAAAATCCCTGGGTCGATTAGGAACCTCTATGGGAGGAGAGGGAGTGGCCGCGAACTCGACTCCAGCTACGGAGGACAAATTAAGGGCCAGTGAGGGGGAAACCAGAACGTGAAAACTGGGACTTCGACTGAGAGAGAAAAATTGGGAGGGGCTGAAAGAGGAGCGGAGGCGGGAGATAAGGAAGTTGAGGAATTATTCGAGGGGAGGCGCTTTCTTGAGCCCACCCGAGGCTAAAAAAAGGAGAATCCAAGGGGGAAAAAAGAGTTCCGGTCGTGCAAGATGACTCAAGGGGGAAAAAAGCGTTTAACGTCGTGAAATGGGGTTTTGGCAGCGGCGGGCAAAAGGCACGCTGTTTACTAGACACAGGAGTAGGGACTTGTGCCAAATGCTATATCGTTAGAAAAGGCCTTGAAGAGAACGGGGGAGGGCGTCTATAGAACAGCTTGGAGAGGCTTTTGCTGTGGTTGGTAGGGGAGCGCGGGGGACTGCTACCAAAGAAATAAAAGTCAGGTGTCGAAGGAACGTCAAAGCCGGTCGCGGGGATCTAATCTAGGGTGCCGTGGGAAGGTAGACGAGCCAGCATACGAGGAGGGGGGCAAACCATAAAGCTTCCTAGTCAACTAACGAGGTGGAGGGGGGGAACAATCTCTTAATAGGTGCATCCGATATGTGAGCCAGGTTACGGAGGGGGAGGATAGGTAAAGGGGAAGGGCGTCAGCAAAGACTCGCCAGGAAAAGAGCAATTCAACTTAAAAAGAAATTCCGTCTGAAGCACCGACCTCGCGCCTCAAGAGAGTTCGGACACAGTTGAAAATAAAATAAGTAGGGGGTCCCTCTTCACTAGTGGCTCCCCTCCGGCATGATCAAAAAGAAAATTAAGAAAAAAGCGGCTTCCGGAATAGCTGTCAACCTGAAGAACTGTACTCGAACTCCACGGGAAAAGAGTATTAAGGAGATGCTCCTGGACGACGAAAGATCGAATTTTTTTAACGGCCAAGCACTAGAGGGGGATTGGGGGACGGAAGGGAAAGGGAAGGGGCGCATCGGTAACAGTAGAGAGGACTTAATCAATCGGACACCGAACCTCGACACGGCAGAATCTAGGGGGAGAATTGTTCTGATAGGATAGTAGGGGAATAGAAAGTATTTGCCAAGACGAACATGCCGTGAGAAATGACCCTACTCATGTGAAAAAATACGCCGGGAGGTGTTCCGGGGGGGGGTCCAAGGTCTTTAAGGAGTCCTTGACTGAAAAATACTAGGTCTGGACTAACCGGTGTGGGGGGTAAGGGCGTTTGAGGGAGCCGCAAGAGTGTCCGAGCATTTCAGGGGAAAAAGGAGACTAAACGGAAAAAAAAAGGCTGCTGAAAAGAGAGGGGGGACGTCTTCCGGTTCTAAGTAAAACCAGCCATTACAGCGAAACGGGAGCCCAAAATCGATGGGGTTCGTCAGAATGTGGGCGCAGAAGTCAAGGCCGGAGGAAGAAGGCGGTGGTGCCTTGAGGTGAAGTGAAAAGGGGCTTGATGGAGGATGAAGAAAAAACGATTGGTTCAGCGACTGGCCGGGAATGCCATAGAAGATTTCAAAAAAACTCGGAGGCGTGCCAAAAAAAACCGACTTGGAGAGAAATGGTGGTAAGGCATTCCTCGGTACCATAAACGCTCTATTTTCCAAAAAATTCCTGGGGGATGGCGAAGGGGGAATCAAGGGACCAGGAATGTTAAAGAGGAAAGAGGCAAGCCGCATGTTGAAGTGTAACGCCGACCGTTCATATTTATAAAGATTAAGTTTCAAGGAGGGAAGAAACCGGCAAAGCCTAGGATGGGAAAAAAGGAAAGGAGCATCCACTGAAAGCCATTTTTTCCTACTCGGGCAGAAGCCTGCGAATAGGGACCGTTAGAGAATATGTCGGACGATAAATGGCAGTGGGGACAAAAAGGCACAACGCACGGAATGTTTAAAGGGAATTCCGAACGACTGCTTGATAAGGGCTCGACGGTGATAAGACCCGGCTGGTAAGTAGTATGAAGTGACCATCCCCGCGGGGGGAAAAATGACAATCGTCAACAGGCAAATCAAGGGTAAGGGCCTTCTACGCTCAGAGTCAACTATGAATGGCAAACGAAAAGGGGGGTCCACCAAGAAGGGCAACTCGGATCATGAATGTCAAGGAAAAGTGTGCTCGGAGGAAAAGGGATGCTTGTTATCCTGGGGGAAGTCTTCTTGCTCTAGGTCCTTTGTCGGAATGCCTAAAATCCAAAAGAGCGCGGGAAGACCATACTAAGACGAAGAGGAAAGTATATTATTACTTCTCTCTTCTTCAAACCCGAAAGAAAGAAAACCAACAAAAACTGGGATGGGAAAAGATACTTCCGGAGGAATTAGGGGGATGAAAAAAAAAGAGCCCCGGCTCATGACCTGAGACTGGAAAGAGTGTGCAGGGGGGATTTACCCTCAGTGTGGAGGACCAGGGAAAAGAGGGGTCCAATCCACTCAAAATCCCTTGAAAAGTCGCCGAAAGAGGCACTTTTAGATTCGAGGGGGAGACTGGATTCTTTCGTGCGAATTTACTTGCCAGTAGGGTGAAGAGAGAATTGTGATCCTTGAGTGTAGGGGAGGGGGGGGGTTAGTTACGGGGGAGAGGGCTTTTCGATCTTTTCGAAGAGAAAGCACTTAGTTTATCAATTGGCCCATCGCATGATCGGGGACTAGACTGACTTAAAGGTTCAAAGAAAAAAATCTGGTAAGGGTAAAACCTTCCAATCAGCTCTTAGTGAGCCTTAGGCGATGATGTAAGAAAGGAAAGAGGAGCCCACAGCCACACTGGGAGTGGGGGAGGGTAATCGGAAAACCCCAAGGTTCTTACAAAGAGAGAAGGAGCCGACTTGCTAACGAACGGTAAGAGGGAAGGAGACTAAAGGTAAGGGGGGGAAAGAGAAAGGTGTGTGAAACTTCAACGATCCATTTCCTGTCATGCCTACCTCCCCTACGGAACGGTTGTACCAGTTATAAAAAAGTGAGCTGTGAGCACTGCGGTAATCGGGGGTCTTACTTAACTTGACAAAGGAAAGAGAAAGGAAAAGCTTCAATTCATCGAATACAAAAGGCGCTTCAGGGGAAAATCTCTGCGATCGCGCCCTCCTGCTTAATCACCTCAGTCGCATGCCACATCAGGTGGCCCCTGATAACTCGAGGAAATCCTCATCGCCTAAAATGGCTGAGGACTGAGGAGTCAGAGGGTAAAAAAAATCGCTTAAGTTCTTTGGGGGGATCAAAGGAAGAAGGACCGAAAAGAGTTTGCAGACCGGTCAATCTTGTCTATCGTCTAAAAAAGGCTCGGAATCGGTGGGTCAGAAAGAAAAGCCCGGCCACCAGCTGGACCAACAGTTAGAACTAAGCCGTAACGGTACAGGGAAAAAAAAAAGAGATTTAAATACCGGGAAAGTGGAACACGCCAGGAAAGACTAAAAAATTAGAATTTACTAAAATGGAAGAAATGCAGAATGAATCAATTATCGGGCAATACACTGGAAGAGAAAAGAACTAAACTTCCTAAATGAAGGGCGACTATCTCCAAGGGATCTCGGTTAGAGAGGTCTTAATCTCTAAAGGAAAGGGCGTGATAGACAAGGCGAGGGGTTTACAAAAAAGTACTGGAGGAGGGCGCCACCGGGATTCGTGCCGCCAAAAAAAGTCAGACCTTATTGTTGTTCCAGACGTCTGGCATGCTTGAACCGGGAAGGTGCTATTAAGCTGATCGCCGGGGGATCAGCGGAGTTAAGGGAAGCACCTGGATGCGAAAAGTCTTCGGAGAAGGAAATGTCGCCGTCGAAGATTCGTCGGGGGGGGGGAGGCTTCCACTCTGATGAAACCGCGATCTCCGAGGGCATTGCTCGGGGGGGACACATCAAGAATGGTTTCAGGGAAGAATCGACATGCCTTCGCGGGGTCTGAATACACTTATTAACGTGACCGTAAGCCGGAAATCCAAAAAACGCGGTTCCAGACAAGCTCTGGATAAAGTAGGGGAAGGAGGAGGTGGTGACACCTCCAAAAATTCCTAATAAGAAGTATTCTGGGGCAGAAGGGTAATCGAGGGTTCGGCGAGGACCGGCAAAGGAAATCTCTGGAAGCGCGAAAACTGTGTCTCTGGAAGGGAAAAAAAGGAAAACTCACTTCTTGCCAATGACCAGTGCTGCATAACGTGCGGAGGGGAAGGACAAAGAAAATAAGAAAGACACGCGGGAGGAGATAAAACATCAAAGGGAGAAGAAGGGGACGAGGAAAGGGAGCTCAGGGAAACGCTTACTCCTTGACGCCAACATGGTCTTGGGGGACCTAATCTGAGGACCAACCCTTCGCAAAATGCAGGGAAACGGTGGAAGAGGGAGAAAAGGGGATTAAGGATCACCTACTAAGAGACCTGGGTTTAGAAGACTAAGGGGACAAGAGTAAAGGGGACGAAATTGAAGATGGAGAAAAGAAAAGGAGGATCAGGTGACCGACATTGAATCGCGAGCAAGTTTGTCCGGGAAAACCTTAAAGGGGAAAAGGGAATCATCGAGAGTCCGTCGGGGTTCATCTTGTACCGCACGCATGGGGGGCGTCGGTTCCGAAACAAAAAAGATGTTCGGAGGGGGGGGGAAGGTGAAGGACACCAAGGACCGTGAGGTGACTGGGGCAAAAGAACTGATTGGTGCAAGAAGTGCACAGAATGGTCGATGTATCTGAGGAGCGAAACTACAAGATTGAGGGAGGGAGCGAGGGTTGGGTCAGAGGAACCGCGGGGGGCGGGGAAGAACTCGAAAGCAGCTTCGGCTGGCCCGGGGGCGCTTTGATAAGAAACAGGTTGGGGGAAAGACTGGAAGGTAGTGTTGTTTGGCGAAAAAGCCTTGCATTCGATCAATGGAGAAGAGCGGTGTCTTCAAGGGCCGGGAGATATGGAGGCCGAGGGGGGGAAAACAATCGAAAGGCCACTTCCTCGTGGCCCGCGTGGAAGAAAACGCTGCCTTCACGGTTAAGGGAAGAAAAACTGCTTAGTCTGAGGGTATCGGCTATCGTTCAGGGACATAGGAAAACAAGGGAAAAAAAAAAAAAGCCTCTCTCCGTGAACGACACCGGGGGGGAACATTCAACAGATTTCCAGTGGGAGGAATTCGTCGGCTCGGTCGCGATGAAACTGGGGTTCGGGCATTTGGGACTAATACAAAAAAAGGGTAGATGAGGAAACTAGGAGATGGGGCGAAGAGACGGCCTAAAAAAGAGAGATCGGGAAAGGAAAACGCCGAGATATACCTGTACGCTGACTGGCCAAACTGTCGACGTCTGGCAAGGTTGCCTCTGCGCTTCTAGATCGCACGATATATGCAGAACGGGGAAAGAAGGAAAGCGAAAACCAGGGAAAAGGGAGGGAGACAGGACCGAAAGCTGGGCGAGGTCTTCTTGGGTGCATCAAATCCGAGTAAGGCATTGAGATTAGACCCTACCAAAACCCCCTCAGATAGCTTACTAATGCAAGCAAGAAGGGGCAGCGAGCACACACACGTCCTCCGCCTAGCAACTGTGTATTTATATAAGTTAACAAACTGATTCGAGAAGGGAGAAAGCAAGCCTGCATGCCAAATCGGGGGAGGGGGGAAGAGTGTACTTCTTTCTGATCGATCCTCAGAGCATTTGGGGAGAGGGGAAAGGAGTGAAAAAACCGTCGGGGGTTCAGAGGAATAGCCGGGCCTTGCATTCAAATTGCAAAAGGAGCCGTCCGCCTAGGGCTGGTCAGGCCTACGGACTGTGAACGGAAGAGGGCGGTGAAACGGAGCGAACAGATCAGAGAAGAAAACTTCAGCAGTGGGATGAGAGGGAAAAATGCGCGCGCGCTCTTTCGTGGGGGGAGAAAGAAGAGGACAGTTCAAGGTTTGCGAAGGGATACGGTCGTCATCGGGACTAGAAAGGGGGAGGAGGGGGATCACAACCTCTGGCGGCTGAAAAAAAGAGGGGGTCGTATCTCCTTTACCCTCAAAACTTTCCGGCGGAGAAGCCGAGCGTGGATTTCGTACTCAGGGTTGAGCAAAACAGGCGCAAAGCGAAAGGAGGGGGGGAAACGTCTGTACTGCTGCCACATCGAAGAGCGTTTCCCGGTAAGAGGAGGCCTTGGTGTCAGAGAGAAGAGGGGGAGGAGGGGGGGGTGCTTTCCTGGCGCAGCCTTTCCGGATGCCAGCACCTGGAAAACGCATGGGAGGGGGCGCTGATCGAGAACAGGAACAAAGCTCATCGGAAAAGGGGGGGGAAGTATATTTCCTCACCAAAAACAGCAGGGAGCGTCTGAGTCCCCCAAAATCAGAACTTTGAATGGGGAGGGGGGGGATGGGGAAACCACCTCGGGGTCAGGATACAGAACTCTTTTGGACTTGGTGCCAGAGGGTGGGCAGGGGAATTCTGAAGGGAAGGCCTTCAAGGTAGCATCAAAGAAAGGAGGTAAAGTCCAAAATGGCCTCCTAACAAAAGGACTTAGAAAAGAACCTCTCCAAGCCCTTCTATCTGGCTTGAGTTAGAGGCAAAAAATACCCAGATTGACCCGGAGAGAGATTAAAAGGAAAAGGAAGAATCTTCTCATAATAGAATAGCGGGGGGGAAAGGCAGTGTGTCCAGATCTCCGATAACCTGCTATCCTTACTGAAAAAGCAAAACACGTCGGCAGAGAGGCCAGGATGTATGCACTCAACCATAATTCTCGTGGTGGCAAAGTAAACGGGAAGCGCTCTAGAATGTCGCTCAAATGGGGAATTAAAATCTGCTAGGAACTAGTTTAATGAGAATCAAGAAAAGCCAAACCGGATAAAGCTAACTGGCGATGTCATAGGAGAGGGTTTCTTAAGAGTTTAGGGGGAGCCACCTTTTCTGTGCCATGCGGACTCGGCGTTCGGAAGAGAAAAACAATCATATCAGGGGGGAGGGACC
>Ga0179591_1224628_pt1 | contig 13425 bp, 20 predicted proteins | sample CZOMad2_1_08_16f_FD_182891 | JGI IMG/M metagenome (GOLD analysis project Ga0179591, IMG submission 182891) | Vadose zone soil fungal communities from Angelo Coast Range Reserve, California, USA - CZOMad2_1_08_16fungal (PacBio error correction) | ecosystem: Environmental > Terrestrial > Soil >...
CCTTTTGTTCCTGTGCCTCAAGACCAAGGGGTGCCGGACAGAGCACCATCGGCGAACGATTTTTTTCCTAGAACAGCTGCGTGCGCTATCGATTTCCCATCGCTGGTGGATGTCCGATTGCCGACGCGAAATTGTCTAGGCCGAGAGAGAAGACCCCCAAAAAGTCCTTGGGCGCAAAAAGAGATTTTCGAATTGGGGAAAAACACAATGCGTCCCGTGCTTGGGACATGAAGGGGGGCATTTGCGACAAACAGGGGAGGATAGGGAATACAAGTAGGGAACGGTTGAAAAAGAAACTCTCTCTGATGATGCGGAGTGGACGAGTGGTCTGGGAAAAGCAAAGGGATCTTCTTTTGAAGGTGGAAAATGAGGAAGGGGGGGGGGGTTCTGATTTGGATGACCTCTTAAATGCGGAGATTCTCGTTCTCCTGAAAGGGAAACCAGGAACGCAAAGGGGAGGGGATAGAGAGAAGTGAGAGGTATTGAATAAGGGAAAAGCTCGATTAGGGAGCAGGGGAAATCGGTAGACAGTCTCTAATCTGTAGAGGGGAACTGCAGAAAAAAAAAACGTAACGAGATGAGGAAGGACCTTTCCCAACAAAAGAGGTGTGACTTCGGGGGAAACTCAAAGGGTGGGGGAACAAGAAGGGAAGGGCTTTCGTCAAGGTAGGGGATCATTTACGGGGAGGAAGGGGGCATTTGAAGGAAGAAAAGGCATTTGAACAGGCAGGATAGGGGGCGTTCGGAACGGGAAGGAAAAACGAAACGAGGTGAGTGAGGAGGGATCCTCAGGGGGCTAAGAGGAGGAAACCAAACGGCGAAAAGACTGCTTGGAAGATGTTCGTGGCTAAAGAGATCAGAAAGGGGAATGAGATCGTTTGCCCGCTCGTACAAGCAACCTCCGGAGGGAGGGGAAAGAAGTGAACACAGGCGGAAGGAGACACGGACTGATCCTTGGGAATGAGGTGGAAAAAGAAAGGAATAATTCATCCAGACGAGCCAAATATCTCGCGGAAAATGTAAGCCAGACGAGACTAGGGGAGCGGGGGTAGTTTTGGGAATGGGCATAACCGGGACGAACAAGGAGGATCTCTCGGAAAGATACAAAAACTTGGGAGAAGGGAAAGCTGTTCCAAAGCGCGAGTCACCTTGAAAAAAAGGAGAGGAGAGCAGACCTCTGAAAGGGAGAGGAAAGCTCAGTCAAAACGGGGAAACTGAGGGGATTCGAGAGAAAAATATCCTTACGGGCCTAGGGCAAATTGAACATATGGGTCAGAGAAGGGTTGGCAGATCTTGTCGAGAGGGCAGAGACACCTGAAAAAAGCGACCCAAAAAACGACGCAGAACTAGCTTAACTAGTGCGATTGGACGACCCCAGAATGCAAGTTAGGAAGTGGGGCTGATACCGCTGCCGTGTGAAAAAAAACTAAAGCTGCAGACACGAGAAAGAGGCAAGGAAAAAACTATGGAGAGCGACTACGAAATAAGGGCTGTGATCTCAAGACTGCGTTTAGAAGGGAATGGGTCCTATGCGGGTAAAGAAAGCGGAGAGCCGAGGCAAACAACCACCACGAGTTGCTATCACCCTGAGGTCGGTGCAACGTCGGCGTACGTCACTGGTCTAGACTCTTCATGGAGCGCCGGCTTCGGGAAGTCTCGGGGATAGGCTCGAGAGCATGGCAATCACTTATGGAAAGAAAAGAGAGATGGCTCGGCGGGGGATGTCCACGAGGTCCACCCAAAGTAAAACGATCCAGCTCAAGCTACCGGTGCTGAGCCTGGCGGGACGCGGGTCATAACCGCAGCAGGCTCCCACCCTCCGTCCTCAATGGCGATGCTTTCCCCTGCGAGTTTAGCTCGCTGTCTCGGTACCGAAAACCCTCGCACCGGGGGCATGCTGTAACTTCGTCTGCGTACAATGCCCAACGCTCCGCATCCACAGTCAGCAATCGGGGTCACCCAGGGTCCATAGATCAGGTCGAGTCGCTACGGACTGGCCAGACGGAAGAGGGACTTGAATCGGGGCCTTTGGCCGACCGCGTGAAACCGGGCGAACCTCGGTTCCCCTGTCTCGGCGAATGTCGCTTGATCCTACGTCAAAGTAGCTGAAGCTGTCGCAAGTTCCGCGGGACTCACTGTCCGCTGCGCCGCCGGCAGGGAGCCGGCCCGAGGTTATTTCTTCAGCTGATGGCTCTGATGGACGCCTTAATCTCTCGCAACAAAACATTATGAAGCTAGAGTTTACCCCCATCCACATGAGCTCTGAAAAAAGTCAACCCTCGGGACGTAACCTATCCCGGCCGGCTGCGCCCGGCATCAGGAGGTGAACTCAGAAGGCCGCGCCTGCATGTATCACAAGCGCTCCGCGGAGAAGGGAACTTTGGCACTCTTATCCGCCCAGGGTTTACCGGTCCGGAGAAGTCCCAATCGGGGATCGATCCCGCCCGTGTCGTCAGTCGGCCATCGGACTTTTGATCTCTGGCCCGCCGGTGACTCTGAATGGATTCGGACTGTGGCCACTTTCGTCCAGGGTTCCGAGCACAGACAAATTACACGGCCCACCCGGTTGCGAGGTTCCGGTTACCCTATATCAACTCGCAAGTTCCAAAGCGACAGGAAGGCTAGATGTTCTGGGAGTGAGGTGGATGGCCCCTAGTGCAAGACAGGACTCAGCTCCTCGGGACAACAGCTGGAGGTCGCCTGTGCGATGCGCCATATCGTCCTAACCGCTGTGCGGGCCATCTCAGGAGATGCGCCCTCTCGCCACGACAAGCGACTTCCCAAGCCGGCTTCCAGCCACGCTCGTGAGCCGTGAGGAGGCCATATGCAAACGACGTGCCTGTTGTGCTCCTGGCCTGCAACCTTGGACTCGGCCGCGAATGAACCGAGAGACCAATAACGCCCCAGAACCGGGAAGGGGGGATGGTCATAGCCGCAAGCCGCCCTGATCAGTGGCGCGGCCGCTCGCGGGACCTGCAACGGCGCCCATTCGTCCACGGAAAAAAAAAGGCAGTGATTCTGTGCACCTACACTGCTTTGAACGCCAATCGCAAGATATCTCCCGTGAGTTGGCAGGTGTCTCAGAAGAAATCACCAGACTGACCACTCACGGCGAAACAGGATATCAGGACCGCCATGGATCACGATTTTTCGTACATCAGTAAGTCATCGTAATTCGCCCGGGGCACTCAAGCGAAGAGTGCCAAGGGAAATAGAAACGGCAAGAATGAGGACTGCAGGGCGAGAGCCGATGCGTTCGCCCGTCCAGCTCAGGTCACAACCACCGAGACGCGACTATGAAGAAAGAGATGAGTGACGTCTTCAGTGCTCCATAAAATCGCAGGACTGCGAAAGCAACCCCACGGCGACGGGAGCCTGAACATCAAGTTCGGGCTGAAATGGAAAAAAATTGACTATCGACTGTAAGATACACGATCTCGAGCCAAACGCGGACGGCTGCGATGGGGGGCACCTATAGAAACCAGATGAAAGAAAGAAGAACGCCCTATTTCACGGGCGGAGGCGAACACCACCAAACCCGATCCACAGCCGAGAGCCACGCCAAAGAAGCCTATGCTCCACTCAGGATCGAAGTCACCTCACGGAGGCGGGCAACAAGCAGTTCAACCGCGAGCTTGAACGGTTCAGGCACGAAAGACCCGGCCACGAAAAAAGAAAGGGGTCCTAGAGGCGCGAAGAGACAACGCGATGCGATAGGCAGACTCCTCACCAGAGATCAGGAAAAAGACTTCTTCGTCCGGGTATTCTGCTCACGGAAGCAAGCCGTCCGAGGCTAAAAAACACCAAAAAAGCACACCTTCGACCTTCCTCTTCGTAAGAAAATGATAAGAATCAGAAGAGAAGAGATGCCGAACTTGCTGACTAGAGGAACAGAGTGGTCATCTATATCAAGGTTGCACACCTTCCAAATTTCCCATTAAACACGAAGGAAAACTGAAGGGTTCTCGCCTCCTCTCAATAGACAACAACCCATTACTCTGAGGCCGAAGAGCGAAGGCCCCATGTTGAAAGAGAGCATAATCTGAAAGTAGGATCAATCATATTCAAAGAGCTAGCTGTTCTCTCACCCTAGCGTAAAAGATCTTTATAGAGGACAGAGGAAACGTTTTGTGCACCGGGAAAACAGGACAGTCAAACAACAACAACTTATAGGAGGAGAGATTTTGAAGATGACTAAAAGGCAGGTTTAAAAGTGCATAATGCTTCAGAGAAACTCGAGTGGTGAGAAGAAAATCGATGCTTTAGAAAGAGAGCTCCGTATGAGAATACATGTGGAGAGACTAATGAAGAAATAACATTTGTTATTTAACATCACTTATATTGAACTGCTTAAGAAAGGTGGGGGGTTGCTATCAAAATTCATTAAGGGAGTGGGAGGGACTATTTCAGGCTCAGACTTTGCTTTGTAGAGTCGAAAAAAAAAGGCCGAGAAGGAAACAGAACAAGATGGCTTAGGGATGTGGGTTTAGGCGTGTAAAATTTTACGAGAGGGTACTTATAAGTCTGACTGGTGGAGGAGTTGGAGCTCAAGTTTGTGCGATAAAATCAGGCAATAGTGGGGTAGGAGGAGAGTAATACGAATCAAAGGAAGAACACTTATCCTCCGAGGGGGTTACTCGAATGGGAAGAGTGCGGAACTGAGGGAATAGGGAGGCGCGGTCTCCGGAAACTCTGTGGGACGACGCTACTCTTTAATAGGGGGAACTTTTCTTGTAAGTCAGAGAGGGTTCACGCGGGCAGTTCCCACCGGGGACTTTAGGAGGGAAACTCGCGGCCATGGAGGATCTCGAGAGCAGGAAAACTTGTCGGATAAGGGGGTGGAGGGGAATGGGGAAAGTCTGGTGCAGGTGGAGGAGTTCTGGCTGAAGTCTTGGTAGACCGCCCTGAAAAAGCCGGTAGGCGTAGAGGGAGCGTTTTTTCGCCGGGGCAAAGTTAAACGAAAAAAAAAAGGGGAAGAAGTTCGGAGGGAAAGAAGAGAAATGCGCTTGATAGGCAGCAGTGGGGAAACCCTCTCGCATCTGGTAAATATCAGAAGACAAATTCAAATTTAAAGAAAAAGCTGGCGAAGGGGGGGGAGCATAATCAAGTAAGAGGAAGGAGGGCGGTAGTCATCGAACCTTCACTTCCAGAAGGGTGGGACCGAACCACTAGAGGAGAGGGGACGGGTGAAGGTTACATTCGAAAAGCGGGACGCGAAACTATATTAGAGAGGCCAGGCATGACACTTTCAGTGAGGGGGTGATCGTCGCGATCAAAGAAGGAAAGGGGGGAAAAGGAAAAACCATTCACGCAGGAAAAGAGACCAAAGATCTAAACATGCAGAGGGTGCTCCCTGCAGTAACGGCTCCGGCGCGGGAAAGGACGCGCATGGAAAGAAGAGCAGGTTGCATAGCGGAGTCAGAGATTAGTAAAAGAGAAGGGGCAAGAGAAACGAACGAAAAAAGATCCTATGGGCATGTTCTAACCAAGCCTGCAGGGGGGAAGGCTATGCTGCCCGATAAAGGAGATGAGGGGAAAAAAGACGGGAGAAAAAACTAAGAAACGATCAACGGAGAAGGAATCGCGGAACCACGGAATTTGGGAGAACTGGCGGGGACAAAAAAGGGCAATTCCAGGAAAGGCGTTTGTGGGGGGAAAAAAATGGGAGGAAAAAGGGGAAATCGGAAGAATTTCGATCAAGGGGACAGCAAGTTCATGGGAAGGTCAGGCGACAAGGAAAGATCTTCCGAAAAAGGGCTCATCAATCCAGAGGGGGAGGGAGGGAAAGGGAAACTTGAAGAAGGATTCTTAGCTCTCACGAAGAGAGGGAAAAACTTCGAAGAGAAGGAACTTCCATCCAGTGAAGCGAGATAAAAAGACTAAGAAGAGAAAGAAGAAGGAGAAAGAGGGTACCAAAAAGGGGTAAGCTTATGACCGTCGGACACAGGGGGGTAAGCCATCACCTCACTCAGAAAAAGCGTACAGGACTCGCCTCCCTGAAGGGGCCTCTTCTATGTTGGGGGAAAGAGAAAGAAAAAGAAAGAACAGAGAAAAAAGGGGAAAGGCGGGAGGGAACAAAGGCACTTTCCAATCAAGAACAGACATCCTCTTAAGAAGAGAGGAAACCTTAGAAAAGATCACGTTCTAGTCTGGGGAAAAAGAATGCTGAAGGGAGAAAAAAGAATTTCCTGGGAAAGGAACTTGGGACTGGGAATACATGATTTTGGAAAACGGGGAAAAAGAAATTTCCCCTTGCCGAGAAAAAAGGAACAGGGGAAACAAGGGCAACCTGGGTTTGAAAGAGGAGTAAACCAACCTTCGTGAGTGGAGACTGAACTCTGTCTCAAGCCAGGAAGGGGGAGAAAATTGTATAAAACCGAAAACCCTGATGGGGGAAAATGAAGGACGAGGGGAAGAGGAGGATTAGCATCTTAAAAAAAGATCCAACAAAAAAAACTAGGAATGGAAAGATAGGGAAATTGAGAGAGGAAAGGACTAGATAAAAGCAACCTGAAAAAAGGAACCGAAGGAAATCAAACGAGAAAGGGGCCAAGCAGGAAAAACAGGGGGGGTCCAAAAAAAAGGGGAAGGGCACTGGACATGAATCCGGACGCAGGAGAGTCAGGAACAAAAGAAAAATCCGAGGAAGACAATGGAGGTGGACAAAACAGGGGGGGCCAAGAGGTAAACAAGAAACTAAGGAAACGTGACAAGAGAGGGGGCGCGCAGGGGAATCCTTCTGAGGAAAATAACAAAGGGAAGAAGCCATGAAAAAGGAAGGGGAGGCTGGGGAAAGAAAATGTGGTGACTAACGCGTGCTGGGGATTCGCCATGGAGGAAGGAGTAATACAAGACAGGCACGGTTGGGAAAAGACACAGAAGAAGAAAGAGAAAAAAAAAAAAGGATCCAAAAGTGATGCAAAGGGGACAGCTTCTAGACAATTGACAGGGGGAAGCTTTAAAGGTATGTGCACAAAGCTCGCCTGGCTCAAGAAATTGAAAAGGTGAGCGGAGGAAGAAAAGGAGGAAAAAAGGAGGTGACGAGACAAGAGGACTGGGGCTCAAAAAGGGAAAGGGAGGAACATCGTCCGACAAGGACTTCTGGAATAACAAGGACTTCGGAAAAGCATGCCGTCGTTCCGAGGACGAAGATCAGAAAGAAGTGAACACCGGGGAGTGGGAAAAAAGGGTCTAGCACTCGCCTGCAAAAAAAGGGAACGTTGGGACTACTCTCCCGAACCGATAAAAGGGGGGAAAGAACCTTCCCGGGGAAAAAAACACGGAGGGGAGGGGGAGGAAAAGAAAAAGGTCCTGACAGGAAAATAGGGACAGGCACGTACGAGGGAGGGGGCCTTCATCTTACAAAAGAATCCACTAAGTCTAGGAAACCAGATCAGAGGCTGGGGGCTAAAGAACTATCAATCGAGACCGTACTGTGAACGGCTTCTCTGAAGGAAAGAGTAAGAACCACTTTCACACCGACCAACTCCCATGCCAGAAAAAAAAGAAAAACGGAAAAAAAGTTTCAGTAAAAAGAAAAGGAGGATAAGGTCAGGGGTCTAAGGCCTTCATCAGAGGGGGAATAGAAATGGGAAGAAGTACTATGAAAAGACTACACAGAGGGGGGGGGAGAATTTACGACATCAGAAAGGGTAGGCAGGGGACCAATTGAGGGCAGTACAACAGAAGGGGTCGAAAAAGCGACGATGAAGGAGGGAAAGCTCGATCGTGTAAGGGCGCGGCGACCAGAAAAAAGGGTCTTCAGGAATTCACGAATAAAAAAAAAACCTGAGGGAAAGTTAAACAAACCAGTTAGTGAAACGAGGAATAATTTGAAGGAAAAAAAATGAGAGGCGTCCACTAAACGCAAGAAGGAAGAGAACATCCTAACTCGAAGAAGAAAAAAAAAAGGGTAAGAAAAAACGAAAAAAAAAGCTTCAAATCAAATTAAAGAAAAGGACTCTAGGAAGGAGTCCTCTACCCTACGTCATACCTGCACCCTCAAGTCACCCATCACGAAATAAAACACGGAGAGAAAAAAAAAAAGGGACACATCCGGGAAGAGCTCCAAGAAAACGTGGATCCCACCCAACGCTCTGAAAAATCTAATCAACGTAGGGAAGAAGAGGGGGCTGGAACAGAAAAGGCGGATACACGGGAACAGAAAGATACACGGATGAGTAGGGAGAAACTCTTTCAAGATCCTCAATCTCTGCTATTCACAGGAACCCTCCTCACGGAGAGAGAGAAAAAAAAGGTAGGGATACCGAGGGAGAAAGGGGATCTCAAGCCTGCGAAGAGAACATCAGAGATATTTACTCAGATCACCACAAGAGGAAGGCATAACTCCACCTCCTAAAATACTCTTCTCAACGGAAGGGAGAGGGGAACCATAAAAAGGGGAAAAGAACTCATAAATCAAAGGACTGACGATTAAGTAGGTCATAGGGGACTATCGCAAAAGTTCGGGAGGGAAACAGGCCATCCGTCCAAAAAAAAACAAGACAGGGAAAAAAAAAAACCGCAAGAAAAAAGCGAATGAGAAGAAAAAAAGAAAAAATAGGAGGGAGAAAAGGTATTAAGAGAGGAGCCAGAAAAGTGATCGGATTCAGCGACATCAGAAGAGGGGGAGTAATCACTCTCAGAGTCTCAAGAGAGTCAACAAACTCGCGTGATAGGAAAAGCTGGTAGCGCTTACGCGAAAAAAAAAAAAAACACAAAAAAAAAAACAAAAGGAGGTAAAAGGGGAGGAAGGGGTGTTCCTTGTCAAAAAAACCAAAGTTGAAGGGGTCAGCAGAAAACTCTAGACCTCGAGTTTTGAAGAAAGTCGCATATCAGGAAAGAGGAAAGTAGAGAAAGAAGAAAAGGGGGATAACTCTCTAATCAAACGGTAACATCATTCCTTTGTCGGAAAAATATTTGACTCGTAGGCAGGGGGTGGGGCTATAAAAAGGCAGTCGGGCGGGGAAGGGGTAAAATTGGCAAAGGGAAAAAAGTCAAGAAAGGATGAAAGAGTTCCTCGGAAAACAAAAAGGGAGGATTCTTATTTGGGTGTCTCGGGGTCAAACTTTGTACCAAGACTTGACCAGGAAGCGGGGAGATGGGGGTTCTCTACTGGGGAGAAAAGGGTTCTTACAGGATGAAAAGGAAGTTCTACGAGGGAGGTCAGGACGGGCAAAAGGGGGAAAAAAAAAATCCGCAAATTTTTTACGGGGAGAGGCTGAGTATGCTGAAGGCGCAGCTAGGCGAACGTAAAAGAGGAGAAGAAAGCAGGACTTGGAAAAAAGGATAATGAAGCAGGGTCGCAGGGGAACCTGTGAAAGAAGGCCTTGCGCGTGTTAATGTAAACGCCGCCGGAAGAGGCGTCCGCAGCGGGGGGACAGGGAAAGATCCTGGGAGGGGGCCGGCCAAATAAGGATATGGATTTAGGGTAGAAACTTGGAAGCCTCCAACCGAGTTGAACGTGGGAGAGGCGGCAGCGGGGAGAATTAGAGGGGGCAAGGGGTAGCAATCATCAATTGGGTAAAGTGAGCTGCTCAATCTAATAACCCTGGAGGAGGGGGGGGACACGAAATAAAACAAAAGCTGGCAATCACATATCAAGAGGAATGAAACGGGAGTTGCAGGGGGTCCCGCTTTGAAGAAGGGGATTCGTTTTCCTAAGATAAGGAGGATTAGAAAGGAAAAATGTAGGGGCTAGGGGTAAAAAAAACGGGAACTGAACTAGGGGTGGGTTGACTTCTAACCGATTAAGAAAACATGGAAGAGGGGAGGATAAGACTAACGACATCAAAGAGGAGGATTATGGTCTCTCTCGGAACCGGAAAAAGAATTTGAAAAAAGGAAAAGGAAGAAGCCGGAGAAGAAAAAAACTCACAGGGAGAACAATAAAAAGTCTCCACTCGGCCGTAAGTCAAAACGAGGGCCGGGGGGTCGCGGGTTTGCCTAGTAGTCCGAAGGAGAGAGAGGAAGGAACCCAAAAGAGAACAAGAAAGAGGCTATTCTAGGTGGGGGGGAAAGGGACACCATCATTCATTGACGGAACGACTGGAGGCAAAGAGCAAGGGGACGAGGATCCTCCTTGAGAAAGAAGAACTTCAAAGAAAACTGTAAGGGACTCGAAAACAAGAAATGTCTCAAACTGGACTGGGAAGCCTCTTGAGAGGAGAAAAGGGAACTGAAAGGGTGGGAACAACTGACAGGTCTGAGGGTCATCGGAAGACTGCTAGGGCTTCACAAACGCCAGGGTTCAGGCAACTATGGAGAACAGGCAATGATCGGTTCAAGAAGGCTTCAAGTCCGAAAAGGGGGGGATAGTACTAGGAATTCTGAAGAAAGTTAGGTATGGTAAAAGATCATCTAAAAACCGAGAGGGGGAAGAGCTTTCGCATATTCCAGGAGGAAATCAAAAAGGATAAAGAGAAAAAAAGAAAGGGGAAAGAGGGGGGGGAGACAATTCTTAAATACACACTAAATAAAAAGATTCTCTGTCCGTCGGGGAACAGTAGACCGAAAAAGAAACATAGAAAAACTGGGAGAGCTCGGAAAAAGAAAAAGAACCTGAGGGAGGGGAAGTGGAATCTTAGGTGAGAAGAAGAGGTACTCGGGAAAAGAAAATCGGCCAACCTGGTTAGGAGGGATCAGGGAGAGAAGGTGAAGAAAAAGAAAATGGGCTAACTTGGTCCAAGAACATACGGGAATGTCATAAAATTCAGCAATCTGGACAACCTGGGTCAATATATCACGTTCAGAAAACTACTTAATATTGGGAGGAGGGAAGGGAAAGAGGGGGACTGAGGAGGAAAGGGGGTACGACCTGCTGGAAACCGAGGAGAACAAAGCATCTGAAGGTAAAAGTCAGAACGCTGCGGGTTTCCGGAGGAAAAAATGAAGGTTGCGGAAGTGCAGAGGAAAATGCCAATTCTGATAGGTGAAGAAATGGCAGATGGGAGCATCCTTCGAGGGAAGAGGGGGGATAAAGAAATTTTTGGTAACGGAGGTCAGATACTTCGGTATAGACGTAGGGACGCTCTTAAGAGAAGAGAAAAAGAAAAAAGGAGGGAATTAGGAAATTAGGGGATTAATGCGGACATCATGAATTCCAGAGATGGAGAAAGATTCAAAAAAGACGGGCGACTAAGAAAAGCAAGAACGAGGAGTACTCAAAAAGGGAATGGGAGAAATGATAAAAACCTGTTGCCTTTAAAAAGCCGGAGACGAAAAGAGAAGGGCCTAAAGTCACGGGGAGACCAACTTAAACAATCGTAACATTGGGAGAGGTGGGCCTCAGAAAAGGGGCCCGCCCTGGGGTTTCAAAGGGCAGGAAGGAAAAAGAATTAACATTCTCCTAGCCGGAAGGCGCAGGGCCCGGTCAATTCGTCGAGAAATAGAAAAGGTAAAGAAGAAAAAAAGGGGAAAAAGGAACAGGGGGGGTTACAAAACCGGTGATTGGAAAAAGGGAGACGTGTCGAGAAAGGAAAAATGTAAACCAATGGGCGAGGGCAGGGACGAATCGGGGGGAGGGGAAGAATGGGGTCAAACGCAGCGGAAAGTAAATACAGGAGGCAACCCGCTGCGTAAAAAGTTAGGGGAATAGGGGGGGGGAAAAACAGTTCGAAGGGGGGGAGACAAGGCACGAGGGGCAAAGGGAAAGGAGGGGGGTGAAACTGTGCGATGCTCCAATAGCGGGGGAAAGAAAAAAGAGTCTGACTGAAAGGGAAAAAACAGTATCTTCTAAAGAGGAAGGGAAGGATGAAAAGGACCTACACAAGTGCAGCCGTAAAAAGGGCCTCCGGAAACAGCCCTTTAGGGATGCAGAATCCCGGGGAGGCAAAAGATTTGCAAAGGGGAAGGGAAAAAAAAAGGAGGAAAAGTGCTTGTTACAACTTCAAAAAATAGCCCGGCAGGAAGGGAGGAAAAAAGGTCCGAAAAGGTCACAACACACAAACCTCCGGGAAGTGTACCAAGCATAGCCAGCGGGCTAAGCCTTTCGACCATCTGGAAGAGAGTAAAAAAAGAGTGATAGGGGAGAAAAAACTGCTTGAGGACAATAAGGGGGAGAGAGTCAGGGGGCATCCAGAAAAATAGGCTTTTGGGAGGACGCAACGAAAGCACGATATGGCGGAGAAAAAAGGAAAGGGATCTTGCGAGAAAGAAAAGAGAGAGAAAACGCTGACACCGCAGGAAGACAAACGGGGAAAGCTCATCATCCTAGGCCTTATAAAAGGGAGAAAGTCATTGGTCAAGTATATAGGAGGGAGAAAGAGGGGAGGGATAAGGGAACTTTCAAAGATAAGAGGTACGGCTAAAGAAGAAACGCAGAAGACATTCTTTTACTGGCAGGTTCCAAGAGAGAAGCAATACGTACGTTCGCGTCACAAAAGAGGGGACGACGTTACCCACAGAAGGGAGGAAAATGCAAGAGGGAGGGGAAAAAGATATTTAAGTCTCAAGGCTGCGACAAACTTAGTAAAGGAAGGCATACCCAACAAGGCGACCGGGGGAGCAAATGAACTATCCCCTGGGAGGAAAAGAGGGGAAGTTATTAAAGAAGGGAAAGGAGGAGCAAAGTAATCGGGACCAGAAAACGGAGGGGGAAAAACGGAGGCTGGCGAATGTAAACGCCAGGCGAAAAACTATGGAAAGGGGGCCATCTCACTCACGAGAAGATTTCCTGTTAAAGGGAAAAAAAAGAAGGACATCCAACAAACTATCAACCCAGTCTTCCAGAAAGGCCTCACAAACAACAGTGAAAAACAAACTTACTGACTCCCTCCTGAGATACTCCTCCTAAGCGGGAGGGCAAAAAAAAAGAAAGATAACAGGACTTTAGGCTAAAAGAAGGGAAAGAATAAAAACCATAAATCGTCCCTCTTCGCGGAAACTCAGGCAAGGGGGGAACGGAATGAGGTAAAGACGTTATTCATAAGCAGGAAAAAAGAAGGTAAAACCAAAAGAAGTCTAACCTGGAGAGGGAAAATGTGCAAGAAAGAGCCGTCCTATAATACGAAAAGAAGAAAAACAAAAATCAAAACATGGGCGCATGGACTCCACTCAAAAACAAAAGACTGTCTAGGGAACGAGGAAAGAAAAACGTCGAACAAAGAAAAGAAAGAAGAGCTACTTTAAAGAAGAGAGGAAAAAATACGCGTTTAGGGGAAAACAAAGGTAGACCCCTGAAGACGGTCCTTAAAACTCCCTAGAGGGTAGACACAAACAAAGAAAAAATCAAGACTTGCGGGGGGCCGAACAAGGAGAGGGGCCAGGATGAAGAGAGAGCAGAGAACAAATAAGGAGGGAAAATCCAGAAGGTAAAAAAAGATTCAGATAGACTTTGGGGAGGGGCAACAAACGCAAGAAAAGAAACCAGGCTGGTACGGGGCTGAAAAAAACCTGCCCTTTGGAGGGCGGCAAAAAAAAAAGGCC
>Ga0179591_1326192_pt1 | contig 13425 bp, 17 predicted proteins | sample CZOMad2_1_08_16f_FD_182891 | JGI IMG/M metagenome (GOLD analysis project Ga0179591, IMG submission 182891) | Vadose zone soil fungal communities from Angelo Coast Range Reserve, California, USA - CZOMad2_1_08_16fungal (PacBio error correction) | ecosystem: Environmental > Terrestrial > Soil >...
GCACAAGAACACGGGAGCCCTGGGGTAGTTCTGGTGAAAAAAAAAAAAGGTGTCAGCGGATTTGGGTTCTGTAGCATGTGTAGGCAGTTGTCCTAGCTGAAGGGAAGAAATCGTTAGAAGGGCTCATCCTGAAAAGGGCGTCAAAACGGAATACGTGAAAAGAGTTCAGAACAATAAGCTGTATTTTCACGCTTTTTCAAAAAGGGAAAGGAATAAAAGAAGAAAAGGATTAAGCCATCTGGGAAAAATCCAGGAAGATGGAGCAAGAGAACAGATAGCGTGTGACGTGAACACTTTAGGTTAAGAAGCCGATCACATGCAAAAAATAGTTGAAGAAAAAATCATAAATGATGCCATAGAGGGGATACAGGAGCTACATACCAAAACAGAAAGCTGGGATAAAGCAGATCAAAAGAACGACCCATACCTGAACTGCAACGCGGGGAGAGAGTTTTCACAGAATGCTGACCCTCGGAAAATGCGACCAAAGAGGAAAAACTTTATCGGGGCGGGAAAAAAGTCAAGGGAAAAAATCCACCAAAGGGGAGCTTCTTAGACCCAGAAGTGCCGACTCCCATAAGCTAATAATGCAAAGTTTTCACGGAGGAGATCAGACGTTAGTCAGAAAGACTGTCCCTGGACATCCATCAAGAAAAGGGCTCTGAAAAGATATACTTGGGAATAAAGAGTTGGAATAGTAATGAGACCTCGCGTCTCATTAAAAAACCAAACATCTCATGAAAACTCACTCCTTTCCCAGAACCCGGTACAACTCTACATCAAACCCAACACGGAAAAAAAGGAGGATGATAGGAGTCTGAAACAATTCGTGTACGAAAAAATTCATCTACGACCAGACGTTTCTGGGGATCAAGGAAGTCAATGAAACGATACATTGAAGAAAAGAAAAGGGAGTCGAAGAGACTCCAGACCTCGAGGGGAGAAGCTAAACAGGAGGAGAAATACTCGGAATGGTAACCTAAAAGGCGGGGGGGGACAAGTAGATTAGTGGAAAATTCAACACTAAAAAAAAGGGGCCAAAAAAGTCCACGAAATAAGGCTCAAGAAACCTCATAAGGCCATCCCCTAGGGGGAAGGGTTGTGGGAAACCTAAGATGGCCTGAGAGATTCTACTATTCGGAAAAAATAGACGGTCTAATCGCAACAATCAATAACTGAAGGGCATAATCCAGGGAGTCTAGTGCAAGCTCGAACGGAAAAATCGGAAGGGGGACTAAAGGAAAATTCGGCGGGGGAAAACAAAAAATATACACAACAAAGAACATCCAGCGCTAGAGACAAAACCCAGAAGGGGGGCTGTAGTAGCTAATGGAGTAAGGGAAAAGGGGTATGTTTGAAAAGATTTAGAAGGGCTCCGAACAGAAGGGAAAAATGGGACTCCTCTGGGGCTTTGGGCAAATTTAGGTTCTGATGGGGGCCGATGGTGAATGAAAAAAAGCAAAGGTTATAATTTGAACCATTACGGAAGAAAAGAAGGGTCTCAGTCCTGGGCCGAACTTTATCATCTGCACCTGATATGCTTCAGATCAAGGAACAGGAGAGCCAGTGGAAAAGATATCATCTCTTCGTTATAATGTAATAGGAATAATGAGAACGGGGGTCTGACATAGGAGTTTACAGACAAGACAAGTAGAGCTTACCGAATACACAACAAAAAAAAAAAAAAAAAAAAAAAAAAAAAAAAAAAACACTGCCGCCGGCCCCCTAAAGTATGAAACAGGATATATAAAGATTCGCAAAAACAAAAAAACAATATTACACACGGGCTGCAGGAGCTCTACCGCCTGGTCCCCGGAATTCGCATGGGAGTCCCAAGCCAGCGTTCAAGACCTTGGGGGAGGGAAAGAGCAGAAAGGGCGGGGAAAGGAAGAAGATCACGCTGAAGAAGGGGTCATCCAGAGCTACAATCTATTCGGGGGAGGTGTCAAGATGGGATAAAACGGAACGGAAAAGAAGAAAGCAGGAGGAACGCCCTCCCGATGTGGGTCCACGGGAGAGACGAAAAAACAAATCTGTCTACGTAGGAAAAGCAAGATATACAAAAACAACAACTGGTATTTTAGATATAAGTTCAGGGGAAGGGAATAGTGGGGCGGAGAAAAGGTGCAAAGTAAATCGGGCTGCCAGTTTTAGCGTAGGACGACGGTTAGTTCGAGAAGTTGACCATGACGGGGCAGCCTACTCCGACCTCTATTGCAACTGAGAAAATGGAAGGGTTAAGAAGGGGATCGGGGAACCCGGGAGGATCTGAAAAAAAAAGGGGGAGATAAGGGGAAGGCTGCCATGGCGATTCAAGGTTAATACTTAGGATGGGCTATTCTCAGGAAAAACGCAAGTAGATTGGAAATCTGGGGAAAAGCTTAAAAAACTTGCGTCCTCAGATCTATTAATTTTCAGGAAAAGGGAAGGGAGTGAGGTTGACGGAAGTCATGAAAGGAAATGAGGAAGGACTCGCCCGAAGCTTAAGAAAGGAAAAGGAGAGGGAAGGAAAAGTTTGTGCTGCAGCAACAGAACTGGGGGAAGAGCAAAAAAAGGGCTTCAAAGTAACCTGAGAATCGCGCGTGTTTAGAGAGAACTGACGACCAGACGGTGAGGAGTGAATATATGATCCATCCCCTCCAAAAAGACAGTGAAACTTTGGGAAAAAAGCACTTGAAAGACGATGAGGTGGGGGAGGGGAGATGACCCCCTCCACATTAGGGAAATTAATTTCCAAACAGACCAGGGTGGTCGGCCGCGAGAACTCAAAAACAGGTAGTCATGGGGGAGCTCGAAAATAACTTGAGAGGCGGTGGGTGTATGCGTATGGTGGGGGGGGGGGGAACCACGCACGCGACGAGAGACTCAAAACGTTTGTCCTGAGTAGTGTGCCCAAGATAGACCCGGAGGGGGGAGAGTGAAAAAACAAAAATGTAAAGGCACGAGAGCTCCTGAGAAATTGTGCTGGGGGTGCTAAAGCCCAGGTAAAAAATAAACTAATGAATTGGAAGTGTTCGTCCAACCCCATAAGAGGGATATAAAGGGGGGGGGGGGGGTTTGAGTGGGGGGGGAGTTTCTTTGAAAGGTCTGTCCGGAAGAGGAGGCAGAATTGTGCCGTCCAGTGGGGGTAAATCCAAAGGAAAGGGAAAGGTCGAAGAAAAGATGGAAGAGGGCCCACCCGGGGAGGCAGAGGGGGAGAGGAGAGGAAAGAGGAACTGATGGGCTATGAAAAAGGAAAAAGACCGGGTTCGGGGATAGTCACCTGGGAGAGGAGAGATTAAAAAGAAAAGTCATACCAGTTAATTCCAGGTCTGTGGGGAGATGAAAGATGGTTGAAAAAGAAGACAGAGGGGCAGTGGTATTGGGGGGATTTATGTTGGTGGGGCCACGGGGGAGGGAAACGGGGGTTGACTGCGATTTGCCAAGAAAGGAGCAGGGCGCAGGAATCCTGCACTCTTTAGTTCCCAGGCGTAAGGAAGAGTGGACACGGAAGGGCACGGGGGGACCCAGCCGATGAGGAAAGCGTCAGGGAGATATAGCAAGTTGGGGCTTAAATACAGCAACCATGGGAAGGCTTGAGGAGGGGGGAGAAAAAATTTTTGCGGGAGGCCGATAGAGGAGGACGGAAAATAGGGAGAAATGAACTATTTGGCAGGGGGGGGTGCTGGCGGGAAGAGGGCATTCCCTAGGAAAAAAATAGAGAGGGAAGGTTCTTCGCTAAAATGGAAAAAGTGGGAACACGGGGAGGAAAAAACAGCTTGGACTCAGAAGAGGTCATTCCGGACCAAGGATGGCTGAAAAAGGAGCAGCAAACCGTAAGAGGGGAAAGACCATGCAGAGGAAAAACGGACTCCGTGACGAAAGGGGAAAAGGAAGGAGGACGGCGGATTCTGTACGCGGGAGAAGGGGGATCGGGTGAGGTCAAGGGGGGACATGTTGAAAAACCAAATCTTCAGACCATCCCAAGAAGGAGATAGGTTCGAAATTTTAAAAGGATGATGGGGGGGGGACGAAGGGTTAAGGAACTGAACTCCAGTCCTAAGGAAAAAGGTCTAGGGAAGCACTTAAAAGAGAAACCAAGAAGGGAAAATGCGATCCTCTCCTTGGAAACAGAAGGTACCGAAAGGTGCGTATCCTTAGGGCCAACGACACTGCCTGGTTAGTCCGTAAGTCAAAAAGGAAGGCAGATTATTGCTCTCATTCGGAAATCATGGAGAATTGCCAGGAGTCGCTCGTATCTTAATGGAATTAGATGAACCACACGAGAGGGGGAGCTAATTTAGTGGGGGTGCCCAATGCGTTTATAAGGCGACGGAAAAGTTGGACGCCTCCTTGCCCCCTTAGGGGAAAAAGGGTAGGAATGTTGGAGGGAAAGAGGAAGTGCGACGAGGCGTCGGGAAAGGGAATGGTCTTCGATGAAGTGATACGGGGGGGGGGTGAGATCTTGGGGGTACTCCAAAATAGGGGGAAAGGGAGGCCGGGTGGAGTAGAATGCTCTTGGGCGAGTGGCATATTGGAGAGAAGGGGAAAGCTAGGAAAAATGTTCAGGGGAAAGTTCTTTCTACGAATATGAGTAATAGGTCTTTCCCAAAAGGGAGGGAAGGTGGGGAAGAGGGGGGGGGGAGATTCAGCTTCCTAAAGGGCTCAGCCGTCGGAGAAGGCGAGATGATAATTATCTGGGGGAAGGAAGGCCAGCTGAGATGAGTTCTGGTTAAATTTGCAACAAAAAGATAGTTAGATCAGCGATAGGACTCGTGATAAAGAGGGAAAACTAGAGGTTGGATAGAATTAGGTGACTTCGTGAACTGAGGGGGACTGTCTATTTTAGCGAACGAAGCCTCAGCGAGGGGGGGTCAATGGGGGGGGGGGTTGTGAACGGGGCAGAGGGAGGGGAGAAACTAAGTTGGGTCATTTGATTTACCTAATGGATGGGAGATCGAGATTAACGCCAAGAGCTAAAAAAAAGGGGGGGGGGAGGAGTTTGGGAGGAGGGGGGAATTATGCAGGTGTTCTCCGAGCGAAGGGTCAACCAGAGGGAAGACTGGAGGATAAAAAGACAGAGGAAAGGTTAACTGTCTAGGAAAGGCAGCTGGAGGAAAAAGAGAAAATCGTGAGAAGCAGGAAGCAGGCGAATAAGTATATCTCAAAAAAGAAAGGGGGACAGTTGGTGTGAGCTAATATTGAGAGACGAGGGGTTCAAAAAGTAACTCCCTCCGAGAAAGTGACATTGTAAACGCACGGGAGAAGGGCAGAGCGAAATACTCCTTCTAAAAGGAAGCAAAAAAGGGAAATGTAGGAAGGAGAAAAAGGAGGCCCAAAAGCCCTGAACGCGGGACAAAAGAGGATCATCGGGAAATCTCAGCAAGAAGGGACTAAAAATGGGAAGCGAGAGAGAACTGGCGCCGACCAAGAGACCTTGAAGACGAAGAAAAAAAGAAATCGCAGGAAGAGCGAAAGTCCAAGTTGTTAACCAAAGGTAACAAAGAAAAAAGGAGTACAACAGGCCCGTCAACTACGAGGAATCCCTCCCTGCGAAGGGAGCAAGGGGGGGACAGGGGGATCAAGGAAGCTGAACGCGTGACGACACTCTGATGGGAAAGCAATCAAATTGGGAAAAGAAACAAGCAGGATGTCCGAGGGGGAGGGTATACGCCATACATCTTAGTCGCCTGCGAAAGACGTACCAGTCGAAGGAGGAGGGAAGAGACGTGGACCTTTTTCGTCCTAAGAAAGAAGATAGGGCCAAGAGAAAGGATACGCAAACAGGGGGGGAGGAGGGTACGGTTGTTCGTTGTGGGAGGGTCGGATTTCAGGTCGAGGAAGGGAGAAGTCCGCAGGAGGATTCAATTCTATCTTTGAAGGAAATTCAGGGCCAAAAAAAGAGGGGGAAAAAAGGAGTTCAAAAATAGAGCGTCGCAATCAAACGCCGGACACATGGAAAGAAGAACCGAGAAAGTATTCAGGGTAAGGGCATCGCAAACGTCTCCAGAGAGACACTCTATCGTTAAAGGGGAAGGGGAAACTTTGCGATCCGCATGCAGAGGGGTGGGGGAAGAAAGCCGCCATCAGGGTGCACTAAGAAAGGAGGTTCTAAGAAAAAAAACAGAGATGGGAGCAACTATAAGAAGAGACTGTCGGAGTCGAGGGTTATATAGTGCGTTGACTTAAGAAAACTGCACCGCAATCAAAGAGAAAAAGGGGACAATTTAGGTCATCAAGAAGGGGGAAGCAAAACGACTTGAGAGACATGACAAATCCAGAAAGTCCGAGAAGGAAAGAAAGGGGGAGACGGGTGCTGACTCAATTCACCACACAAAGGATGCAGCCAGAAAGCAGAGGGATATTTCGAGTAAAAGTTGAAAATCACAGCTTTTTCAATCTTACTGGGAGGTCACAGAAAAAAGCAGAGTCAAGACAGGGAGACCGTTGAAAATCCCCGGGGAAAGTCCAAAAAACAAACAAAAACCAACAAAAAACGAAATATGATTCATGGGGGAAACAGGAAAGTTGATGACTGCCAAATCTATCAAAAAAGGAGGGGGAAATCTGGGGAATGAAAGGAAAAGCATCAATAGAAATGAAGACCAACCTGGAGGAATGCATAGAAATAATCAAAAGCTCTCAAGGGAAGGCGATAAGCCATCAGGAGGGAAAAGAAGAGCCACGTTTTCGCACTTTATGGTGAGGACAGTAATATATCTTAATGGGGAAATTACTGAGACTCTCTAGGAAGAAAGGAGAAAATGTAACTAACTAAAGAGAAAAACTAACCCTAATAATGCAAATGAATTATTGGTAGGGTTGGTGGACGAAGCAAAGTCCGTCGGGGGGGAGAAAGAATCTAAGGGGGCGATTGATAAACAACCTAAATAGATCAGCCAACCAAAGGGGGGTAGAAATAGAAAAGATAAGGGAGATGTCAACCCGTCACCCTCGACATTGGGAGAGCCTGGGGAGGCGGGGTAAAAGACAACAAAAAGTGTACAGCCGAAAAGCTGATCTAGCGAAAAACGCTACAGGGCGGGGAGGGTGTAGGGAGGCTCAGGAGTTACTGAAAAAAGGGGGGTTCGTTGTGTGAATGTCAGAAGTGAGGGGCGGGAGAAACTGGAAAGTAAACTCCTGAAAAAAATAAAGATAGGCACACTCGGGAGAGTGGGGGGGGGGAAAAGGAAGGAGGAAGGGTGGTGGGGTGACTTTAAAGAAAGAAAATAGGGACAAAAGAAACTGAACTGAGGTAATTTGGCTCAACTAAGCTATCGAGGGATAGGGGAAGACCTGGGGGGGTCTCTGTAAGTTCTTGTCTGGTAATCCGGCAGAAATAATTGTCAGGAGCCCTGAAAGGGTTAATTGAAGAGGGGATCGACGGCATCAATAGAAAGGGGAAGTGCCAACGCAAGTACGGAAAAAGTAAACTCTTGAAGGGGAGGGGACGGGGAAGTTGTAGGGGAAAAAAGGTTCGCGACAGAGGGGGAAAGAAGGTTCGTCGATACGTAAAGAAAAAATTTTAGGAACATGTGAGTAACCAGAGATCATTAAAAAAATACCCGGAGGGGGGAAAGGGGGCAGAAAGGGTCTAAACTATCAACTCACACGTCCCAAGAGAACGCGGGGAAGGAAGGGAGAGGTTTTCCGTCTTCAACTGCGAGACGGGGAGGGAGAAGGGGAAAAAACAAGGGGGAACCGCATGTTCCAGAAGAAACACAGAGAGGATAGAAGGCATCTTATCTCAGAAAGAGGAGGAGGGAATAGAAGGGAAGGGAAGGCAGGAGAGATCTGGGTGCGTAGCTGAAGTGAGGAAAAACATAGAGTTCCGGGTTGATAGTCGGCTAGCCAGGGTGATGAAGGAAAAGCAACTGCGAACTAGTTAGAGAAGGTGGTAAACTACATAGGTTCGGTGACCCCAGTGAAGTTAAATATCAACAATCCTCATATAAGAATACCGCGGAGGACCGTGGGGACTAACATTGCATGAGGCGGCATCGAAAGAACTTCTAAGAGGCGAGGAACATGGTGAAGATAAAAATGAAAATCCAACTTGACGAATGAAAGAGTGCCGAGGGGATGGGGGAAGTTCCTTCGGGCTGGGGAAGGGGTGACTGAAAGGAGAAGATGGGACGGAGAGAAAAGGAGTGAAAGGAATAATGAATAAACTTATGTATATGGAATGAAGGGGTGGGGTCTAGCAGCCTCGGTCAGCAGCAATTCACTCGGGGGGGCCCAGGGATGACAGTATTAACAATCCGCTGGGCGTAAGTCCCTCGGAATTGAGTTTACTCTTCTCATCTGAGACAAGTGTTGGAGGGAAGAAACAAGCCCACATTTTTCCCCAAAGCAACGAGGGTGCGGGAACTGAATGCATGGGGCATGGGAAGGCTTAAAAGTTTAAACAACTGAGGCAAAGGTCCTGGAAAAAAGAACCGGGGTTTGACGGACGCCCGCTTCGTAGGGGGAGCGACGATGTCAGGAGTTGTGAGACCGTATGATAGGGGGGGGGGGAAACGCCAAAGAAGAAGAGGGGGCTAAAAAAGGAAGGGTGAAGGTAGAAGTCAGGAGGGGAGGTGATTCAGCCCATAAGGAGGGGGGGGTCAGGACCTAGAGGTTGGTGTAGTCCAGGAGAGTATAGAAAGAAACTGCATTGGAGGTTCGGAACACAAAAAAGATATTTAAGGGAAAGGGAGGGGAAAAGTTGGAGGGAGTCGTGAAGTTCACATCCTCTAAAGGCAGTGGGGGAAGTTGGAAAAGGACCAGAGATGTGGGACCTACCCAGGAAATAGTGCCGAGATACGAGGAGGGAGAGATGGGGTCAGAGAGAGAGAGGAGAAACTTACTGGAATGCAGTCCACAAGCTTGGATGGAGGGTTAAAAATGTTGATTTCCAAATGCTGCCGTTAACTGCTGAGTCTGGCGCCAACTCGAAGGAAGTAGTAGGAGACCGTTCTGGGGTCGGAGAATGGTCTGGTGGACTACACTAACACGTGTCGGGGGGGGGGGGGGGGTGTGTTTAAACTGTGGTTACAGGGTGCGGGGCAGGGATAGGGGTGGTCTTGGATGGAGATGGTGTCTTTGCCACTAGGACTTCTGAGGGGCTTCAAGCCATAAGGTGGAAAAAATCTTTAGTTCCCATTTACGCATCCAAGGTCTCGCAGGGAGCAAAGGGAGTGGGGTTAGAAGAACTTTCTGGAGAGACAAGGTGTAAAAGTTTGAATGGGAAGAATGATAAACGGATGGTCATTTGAAGGAGGGGGGGCTAAGCTGAGTTTTTTCTTCAACAGAAGGACTTGAGAATAAAGGAGGACATTATAAGGGATTTAGTTCTAGAGAATTAAATAGACTATAGAAATCTAAGGAGGGCTAGACGTGGAGGGGGGGAGACTAAAAAAAGAGGGGGGGGGGGTGGACTTATCAAGCTTTGTCGGGAACACTATAGATGGAATAATGATAAGTAAATTTGGGAAAAGTCGTTACGCCTTATCTAAAGGCAAGCGAGAGGGTAGAAAATCTCAACAGGCTGGCGCAGGAGGGAGGAATTGGAAAGCGAGAGAGCCTCGGGGTTTTTTAACCGAGAGGAGGAAGGAAACCCGGACGAAGTCCGAGAGTTATTTGGGTTGGAGGTAGGTTCCAAAGGGGACAGAGGGGAAGGGAAGGGGGGATAAAAAGACGAACTAATCCATACATGAGGCCGACTTAAGAGAAAAGAACCGCCAAACATCCCCTTCACTCAAAAAACTTTTGGGGACACACGGAAAGAAAAAGTAGAGGGAAGGGGAGCAGGTGAGAGTGTCCGAGGCGATTTCGTCAGCAAGGAATCTTTAAGGAGGAAAGAGACTTGAAGATCATGTATCCGGCGTTGCGAAAGCTTGGGAATTTAGGGAGAGGGAAAAATGCGTGAGGGGGAGATTCGTTCGGCGGAAGAGTCGTTGTAGCCTTCAGAGGTGAGAGGGAAAAAGAAGTTACAAAGACTTCCCGGAGGAGAAGGGAGAGGGTTACGGAAATATTGGAAGTAAGCGATCTAGGAGGGAATCAGTTCGTTATTCGGTGGCAGAGGGGAATAAGCCAAGAAGGTATTACTGACGGCAGATCTTTGAATCCATTGGAACGGAATAGGGGAACAAAAGGTGGGGGGAAAGGGTGAGAGCAGTATAAGAAGGGGGGAGAATCGGAAGAAGATTTGGGGGGATCTCCCACAAGGGAAGAAGGTGCTCCCGGCAAGGGGGAGATGATATTATCTATTTGGGGCCCAAAGGGGAGAAGTAAGGCGAATTAGTATAGGAATGGAGCCGGAGTTGAGATGAAAGCTGTCAATCGGGGAGAGGTAGGGACATGTGGAAACAGTATCGGGTACCTCCGGAGCTCAAAGGGGCCCAGTTCGCTTTGGGAGTGGGCACGGCAGGAGCGTCTTAAGGAGTAGAGGGGAGAGAAAGGGGAGCGCCAGGGATGAAGAGATGTTTGCTGGGTCTGGAAGGGGAGACGGGAGAGGGAGGGAAATTGCTCTTAATCTTCCGAAACGAGGGAAAAAGAACGAATACGAGAACAAAAAACAACTGAGAAATGGAGAGAAGGCTTGGGTAGGAGATAAATCATTGTGTAAGAAAGAGGAAGCAACCATCAAAAACGTAGGATCAAAAGGGGGAAGCAAAATCCAAGGTTCTTCGAGAGCATGCAGTTAGCGCCAAGATCCCGAATCACCGAAGGACATGAATTTCCTGAAAACGGAGATAAAAAGAGGGAAAGGGGGGGAAGGGGGAAGAGGGGACTAAAAAAGGTAAAACCGAGATACTATTTTTTCAAGGACCCTCCGTAGTGAGTGGCAATTAGCCTACTTGATCATTCTATCGAAAGCAGCCAGTAATAAAGAAGATGGACGTAAAAGTAAAATCTGTAAAATTTACACCTCCGGGCACGCAAAAGGATCTGCGGGAACCTACTCACTTAAAACAGACTCGAGAATGGGGGAGAGAGGATAAGGCTATGGGGGGGGAAAAGAGGCAGGGGGATCAACCGGAACGAGGGACCAAGCGAGCGAAGAAGGGGAATGGGAGGAGGACAAAAAAAAGAGAGAAAGAAGAATAGTTACACCCAAGGACGACTCAAGGAGGAGGAAAAAGAATAGTACAACAACCCTCGAAGGGTCGAAAGACAGGTACAGTGCTTCTTCTGGGGGCCGCTGGGAATTCGACCAAAAGATAAGAAGAGATGGGAACATAAGAGGCTCGAACGTCAGAAAGGCCGATAAAGAAACTACGTCAGGGAAAGGGATAAATGAACGAAGAAAAGAGGACTAAAGACTCTGTCCTTTTTCACCTACTCGCAGGGAGAGGAACACTGGGAACTTTCAGGGGCGGTTCACTAATTGGGAACGGGGAGGCTTGGAGGGGGCGGGTTGTTTCGGCAGGGGAAGGGAGGAGGAGAAGACGTGAAGGGAGGAAGAGGAGGGACGAAGAACGGACAGGGAACGCTCGTCCAAAAGAGAAGACACATAAGGAAGAGGGCGGCGGGGATGGGGAACAGCCCACCTCGTTGGGGGGTTTCACTGAAAAGAACAGGAAAAAGGGAAGAGAACGGGAACAGGAAAGAAAAACCGGGGAAAGACTCGGGCCGGAGGGAAAAAGAGCCTAATCTGGTTAATTGAGCTTGGCGTCCGAGACTCAAAGGGGAGCGGGAGGGGAAGGGCATACGACTTTAAAAAACCCGAGGTTGCAAAACGTACAGCCGCTCTGGCTAACAAACACCCCAGGGGGGGAGCACAAGATCCAGAGAAGGATAAAAAAGGGAAAATCTTGTCGAGATGATATGAACTGCCCGCTGTCCCGCCAGGACAGGGAGCAAAAGAGGAGACTGTGTATGAGACAGCTCGGGGCACCAGAAAAACCCGGTTTAACGGCTTCGTTAAACAGCTTGCAAAAAAGAGGGCCAGGGAAGAGAAAAAAATTTCAGGTCGGTCGAAAAACTCAAACCCAAGAGCTGGCCCGGACACAGCAAGAACGTGACAAGAAAGGGGGGATGTTGTCTTACGGAAACGTTTAACTAAGAAAAGGGAAACGGAGAAAGATAAGTCTATTGAACAGACGACACAACATCCTAAAAAAACCTTAAAAACAAACTAAGACATACAAACACCCCCACCGCACGAGATGCTAGAGATGAAAAAAAAAGGTCCCATTGGAGCCTTCAAAAGGAAAAGAGCTACAGGGCGTGGGCGATATCCATTAAAGGCAAAGAGAACATTAACACAGGACTCAACCTCGTGGGGGGAGGGGGAATCTGGAAAAAGGAAGAATCGGCGAAGATATAATCGAAAAGCTGACAGAATCGTAAAGTAGGCGACCCTCACTTTCGGTAGACATATCTAAAAAAAAATTGGGCAAAATTTGACTGAGGAAGAGGAAGAAACGAAGGGAAAGAATCTCTAAAAAAGAAACACAAATCTCCAAACCCTACAGATTGCGGGGGTGTGGGGGGGGACTAACGCTCCTTCTTAAGGATAAAGGTTCGATGAAAAAAGAAAAAATGAAAAGGAGATTCAGAATAGTAACTTAAATCTGCAATCAGGAAAGGGGTTGAGGGGGGGAAATGCCATATACCGTGGAGAAAAGAAGAGATATGAGGGGGAAAACAAAACAAATAAGAAACACTCCAGAGAAAAATCTCGCTAACCAACTAAAAAGGTTTGGCTTTAGTTGAGGTTCGGATCAGGAGGGAGTTGAATGGTGGGGACAGTAAGGGAAGGAGGAGGTATTTGTGAACTTCCCTAGCGTGTTCAAAAATCTCAAGAGGAGAAAATCTGGAGAGGGGGGGGAAAAGGGAAGGTGCTGTCTGTGGGGGAAATTAGTTTTTTTAGGGTAGTAGAAAGTATGTAAGGCGCACCTGAGGAGGATCAGGGACTACGGGCCGACCTTTAGCTTACCTTTCTCGGGAGATGGGAATGAAAATAGAAGGGTCCGAGTAAAGGGAAGGGGGGACGGAGTCACTTTAAGAAATTAGCAATCGACTGGGAAACTTCCTAAACCAGAAGGATGACAGAATAGGCATCTGTCCATGGCAGCTTATATGCAAGGGAGGGTAAAGGGCGGAGAGATCGGGGCCGAAGGATTAAAAGGAGGGGCACAGTCCCTGGGAACATGTCGTTAAAGTATTCGGATCGACCTTTATGTGGCATCGGCACAAAATTGGGTAGTTCAAAGGAGACACTCTCAAGGGGAGGAGGGGGGTGAGACAAGGGAGAGAAAAAAGGTGAGGTCATGGTCTGCACAATGCTACTAAAGACCTAAGATAAAAAACCGCAAAAACGATGGTCCGGTCCACATCAGCTACCAAATTTCAGAAGGCTACGACGGAGATATGAGGAACAACACAGGGGGGGGGGGAAAGAAAAGGGGGGGAGGAAATCTTCCTCTTGTCGCACTTGGACCGGGCGGGGCTCGCCGG
>Ga0179591_1301127_pt1 | contig 13424 bp, 14 predicted proteins | sample CZOMad2_1_08_16f_FD_182891 | JGI IMG/M metagenome (GOLD analysis project Ga0179591, IMG submission 182891) | Vadose zone soil fungal communities from Angelo Coast Range Reserve, California, USA - CZOMad2_1_08_16fungal (PacBio error correction) | ecosystem: Environmental > Terrestrial > Soil >...
GCGTGATCTCAATGGCGCAAGACGTGATGGTCAAAAAAAAAAAGACCTTGCTCGTTAACTAACTGGTGGACTATACGGGAGGTAAAGAGCTGTGAAAGTTTGCTTTTTGGCTTCTCTGCCCCACGAAAGCAACAAAGTCAGTCCTAAGCTTGCCCGGAAAAAGAGGTTCTCGGCGATAATGTTTCGCGAAAGCAGCCGGGGAATTTGTCGGCCTGAAAACTTGGGGATCCGAGGGAATATAAGGAGAATCACCTCGAAAGAGGGGGGAGAAAGGGGCTGGATATAGGCACTCAAAGGGACGATGAGGGAAATCTTGTCGGATCTTCTACGCTGAAAGACGAAGGACTCCTATTCTGGGAGCGGCGGCAGAGGACCTACTATGTGCAGCATAGAGGAAAAGACCGCTTACTCTATCCGCGCCCGCAAAACCAGATCTGGGGGAAAGTACGCGAGCGCGTGCGAAAGTTTTGACAAAAGAGAAAAAAAAAGTCAAAAGCATCTACAAGGAAAGGCCACAGTGAACCTGCAGCGATCCTAGTGGGGAGGGAAAAAGAGAAGAGGCTGAAGAAATTGAAGGAGCAGTCTCTTGCGGCGCGCCGTTTTGTTGAAAAAGCCCCCGATCTGGAAAGAAAGGAACGGATCAAAAAAGTCCCCTCCCCGCGAGAAGAAAACATCTGATCGATTACTCGTGCGCGGAACTAGGGGGACTCTCTCACACAAAGGAGGAGCTAAACGATATATATGAAAAGAGAGGCGGACGCTCCTCAAGAAAGATTGAACCTCTGCAGGGGGCTTGAAAAACAATCTCCAGCTCTGGAAAAGGGGCAATTCCACACCCTAGAGAGCAGCCTCTCCTCCCGCGCGAAAAGAGAGTACCGACGAAAAGAAAACTGGGCAGTCGCTCGACTGCCGGTTCGCAAGGAAGTCCTTTTCGATGAAATAAGGGCGAGCTGTGTCTGGCCTCCCGAGGTAATTTTTTTTCAAAGAGTCTTCCCGTAGAAGCGAGATCGGGAAGTCCCCTATCTGGTTGCGGGGAGGACTAGGATCTAGTAAGAGGAGAGGGGAGATGAAGGTCAAACAAAAGGGGCCGTTGAAGCCTAAAAAAAAAAATTTGCCGGTCTGGAGGAGGACGAGATGAACAAAAAAGAAGAACCTCTGGGCAAGAGACCGATGCGGCCGAACCTCTAGCGACCGGTCAGGATCTCTTCGCGGAAAAAAAAAAAAAAAAGAAAAAGAAAGGGGCCTGTCCTGGGAAAAACTCGCGAAGAAAAGGCTTGCGAACCTCCACAGAGAAAAATGCTAATCTCCCCCTAGTCGGAGTGTCTCTTAAAAGGAACGCTTTTTAGGAAAGCCCCAGGAGGGGACATCGTTGAAAAGAGGCGAGGGTCAGACCAAAAAAAAAAATCTTCGCCAAAGAGAGGGAGGACGGCCTCCCTCAACCCGACGTTCTAGGAGGCTGAAAGAGAATTAGAGCCGGCAGTTGCAAAATCCTTGGGAACCTAGCGCCCAGGAAGGAGGGGACATTGACTGTATTATCTCTAGTAGTTGTCCCAGCAGTGGTCTCTTTCAGACCTTTCCAGAACTTGTGTGGCTGTCAAAGGCGCGCTCATGAACCTCAAAAAGGATCAAGAGCACACCGAGGAGCTGAAGAAATGTGTTCCGGGGTGTGATCAATCGAGGGGGAAAAGAACTACGAAAGGAAGAGGAGTGTCCATGAGGCCGTCTCCGCGGGACGTCTGGCTCTGAGAAGGCAAAGAAAAATTCTGGGGATCGACGCTGAAAAAAGCACTCTCTGGAGGCGTGCAATCGGACGTGCCAAAGGGAAGGAGGGCGGACGCGAAAAAAAAAAGGAAGAGGCCGGGGAAACTGATGGGAACAGCTCATCCTCTCACAAAGAAGAGGAGCGAAGGTTCTCTGCCCACTTCGAAGAAAAGCAAGCAGCAGTAAAACCAAACAACAGTCACTTCGAACCGGGATAAAGTCCGAAAGAGGCATGTCTGATCAAAAAAACTCACAATGTCGAAGGGGGTTCCGCAGTGGGAAAAAGGAAAAAACGCCTACCGAAAGAGCCTGTCGCCTAAAAACACCGGTCAACGGGAAACTGATCAAAGGGGCTAAAAAGCCTGCTCATAGGCACCAAATGGGAGTCGCACAGTCCTAGGCGTACCGACGAGAGATCGGAAAGGAGCCACTCTACCATCCTATTTCTAAAAGGGAAAAGGGGAACCAACCTCGGAAAAAAAAGGCTGGCAAAAGCGCGTACTGGGGGGCGCAAAGAACAAATCGGCCGGGAGGAACTTCTTAGACAAGAGAAGGTCGTGTTGACTAACTAGAAAGAAAACGGAGAAAGGCGCGCGTATGGGAAGGGCATCGGTCTGTCGCTTACTAAAACCCGGACTCGAAGGGGGACACGCCTGCTCAATTTGAAGAAACAACAACAACAAAAAAGAGAGGGAGGAAAGCAGGCGAACAGGGAGTCCGGTCTGATGGGGAGAAAAGAATCCTATGCCTTCATACTCTGGGCTTTAAGCATCGGGCCTAAACTGGAGCATTGGCCGAACCCTTCGGGCCGGTCAGAAAGAAGGACCCCTCCAGGACGATGAAGGCCCACCCAGTCCTCTCGGCAGCAAGGAGCAAGAGCGGAGAAAAGGGATGGACCAGGACTGGCGCATGGAAGACTCTTTCGGACGATCTCGCGGAGGGGGACGCGATGTCCTGGGCGAAAAAACGGGACCGTATATGAAAGGCCGTTGCTGTACCGGGAGAAAGAGCCAGCCGGGAACGGTGAGTTACTGATCCTGGCACCGCCGAGAGAATAAGAAGACCATGTCGACAGGGGAAGAAAGTGCGACCTGGGGAGGCGAGCACAGGAGGAGGGGACGCGAAAAGATAGGCCGGCTAATGCTGCGTCGTCGAACGGGGTGACTCGGCCGGGCAACTGCGGGGGAGGATGGGCAAAAAGGGCGGGGGTAGGGAACGCGCTCTATTCGAGGGGCCGGCTGAGATGGTGCTGGGTCAAAAAAAGATGTGGCGGGGCCGGTCCGACCCGAGCCTGGGGGTAGAGGACCGCACGCCGGCAGGTGGGGCAAACGAAAGGTAAACCATCTCTGTTTCGCTTATCTATTCAAAGGAGCGTAACATACGAAAAAACTCCGCCCTACCTCAAAAACCCGCAGTCGCAACAGATTACTCTATCCGCGCCTTGAGTATCCGTGCGGGTGCACAAGGCGGGTGGGGGGGGGGGGGGGGGGGGGGGGGGGGGGGGGGGGGGGGGGGGGGTGCATCTCTTTACCCTCGCATTCATCACATTTGCGCGACGATGAGAAGCAAGTGACTCTTAAGGTACCTTACGATCCGCCTCTGCGCAGAAAAAACTGGAAACGACCATTTCCCAGACAGAAGACACGGGAAAGGGTCGAACTTCACGTTCAAGCGAGGCCATTGGCTGACTTGGGACGGGATCCTTCCGGGACAAAGGCAAAAATTTCAGGAGAATTCTCGAAAAGAGAAAATCGGGGGCTCCGGCCTGCTCGGTGGAGTTTCCGTCCACGAAAAGAGGAGGGGGTGCGAGACGTTTTCGGGGGCGCTTTTTCTGACAAGATTTTCGGGTTGGTGAGCTCTGCCAAAGTGCTGGTCATCCAACCCCAGAAGAAAAAACGTTTCCTCCATCAACTCCAAGAGGTAATTCTGGAAAGAGACTATATGTTGTAGAGGAAAGGCCTCCGTTCGGGTAGCGCTTACCTCCAGTGGTAATAGTAGCAGTACTCGATAAAAGACGGGGGAGCAGCACTGTTCGGGTCTCTTCGCTCAATTGCCCGACCCGGCAGGCCGAGATACCTCTATCTTTTCGTATCTCGTCAGAGAAGAACCCTCCCTTCAGGGAGGCTGAGAGAGTCCTCAGGAAGAGCCTCGACTCTGATTGACCCCTCACATCCTAAGGAAAGACGAGCGACCTCTGGACTCGGGCACCTAAGAAAACCAGATCTGGGGGAAGCGTGGACGCAAAAAAGGGGGGTCCTGTTGAAAAAAACAACAATTCGATTATTCCTCCAAAAGGAAAAGCAGAAAAATTCCGTAAGAAAAGACGGGGGATAGAAGGGAGAGACTCAGTACCAGGTGGGAGGGAGCCTCGATGTCTAAGGGGGGGAACGGAAAGAAGAACTGCGGAAGGGGGCGGCCTCGCTCGGTGTTCTGTCGAACGGAAATGGTTCTAGCGCCAAAGATCACTCTTAAGAAACTCGGAATCAGGAGGAGGTCTTCGGAAGTTCGCCTCAGGGTGGGGGTCAAGCAGAAGCTCTCTCAATGAAAAATGAGGATTAGTAGGGCAAACCGAGCCGCCGGAGAAGTGAAGCAGCTCGAGGCCCATCGCGTGGAAGCTTGATCAGTCCAGGGAGATCGGCCCATCTCTTGGTCGGAGGAAAAAAACTAGCTGATCAGGCGAAACGTCTTCTACAAGGTAGGGGCGGGCCCGCCCCCTGGGGTCCTTGAAATAGAGGGGAAGGTTTCCCTGGCTATACCGTCCTAGAGGAGGCCCTATCTTTGAGAGAAGGGGGCGGCAGAAGGGGTGGGAAAGGGAAAGCGGCCCGTCGCGCACGAAAGTCGTCGCGAAAACAGATCTTGTTGACGGCTTCGCGATCGAGAAATTCTCGTCGAGGAGAGAGGGCCGAGGTCCCTTAAGGGAGAGGAGGGGAGGGCGCAGGAAAAATAGGTCCGCCGTCGGGGTTCTGGCCGAGAAGAGAGAACGCTCTATCAACTCCTCAGAAGGGGCCTCTGCGAGAGAGTCCGAACAGGGAGGGGCGCTACCGGTCATATCTCGTCCCGAACGGCAGGTAAGGAATACATTCCTATCAAACCTCTGCTTAAAGCTCGGAGACGAGCAAATCTCGAAAAATCTCCCGGAAGAAAGACATTGTGTGCGAGAACGGACGAGGGGTGTGGAAGGGGCATCTCCCCGTTGTGAAGATCAGCCCAACACCGCCACATCGGGCAGTCGATTTCGACACGAAAAAGGTGAGAAAGGGGACAAAATCGCTTTCGTACAGGTCTCACCCGAGCACGGGTCGATGAGCGGGGACCTCACGAAGTGGCCGCCATTTCGTGGCAAGCGCCGGTTTGAAAGGACATTCGGGGGAGAAGAACGGGCGAATAACGGTCTGACGCGGGTGATTTATACCCTCCATGAGTCCGGTCTCCTGGCATGGCGTCGCTTGGGGGAGCGAAGAGGGCGGGAGCAGGAGAGCTGCGCGCAGGCAATGCTGGCTTCACCGCTGAGCGGAGCTGTTGTGCCTGAAGGGGGTCAGCGCTGCACCAAAAGGGACAAGTCGAGTCAAGGAAAGGGACTCTTTCGGCCCTGCGGCGCGCCATCTGTAGGCAGGCTATAGGGCGAGAGGTGCTGATCTACGCTGAAGATCCGAGAAGAGAGGGAGGGCGTTCAATAAGGAATGGCGGCCTGCCGCCCGGAAGAGCTCAAAGTTGGAGCGAGGGAAACGGTTTTCTATCAAAGGAAAAGAAATTGGAAGAAAAGCATACTTCTCCACCCGCGCTAGAGACGTTCTCAAAACGTCACCGAAAAGAGAATTAAAGGAAAGGACCCCGGTCCTAAGGTCATGAATCTCCCTTCCTTGTCAAGTCGGCCTAAAGCAGAAAAGACGCATGCTCAAAATAAAAAAAGCGCCCTGTTTCGCGCAGTCTCCCCTGGTCTTCCGAAAAAGGAGCCATTAGCCGTCGCCCTACCCTGGAAAAAGGGGAGGGCTCGAAACCCGGGGGAGAAAAGAAAAGCCTTGCCTCATCTACTATCACGCCAGAGGAGTCAGAACAGACCCTCTCATACCGAACGAGCGTCACTCCTAATCTTCAATGCAAGGTCCTAGTTCTAAGGCCAGGGACCAAAGAAGGAAATCCCGAAAATGGCAAGCGAGGGGAGGCCCAGAGGCGGCCTTTATGGTAACAGGCTGGAGAAGGGCCCCTAAGGTCACTGTCTCCATATTAAAAAGAGGAAGCTAGTCATCGGCTTGGGGGACTGTATCCATGCAGAAAGGATAGAAGGTTTCTCACAAGGAGCAATTTAATCTCTAAAAGAGGAGGGGAACAGAAAAAAAAGTGCGAATGGAGGTAGGAACACGTCTAGTCCGGAGGTGAGCGCGACAGAAGAAAAATCATACTCGCGCTAAGGGGGCGAGCTCGGTCAGAAGAGAAAGTAAAGGTTCGGGGAGAGGAAAGGAAAACTCCAGGCCCGGATCTACCACCCTTCCGAAATGAACCTTATCCAGAGCGGGGGGGACGCGGTTTTTCACCGAGAAAAGGGAAAGAAAAAAAGGAGAGCTTCTTGCTACGAATCGCTGCGGTACGCGAGGGGGGCTACTCCCAGCGGGAAAATTAGGGAAGGCTTTAGAAGGGGAAGCAGGGGAGAGCCAGCCGGTCTGTTAGGCTTAGGCGAGGAACGCCTCGTCGGAAGAACAGGTCTACCTTCAGAGAAGTGTGGGAAAATTCGCTCAGGAAAGGAGGCCTCTCCGCTCAGGCCTAAGGGCTCGGCTCCGTGGTCTCTTGACTGTGCGGTCAGGGCCTCATGAAAAGAGGAAAGGAGAGAGGAGCGAGGGGTTCCACGCCGGGGGGAGAAAAGAGGGGAAATCGGACACCTTTAGAAAAAGCAGCCCCGGTTTCGCGTAACGCACTCCGGGCAGGAAAGGCCTTATTGGAAAAAGAGTGCAGAGGGGAATTCTGGCCGAGCGGTAATCACGGCTCACCTCGCGCATCTCCGCCAAACTGGCACCGGGGGAAAGTCTCTGCCCGCGAAAGCGAGACTTGATGGAAGGACTCCGGGGGGGGGAGAGAGAAAAAAGGCGCGCAGCCCCCTATGGCCGCAGAAGAGGTGAAGCGCGAACTTTCTTCGCAAGGAGTGCCTGAGCTCGAAGGACGTGCGAAAGGGAGAAGATACTAAGAAAGGAAAAAAAGGGACGACCACTGCGGGATCCATGCCCCGCTAGCCCCCGTCAGGTTCTTTTCCTCGAGAGGAGAAGGGGGAGGCCGAGGAAGCAGGGGAGACGAGGGCAGTAGAAAATGCTCGAAAGAGAAAAAGTCATCGTTTTGGTACCCGCCCAAAGCGAAAGATGAGTATTCCTGTCACGAAGCGGGGCGAGACTTGACAGGGAAGGGTGAGAGCGGTGGCCAACGGTGAGTTGTTTTTGCTGCATCGTTCACAACCGTGGAAAAGGAACACCCTCTTCCCTTGAAGCGCCCACTGGAAAGGGGGCTAGAAAAGGGTGAAAAGATTTCGAGAATTTGGGGGAGGTGCCCCCGCCTTTCGCAGAGGTGGCTCACTTACCGCTGTCAGTCCGTAAAGAGAGGACGGAACGAGATGGTACCGCCTTCGGTATCTCGCGCGGGAAGCCCATCCTGGAAGAGGAGTTTCGGAGGGAATCTACGACGGAAAAAGGCCTGACCTATTAGGGCGAATGCGCCGCGGCTAAAAAAAGCTCCTAGGGGGAAGCGTGAAGAACTAAGAGAAGAAAAGGGAGAGGGGGATTCCTCGCACCAAACATACTGGGCGGGTAGGAAAGAGGCGTTGCGCGACGGAGAACAGGTCCTTTTTACCAAAGACGAATAGAGGACAGGACCAGCTCTGAAACCCGAGGGCGCATCAATCGAAAAGGGTTTCATAGGGAACATTCAACCAGAAAAAGGGATCAGGACCGGGGGCAGATCAGAGAAGAGGGCTGCACAGTTCCGCTCAGCGGCGGTCTCGTCCCGAAGGGTGGGTCTTCTTCGAAGGGCCGAGAGAAAGCGCCCGCCAAGAGAAGAGACTTATCTATAATATGGAGGAGTTACCTCCCGTCGTTTCATCAGAGAAAAAAAAACGGAGTATATTAAAAGATATATTAAAAGAGCGAGGAACTCCTCCTCCTCTTAAGAAGAGAGGGGCCAAATTATCTCAGGAGAGACCATTACTCGTGTTAACCAGCCTCAGCCCACACGAGCTATCATTCAAACGTCCTCCTCGCGCTGATGCCACGAATCTAGACCGAAAGGACGGGAAGGCGCCTTGAAGGGGGGGCCAAGGAGATCACACAAACCGTTTTCTATGACTTCGAAAGGTACGTCAGAGCTGGGGGGGAAAGGGTCAACATTACGAGGAGGGGAAAAGAACAAGCTCGCGTACGACCGCAATCATTTGCGGCTGCAGAAGTCTCGAGTACAAGCGGTCGAGGTCGAGTAAGATATTGCGAGCCTCCATTATTCATAGGGAGCCGAAGGGGAAATAAATTAAAAAAGGGTGTCTTGTATCAGCGTAGAGTAGAAACTTCTCGAGCAAAGAAGAGTCCCTCGGGACAGGAGGAGGGAGACCGAACATCTAGAGGGGATCGCTCGGTCAAAGATCATTCTACGTCTGCAAACTTGCCGGAATAAGGAGCAAACTCGAAGGAGGCCGTTCTCGGCCACATCTCGCCCGCGTCGGATCCCCGCATCGGTCAGAGGTGGAGGACAAGGACCGGGGGTTTCTGGCCTCCCACCCTTTTGTGCCCGAGAAAAAAACACCCGCCCAGAAAGAGAGGGGTCGGAAAAGCGCAAAAAACTCGACCAAAGCGCTCGGAGCCCAACCCTAGCATCGGGACAGGGGAAAGAAGTTTACCAAAAAAAGATTCGCTAAAAGGGGGGGACAAAGGCTCAGGAAGAGATTGTCCGTCCGGCGGGACGATGCTACAGTCTCCGTCATGGCCGAGGCGGAGAAGTTCTGACGGGCGCGAGGGTGGATCCGGAAAAGAGGGGGTCGGGGAAAGTGAGAAGGGAAAGGAGGTCGCTTGCGGGCGAGGGGCCCTCTTCGCGCGCTAAGGAAAAGAGAGGCTCTCCTCAAGTTCTCGAACCGTCGGACGCTACAAGCGCAGATCGCGGGAAAAAAACCTTCTAGGAAAAAAAATCAAGGCGAGCTCGAGTCGGCGGCCCTACTGCGGCGAACATTCTGGCGGACGAGGCAAGAGGGCGACCCTTTCTGATAAAGAAGACAAGGCATAATCTATCCCGAGATGGAGGGCGTCAATGAAAAGGCAAAGAGGGAATCGCAAGTGCGCGGACACCAGGTGTTCGAGGCCACCTATCTCCATCACTGGCGTACAAGCGCATCCGGCTCAAAAGAGATGGAGCTCCGTGAGAGAAAAAAAAGTCCTTATGCCCAAACTAAAGGCAGGCAGGAAGAGACCCCGGGACTAGACAAAGCCTCTCCTGCCTGGTCAAGAGGCTGCCTCAAAGAGAAAAGGAGGGAGTGTCGGAAACCACACACACAAGTCACTGGTAGTCTTCCCTGCATGTCTCAAGGTCTTCCCTCCTACCGAAGGAAGGGACTCCCCGGAATTTAAAGAAGAAAGAGCCTGCCTCAAGACGCTCACTCCCGCTTTGAGTCCGCCAGAAAAGAAAACCTACTCGAGATCGTCAAAACTGAAAAAGAGATTCCCCTTCGAGAAAGAAAAGGGAGAACGGGAAGGAAGGAAAATATCAAGGAGGGGAGAAGGGAGTGCATCGGGACTGGTGGTAGCCAGTCTTTCCCGGTGTGGAAGGGTTCGACCGAAGGAGGGGGCGAAAGGGTTCCCGAGAAACTCCAGCGGGCGTATGACTTCTCGGCGCTTTTCTCTTCTCCCAAAAGACTCTACTGGGAAAAGGGGAAGGCGAGAAGACAAACAAAAAAAGAGGAAGGAGGAGAGAGATTCACATTCGAAAGACAGCTTGCTAACAAAATCGAGTCAGAAAAAGGGAAAAGCGAAAGAAGAATACGCGAAAAACCGATGTCCGACGCCGGTCTGGAGCTCATTTTCGTCTACACAAAAGGACCCTTCGGGCAAAGGAACCTTTCCACTCGGGGGGACTGAAAAAGTCCGGGAATGAGAAAAAGGAGCGGGGATTGGCACTGGGTCGGGGACCGTAGAAGTCGGACTGGGGCCAGGAAAGCAGGTTCGTGACTCGATCGGGGCGTCGGTAACGAGAAGGTGAGGCGGGGGGGAGTGAATAAGCGTTGCTGTGGACCGGATCTCCAGCACGGAAAATGGGTCGTCGGTCTCCTGGCCCGAAGAAAAATCGTTTGGGGGGGGTGAGGAATACATGAGGGAAGAAAAAGTGCGGACTTGTGTGGGCGAGGCATGCGCTCGGTGATGTCTGGCGGGGAAGACGATTCCTACCATCCGCCGAATTCTTCTTAGGTCTCGGCCGGAACCTCATTAGAAGGAGAGCTTTATGCTCTGTTAGATGCTGCGAGGGGATTAAAAAGTTGATGATCTCTTTTGCAAAGTGCCGCCTCGAAGGGTAGGTAAAGAAGGAGTTTGGCCACGCTTATTAAAACGATCCAGCATGCGCGAATCGAGGTGCCGTGAGAAGGGGAAAGAAAGGCTCTCAAGGAGAGCGGAACAGAAACTGGCGAAGTCGGCCGGAAGAGAAAACTCGGGGGTTTCGTGAGACAAGGGTCAGGAAGTTGTTTCCTCTCTGAGCGCGCAGCAAAAAAAAAAAAGAGGTTCCAAATAGAGGACACTTGATGAGGTCTAAGAGGGATTCCTTAGCGCAACCGTCCCTTTCGTCCAGAACTCCATCTACGCCATTAAAAGGTATCCCGACACTGGGCTTTAGAAGGAAAATCGAAAAAAGGGGGGCTTCCTCTCGTCCATTACTCGGTTAGCCGAGCCTCCTGAAAACAAATTCTCTTCATTAGGGAAAAAAAAAGGGGGGGGGGGGCGGAAAAAAAAACCCGCCGAAGAAAAAAAAAAAGAGGTGATGCCGTCACGATCTCTTTTTCAATACGGTTGCCGCGGAGGAAGTTTCTACCCTCGAGGAGGGGGGGGCTGTGTTTTTGGAGCAGAAACGTGAGAAAAGACAACCCTCGGACGGTCCTCTCCACCATGCAGGGGAAAGAGGCAAGGTGCTATCATGGTTTCTCAGAATGTGAGCGTGAAGATCTCGAGTGGAAAAAAAGACTTCCAGTTTGCCCGGTAACGAGATCCTTACCGGTCGCGGAACTCTATATGTTCGGAAACTTGAACTCTTCCGAAGAGAAGCGGCCGAAGGAGTTCAAGAACCGCTTTCGATCACTCGTCGACGAGGCCGAACGCACGGCACAAATGAAAAGTCTTGCGTATTCGAGGACTCGCCCGCGTCCGAAAAAAAGGGAGGGACCACGAAAAGAGACTGAGCAAGAAGGTACTCTATCTCGGCCGCAAAAATATCTGCGGTCTTACGAGGGACGTGGCGCGACTTGGACGACGGGGGAAGGGAAAAACAGCACCAGAAATCTAGGAGGCCCGACAAGTCATCGCGAAAAGATCGATCAAAGAGGGGGGTTAAGCAAGAAGAGTCAAGGACTCCAGGTGGGGGGCAGATAACTCGAGGAAGCTTTCACGTGAAGCTCATCTGCGAAGGGGGGGGGAGGCGCTCGATGTTCTTAGAACCCCACAGAGCGCTAAGCGAAGAACCGATCACTCGTCAAAATGGAAGGGAAAAAAGGAAAAGGAAAAATCGATGGGAAACGGGAGGGAGTTCCGCCGCTCGGGGGCGAAACTCAAAACACACGGGAGGAGGGAGGAAAAAAGTTCACCCCCTCTCGGCGGAAAGAAGGACGCTTCCTCGATAAAAAAAGGGGGGGAAGAGAACGGGTCGGAGGGACTTGCGATCGGAAAAAAAAGGGGTCGCCGCATCCCCGCTCTAAGCCTCCCGCTAAGAATCAGTCTCGTCACTGGGAAAGCTGACCAAAAAAGGGATACTCCCTCCCAACCGGGGAACTTTAGCTGCATTCCGGTGTAAAGGGGATCAAAGCCCGTCCGTGGTCAGAACCGGAGTATCGGACGGGGGACTGAAAAATCCTCGAGGACTGGGTGGTCACAGGGGGAGGGCCCGGCGCGCACGAGCTCAAAGCCAGATCTGAAATGAGCGATCGAGGAAGAGAGTGTCGGGGCTCTTCAAAGAGGGAGAGGTAGAGGTTCCCTCAGGAGGGCTCGAGTCGACAGCCTCCGTCCATTGAAAAGTCCGAGAAAGGCAGGGAAGAAAGAGGAGAGAAACGCTCGAGCCGCATGTCAATCTGGGGGGACTTCGCCCGCGAAAAGAACGGTATGGGAAAGGGCAGATCTCGTCGAAGGGGCAACCTTGCCGTTAAACCTCTTCAACTGAAGGAAAATGGCGGCGTTCAAAGAAACGAAAAAAACCCAAAAACTAGGAAAGTCCTCCAGGCATCTGCTAGCATGTTTGAAGGACCCTACGATGTTTGGGAGGGGCACCGCCAGGGGAACATAAAAAAACGCCCCTCAGACCGGACTCTGTCGACACCGGCCAGGGAACCGTCTCGAAAAAAAGCGCTTAGAAGACAAAAAGGCGAAATACGATGCTCGTGGATCAAATTGCGATGCATTCTCCTGAATCCCCAAACTAGATTTGCCCGTCCGGCTTCCTCGGCTACGGGAGCGGGGGGAACGCTCTTAATAACTTAAGGGACTCGGTTGAGAGGCCGTCTTCAAGAAAAAAAAGGACATGGCGAAGGGGGGGTCGCCGGCTCCCGCGGCGGAAAGGCTCCCGCAGTCAACCTAACGAGGAGAAAAAGTGCCTGCTTAAACCTCTTCTGAAAAGGGGGGGGGGGAGGCCGAAACCCGCTACAAAGAAAGAAAAGAAAATGCGAGCTCGGGTGCCAGTCGGGGGCTACTGCGGAGAGAAGTCTTGTCGGCGCTGAGGAGGGGAAGTGATTTAAATAGAAAGAAAGCAACGCGGGATTAGTTCCTACGGAAGCCCACCTAAGGCTTTCTGAAGAAGATGTCGGTAAAAGACCACCCGAGATCAATCAATGGGCTTGGAAAGCCAGCGCCGAGGCTTCACCCGAGCAAGGAAGAGCCGTTATCTCCCATTCCTAGCCCAAGAAAAAGAAAGGAAAGGCCGAACCCCGGCCGAAGCAACCAGACTCCTTTCGGGTAGGAATGAAGGCGTGAATCCCGCAAAAAAAGAGGATCAGTTCTAAATAAAACAATTCGCCCGGGCCAAACTGTACTTAACCGCCTACTAGAGTGCGGGCAATGATCCGTGGGGCCAAGTTCCCTGATGTCAAAACAGCCCGGGTCCCTAACAGCAAGACCTAAAAAGCCTGACGGATTCCCGTTCAGCCCAAGGTCTCAAAGACCATAGAGGGGACTCTGATATCGTCAGACTCAACTATCTCTCCAAGGGCTTCCCATTCCCTATTTGAGAACCGGGACAGGAACCACCCTCGGAAAGATGAAGATCTTTCTCATTTATGGGGAAGGACGGTGTGTGGAGGAAGGATCTTCCTTTATTTGTTAACTGTAAGCCTTAAACCTAATTGGATGGAAAGGGTCTCCCAGATGCCCGAAGGGGAAAAACTCAATAGGGGGATTGCAAGGAGAGAGCATGCTCCACATCGGGGGACTCGAAGGTTCGCACGGCAAGGGAGGAGTTGA
>Ga0179591_1258827_pt1 | contig 13420 bp, 9 predicted proteins | sample CZOMad2_1_08_16f_FD_182891 | JGI IMG/M metagenome (GOLD analysis project Ga0179591, IMG submission 182891) | Vadose zone soil fungal communities from Angelo Coast Range Reserve, California, USA - CZOMad2_1_08_16fungal (PacBio error correction) | ecosystem: Environmental > Terrestrial > Soil >...
GCTCCCCTAACACTCATCAATGGACAGTCTGACTCCCAGGGTTGCCCTCAGTAGAGGACCGGATAAAACATCAGCGAAAAAACGAGAAAAAGAAAGTGAAAGAAAGAAAGGGCCAGGGAATAGGAGGGGGCTACTTAACGGAAAAGTAAAGCCAGAACGTCCTCGATGACAACCTTCGCAGACCTCCTCAGACGCCAGCCCGCCTAGTTCAAGCAGTCACCTCCCCTGGGAGAGACTGGGACTCACAGATTGAGAAATGGCTCTGATTACACTCCCCAAACCGCCAAGGAAGGGACAACTAGGATATCTAAAGTTGGGGCGCAAAACCGAAAAGGTCGGGCGGAATCACCGCTATTACGCAAAGGAACTGAGAGTACCAAACCGTACGGGGGAACCTCGCCAGGCAGGGTCACGAAAAAAAAAGCCCGTTCCGAAGAATGGAGGTATATCAAACGCGGGAAAAAACATCCATGAGAAAGAACGCACTTGACTCCACTTGAAACTGAGGCCGACTCCTCAGGCTTAGACACGCAGGGGGGCAGAAAGAGAGAAGCACGGCTGAAAAAATGCCCGTTCCTAAGAGTCCCGCTTACATTCCCCAGAATGGGAAGAAGGTAGCGCTCGGAAAAATATTAATACGCGCAATGGTGGGCCGAGAAAGAGGTACTCAGGTAGTGACACCAGGAAGGGGAGAAGCGGCAGAGGACGCTAACCGGGGGTAATTGGTTTAAATCATTACTCAGAACGAAAAGGAAGGGTTCTAGGGAAAGGCGGGGTAGGGGAGTCCGGCCCGCAAAAGGGCCGCATTCGAGGAAAAATTAAGGGGAATTCCTCGGTTTACCTGAGGTATCCGCGGGCTCCTTTCCTCAATTACTGGCTGAAAGAACGATACTTGTTGCCGGCGGGTCAGGGGAAAGAGAGAGGGGAGCGCAGGAAGAAGGAAGGGAGCAAAATACTAATGAAAGTACATAAGAAGCATTCAGGGAAGGGTCTGTTAAAGGTCCATCACGAAGACAGGCAGGGAGTGGCCATTCTTGGAGGATCTGGCTTTTGGGAAATTTACCGTCGTCCCAGTCGTTCCAGAGACGGTCCATCGGCACAGAAAAAAGGGAAAAGGAACGCAATTGAACGAGAGCTAATTGAAATTCCAAAAAAACTTCCCTCCAACCTCGTCTCTCAGGCCCTGATCATCTTTGCCGTAATATCCCAGGCATAAAAAGCATACGCCTGGGAAGGGAAAGGGGAAGAGAGGGGCAGGGAAAGTAAGGCCAGCGCGGCCGAGGGGGTAGCAGTCAGAATTGCACATCACGATGCCGACCGTTCTCCACTATGGAAGGGGCAGGGTAGAGAAAGTCGGTTACCGGGGGGACCCTTCAAACTACAAACAGTGAAGGCACCCTGCGAAAAGGGAGGCAAGGGCACCGACGCCGACGTGGCAAAGGAGCCAGGACTTCAAAAAGCTTGTGAGGGCGACAAAGGCCTTCGATCTGGGGGGGCGTATATCGGAATAGGAGAAAGGGGGAAATCAACAGAGGAAATATCTGGAGCCGCTGCCAATAGGGAAGACGTCAACCGGAGACCTCGACGAAAAACTGGGCACCTAACTAAGAAAAAAGATTGTTAGGTCCAAGCGGCCCCCACCAAAACAAACTAAAGAGAAAAGATCCTTCACCGAAAAACCCGGGGGGACTTTAAACTTAAGGCTTTCCAAGCCCACATCAAGGTCGCTATGAGATCGCCGAGGCAGAGGGTCTTCTTCCGAGGTAATATCGAAGTGGGGGTTTTTGGGGGGTTTTGTTTTTTTGTTTGGGGGGTTGGGGGGGGGGTGGTGTGGTTTTTTTTGTGTGTGGGGGGTTTGGGTTGTTGTGGTTGTGGGGTGGGGGGGGGGGGTTTGGGGTTTTTGTTTTGGGGAGGGTTGGGGGGGGTTTTTTTGGGGTGTTTTATTGGTTGGGGTTGCCTGCCCGCCGCCGAGGGCCAATGGATGGAAGGCGCCAGAGGGCGTTATTGGGGGGGATGTACAAGGAAAGCCGAACTTCTGAGGCCATCCACAACCTACTTGAAAAGGGCCGGGACCTCCGGGCAGTCACGGAGTCATGAAAAGGGGGTCTAGTGGAAAAAAAACCAGGTAAGTCCCGGAGACCCTGCCCTGAATGGACAGGCAGGGGGGGGAAATTGTCTCAGTCGTCGGCTAAGCTTTTCGAACCGCCAGCGGAATCTTGAGGCAGGCACAGCTCAGGTGTAAAAGCTCGGGATGGAGGGAGGCGTGAGACTGGCCCTAGTAAGGTGGTCCCACTACGGACACTTTCTCCAAACGGAAGGGGGATTCCGACACCTCCATCATTCTAAGGACACGCACCATCCTACGTCAATGGAATGCGTTCCTTACGGGCAGCGCTCCACTTACACCTGGTGGGAAAAGAATTTCCTTCCAGAACCATTGTTCGTCAGAGATGAGGAAGGAAAGCAAGAGGCGAGGCAGGTTCAAGGTCCTGGGCGACAGGGCCGGTCAAACACACTGTGGAAAACCCGGAGTCCCCTCGAGAATTTGAGACCGTAGGGGGGGAAGGGGGTCCTGAACGAGTCACGGCTGCCTGTTAGAGGATACGTCGGAGGGGGATGGAAAGAAAAGAACAAACCTGGCCCAGGCCCGCAGAATGGGCCTACCTTATCAACCGTGACGAGATTTCCGCTGAAAGTGGGGCGGGGAACTTTCCCCTTACTTTTACAGCCAGCTCTGGCAGTCAACGCTGACATGAGGGGCAGATAGGGGAAACGAAAAAAAAAGGAGGCAAAAAAAACGACGGGCAACCGGCCGAAAGAAAGGCGGCGACTTGAGTTTGCTTCTTTAAGGGGACAACGGGAACGGGCGGGCTGGCTCAGTCGGTCGAGGGTGGAGGGGGAGCAAGGGGGTTGAGTATAGAAAATGTAGAAAGGGAGCGCTAGCTCAATGGGCATAGCATAGGGAAGGACTTGACGACGGGTTCGGGGTTCTCCCTGGCTTCTAAAAATTGGGTTCACTTTCATTGTCGGACAACAAATTACCATTCTGTGAGGAGGTGGCTCGCCCCGGAGCCGGATGCAAGAAAAGGGCACTGTCTGGAGTCAGAAGGGGAGGACGGAGAGAGGAACGGGCAGTGGAAAAGATCCCGGGGGCGGATGGCTGGATCTTCGCCCAAAACGCTCACACAGCGGAGGGGACAAGGAGGGTCGTTCCAGTTTAGGCAAAAAAATAACCGACTATTGCGAGAAACGCCAGGAGAAGGCCACCCAGCGGGTCCACTGAGGGGGAGAAGAAGCTAGAAACTACGGTCAAAAACTACGCAGCCTGGCGGTTCCTCCTGCTATCGCTTGTGGGGGAGGTATTGAGACGGAAGGGATCTGCGTGGGAAAAAACACAACAAAAAAGTAATGAAAAAGGAAAGAGATCCAATATCCACGAATCCCCTTGAAGACTAATCTCCCCCGGGGAGCGAACGAGGCCTTAAAAGGGAACAGCCTTCCTCCCTCTTCCGGAAATCTATCGACGCGTGGAAACCCTGTGGAGAGTAAAGAAGGGCGAGGGTAATCAGAAAAGCCGGGCTTGTGCATCAACTGACGAGTGGAGGGAAAAGATTCAATTGGCCGACTGAACTGGTGGGAATTTTGGCGGGGGGTCTACTCCTAAAGAAACTTCAGCAGGGAAGGCGCGATCCGTCGCCAGGCTGGAAAAGGGGGGGGACCAGGAGGCCCGCCTTATCTGTTCTAATCCCAAGAATCAACCTGAAGTAAAAAGATTACGGAACACTACGTTGAGCAGAAGGGAAGAAAACGACGAGGATTAAAGAGTAAGAGGAAAGTCATTGCGCAAATGGAAGGCGTCAAACTAAAAGGAGAACGGAAGAGGCGAAAACTAACAACTTGAGAAAGAGAATCAAACCTGACGTGCCAGTCTCCTATCAAAGGCGACCCTGGGTCACGTCCATTAGGGTAAAAAAAAGCTCCCGGAAACCCCGCGCCGTGATTTCAGCACCGTCCTTCCGAAGAGTACTGACAACTTTCCGAACAGCAGAAAGACGGACCCTCGGCATCTGCTCCTGGGAAAGGAAGGAAATTGAGAAACAAGAACCAGAGAAAACCTGTCTGTACCCGGGGGGTCAGAGGCCAGAGTGACGGCCGAAGGGTTTTTTCTATACTCCCGGATAACTGAAGTACGAAAGCACGGGTGTCAAGTGTCCATCAGAAGGTAAGAAAAGTAAGACGTTACCGACAGGCGTCCTGCCAAAAAAAAGGGTGTTTAACCGGACTTCCAAGGGGAAATAACAATCTCGGGAGGATGATGTCCTCAATTCAAAACTTTTCCGGAGGAACGAAAAAGGGTCCTTATTTCCTATCCCAAGGTGAATTAAAATTCTAAGCTAGTCATCAATCTATCTGGGGTCCGCTTCGTTTATGAAGGGTGAATTATTATGTCTTGAAGTGTCTCTTAAGGGCCGGCCGGCAAGGCCGACTGGGACAGTCCGGAGGAGGGGAAGCGACGGTCGGGAGGGCAAGAATAACAAAAACTGCTGATGGAAACTAAGAAACGGGCTGAGGATTTTAAACCCTGTCTCCGCGTAACTTTCTATCAACGGGAAAAACGAACCAAGAGGGATTAAAGGGAATGAACTGGTTTCCTCTTCACGGGGGGAGCCCTTACTCAAGGGGGCACGGCCGAGGCGGAGATTCGTCTTTCCATGAGTAGGGTTGGGGTTTAGTGGTCCTCATTAGCGTTCAAGAGGCGCACGGAATCTAGGCTGCCCTCGTCGTCGGTCAGATGTGAAGTCGGGAAAAGAGAAGAAGAAGAAATCGGAGGGTTCTCTCAAGTAGCGAAACTCTGAATCCCTCGGATAGGAAGAACCAGAAACGACTTGTGCAGAAAATGGAGTAGGGAAGAATGGGGCCTCGGAGGAACGCTACACTTCACCACCTCGTCACAGGGCTTTGCATTCACTCTTAGGGTTAGACGGGACGGCAAGTACAAGACATCTTTGGTTAGATGTGTTGAAGTGAAAGGGGCCAGAGCACATGCTCCTTGGGGAGGGGGTACTAAAGGAAAGAAGCCGTCCGATCTCTGACGCATCGAAAAAAACAGTAAGAAAGTGAAACGTAACCTTGCCAGGATAGAAAGGAAGTCCCGTTGGGCCTGCTGCACTTGAGTGTCACGCGGCTTCGTGGTCCCCCTTGACAGAGGCTCTCCTGCAAGGGAAGTAGGGTGTTCAGGGCAAGGTTGGGAAGGGGGTCAAAGAAGAAAGGGACAAATGTTAACTCCTCTTGCGCGACCATGCCGGTTCCTCTTTCCTGGGTAATCAAACCTTGGGAAGAGCGGTCTTTTCGGTTCGTATAAGAGATAGCTGGAAGGACATGGGTCACTCAAACGGGAATGAAAAGGCTGGGTCCCTACCAGGGAAGGATGGTATGCCTTGGTCATCTGTTTACACCGAAGAGGGGGAGAAGTTCTATATGGGGAAAATCAGGGGAGTGCCGGGCTTTCAGGGGGTTCCTTGCACCTGGGGATTCGGCCACTTTACTAAGGGCTCTCTGGTCATTGAAAAAGATCCATACTTGGAAGGCGGAGTGCTAACTACGGGGCAAAAGGTCAATATCCCCGCGAGAACCAGAGAACTGGATGGCCATACTAATCCTAAGGAGGAGGTAACGCAAGAACCTTCCATCCTGCTTCGTAAGGGAGGAGGTTCAGATTACTAATTCCCTTATCGAGAAATTCTCTCTTGCTGAGAAAAACTTCCGTAGAAACCATCATCAGGAGGAAAAGACCATTACACAAAAGGTAAGGCCACGGAAGAATACGCGGAGAAAAGAGTCTATCTGGTTCAACACGCGGGCCGGCCCATGATTTTCGCTCTCAAGACTTGAACTTCTTTTCCGGTCGCGATAACCCGGAAGCTGGTGAACCATCGGTAAAGGGGAGAGAGGAGAAAGGTCTGGAGCTAAAAACCAGGTAAATCGCCGGCCAGAGGACGGGAGGGGGGCAGACACACTTGGGCCAAATACCGGTGGTATTTATCTTCACGAGGTCTTTCTGAAATCCACAGTGCTTTAAAGTGACTAGTCCTTCCGGGGGGGACGGTTCCGCCTGGGAAATAATCTCCCTTCTACTGTTAAGAGGGTTTCGCACTGCTGAGTCTGAAGCTTTACGGCTGGGGGGAGGGGTGCGAGTATAAGGTTCCTGGTGAAAAATATTGAGGCCCTTGGATTATACGACAAAGGAACGGGCTAGGAGTGGATCCAGACTTCTAAATCAAAAAGGATCTTAAAGTTCGTTCTCGGAAAGAGGAAAGGCGGGGCACGCGGCCAGTGCCCAGGGGCCTTCTCCGTGCCTTGGAGTCAGTTCCCCTTCCGGGTAACTCTGGATGTTTTTACAGTGTAGAAGAATCATGAGGAGAAAGGTGGGGAGTGGTACGCCAAAACCAAAGCGGCCGTATTAAGGGAACTCGGCCCTACAGGGGCGCTAGGGACTGTAGGAAAAAAAAAAAGGCGTGGGGCCTTGGTCTGTCTTGGGGCAGAAAAGGGGTGTGGAACAAAATGAGGGGGCCCCGGAAAGAGTCACAGCCCAAAAACGGGACACTCCAAGGGGGGACATAAAAAAAAAGCTTTGCAGGGGACAGTGATTTGTGAGGAAGAGGGAGACTCTGGGGATGGCCAGAACGGGCACCACTGGGAGAATACCTTGGAATAAGGGGATCTTGAGTTTAACGTCTCTCACCCACAACCGATAGAGAGATGCGCCCCTACAGCTCCACTTCCCCGTACTTAAGAACAGGTTGCCCTCCTTTTTCGCATCCAAAAGAAGAGAAAAAAACACAAAGGGAAAAGGGCCGACCAGCATTAACCCCCCGGGCACAGAGGGGCGGCTCGTCGCGGCCCCAGGGCACTCCACCCAAAAAAGTCGCAAAACCGTCGCCGCCGGGACGCTACGCATGCAAAATAGGGGAACTTCATCGAGGAAAGTTTCGCGCAGATACCTAATCAAGCCTGCAGTCTTCACAAACGAAAACAAAAGGGGAAAAATCATAGGAAAGTAGAAAACGGTGGTCACGGAAACATCACGGTTCGAACCTCATAATTCATATTACGCCCGTCCCCATGCATCTTATTCAAAATGGGGGGGGGGGGGGGGGGGGGGGGGGGGGGGGGGGGGGGGTATAGGGTCATCCTTCACGGATCTCCGGGTTTCCTCATCCTTGTTAGGAAAGTGGATGGAATCACTCACGCCATCACTGACAATCCAAGCCATCAAATTAAAGAAAGACCACAGGACTAACCAGAAAGTCATCCCTCACTCTCAAAATAGGATAAAAATATGATGGCGGGAAGGGGCAGCGGGGGGTCTAGTAACGGAGGGAAATCCAAACGGAAGCCGCCCTTTCAAGCTTCAAAAGTGAGATTAGCGGCAAAAGACTGTGTAAGCATCCAATGAGTGAAGTCAGGGAAGTGGGAACGGGCCAGTTGTTTGGGGGGGCGTGCAAAGGGACCATCGACTTCCAGCTCCGGAAGGTTTTGTTACTGGGCGCAGAGCCCGGAAGCGGTTAAAAAGGCTGGGAGGGGCACGGGTCAGGGCTTGGCGGACAGAAAGAAAGGAAAAATTCAGGAGGGGCTGGGGGAGGGGCCTGGGAAATGCGCTAATTTATCGTCTTAATCAAGAATGGACCGGTCCTCCGTGGGTTAGGGGAAAAAGCCTAAAAAAGGCGGGTCCGGCCCCTCTACCGGGGGTCGGAACGGAGAGAGTCGGGGCTAATAAGGAGAGGCCAAATAACGAATGAAGGCCACAGAGCACCTCAAGGGGGAGCATTTGAGGGGAGGGTCCATCAAATCGGTCCTGTCTGGCCTAACAAACGGGGGGGGGGGGGGGGGGGGTGGGGGGGGGGGGGGGGGGGTCCGGTCTAATCTGAGTTCGAGAGGACTGTAAGAGAAATGAGGCAACGCGACCGGCCAACTAATTTGAAAAAAAAACGATCAAGGGCGGGTCCAGAGCCTCTACTTACATGTCAAATTACGGAAGAGGAAAACAAGGTGCCCGCGGACATCCCGTCCACTCGGGGACTAAGTCTCATACAAACGAGGAAAGGGTGAACTTGTTTGGCAAATCAGACTAAAAGGAAAAAGAGTTGCAAATCATGCACGACAGGGTGACGGGGAATCGCAAACAGGCCTCGTGAGAAATCATCATGCAAGTAAAAATCAGGAAGTTTCTGTGCTGCTTAAAATGAAAGATGGGAGACATTGTACGAAAAAGCGGGTTACACGGTCAATGTCTGAACTTCACGACACTTGACAGGCAAAACACTCCTTCTAGAGGGGAGTCAGGTAAAGACTGAATAAAGTGGGAAAGGAAAAACCGGATCCGATTCAAGCCTTTCGTGGGAAGGATGTTAACTGACCCTACGACTGTACTGCTGAGAGTGGGTGGCAGGGGATCGGGGGCGCCAGATTGGGCCTTCCCCTGCAACCTGGAGGAGGGGGCTCTGCCTTGTTGAGAGGCATCTTGAAGACGGGACAGGGCCGGCAAATCGAAGGATGTCAATCCATACATAAAGGGGGGACATAACGCAAGAGGAGACGTTGGTCATTTTCTCGCCCTAGGGAGATAAGAAAGCTCACTGGTCCGGGGATGGGAAAGGTCCACGGGAAATCAAATCTGTGCCGAAGGAATCGAAGAGGAACGAGTGTAAAGTCTTCTTCTAGCAAAACATGCGCACAGCCTGCAGCGTCCTATCCCGAACTGCTGGGGAACGGGGGACCGGAGGGTCGGGGAGGTAACTTCAACGCACTGGAGGGAGGAAAAGAAACAACGAAAGGCCCGAGTTCCTTAAGAATTCAAGAACGGGGAAAATGCGTCCCGATGTTTATGGAAACCCAGAATTAAAATTTATCCCTCAGGTGGACCTATTCCGTCCAAGTAAAGTTAGGAGAGGCTCAGAACAAAGGGGGGGGGAGAAAAGGCAGTCTGGGCTGTGACATAGAGCGGTTTAAAAGTCTTATGGATCCTAGGCAGCGCCGCTGCCCGGTCGGCCTTTCATATCTGTTTAAAGGGGACCTCCCTGTCTAAGATCGACAAATGACGGCCAGCGGCCAGGACGAAGGGGAAGAAGCGCGTCGGAGGCCGAGGGAGAAAAGAAAGGGATAACATTGGCTCTTGAAAAGCAGGGCGGAGGGGGTATAAAGTGCAGGGGCCGTCTCGGCAGGGGACCGACCCATGAATCGTTCCCAGGCCTTGGGAGATGACGGGTCACCACGCAAGGGTCGGCCCTAGGGGACCAGAGAGATGGTTGTACGAGGGGGAAAGCTGTACCGACGGCTGAATTGAGGGCGGGGAGGGCTGAAAATCGACCACCAAAAAGTCTTGAAGAAGAGAAACCTGAACCGGGACGCGAAGGGGTAAGAGTCCTTTTTTCTTAAAAAAATCACAGGGGTAGGGGGGGAGGCCAGGGGCTTCTTTTTTCCTAGGGGGGTCGTGAAGAGGGCCGAAGAAAAATATTAGTCCCCCCACAAACCACCCCCCACCAAACACCGTGGAAAAATCATCCAAAGGCGGGGCGTCAGGGGTTAGCGAGGGGGGGGTCAGGAATTACTCGTGGGATCCGGGAGCTTTGAGGGGGTCTCACGGGGGGGTGGAAGTGGCTCATAGTAGAACGGGGGTCCGCAAACGAGACTCCTTTAGGGATAAAATATTAAGCCACTTTTCGAGAAAGGTCGGAGGGGAAAAAAAGTAGTGTACTGACAAGTTCTTAAACCAAGGAACTTAAAGACAGTGACTTGATTCACTGGTGGCTTCCACTGTCTTCTTCAGGCGGGTAAAAAGTCATTTATCCACGACTAAGGGTAAAGGACCCGGGAAGCCGTGGAATTGTAATATACCGCAGAAGTTCAAAAAACGTCTTAATTTCTCCTTCGAACGGGGAAAGGGTGAATTGAAGATGGAAATCGTATTCAGATAAACTAAGGGAACGGGGAGAAAGGGAAGACAAAAAGAGGAAAACCGGGATCTAGACCGGAGAAATACTACTGTCGCAGGCATAAGCATCCTTTCCGAATGCCTCACGAGAGGCCCGGCCTCTTAGACGGAGTTTATCGATCCAACAACCGGGGTAGAAAGGGTATCATGAACCGTACAAGATCGGGCAAGGGAAGACTAGCAGAGGGGGGGAAAAGCCACGGCCAGGATGCGGAACCTGCGAAGTAGGATGACCCGATCGGAAAAAGCTGCTGTTCGCCGGGCTGAAAGTTAGTCGTTCCTCCTTTGTCTTGGCATCAAGTAAGGACAGATATCAGAAAATTGGAAAGATGCAGGGGGTCGTAGGTTGCGGGGCAAGGCAGTAAGAACGGCAGCGTGGGATCCAGGGGATTGGACGAAAACAAAGGAAGGGGAAAAAGTGTTCATACATTTCAATTTCCGAAGTCTCCTTTCTAAATCACCACCCTCCCGGATAGGGAATGTCATGTTTATAAGCATTAGACGGGGGAGAACCCAAAACCTCGGGGAGCTCGAAACCCAACCCCTCTTATTAAGATTGACTGTAGACACTTCAATTGGAACCCTTGAGACGCATGGAGGCGAAGAGCAAATTCAAACAAAACACTTAGCATCTACTCACTAGGTCAGGAGTCCGGAACGGAAGGTTCACTTCAGATGGAACCCTAAAAGAGAAAAGCAGTAACCTCCTCCTACGCGTTTGACAAAGTCCGGGCCTCCAGGCTCCACTTTCATACCTCAAGTAGAACCTCTTTTACCCACGGCATCTTGAGGGTCAAAGAAGGGGAAACCTGGGGGAAGGCCAGACATCAGAAAAAAGCTCGGCTGTCGGTACGGGTGATGACAGTCTGCAAAGACAGATTGGTCAAGGACGAGGTTGGTTGGGGGGATATACTCCGTTCCTAAAATACGGTGGCCACAAAACAACGACCCACCGCAAAGGAAGCAGGGGTTGTCCAGCCGAAGATTGAGAAAACAGTCCGACTCGGACGCCAAAAAAAACAGGGCCAAATTTTTGGGAACGGGGCCTTCTCAGTAAAGATCTCTATAGCATGGGACAAACTCCATCGAGACAAGGAATTACAATGTAAGGTACTGACGGGAGTCAGGGAAAAACTGTACCGGGCGACCGCTTTTTGGCTGCATGGGGGGGAAGGAAGCAGAAAGGGGGAGAATTCCTGTTCGGTGACGTAGATTATGAATTTTTGGAGGGGGCACCAAAACAAAGAAACGTTGTGACTCTTCATTCCATTCCTTATTTTCCCTAAAGGGGCGATTGCGCTTGGAGGGGGAATAATAAGACGAGTACAAAAGGCTCTAGGGACACGGATCACCTCTCATAGTATACGTTTTGGTCCTCTTTTGCGCGACCAGATGGCGCGAAAAGGGCAGGCACGGAGGGGGGCAAGAACCGTGATCAAGGGAAAATCCTGGGGTTCCCATACGTAAAGGGCACTTAGAAGCTTCTTCCATAGGAGGGGTGGCTTGCTGGGGGGGGGTCCGGAGAAGGGGGTCTGTGAAAGGAAAGCAACAGAATATAGTCTCCGTCAAATCGGGAGAAATAGCAGTCTTGCGGCTTTCCTCAGGGGCTCCTCGCGAAAAGGAACTGATTTTCCTTAGTCTCTAGGCCAGCAGAGGTAGTCGACCGGGGGCCAAAAAAAGAAGGTTGGACCGGAAAGGTCTGGGGGGGAACGTCACGAATGTATCAGGCGGACCCTGGCCCAGCGGAGGGGGGGGACCTTAAGGGAAGGGGCTCATTGGAAATCTTAGCAGTGGAAGGAAATCAGATTGAGAGGTGCAAATATGCCTGTAAAAGGGCAAAACCAGCATCAGAAAAGGCCCGACTCCGACCGATCCTTCAGGGACTCTGACGGTCTCACAAACTATCAGGACAAGTCCCCTGGAAAAGGGATAAAAAGAAAACCAGAAGGAGAGAAGGAGGAAAAAGGAAAAGAAAAAACTGTCTGAGGTTGGAAAACTGCACAGCGGGAGAAAAAAAGTAGGCGTGCCGTTAAAGGTTTCCTTTCAAGATAAGGGAAGTTAACAGAAGCTTGGACCATCTTGGAGGTGCGAAGAAACCGCACACCGGGCCCATCGATGCTTTTAAGGATCGGAGAGAATAGCCAGGACTTGCCGTAGGCCCAGACCAAGACAGAGAGGCTTTTAACCAGGGACGGTGGACTGCTGGTATGACTGCTTATGCAAGGAACCTAGTGGCGAGGAGGTGTTGCTCTAACGTTAAAATAAGCCTTGCTTGAATGGGAAGGTGGAAAGAAAAAGAGAGCAAGGAGTACGGGGGCCTTCGGCAGGGAGAGGGAACCCGATAAGGAGGACCCTATAAAGGGTCAACAAGAAAACTAACGGGGTCCCTTATTCTCCCAATAGCCAACCAAAAGGCTGTTCTTTGGAAAGAGGGAGGGAGGGGAAAATGACAGAGGAAAAGGGAACCTCCTGAAAAGGCGGATGGGAGGGACCGGGGAAGGAGATTAACTTTAGCCCCGGATCTCTGGACCATTTTCTCGCAGACCCGAGAAGTAAAAACGCGCGGAGGTAAAAAGCAAGGAAAAAGGCGGGAAACGAAATCTTCGCACGGTGGGACTCTCCCAACTAGGGAAATTTGGGGATCTGGGACGGGGCCGGCTGGGCGTCCAGAAAGACCCTGACGAGTGAACTTGAGGAAAAGGGCTCGGTGAAGGGAGCAGCTTTAAACCCTAATGTCTCGTGCAGATTGGACTAATCAGCAGTGGCCCCTAAGGTGGAACTAAGGAGGGCACGGAGATTTAGTAATAAAAGGTCACTTCATGGAAAAAGGACAGGACCCTTTTTTGGGCACCTTTAAAGGAAGTTAACTCAACCGGCACTTGCAGCGTGGAGAAAACGCTAGGCGATCGGGGGGCTGCGCTTGGGGGTGGCTACCGAGGCGGTGCCGTGGCCCTATTCTTTGAACTTTGGAGGATACGGTCGTGGAAAACTAAGAGGGATGAAAAGAAGCTATCCCGACCAAGGCGGGAGGCCACGTGCGGTTATGCAACTAACTGAACCTGCACTAAGCTTGAAAGGTTGAGTCAGACAAAGTGGGCCTGCGGGTAATAGACCGTTGCCACACGAAAAACGAGGGGTTTTGTGGCGCCCCTTTTGAATAACTAAGTAGGGAATTTAGTGGGGCCTTGGTTAAGAACGATGACCGGATTCTTAAAAAGTGGGTCATGAACGAGACTAAAGTGCGACCGAATGAGGGATATTAGTTCAGTCGGCGCGTACTTTCTAAGTGAGAAAGAGGGCCTGACGAGCCGCCAGCCGGATCCACGTTTGGTTGTTCTTTCAAATTGAAGGGGTGTTGGGAGAAAGTAGAGTGGAGCACTGCCACCGAAAGGAGTGGCAATTGGCTGCTTGGCATGTTTCGGACGGTGA
>Ga0179591_1345328_pt1 | contig 13420 bp, 25 predicted proteins | sample CZOMad2_1_08_16f_FD_182891 | JGI IMG/M metagenome (GOLD analysis project Ga0179591, IMG submission 182891) | Vadose zone soil fungal communities from Angelo Coast Range Reserve, California, USA - CZOMad2_1_08_16fungal (PacBio error correction) | ecosystem: Environmental > Terrestrial > Soil >...
GAAAGAACTTGGTGTCGTGGGCGGATCTTTTTATATTTGAAAAGAATAAATTATGGGAAAGGAAAACCGAAGGGAAAGGGTCTCATCGCGATCGGGGGGGCAGGAAACCGCCGTTCGGAACGTCGGAACAAAATCGTGGCCGGGTTGGGTGGAGAACGGACATATTCTAAAGCTTCCTCCCGGCCGGCAGGAGGGGAGATCATACACAAAGCTGAAGGAAGGAAGGGGGAGATTCTAAAGGTTGGAAGACTGGCTTAGATCTTGGGACGGTCCGACTAAAAGAACCGGAGACTTTTGACTCAGTAGGAACTAATAAGATCCTCATTAAACTTTTAACATACCGATTTTGGAACTTTGCTGATGTCCCATTTAGAATTCGTAGAACAATAACCAGATCCAGAAGAAAAGAAAAAAGAGATGGGGTTCTTTGAGGTGCTGGAGGATGAAACGGTGAGGAGGGGGGTGGAACTACCTTTTCACGAGAGGAAGAATCGTGGCAGTTACTTTTCAAGAAAAAAACCGTAAAGGATGCAAGAGCAAGCGGAGTCCTTTCGCAAAAACTCGATAAGCTTCTGTGTTGGGGAAAGGTGCGGGGGGACGGGTGTGAACTCTATTCACTTCTCTTGCATCAGTTTCAAAGCTAACATTGTCATTCACATCAAAGGCGAGAGGGTGCTAGGGTAAAATATTCGTTTCCTAAATCCATATTCCACCGTAGAAAAAAAGGGATCTGTTTGGTGGCGATATTACATCTTTGGCCGAGGACTCTTTTCTTAAAAGGGAGGGGATATTCGAGAGAGAGAAAGACAATAAGGGGCAACTTAGAGCCTAGGCAACCTGATTTTGCTGAGACCCAATATGCAAAAACGAAAGAGGATATAATGTTAGGTTTGATAGTACTTAAGGGGACTCGATGGCAAATACTGGGGAAGAGGGGAGAAACAAGAATGCAAATTTCTTGACTGTGGTGTTTTTACGTTGTGGGGGAAAATGGAAATGGAGTCATGTTTGCCAAAGTAAGAATAGGGGAAGCAAAGGAACTTGGTACGACACCTTATGGAACTTGTCACACGGCCCTCAAGAGGCCGGAAGGAACTCGTGTCCGCCGCCCGGAGGCGCTTCGTAAATTGTATTAAAAATTGAAGGGTTGGGGAAGTTTCGGGGCAGGGAACACCTCGTTATGAGACGAGCCACTTCCCTCATAAAACAAGCCCATGATACAAGGCGAGGAAAGAACAAAAAGACCATCAGAACGATGAAGAAATACCACTATCCTAATACCAAAAACTATACCAGTCCGACGCTGTGGTCACTATGAAAGGTCCCTTGGAACAAAACCTGGAAGGTAAACTTCAGCGCGGTGCCCTGGATATTGAGAAGGGAAAAAGACGGATTTTATGGAACAAACTAAAATGTTTGGAGATTCGCACGGTGGGTCTTGTCAAGAAGAGAGGAGCCTTGGGGGGAGGAAAAAATTCATGATTGAGCATGTCGAATACAAAAAAATCCCAGATCCTTGAACTTCTTAAAGGGGTGGGAAGCAGACGTCCTTTGGGGATGGTCCACATAGGACCGCGTGAAGAAGATAATTGTTGGAAACAAGATCAAAAAGAGTTGGTTCGGAAGGACGGTGAGACTGTTAAGAGCTGGACGGGGACGGAGATATGACTGTGAGGTTCCCAGCATGAAACCAGTTCGGAAAAAAAGGAAGAAAGGGGGCGGAATGTAAGAGAGCTTGGTCTGGGAACTTCATTACCGTCTGGGAGATAGAGGAGTGGGGGCTCTTAAATCGACCAGATATTATTGCAAGGGGAAGGAAAGGGTTTTCACTCCGATGCGAGGTCTCTGTGGTCCAAATTTGGGAAAGGATGAGGACGTTGTAAGCAGATAATAGGCCTCGAGTGTTTAAGGAGTGCGCAGGACCTGAGGGCAACAGAATGCGTAAGCTCAGGAGGTGTCATGTTGTGGGGGGAGAAAGGGCGGCTGTTGCAAGCCAGAAGTGGAATCCTCATTCGTCATGCCAATAGCTCTGGGAAACAGAGAATATGCTAAGCCGATGGCAGTGGAATCCAAAGGTGGTTTGGGAATAACGTCGGGGAAAAAACGCAAAAGGGTTCTACGTTAAAACTCCGCTATTGTTTCCTGCATGGGGTCTTCTCGGAGGGCAAGAAGAGATCAACAAAAACAGAGAGAGGAAAAAAGAGAGAGGAAAGGCGACAAGAACAAGGACAAAAAGACCGAATACGGAGTTTTTGTTTTTAGAAAGCGTAGAATTGCTGGGAGCATGAATTGGAAAAAAAAATATTAGGAAGCAAGGAGTGACGAGAGGTGTTTGATAGCTGGATAAAGGGTGTGAACACTTCTGTCTGGCAAACATATAAGAAGCTGGAAACCACAAAAAAAGATTCCAACAAGGCGAGAATGTCCGACTACCGTTAAAACTAAATTGAAGGGATCTCGTTCCAAACGAAGACGCAACGGATTACATTTTTAACCAAAGAAAAGAAATCTGAGAGGAAGAGAAAGAGGACTTGCTTTACCAGGGAACCTATCTTGTCTAGGGGGAGGAAGCAGAGACCCCGGACGGTCAAGACAGACCACTGCTGTCGAGGAAAGGGGGGGTACTTGGATGGCAACTGTTTTCTGCGGGAAGGGGGCCTCAAATCGTTCAAAGTACCAACGTCCGGCTCTTAGGACAAGTGGTCGACGGGGTCACTAACGATGGGAAAAAGAAGGTGGAAAATTCAAGACTGTCCTCAGGGTCGGCCTTCTCAACGACAAATGAAAGAGGTTAAGAGGTGGGGGGGAGTGGATGTATTCGGCACATGGGGCATAATACTCTAGCCTGTGACGCCACAAGATGAAGGAAGGGAGGGGGAAATACAGGTGAGAAGAGGGAAAAGGTTTTTTGTTGAAAAAAACTATCTTGGATTTGTAGAGAAGGGGAGCCGGAAGAGTCGTTACGACGGTGTGGAAGGTCTTGCGCGATTTGTGAAGAAGAAGGGTTAGAGGGGGTGGGGGGTTAGGGCATTAGGATTGAAGTTTATTTCTTGGAAATGAGATTATGGGGTGAGGTGGTTGTTGGGGGGAAGGTCTCGCACCCTGATATCATAAAGGAGTTTGGGGTATGGTAAAAGGGGGGGGGATCATCTCACGAAAGAAGGTTTTGAAAGGGCGAGAGACTTCAAAGGCCTTCAAAATATTGTACGAAGCGTGGTCTCGCAAAAAGGAAGGTGAGGAGGTATTCAAGAAAAACGCTGTTGGACAGTGGGACAAATTCAGAAAGAACAAAGAGAAAAGAAATCTTAATGTGCAATTGCACAAATCTGGTTTTGGCCCTCATTACGATTCTGCAGTGGGGGAAAAGTAGGCGGGGGAAGGAAACAACCTACAGTCAAGACAGATTGTGACAATGGTCAATCCGGGAACGAAGGAAGGGTATAAGCTAGGACGCATCCTCAAGATACCGTCGTATAATAAATTGTTGTCTGTGTCAGAAGGGGGGGAAGCACAGTGGGGGGAAAACGTAAAACTTCCGGTTGTCAAATATGGTCTTCATCTGGGCATACGTCAAGGAGAAAATCAAGAGGAGGACAGTGTATGCACAGTAAGGTTATCGGCCAAATCAGGGATCGCAACCAACATATACGCGTTGGGAACGGGGAAAAGCGGTGGAGGGAAAAAGCTTTTATTCCGACATCGCAAATATGGGGGCTTTGTGCAATAAGTGGAACGGGAAAAATGAGTATAGGACAATGGGGAAAGCATACAAAGAAAAAGAAAATATCGGAGGTGAGAGGGAAAAAACCCTACGCTTCTAAGTGGTGAGGCCCTCTTACAGTAAAGCAATTTATTAAGAAAGAACTTTGCAGGAAAACCAAAAAAAGAAAAAAAAATCACAAGCAAAGACAACACATGCTCGTCAGAAACAAGAGAAGCACCAACTAAACAAAAACACCTCAAAGAAAAAACTAAAAACCAAAGCACTACGGAAAGCAAAAAAAACCCAAAAAAACAAGGGATACAATTAGGGCTATGTGTGTGTGGAGAACAGGGCGTAACATTCCGCATAGGATTGCCAGATTAGGTACGTTGAGTCCGATGAGCAAGAGATAAGGTGGTCGTAGAGGTGTGTAAATCATACAGTCAAAATATTAACAGGAGCCCAACACTTGCGACTGTCACTACTTGTACAGGAAGAGAAGATCTTCAAGGGAGGAGGTATGGAGTGAGAAAAACATGACTCTGTGACGACGTTCAAAAGAGGGGAGAACTCTGCAGGACTGAAGTCGGTCCAAAAGAAAAAAAAAAAAAAACGGTGAAAGGGGGTGTTTGAAAGGGGGGGGCTAGGTAAGGAACCGACCAACAACCACACAAAGTTTTACTTGGAGCAGGAAAAGAAACACCACTGGTATGAAGGGAGAATAGTGGGGGGCTATTGTTTTTCGTTCAAAGGGAGACATGGAAAAAAAAATAATAGTGGGGCACCACAACTGGCACGACGCCGCAGGAAGTCTCAAAAAGAGAGGGGAGGGAAGAGCACCGCTTTCGGAAACAGATCGCATGCCTTTGGGTCTCAAGCATACCAATTCAAGGGGGAGATCAAAAAGGATACTCAGTGCGAGAACGTGCCGTGTCTGACGGTGTTGGAGAAGGAGATAGATGAGCATCTTTCTATCTGTGCCTCTGTCCTCCTCCGCTCCCGGACACACATACAGTGTTACGAGGAGCACAACGAAATATATCTCATCTACCCAGGAAGAAAGAGGGGGCACTTGCCTAGGTTCCCATTGCGATGGATGTACAAATAACCCCGATGAAAAAAAGAAAAGGGAAAGAATGCAGGGGGGGAAAAAAAGGGATGCCAACGTTACTTTCAGGTGTTGACGCTTGTGAAAAAAGGGAAGGGGGAAAGAAGTTCTACAGAATCACCTTTAAGGCAAGAACCCTAAGCGGGAAAAGGAAACCCACTCGAGAGCTTCTGGATTTTGGGGCCTTTTGCAATGTTACGTACTACAAGGCTCTTGCACAGTTCAATGCCTACTGGGGGAAAAGAAAAGAAAAAATTGTTCGATTGATAAAAGCTTAGTATTAAATATTCACCGGCAAACAGGTATCTTTTTGTTAAGAACGATGGTGGGGTCAGGACTGGGTCTAATATCCCTGGCCTGAGACATGAGAATGTAGGGCGAGAAAAGGAGGAAACTAGAGGAAGTACTTGTATCGGAATGCATAATTTTTGCTGATCCCATAAAAAAAACAGACAGAGGGTCAAATGAGAGGGGGAGGGGGGATGACGTCAAAGGGGGGGGGCATCCAATAGAGTGACTCGGAAGAAGAAAAACAAGCAATCTTTGGTTGTAATGTTTGTGGGGGGTGTAAAAAAAACGGAACGATTGAAGAATAAGAAAGGGGGTGGCAACAAAACGAAGATAGTTGGGGGGGGAAGACACATGACAGAGATTGGACAGAATCTGCCTGAAGGGGGGGGGGAAAAGGGGGGGTCACAAACAAATCGGCACAGAAATGATGACTCGACCTGAATATCGCGCGAGAGAAAATAGTAACAAGGGTAGAGGCATGCCAGTTGTTAAGTAGAGGGCATGACCTTCGTATGAAAGAAATAGCACATCCCGAAATCGAAGGACCTATTATAACAAGGGGGGGAGAGGAAATAACACAATCAATATCAGAGATAAAAAGAAAAAAAAAAAAATACATCCTAAGAAATCACAAAAAAAACCCTATATAAATTCCTTGACACTTGTCCTTCAACTCGCGACCATTTGGGTGAAAAAAAAAGGACACAGTATTATTCAAAGAAAGACTAACCTCTGGAAAGGTAGAAAGACAATAAGCAAACCTTTATGACAAATGTTGGGGGAAAAGTTGTATTGTGACAAAAAATAAGAAAAGGAATCCTTGGGGGGGGAGAAAAACTAATTCTGCTGCTTCAGTGCTGAAGAAACCCAATCCAGGGGGAAACTGGGGGGGGGCCGTTTGCGAATGCCTTGACCGGGGACTTGGAAGAAGAGATTTGTGGAAAAGGGAGGAGGTCCAAGGGGTTGAACAATAGGCTGGGTACTTAAATATGCTGGCCGGGTGGAGGCCTTCGATCTTGACGAGAGGAGGCAGAACAGTAAAGAGAGGGAAAAACAGTTGCAAAGCAAAAGACAGCGGCCTCTAGACGGGGAGAGGGCCACGGGTCCGTTTTATCTCTAGATTGGCTCCGCCCTTGAAAATCCGAGGTGGGGGACCCTGGGGGAAGAAAGTCATAGTATGTTCTGCGCAAGCCAGCAGGGTCAAAAAGGTGAAGGAATAAGGGGATGCTTCGTGGTCCAAGATATCACGCAACCTAGTGTTATTAGTCGGGAGGAGGAAAACTTCTTGTCACCGGAAATGCGAAAATAGTGGGCCCTTGTGTGGTGAAAGAAGAAGTTGATAAGGGTTGGCTGCGGCAGAAGTTATCTCGTCTGCCCTAGGAGGTAAACAAAATGAGATTCGAGCTTGAGGCAGTGGAACATAGTGTTTTTAAGTCAGGCCCGAAAGGTTAAGGCTACTGGAAACTCCGGGTTTGGGGAGACCGGTCTTGTCAGATTGGCGGACGGAGCAATAAACAAAAACGGGTAGAGATAATGAAGCCAAGACCCGGTCACAAACAAAGGAAAAGGGGTCAAAGCGTAGGAAACAAGTTTTCGCATTCGACTATTCCCAAAACACTATTAGGACAAAAAAAACTAGGTAGGTGGTGTTGGCAGGAAGAGAGCAGAAAGGAGGGGATTCAATGGGGACTGGGCAACTCAGCTCTTCCCACAAGGCCACACGAGTCTTACAGGAGGTACAGGGGAAGATACTTAAAATAACATAGAGTTTGCGCTGAGATGGGGGGGGGGGGTGGGGGAGAAACGACCGCGTATGCAGTTTACCGACAATAGACCCTCGGAGCAACTACTATTACTTACTTACCAGCGAAGTGGGGCGATTAGGGGTCAAGAGGACCATCCGAGATAACACACGGAAAGAAGAAAAACCACACGGTCTTAAACAAGGCCGATGTTTTTGTGCTGCAAACTGGTTTCACTAGGTGCGGGAAAAGAAGCATTCAGAAGGGGAACAAGCGCTTTAATGACAGGGTTGAACTTGTCACGAATACTAGAAAATCAGGAGGTGACAAGAGGGAACTTCTTGGTGCTCAGTGACGGCTGCACTTCCCAACCAGGAGAGTGGAAGAAGAGTTGATGGTGGTGGGAAACAATGCAAGTAAGAATCTCTCAAAGGGACACCACCAAGGGCAGAAGTAGGAGTTAGGACAAGAAAGTTGAGGAAAAAGGTAGCAACATTAGTTGGGCGCATAAACTAAGTCTTGGTTGGAGTAATATCCCTTTCACTGATTCGAATGAATCAGTGGTAAAAGAGGTACTTGGCGCGATTTTAAAGAAAGGAAAGGGTTAAAGAGGGGGTGGGTTTTGGGATGCTGATTTATTGTTATTCGTCGATTAATATGAATTGGGGGAGGTGGGGGGGGTGGCGAAAAGGTTCGATCCACACTTGTATCATCGGGAGTGGGGGGAAGGGAAATGGTGGAGCGAGAATCTCACGAATCGGGTTTAATGCTCGACGGACACAAATGGCAATGTTTCCTTAAAGGTAAGGGGGGGGCGAAAATTGGGGGGAGGGAGAAAAAAAAGACTAGTTTCAGTTCGAGGCATCCTTGCGCTGTTTGTGCCAAGTTTTTTACATAAAAGAGTAGAAAAAAAAAGATCCTGCTGTCCTTCCCTATCTTCCGTTTGGGAACATAGTGCCAAGGAGAACCAGGTCGTACATACCCCAAACAACCTCAGTCATACAGATTTAACACGTTAATGGGGTCACTGCGTACCGGGGGAGTGTCTCTAAGGCAACTTTACGTCAATCCTCCAAAGAGACTACGGGTGGGTCAAGGAGATAATGGTGAGGGTGGGGAGGGGATATTGGGTGAACCAGCAAAAACTCAGTTTGCCTATGCGATCCAAAGGGATGTGAGATCGAGAGGGGGGCTGGTCTATTCAATCGCCATCCAATTCACAGGCCAGGGATTGCGAGTTTCCATCTTAAACGGGCTAGAAAAAAGCCTGCTAGGTGACATGGCTTAGAAGGGTGGAAAGTCAACCTCCAAATATCCTTGCGTTGACTGCAAGGACCCACACAAACAAACCAAAAAAACAACCCAAAAAAAAAAAAAAAAAGCATTTGAACATGGAGAGAGTGGTCGTATAGTTCACGGGGGCGGAAAAGACAAATATCGTTTGGGCCTGGGAACGAAGCGGGCCTTGCCTTAATTAATTTTAGGCATTAAGAAAGGAGTTATGACTGATGCAGAGAAAATAAATGGCAAACCAAAGAAAAGGTTTGCAGGCATCGGCACATTGGAACCACGAGGAAGCTGGCGTATGGCTCTGTGTTATGGTCGAAAAAAAAAAAAACAAAAAAAAAAAAGAACAAAACAATTCGAAAGAATTTGACCTGCACAGAGGAAAGTGTACGTTTGAGGAGAATTATGGCCGACTGGGCAAGGATACGGGGTCATAGGGGAGTGTAGTCACATAGTCAGCAAGATTATTCCCTAAGAGCCAGTCCGCACGGGGGGACAAAGAAGACTTTAAGATAAAAAACAAGAGGTAAAAAGGAGGGGGGCTATTGGTAAAGTACCAAAAGGAGAAAGAGGGGGGATACAGTTCCGATGTGTCGGTGCCGAGCGAGCGGATATGAGAACTTCGGGAGAGAGGACACAAGTGGGGACAAGACTTGACTCGAGGTGGATACCCGACTCCGCACACTAAAAGGAAAGGGAACATAGACTCCACCCCAACAACTGAAGAAGAGATAGATATTTAAATGAATTTTAGGTTGTGCGGAGTCTTGGCAAGGAACGGAGAGGAGGGTGCACAAGAGAATAGACAAGGAGTCTCAGCGATCATAGTATGAAAAAAAGCTTGGGAAGGAAGTCTGGTAACACAGAGGCATGCTTGGGGATCAAGCATAACAAATATATTCCTGCCGTTTTAAGTCTTCCCCCAGTAGGACTAACTAAAGGAAGAGAAGTGAAAATAGTGGAGGTACTGGAGAATGAATAATGATGACTGCTGATGACGGGAAGAACTGAAGACCACCCGTATCTTGGGACCGTCAGACACCGGTCCACCTATAAGCATAAGAAGAAAAATCCGACTTTTGGAAAAGGCCGGATGACAGTGTCCCCCTTTGACGGGCTGTTCAAAAACACAGAAGGACAGGAGGAATCCTAAGAGGGCTTTTGAAAGTTGGTGCTGGATGCGCCAAAAGTTCTTGCAGGTTTTTGTAGTACCTTTGGAACAGAGGGGCATATGGGAGGGGCGGCAAGAGCTCAACTTGGGCAAGAAGCCCGAGCGGGGACACAAAAAATCTAGATCAGGGATTTTTGAGGTTCCTTTTGCAATGGACTATTAGCCTTCTCGTGCATAAGTAAAAAGGGTCTACATGAGAAAAAACGGAAAGAATGTGTGGATGTTGAATGAAAAGGTGAGAAACGATAATTCACCGTGATCACCAGTTATCTGGGTTGGTCGATATACTTGGGGTAAGAGGGAATGTGGCGAATATCCAGGGAAAGACTTTGAAAGAAAATGGAAAGGAGGCGGGGAAGAGGTGAGGCAGGGAGGGGGGGAAGGCTGAGAGGAGGAGCAGGAATCCGGCGCAGGGTAGAAGGGGGAAAGGGTGAGGAAAGGGAAAAAGAGGAAACAATAGAGGGAGGGGAACCTGATTGTTATGGAACTAGGGAACGGATTTTTGGGCCGTCACCCATGGGCCACAGACCGCAATGATAAGAAAGATAAGGGTCTTGAGAAGGACTTCCGGTTCCTAAATGCCAAGGCCGAAACCGGGAAAACGCCCATTGTCAAATCGTGGTGACTGTAGGGGGTCGGGGGGAGGGAACCAAATACCAAGTCAGACTGGGAAATGCATGGTGCCAAAACGAATATTTTGCCAGCAACATGCAGAGAGGGGGGGGGGGGGAAAAAGAGAAGAGGTGGGGAAAAAGGTACCATCAGATTCACGCGAACTGAAATATGAGCTCGCTCTAACACGGGAGAAAGGAGACCGTATTGATGAAATACAGATTGTGAAGTAGTAGCTTGCATTTCAAAACTGTGAGATGAGACAGCATTCACGGAGACACAATAACGGTTGAGAGAAAGACTCTGAGAACACAACGCAAAATATCGATATCTTGAGTCAAAACTAAGAAAGACCAAAAAATCAAAAAACCCTATATTCCATTTCGCGGCTGTGCTCCCCCTCTCTCAAGTACAGGGCCAAACATGAGTAATTAATATCTCTCTGGACAGGAGGGGGATCACCAAATTACCAAGATTTAGGTTGAAAAACACTAATTGAAAAATTCGACGTTGTATTGTCAAAAAGACTCGGCAGAAGGGAAACCGGGAGATATCTGAGTGCTTCATGGGCTGATACAATCCCAGCCGATCCGGAAGTTAAAAGGGGTTTGTGGGCAGTTGGACCACTGAACCGGAAAGGGGGTATAACTAAGGGGGGGGAAAAGCGCGTCATGCCCGGTTCTGACCCTTAGGAAAAAGATTCTATTCAAGAGCAGTTGGTGCCTTCGTCTTGTACCTGAAAGTGAAAAGGGCCTCCAGTCACAGCAGAAGAAACCAGTGGGAGCAAACTAGAATCGTAGAACTTGGTCTTCTGGGTGAGGAGGTTTTATACTAGGATTGGGACGCCATTAAACGAAAAGAGGTTTTTCCTGTTTAAATCAGAGGAGGGATCACCAGGAGGGGGGGAAAAATTGGTTCCAATGCACTAAGGCTTCTTGGGGGAGCAAAAGAGAAATAAGTTATTAAGGGGGTTCATCTCGTACCTTCGGCAACACTCAGAAGGCGGAAAGAAAAATTTACTTTTTTGGTGAAAGGAAGTCCTTTGATAGTTTGGCAAAACGAAAAGTGGAATCCTCCTTGGAGGACCATTCTGTCCAAAAGGTACGAGGAAAAACAAGGGTAGAACTCTTCTGGCTGGGTCATCCATATTGTTTGAAAGGGGAGGGCAGAAAAATACAAAGGTGTCTTTGAAAACCCCCGATATTGTTTCTTGACATTTTCTTGTAGGAAGGGGAGAGACTCGAAAACAAAGGGGGAATGAAAGGAGGAGATAAGGCTACAAGACCAGGGGACAAAGAAAAAACTCCCGGGAAACAAGCAGTAAGGAAAACCTTGGGAGGTGTCTATGGGAAGACTTTGTCCAAAAAAGGTGTAGTCCAACGCCGAGCGGAAGACTAGAGGTTTTGAAGAGCTATGGCGAAAGGAGAGGAAAAAAGAGGGATGGGAAAAATATAAATATATTCAACCAAGAACCAACAGTTACGGCATTCTGGTAAGAAAGAGCCACTTAAAAGGAAGAAAGGGGTGGGCACGCTATCTTGCCGACCCACGAGAAACTTGGATGGGGGGAAAAAAAAAAGAAGACCACTGTAGGACAGACAGACGCTATAACCAGGAAACCTTTTGTCGATTAGGGAATAGCAAGAAGGATATACACCGAACGAAAGAAAAAAAGACACAAGGCTTCGACACCGATGTTCTTGTGCTTGCAAGGGTGGAAAGGAGGGTACTTGTACCAGGTCAAGAAGGGAAAGCACGCCAGCTCTTGAATTAAAGGTAGACCTGGGAAGGAAAAAGAGGGAAATCGAGGTGGTTCCCAAATCTTCCGTCCGTAGGTCCAAAGGGGAAAAAGGGCTTTTAACGTGCGTCAAAACAGTTTCAAGAGCAGTGTATGGATGTAGCAGCACAAAAAGCACTCAGAGAAAGTGGACAACCAAGGCTAAAAGAGGGAAGACATTTCAAAAATCTACAACATATTGGGGGTCCAAGAAACAAGAGGATCGTTGGTTATTGGGGGGGGGGTCAAAGGGTCAAGCCGAGATATTCTTTGGGGATAGAGTGGTTTACCAAGGTTACTGATGCAGTTGTGAAATACGCGTCAGAGGAAGATTAGTGGTTTTCTGGGAAGGGGGGGGCTTGGGAGGTTGTTATTTTTGTCACGGTGGAGGAGTGGTTGGTGGTTTCTCAGGTCCATATCGCAATGTGGGGATCCAGCAGGGGGGTGTTGGATTGAATGGGGGGTCGTAGAGTCAACTTTTTAATGCTCAGCTACTTCCAATGGCAATGCTGATAATGGAAGAACGTGTTAGGAGATCGAGGAAAATTGTTTTGCAGGGAGTGGGCCTCTTGTCGGGCCCTGTAGGTGGGGGAAAACAGGGGGGAAAAAAATAACCGGAGATCTCCTGCAAAGGTGGCCTTAGAAAGAAGATCTGTGGTGGCCCTAGCAGAAAAAAATTATGCAGTGGAAGCGGTCGGTTTAAATCAAAAGAAAACGGCAAGAAAAGAAATTGGCGGGCTTCTTGTCGCAGAAAAAAGGGCGGGTACGATGGCATGAGTCCCCTTACGTCATCCTCAACTAAAGAAAGGAGCATTACTATAATGGATTAGTTGGCTATTGGGTTCCAAAGCGACAGTTTTCCTACTGTCTAGAAGGAAGGTTGTGCTATCGCAATGTCCTTCTGCCGAGGAAAAAAAGAATCCGCGCATCTCAATGTCATTCAGCAAGGGATTCGCACATGAGTGAGGGAAAAATGCTTCTCGGAAGCCAAGGATACCTTGTGCTATCTGGGGAATAAGTTAGAAAAACGAAGCTTTGTTACAAACATGACAGGGGAAGAAGAAGGGAGTTGCTGGGTAGCAATGTGAAAGGTCAATGGTGATGGGTTACCAAAAACATTGTAAATGAAATCACAACAGGCGAAGCTCTCGATGTGGGAATGAAGAGCCGCTCGGGTTACGGGCCTGACAAAGGAGGGAGCTCATGTAAAAAATAAGCACTTGTCCCTGCAGATTCCTTGTTTACACAAAGAGGGAAAAAACAAAAAAGGTCAACACCTGCAAGGCTTTGGCATCAACATGCAAAGGACACCCGTATCGATATCAAAGTTATGACGGTGTATATGGGATGCAACAGCCATTCGCAAGGGACGACAATGCCGCAGAAGCAAGTGCCAAAAAGATTAGGTAACGGTTGGAAAAGGAGGAGGTGACGCCTTACAAGAAATACGGTGTGTCGGCGGCGTGTCCAAGATCATCACAGGAGAAGGATCAACGTGGTTAAAGTCCGACACTAATAGGGGCAAACTTGACGACTTTGAAGGGAGCAAGAAACGTTAAGACAACGGGCAGGACAATATTTGGTATGCCTTGTACCCAAATTGAAATGGAGAAGGGGAAAAACTCGGTCTGGGGGAGGCAGCAGATCGTAGACTTCCTGTAGTGCAGTTTGTGTGTAAAAAGATGATCAGACACCCACCCTCACCGAACACGAAGGTTGAAGGTTGGAA
>Ga0179591_1244089_pt1 | contig 13419 bp, 6 predicted proteins | sample CZOMad2_1_08_16f_FD_182891 | JGI IMG/M metagenome (GOLD analysis project Ga0179591, IMG submission 182891) | Vadose zone soil fungal communities from Angelo Coast Range Reserve, California, USA - CZOMad2_1_08_16fungal (PacBio error correction) | ecosystem: Environmental > Terrestrial > Soil >...
TGACCGAAAGAACATCTCTCATCACAAAACAGGGGAAAATATAACAAGGAGCCTCCGCGGGTCAGACTTCGGCGAGAAAAAAGATACCTCCAGCAGCAAGAGGGCCTGGGAAGGGGCCACCAAACCAAAAAACCATGCAGAACTGAACCAAGCTCTTTGCTGTCGTCCAACAGCAGGGTGGAGGTTGGAAACCGAGTCCATAATGTGCCGAACGGGGAAAGCGGAGGGGCCAACGGGACGGTCAGGCTGGGTGAGTCTTCCACCGCGCAACTTGTCAGAAGGCCGAGTTCAACGAGCCTGGAGAGACCGACCAATATATTCAAAATAGACAATTTTCCTGACGACAACATAGGAGGCGGTTACTCAGGCTAAAGAGGGCTGGGGAAACAGGAATAGAACATAACAAAGGGGGGGAATGACATACGAGATTGGTGAGGGGGGGTGACTGCCAAAGTAACTAAAACTGTTTCCTCAGGGTTACCGTGACAGGCTTCCACGGGGGGAATTTCAGCCCCCGGCAGAGATCAAGAGTAAAAAAAGTCGTGTCTACGACTGCCATGACGAGGGGAAGCAACAGAGCCTTGGGGCCAAGCAGTGAAAAGCGACGGCCATGAGCCGACTATTCTGGAAGCACTAGAGGCTAAACGGTAGGGAAAGAAGAGGGGCCTAAAGACAATCATTCATCTTGAGGACCGTGCGTCTGGAAAGGCAAGCTGGGCCGAAAAATCGAAGCAAGAAGGAAGGTCCACTCATTACGATGTTCACAGGAAGGCCTAAGCTAGGGGCGAAAAGTGAGGGAAATAGTTGTTATTCTTTGAAGCAAAAGCGACAAGATTTCTAGTACTGACACTTCAAAAGCTGATTATTCCAAGCTACCGTAAGTTCTTCAGAAAGAACCCTGGACGCACGTCTTGCAAAACGCGATGGGGCCGGAAGACCCCAGAGGTCCGACGGCCAGATTGCGCTAGATCAATCTCAGGGTCTGAAAAGCAAGGCATTCAACGAGGTTAGCCAGAGTACTACCATGAGAGCAGGAACAAAGCTCTAAGGAGATTTCAGATTTAAACGTGGAGCTGAGGACGTCCTCCAAGGGGAGGGTCCTGACCCCGTGACCGGCTTTCTACGGGAACATCAGGGACTGCAGCGTATGAAATGAAATGATCGAGGCGAACTCACACAGGCGAACACATCGAGTCTGGTTCTGCAGATCACCGGAAGCACAACATAGCACCAAACCCTTAATCTTCTTAAGTGTATCTACTTCCAGCCCCTCGTCATTTGCTTCATCGGCGGTGCTATAACTTGAAGTCCACCGGTTTAATCCAACCGAAACGGAGGACCCAGGTGAAATGAATGCGCGGGGGAGTTTCTATATTTATAGAGGATCAACAAAAGTCTTTCGTCGCGGCTCTAGAGACAATTCGGAGACCATTAACGCGCGATTGACGGGCGTTGCTCCCGACGACGCCCGGGCATGCTGAGCGGGAGGGAGACTACGCCGGATCTGAGAACTGGGGGGGAGGTGTCCTCGACAAAAGCGACGACGAGAAAGAGCAAACTAGTGCGGAGATCGGACGTGGTGGGGGGGGGGAAAGGAGGCCTAAGGTGAAGGGGGGGGAGGGAAAATTCTAGAACGAGGACATGCTCTAGACCGAGGGGATCAGGGAAAATGGAACTTGTTAAAGTCGTAGGGGAACAGTACCACTGGAGAACCGGCAAGGAGGCATCAATCGCCATAATGCGGTCGAAGCGTCTTTAGCAACTGTCAAATGGGCAAAGTGCGTAACCAGCGCGCCGCAATCGCGAAAGGTGAGTGTGAAGAAGGGGATTCGAGAACGACGATCAAAAGACGGGGGGAAAAAAAAAGAGTCTCTGACAGCTCCATTCACTCCCGGGAATCGATGACTCGCAGCTGGAGGCAACGTGACACCGGCTGACCGGGCGGGGGAAACAATCGTCTTCTCCTATACGATGAGCGGGGCAGGCCGGAAGACTTAGGGGCAAGGAAGGGGGCTTTTTCCTTGCCTCGAGACTCTACCCCGTAAGAATGGCAAGACCCAATCGAGGAAGTCGGGAGAGACTGCTAGACCTATCACGGGGACAGAAAAATATTATCCCTGTCCAACAACGGACACTATCAGGGGGAGGCAAGTCTCAGTGATTCAGGGCGCGGAGGGGGCGAGACACCGTGACAGGAGAATTCTGGGGATCCGCGACATCGTCAGGAGCCGGGGGAAAGGGGCCCGCGGAGTCGGGGAAAAGAAGAGATGGGTAAGCCGCTACGGGTCCTTGGGCCTATAAAAGGCGACCGAACAAAACGACCAGGAGGGAATGGGCACAAGATCCTCGAGGACGACGAAGGTGGGCCTAAGGGAAATCGTCAGGTGGGGTCGACACGGGTAAGTGGAAACAAGTGAATATCAGAGCTCCGGAACTACATGAATCTCGAGAAGGACGCAAATAAAGACGCTGTGTCAGAAGTCATGGTAGGCGCGATCACTCACGGCGCTGGCAGAAAAATACTCTGCGGGAATCGGGAACTGGTGGTAGGTGTACTAGTGAACGGACAGAAGCATGCCAATACGCAGGACGAGCGTCACGGCTGGGTGATCACTCAATAAGGGACCCCCCAAAACAGCCCCCGGGTACGAGCTTAAATTCACGTGCCCAGAGATGACACCGCCTCGAAAGTCTCGAAAATGCGAACTGGAGAAGTAGCTCTCTAGAAGGAGCAGCAAGAAAATCTTAAAACAGACGGAAAGAGACTAGAAAAGGACCAAAAGTCTGAGGGAAGAAGAGTCCAAGTCTTACGGAACTACTTTCGGTGACGGGATAAGCTGGGCACCTACAAAGCCTAACGGTACCTGCTAAAGTCGGGGGCTAGGGAAGTGAAGGTCCCGACTAAACCTGTGACTCCATAGTGACGGGCAAGGAGGGACCGAAACTAGCCTACTGAGGGGGCTAATGATAGAAATCTTTAACAGTCAAGCGGTATGGCCCTATATATGTTGAAAAAAATTGAGTCTGCAGGCTTACGGTACTGACATCTGGGCGACAGGAAAGGCTGGAAGCTCTGAGCCGGCCCCTCAAGTCACAAATGGGGGGAGCCGCAGTACTTGGAGTGAACCACATGAGCCTAAATCACAGTGGGCGTGCTAACAAAAGTTGTCAGAGTAAAGAGCGTTACGGGCCGCTTAACGTCCCCTGGGGGTGAAGCTTTCACTGGGGGCAGAACAGGAAAGTTCAACTGGGGTCAAAGGGCGACGGCCTGTGGCCACACGAAACGTGAGAATGGGGCGTGGCATATCGCAGCCGACGGGAGTTCCATCAGAAAGGGAAAAGCGTATACGAAACAGAATCATCGACGCATGGAGAGGAAACACGCTGGTAGGCCCGAGTCAGCAAATTAGTCGGTACAAGGAGGCATTTGGGAAGCAACTTCCTAAACTCTGACAGTCCCAGACTCAAACCCCAGAGACTGAAAAAATCTCCCAAACCCGCTGAAAACGACCCCATCACTTCGCCCGGCAGGAAAATAAGACTATTGGAAAAATTCGAACGGGTAAAACCGGGTGTCCCCCACATATTTTTAGACAGAAAAAAGCATCCAATGCAAGCGAAAACTAGAGCCGGGGCAATGGCGCTTTGGCTGTCGGAGGGGAACAACCTCAAAGGGGGGCACAGGGGGAGGCTGCTGAGGGACTGAGGAAATCGGCCTCCGTACGGGGGAGAACTCAAAAGACGGGGGTGATGACGCCCAACATCAACACCACAAAAGGAGGAAAAAAAAAGCGGGTGGCAAAACTACAAACCCCGGGCGTAACTTCCTTGGAGAAGCAAACACAACCAAAGAGCGAATCAACAGCGCGGAAGAGAATTCGGCACCCGCACCTCAAAAAAAAAACCAATGCCCTGACGCTAGGACCCGCTAATTGGAGGGTGGAGAGGGAGAAAAAACAGGTGCGTGTACAAAGAAAAAAAGCAGTTCAGACCAATCCGATTGGCCTTCCAGGGGACCGAGAGGGGGGGGTCAGGGAGGAGGGGAGACGGGGGGGGTCAGCGCGGGGGGGAGGAGGGCAGGCGAAGCTTTTCGACGGACTATTCCAACTATAATCGCGAAAAGAATGCACATGGCTGAAAAGCTAAATTGCAAGAAACCAAAGATGGGGCATCAGCGTCGATTATGATCTAGGGTACTCTGGGCAAAGCCAGCGGGAGTACTTGTCTAAAGACCGTACGTCGTGAAGATATCTTACGAAGCTCGATTAACGGTCGTGGTTTTCATCCACCAGCGAGTGTAGCCAAGGGCCTAGCTTGTGGGACCACTGCAAGTACGCCAGGGTGAAAAGATCGGACCCCGTCCGCTAGCGATACCCCTACGTGGTAAGTCTTCAAATCCGGGGGAAGAGGTCTCAATCCTTGGGGCACCCGTACTAAGGACGAAATAAAGTTTTGGGGGGCTCCTGCGGTAAGGGAGGAAAATCTCGTGCGTACGTCTTCCACGTGGACTGTCAACCAAAGCTCGAAAGCAAGGGACGACCCCTAGCTCTTCCTCATCAGGGAGGGGGGCTGCCAGATAACGAAGGCGGCAAAATCATGTACTTCCTGGGGGCAAAAGGGGAAACGATGAAACCTAACGATCGAGGGAGAAACGGTCGGGTATATCCCTACTAACGGAAAAGAGCGGGTCGGGAGGACAAGGGTAAGGCGGGGTTGATTTAGGCAAGAAGTGAAAGTAACGAGGGTCGTCGACTACGAACGTGAGCCGGCGGCATAAGAGAGATGGGGATCGGGAAAGAAAAGGTGGACTCTAGGCATCTCTCTCATTGAAAGACTCCTCTGCAGCGAGGACGTCGGATCAGTATCCAGCTGAAGAACTGATAGAGGTTCCTGAGTGGGGGCAAACGTTGAGATTGAAGCAATCCCAGGAGGGTTCGCAGACGGAAAATAACGCCTGGTAGGATCACCCAGGCAGATTCTGCAGAGATGGGGAAGGTGCTCAGAAAGCCTAGGAAAACCCAAAGACAGAGTAAACGAGTCCGGGGAGGGAACGGATGGGCCTCGAATACCCATCTCCCCTTCTACCAGGAAGGAGGGGGTGAGACGGGAGGGGCAGGCGTGAGCCGGGAGATGGATGGACTCGACGCATAGCCGTAAACCCATTGGCCGAGACCCCTACGGCAGAATGAAACAGCCGAACCTGAGGGTCTTTCTATCGTTGGGGAAAATCACCCTGCATTTCTAGGAGGGATCATGCTGATCAGACGTACCAGTCCCAGAATCGGGGAAGGCATACAAGTTTTGCATGACGAAACCGAGGGGTCTGAAAGGCTAGGAGAAAAAGTCTAAGAGACATAGAGTGAATTGGCTGTTAGGACCCAACAAGATCTACTAAGCTAGAGGCCGACGAAAATTTAGGAAAATGGGACCTTGAGTGAAGGGGATTCCGTGAGGTTGAGGGGATTCTGCGTAGGCATAGAAAGTCTAATTCTCCGATAAAAAGGTGGATTGGTCCACGTGGGACGGTGGGGGGAATCGATAAGGGGGGACCAGACAAAGTCTAGGCCGATCCATAGAAGAGATTCAGTAGGAGTTCGTCGACCAGGCATCGTGCAAAAAACCGTCGGGAAGTGCAAAGGCAGTGCGCAAGGCTCAATGAGATCGTATTATAAAAGGGGGAAAATTGAAAAAACTTCTTGGCCGTATAAAAAAAATAACATGGAAGGAAGAGAGGATGAGGGAGCGGCACGCTAAGGAAGAAACCGAAAAGTCGAAAGGGGAGGGAAGGGGAAGAGGACCCCACCTCACTCCACTGTTGTGCAACACGTCTCGCTGACTGTCTTACAAACATCAGGGAGCAAACGCAGACCTGATCTCGCAGGCGGAGCCTCATAGGACCTAAGAAGCGACGTGGTTCCTGGGGGCATATCTAGAACAAGCAACAGGTCAAAAAGAAACTGTTTCTGACAGCGGACAGAGCAACGCGGTCGGCAAGAAAAACACTTACTCACATGTCAGCCAATGACACTAAGCGGAAAGGTCGTTCATGAGTAGAGTCGGGGCGCGAGGGTCTAGGAAACAACCCGAGAAAAGCGGACGAAGATCGGAACGCTAGGACAAATCCTTCAGCAAGGAACGGTAGAGGACGCAACAGGCGGACGCATCGCGGGAAGAGCTTGAAGGTCCGGACGCCAGTCCTCACCCAAGAGAAAAAATGTATTGGAGGCTCTGAATAAAGGCTCCAACAGCCGAAATTAAAAGGCACTAGGTGAACCTCCGGGGTTTTGAAAACTACTTGACTGGGCGGGAACCGGTTGAAAAGGAAACGGCAAACTCCTGTGACTTAGCCTAAAAGGGGAAGGATGACGACCTATTCCGCTATTACGAAATGGGGATAGGTTATAGTATAGACCGCCGGAGAGAAACAACGACTCAGGGGGGCGCTGGATAAGGGTTCATGGGGAGTAATACGCATCATTAAAATAAATTCGACCAAATAACTACTTTTTATCAAATTAAATCGAGTCCTAAACCCTCCCCCCGGGGAAAGCCTCAGCGTGAACGGAAAGGAGGTACCGGACGGGCAGGATCTACTTAGTCTTAAAGAGTTGGGGAAGAAGCATGTGGCTAATCATCGAGCTTTACGACGGGAGCGATAGTAGACTTTCCAAAAAACAAAAACACTCTAGAAAAATGGGCGGGGAAAGAGAAATTTCTTGACCCAAAGGCCTCTGATTTTGCCGGATTCCAAGTTAATGCAAGCTAAGACTCATATACTAAGAATCCTATTGAATACAGCAGAGCATGGCTTTTTAATAAGTACTATCGATAGTGAGTCAAAGACTGGGCAAGTACGAAAAGGTTACTCAAAAGAGATGTTCAGTGCCATCGGGAGAGGCAATGGCAGGGGGGGGGAAAACCTGCGTACACTGCACTGGAATAATTGCGTCGAGAGGGGAAAGAACTTCGGAGAGACGGGGGGAAAAACTCGACATTCTATGCTCGAGGTTTAGTCCCGAGGAAAAGGAGCCATCATCTCGGCGACCGCCTCGAGCAGGAGAAAACCCTGTGCGAATACATATGAGGTGGAATCTGATATCCTATATTTAAATGAAAGGTGGCGGACTCAAAAGTTTTCTCCCTTGAAAATCGGGCGACTTTGCAGGGGGTGAGAATTGCCCCTGAAGCGGGGAAGGCAGCCTCTGCTGCAACTGGGATCACTAGTAGAATCCTTTTCTTCAAAAAAACCGTGAAGGGCGAAGCATCGAAAAAGCTTAACAGCGAAGGGTATTCAGACCAGCGGTACCTAGGAGCCAGAGGGAAGAACATATACTCCCCCTGAGTCAGCAAGGGGTGATAATCCAAAAGGCTTCAGCACAAGGGGGGTTTCAGGATCAAGATGCTTACCTCGAAACACTCTCAGCGAAGGCACGGATCACCCTCGCAGGAAACCACGCAACACTGACATCCCTAAAAAAGTCAAACAAGGAAACAGAAAGGGGCGAAAGTCTTTGTCCCAAAGAAAAGGATGTTCTACACAAAAGGGAAGCAAAGCTGGTCTATATCCGGCGGAGGGCGTTTGTCTGGGGGGGGGTAAGGAAAGAACGAAAGGCCCCCTGGCGAAAAGAATGGGGGAGTCGCGGAAGAGGGACGTAAACTACCGGAGGGGAGAAGCACTGGGTTGAGACGCAGATCGAAAAACCAACTGGAGTATAGAGGGTGAGAGAGAAAAACAGGGGGCCCCGACGCCGGGGGATCGGAGAGGAGCACCAGACTCCTAAAGAAAGCATATTAAGTGTGACCATCCACTCCACAAAAAAAGACCGCATGCCAAAATAAAGGGGGATTCCGGGGTCTTCTACAAAGTGACGGGGTGGGGGGCAAGACATCATTGCAAGCAGAGAAATGTGAATTGCCATCCTTTCTTTATGAAGGAGCCGGGAGGCTCGTTGGGGGAACCTGTCTGACGCTTGTCTGAACGATTACAGAAAAAAAAGGACACGAATAACAAGTCAGTCGAGAAGGAGGGACGACTCAAGAGGGAGGAGATGAAAATGTTTCTCGGAAATAGGGAGAATCGAGAGTGGGAAAAGAATGGGGGGGGAGGCGATCTCCAACTTTGAATGGTGATAGGCGTGGGGTGACGAAACGAAGAGTCTTGATCCCAGGCATTCTGAACCTTTAAAAAAAAAACGAATTCCACAGGGTGCCCGGGAATGGCCCCCTGGCCCTCTATCTAAAGACCTGAATAATGCACCATGAAGGGGAAAGAGAGACTTCGGGAAGTGGGTACCCCATTCCTGGAGGGCGCGGCAAGGGGGAAATCTCAGGGCACAAGGCCGCGATTCTAGGAGGGGGCTCCAGCGTGTTGCCTCCAGCCGAGCAGAAACTGCAGAGGTCGAAAAACGGCCATCACATGCGTGTCTGGCCCGGAGAAGCGCCTTCTTCAAAAAAGGAGTCAACGGTTTCCCGGCAGAAGAGGAAGTGGTAACGCACGATCGAGGAGGGCCACTGGGACGTAGTGGATAAGAAACTACTAGCGGGCAGTTATGACGTGATCCGTCCTTAGAGTTAGGTAAGTCTAGGCGGAGTAGACCTCCATGTAATCGAAAATCTGAACGGACTCCAGGAGGTTCCGAAATCCAAGAAATTTGGCTCTACCGCGGTGAATCAGCTTGGTTTAGAGTACCTATCTTGGGGACTGAGAAAGAGTACTGTCGCCAGCGTAAAATTCTGTCAGATGGAAATCTGGAATCTGCTGGAGGGACTGGGAGGAATTACTAGAGAAAAGGTGTTTCTGCAGGGGCGACGAAGGGAGAAAGAAACATAAGTACGTTAGCCAATAGGGGAAGGATCGGAAAAAAACATCCCTAAGTCCAAGGTCTCCAATTCTTAAAAGCAGATTAGATGAAGATCTCCTAAAAACCAAGCTACGACAATATCGTGGATATGGGACAGTTCCTCTCCACAGCGTCAGGGCATATACGGAGCTCGTGGAAATAAGCACTTAGCCAGAAGGTGTGCCACAGACGGGTAGAGAAGACCGCCAACTAGGGGGAAAAATGAAGCGGTAAATAAAAGAGCGGGTATAGCTGGGAGGCTCTGTAAAAGGAATCTATTAGCGGGGTCTCTTACTAGGTCGCCCTGCTCGCCCGCCGCAAAAAAATGACAGAACATAGATGATATGCCGAAGCGAAGAAGGGAGTTCAGGAAAGGGATTACTGAGGTGTCGAACGAGCTCGGGGGCAATTGGGGTCCTGTGGAAACGACCCCCCTCCGTAACAAAAGTAAAAACTGAAAAAATGGAGCCGTGGGGACGGACCGTGATGTAGGGGAGAAAGACTCATCTAGTAGAAAATGAGAGGAACGATTGTCGTTGACACGGGTGAAAGTGGGGTAGGGGGTCTAAAACAGGACACTACTTCTGAAAGAGCGACAGCTCCTACAAGATTGAGGGTCAGGGGAGGGAACCATGGTTCCAGTAACAGCGGGTAAAAACGGAGTGACGGAAAGCGACAAGGACGCATCGCTGACGGTAGGGAAGTAGGGAGAGGGGAAAGACTCTCATAAAAAAAAAACGGAGAGAAGAGATAGATCAGGGTCACAAGCACCAAGAAAAAACTAACTAACAAACGACGCCGCACACAATGCACGAAAACCCGATGACAGATGAGGGAGAGACACGTCGCGGGCTCCTACGGATGCGCTAATGGGCCGACTGAAGAGTGTGTCAGTCCGTAAAAAAACAAGAAAAAGTCAAAAAGGAAACACCTCAGGTCTGAAGGGCATGCTAAGGAGTCAGCCTCAACATCACTTCCGCCAAGGGAAGGCCCTCAAAAGCCGCAGATTCGTAAAGAGGAGGAGTCTTACTAAAAGGTCGAGGACAACCAAGGGCACTATCCACCGGAGAAAGACGCCTACCCGTAACAAAAGTTCAATCGGCGAGAACAGGAGTATCTCTAGGCTAGGGAATTGGTACTTTAGACAAGGGACTGATTCCTCAAAAAAAGCGCCCTTTTGAAGGGGTGCAACGGATGAATCCTACTCAGCCGAAAGGGGAAGGGAAAGATTGGGGCATAGCAAGGCGGTGGAGGTACTTACGTAAAGTTGAAAGAAAAGCGAAATAATCCCAGGAATGATGACGGCGAGATGAATCACTAGCATAAAGAGAAGGGTATACTTGTATCTTTTCTTCTGAGACCCCTCCGCCGAATTAGACACCCTATCGCTGAGCCAACATGGTCCTCTGGTTTAGAAGGGAGTCATCAACCGTCTTATAACACATTCCGTAAAACAATATTCCGCGGACTGCAAGGAAACCCTCCCACGGATAACTGCCTGGACAAAACGGGTTCAAGAGTAGGACGAAAACAGCCGACGATTCTAAGAGCAAGGAGGGGAACTTGTACTTAAAAGAATCCCTAGCAGCGAAGGGAGCTAAGAAAGAGAAGACCAGAGGGCGGACCTTTCGACGGAACTCGGGGGCTGAGTGGCCAAAGAAGTTCGGTACCATTGAAAAGAAAAGAAAACGTCGGGGTATCAAAAATACAAGGGCGATTTAAAAGTCAGGCATGTCCCTACCCGGACAAAGAGCGGACCGATCAAGTTCTTGCGGGAAAAAAACCACGTGACAAGCTATCGTGCGAAATTCGTCCGAGGCCCCTCCACCGGACTTACCGCATGAAAGACGAATAGCGAAGACCAATACCGGAGGAGCTCGGGGGTAGAACAAGCAGGCATTGCTCTGCTCGTGTGCGGTAAAGATGGGAACGGTTAATAAAAAAAGAGTCAGTGGGTACTTCCGAACTCAAAAAAGACTCACCAGGGCAGTTCGTAAAAAGTTACTGTAATACAAAGATCGGAGAGCGTCATGTGGCTTTCAACACGAAAAGGGGAGAGATTGAGATCGCTGGACGGGTGCGATTTAGCGTGCCAACAGGGAAAACGGGAAAAAGGGGTCAAAGGAGAACTCTTAGCCACTGTGAGAACGATTCTGATTTGCGGAAACCACAGGAACAGGTGCAGACGGGGATGCAGTAAGAAAATAAAAGAATCTTCGGAATCTCCGCGCAAGGAGCCGAAAGCGATAATAAAGACTGGAGTAAGGGGAACCTGGAGAGAACAGGAATCTGATAAAGGTTATTGAAGTCCGGACATGAGGGGACCTCCTTCGTAAGAGACCCATAGAAGGAAGGAAGACAAGCCGTAAGCAGGCTACGACAGGATAACTAAGGGGGACATCCGAACGGACCCGTCACAGCCCCAGTTTTGAGGACGGAAGTTGTCAACCCACCACGCACACTGGGGGGAGAAAAAAAAAAAACAAACAAGCAGCCACTATCGGGGGTCCTAGGGGAACGAATGGGGGGGCGGGGGTGTTCTTGGGATGGAAAAGCAGATTTAGGAAGGACTATTATTCTCGCAAAAGAAGAAGACTTACGAAGCTTAGCGGTCACTGAGCAGAACACTCATAGAAAAAAGCACAATAAAAAAAGAGAGGGGTGTCTCCCCGACGGAGCTCCGAAGAAAAAATAATTGATCGCTCCAACATCGGGAAAAAACTCTCACCATCAGCCATCTTCTGAGGGGGTCTAACAAAAGAAAAAAACTCTGAGGGGAAAAAGAGATTTGACCTGGTTGTAAAAGTCGGGCCAATCATAGGTGGGACAATACAACTCAGGGAAGCAAATAGGATGTACAAGGAAGGAGGGAAAGTGAAGTGCCGGGGACTTTTCAGGAGTGGTGATTTGCTCTTTGCGGACAGGCTTAGGTTCCGATATAAGAGCATAAGTTGGATGAAGCGGTCCGGGCTCAGAAAGCAAAGCAAATCAAATTGCAGGTACGATGATTCAGGTTTGCAATAGGTCTTTCTGGGAGGGCTATACGTACGGACTTCAATCTTCATACGAAATAGGTCAAGTAGGGTTTAACAAAAAACGGCAAAGTCGCAATAGGACGCAAAACAGAAGAAGGAGGAGTTTACGGACGGCCCCAGGGGCACTTCGGGTTAAACGGAAGGAGGAAAGCTAATCACCCTCGGGTCGAACAGGAGACATTCCGGAGTACAATACGAACTTGGTGTCCACCAAGTATTGAGGCAAACGGAAAAGTTGTTGCGAAAGCTAATATACGGCCGGCCGAGAGGAATAGGGACTACTTCAACTGGGGCACAGAACGAACGATCGCCCCATCGGTTTGACCACGGGAGCTTGTCCAACAACAGGAAGGGGCTAAACGAAAAACTCACACTTCTTCAACTCAGGGACGTTAAAGGTAAGGACATCGGACCATGGCAAGGAAGAAAAGTGATCTCCACCGGGAAGAAGGTGATCCCTAAGACAACGAGACGTCGATCGGGAAGAGACACGTGGCACGGGGAGTACAAATGCGAGGAGTGGAACCAGTCCCGAAGTGCGGAACGAAAAAGACTCAATCACGACCGCTGGAGGGGGGAGGGCAGATAACGCGTCCTCCCGAGGTCTCGCGCTCAGGATATTTAAACTATACGCGGCAGCGGGAGTAATATGGAAAAAAGGGGTGGTGTCCAGGAGGTCCAGGGGGGGGGGGTGGGGGGGTGAAACTATGTTGGGGGGGGTGGGGGGGGGGGGGGGGGGGGGGGGGGGGGGGGGTAGAAGTCGGGGAGCGTCAGTTCCTAGAAAGGTACGCTGAAAGGGATAGGGTGGGGGGCGAGATTCGGAAGTGTAACGCCCGTCGATAACCCATTCCGTGAGAGAGGATGAGAGAGAGAAAAATAAACAAAACGCAAGACTAGGGAGGGCGAAAAAAACAGGAATCGAGCCGACCATTCCCGCGAACCAACGGGAAAAGCCTGGGGTTAAAAGAGGTGTTTGGACAAGTGAAAGAGGAAGCGGTGAATAGTTCCGGGAGAACGTAAAAAAAAAAAAATCCGGGAATACAAAATGCACACTACGCGTGAACCCCTAGGGACTTGCTCTTTCGGAGGCTGGAGGCTAAGGCCAATCGAATGAGAAGGCGCTCGTGACGGGCTAGCGCCCTGAAAAATCCAAGAGCGGATGTACTAAACAGAGAGTTGATCGGCCTAGACGACCAGGGCCTTCTTACTGCTGAGATTGACAAACGAGGAAGATGACCTGGTCGTTGTCGCCGCAAGGAGTGACTACTAACTTCGAGAAGAGTGCTATTCGGGGACGGGGGGGGGACAGGGTAAAGTGTTGCGGGCGAAAGCCGAGCAAAAAAGACAGTACGCGCAGGACTGACTTCCGTTGGGAAGGGTCCGGGGATAGAGCAAGTTACCACTGAGCGGGGCAGGCGCAAGCCTAACGCAGAAGAAAGGCGGATCGTCGGGCGAGCAGAAAAAGGGGGGAAAAAAAACCTTCGAGGTCATGAAAAGTTCCGCAGATGCAGCCGCAAAGACGGTCGTGCTACTGAAAAGGGGTA
>Ga0179591_1310567_pt1 | contig 13419 bp, 12 predicted proteins | sample CZOMad2_1_08_16f_FD_182891 | JGI IMG/M metagenome (GOLD analysis project Ga0179591, IMG submission 182891) | Vadose zone soil fungal communities from Angelo Coast Range Reserve, California, USA - CZOMad2_1_08_16fungal (PacBio error correction) | ecosystem: Environmental > Terrestrial > Soil >...
TACGCGGCGAACGGTCGGGCCAAACGGGACAAGAAAAGATGGAATGTCGGGGAGTGGTGCGGTCCATCGAGAAAGGTGTCTGGCCGCGATAGTCCTGTGTCATTACCTCGCAAGGAGAAGTCTGCCAAAGCTCACCGGGGAAAATGGAACAGGGGAGCTGAAGTGGCCTAACTGCAAGGTTGGTATCGGGGGAACCTTCTAACGAGGGAGAAGGGGAGGGCGGAGACGCAGATCTTGCAAGCCGATATCTGGTTGGGAGGCTTATTGACTTCTACTGAAAAGAAAGTCGAGGGAGGGAGAAAATCGGTCAGCCAGCCGTGAGACCTTCCGTCGTAAAGATGGGGAAAGACATCTTCTTGGGCACATATACGATAAGTGAGGTTCTGGTTGAGTTCCTAAAGCCTCGGCTGGAAGGTATCGTACAAGTCGACACTATATTGAATTGGGTGAGCTGTAAAGGTCAGGGGGCTTTAGGTAAGGCAGAGGGGCGGACATGTCGCAAGTTATCACGAATGAAAGCAAGGTCGGGAGACCGGGGCGCCGTTTGGAAACTAAACAGCAATCCCATTGATCCCTGAGGCTCAGGTCCCTGAAGTCGAATCGCTCCGCCATCCTCAAAACGGCATATGGGGAGGGGGGACGCAGGCGAGTGGGGTGCAAAGGGCCCGCCAAGACCAGGACTCAGGAGATCATTGGAGATAAAAAAAAAAGGGGGTCTTCATCTGATATGGCACCGTACGCTACCTGACGACATGGCTGAGTGATCAGCGCTGGATGGATCCTCAAGATAGAGGTAAGAAGGCCACTTACCGTACCCCATTGAAAGAAAAATGGAACAAAAAGTCAGGGGCCGCAGCCAAATCGGAGAGAAACTCTTTGTAAACCAACCACTACGGGGGGGCAGTTTCGGCCGAAAAAGCAATGGGGTTCGAGAGCGCCGCTTCACGCTAGGAGCAACAAATGCTCGGCCAAAAGGGCCAGGCCGATCTATCCTGTTTATCGCGATCGGGAGCGATCCGCGCGACGGGGACGAATCAAAAAAATCACGGAAAAGAAAAAATTCAATCAAATGTTATGGGCGCAAGATGTTTGAGGCACCTTTAGCATGAGCCGGGACCGCGATGTCAGAAGGTGAGAGAGGGGAACCGAGGTCACCTCAGGTGACGAAGACTTGGTCGAAAGAAAGCAAAACCTCCTTTGGCTATCCAATCTTAGGTCAAGGGGAAGGGAGATGGTGGACCTCAAGAATATGAAAGCGAGTGCAAAGAGTTTCTAGGAATCTATGGCCGAGGGAAAAGCTCGCGCTTGAGGCTGGATCATCGCGGGGGGACGGAAGGCCAAGAGCGATAAAGGGGGGGCAACGGTCGCGTCCAATTTCTCCCGGGATGGGAAAGTACAGGATGTCGAGGGGGGGACTCTGAAAGGGGAGGGCCCTGCCGTTCCTCTAAAACTCAAGGGTGCGGCCGAGAAAAAAAGGTATAAAGAAAACCTCCTGTGCTATGAAGAAGGGACTGTGTCGAAGCTACAGGATGGGGTTGCGACAAGTCCCTGCGAATGTGAAGGCGGACTCGAATTCGCCATCGTGCTCGGAAGAGAGGAGGAGTGGGGAAGACATGTGGTCACTCTCGGCTTCGGGAAAAGAACCATTTGTTTAGGGGTTGAACCCTGTAATACCGAAATCATGTGGGGGTGGGAAGTGTCTTATCTGACGCGGAAGAAGGTTCTACAGTCTCGAGGAAGTTCGGTTATTATCCAGGCACAAGGAAAGTGGCAGGAGTGGGAAGCAACGATGTTCTTGTTGCTTTCGAAGAAGTCTCGAGCCCCAAGCTTTTAAAAGAGAGGAATTCTCCGCACGCCCCCATACTCATGTGCAATGTCAATTACAGAGGGGGCGAAATGGAGGAAAGGATGACACCAAGAAACCCAAGCATTCGTCCCGCATCGTGAGAACAGGCACTCAGCGAGCGAAAAAAAATTTTATTCAAAAAGCACCACATTGTCTGCCTCTTAAAACTACAAGAGCTCCGGAACCGTGTCGAACCCCTCCTTAGTTCCGCTAGAACGTTGGAAAGATTGGAAATCAGCGCTCAAAAAATCCTCAAAGTAAGGGGGGGGTCGGTGTTGGCAACTGCAGTAAAAGTCGGATTCGAACGGAAAGTCCTTGCACATCGGAAAGCAGGGATTTTTGATCAGGAAGGAGGCAGCTTGCTCGCCATACAACCCCGACATTCTTCTAGAAATGAGCAAAAATGCATCAAAGAAAAATAAAAACTGCAAATCTCTGCGAGCGCCTCATGATGTCATCTATTTCGGGTGCCAGGAAGGGCCGCGACCTCAAGGGCAATAAAGGGCTCGAACGGGGGGGGGGCCTTAGCCTGGGGAAAAGAGTGAGATCCATACATGCAGCTGAAAAGGTCCGCAGAGCACACTAGACAAGCTTTTGCCGACCCCACAGAAGTAAAGGGAGGAAAAACGTCCCACTCGAAAAAAGTTAATGTACGATAGGACTCCCACGAAGTTTGGGACTAACAAGGGTACGGACAAAAGGAACCCGGGGACCTCTCGGGTCCCAACGGGAAAAAGCAATCCATCTCTGGGTGCCCTCGAAAGGCTAGCGTCCCGAACAGCATACCGAAGAAGAGAACCAGAACATAGAGTCGAGTAAGGTGGGGGGGCTTGGATTCATGATCAGACGCAAGAGAAAAGAGATCGAGCGAAAAGTGGCGCGATCAACGGATGATCGCCCAACCGACGAACGGAAAAAAAAAAGCAGACAGAAGGGGTCTAGCTCATCTCACGAACTATAGTAAAAGAGGGAGGCGACAATGACAACGGACCCAAATCGACTATGGGCCGCCGTTTGGAAAAGAGTACTTCGATAACTTGAAGAGCCGACTTCCGGGGCCGGAACGAAAGGGAGAGAATTTCTTAACCAGTGGTAAGAAGCACTCTCAGGAACCAGGGAAAACCATAACGTGAAAAACAATGTACGCATTAAGGGTCCCGAAAGGGAGTGACCTCCCGAATTGGTAAGCCAGGCGGCGAAAGGTAGTGGATTCGGCGCCCAAATGCGCCCGACCAAAACTACGAGAACGAGGAAAAAAACAGATGATTTCCGGGAGGATGGCACGGGTGCCTCCGATATAGAACATGGTGGGACAGGAAAAGAGAAGGGGTTGAATCTAAAAACATTGAGGGATTATCTTCTATGAGTGCGGCAAGACACACTTCCTTCCTGGGAAGAGTCTCAATACAATATACGATCCAAAGGAAAATATATGCTCAGACTAATGGCGACACTCAGGGGCGAAACCAGAACAACGCATGTAGAGGGGCACGACCGTAGCTTCTCGTCCACAGGATCACATGAAAAAGCTGCGAACGAACTCTGGAGATAGCCCCGTCTTCTCGCAAGAGTCGGGGCGAGTGGAAGGGAAATATGTAAGCCAAGAACCAAAGCTCTGCCTCGATCACACGAAAAGACGCGACCGTAAGGGAACGACGGGGAAAGGTAACAGGGCGCGAGGGGCTACCTCCGGCAATGGGGGGTCAGCGCAAAAAAGGGGGGAAAAAACCAGTTTAACTACGCGACATCGATTCAAAATTCAACCGGTCAGGAGGGGAAGGAGGTCCCACTCGCCGGGAAGTGGATCCAGTTGCTACATTGAAAGGAAACTTTCTGCAGTCTATGGGGGCGAGTGTAAAGAGAGAGACTCAACACACTGATTATTAAATAGAGAACGGACTGACGAAGGCTAAAGTGATTGGGGACGCTACTGGTCCTTCAATCCCGGTCCAAATGGAAGTAACTGGGGGGTTCGAGCTTCTGCGCGTTCGTAAGCTAAAATGCCGGGGCAGGGGAAAACAGAGAAGGCTTGACTTGAAACGTCGTTTTCAACTCATCTTTCCCAAACGGGAGCTAAGGGGATAAAAGGATTGTCTTTTTCGCGCATCGCAGAAGGAGGGGGGGAATCAAGGTTTACGGGGAAAAGAAAGGCAGCGAGTGGGCTTCTTCCCGAAGCATAGGGAAGGGGTTTCTTTCAGCACCATTCTGAAACGGGAAAGCTGCGAGGAGGACTGTCGAGAAATCTTAAGATAGACCACGCGTTCAGCGTCAATAAGATTGAAATGGAAGAACAGTCTGATTCTTCTCGAAAAGTCAATTGGAGGTTATGTTGGCAGGGGCAAAAACCCTCTAAAGCCTGGGGCGGGATTCCATTAGAGGGGAATGGGGGGGGGCTTACTCGGAATCCGTATTTGAGCATTGCAGTAGGCAAAAAGCAGGCCGAAAATTGGGGGACCGCTGATTCTCGGATCAATCACATGAACTGAAAGCGGACCGCAACAAAAGGGGGAATGGGAAATCATGTCCACCTAGTTGAATCGTCGGGACGCGTCCTCAGAAAGCCTGTCGGGGGAGGTCTATCTAAGTTTAGGACGCATCCAGGGACACTAAAAAATTAGAAAACATGGTATCAAGACAGAATTGGGGACGGAGATGACATGTCGCGTCCCGCGTGGAACAACGAACGGGTACCGTGAGAAAAAAAAGCTGGATAGGGGGGTTTTAGTCCTGTACAGGAGGGCTAAGAGGACTTATTTTGGTAAATAGGGAGGACCGGGACCCTCTCGCCCGCAGGGTCGGATAAGAAAGAAAAGGCTGTGAAAGAAAAGCTCCAAAATACGCAAAAAAACGGGGGGGGGGAGTTCCAAGGCTAGATGGAGGAACTCCGATTGAGCCGCTACGAGACCAAAAATGCTGCTTCGAAAGTTCGTATAGGAGTCATGAGATAGCATTGATCTCGCATATTAAACGGAGATCTCTCGAAAAAAGGTGCAATGTATGAGAGAAGTCCAACTCCCCAACCGGAAGGATACTAAATCCTAGTTGAGGGCATCTTTTGTTGGGGAGGCAACATTTATCTTCAGGAACGGGAGGAGGTGAATGCCTTTATAGCGTCCTATCGCACCGACGTGATACCTCTCGACAGTAAGAGAAAATGAAAAAAAATACTTGGAGAGGGGAGTTCGTCAAGGTGGGCCGTCTTTTTAAAGGCTCTATCCATGGGAATGCGGATTTCAAACCAGATGGTTCAAAAAAAAGAAACTATTCGGGTCCGGAATCCACGGGAGAGGGACTCGCTAGTGCTCGGATCATACGCGACAAGGGATAAGGTCCAAGGAAAGTCGATCCTTTAGGAGGGGAGGGAGCTACGGCAACGAGTGTGGAGATTCTGGTTACTTAGGAGGGGGAAGAGGACGCGCCGGAAGGGGCGGGTGGGGAGACCATTATGCATGTTTCTACTAAAACTCGCTAATCAGGGGTAAACATGCCGCGCAACGCCGATAAAGATTTCCGACCGTTGGATAGGGAGAGAAAAAATTTTTTCTACCGCGAAAGGAGGTTTCCAAAACAAAACGTTATCAGGAATACCATTCCCCTCGTTCGAAGAGCACGGTCTTGTGGGGGTCAAAAGTTGGGGACGGAAACAAGTTCTTTAATGACATGCAGACCAAGGGGCTTGTCATGGAATCCCGGTTCATGGGTCGAAGCTCACGCGTCCTGTTCTAAAAAGACATTGAGGACGGGAAGGGGGTCTTTGCGATTTTTAGGCCAAAGGAAAAGACTATTTCAAGGGCAGGGGTTACCATGGGGGAGGCGGCTAAGCAGAGATCAATCGAGAGAAAAACACACGTCACTAGATAGATGGGGAGGAGACCGAACGCCCCCATAAAAAGAGGGTGCAATGAAGGAAGACGGGCAAAAATGTGAGGGGGGAGTACGCATCTAACACGTACTTGAAACTGTATCTCGAGAGACAGGTAGGGAAAGGGGAATCATGTCTGGAAAGCTAGAAAAAAATAATCTTGTTGTGGGGGTTCCAACCCAAGTCCGTGGAATTACGCTCTCGCGGCCGGCAAAGGGGAGTAAGGCAACGCCTAAGCGAGAGCACGGGGAGGGGATAGGCATCTGCGCCAGAAAAATCTAACTGTTTTTGACATTCAACGGCAGGGAGGAGAGGAAAGAAAGTTTCTGAGTTTAGCATGGAAGGTTTGGGGCTGAGGGATGAGGGGAGAGGGGGGCGCATTGCAGAACTTTACATAGAGAAAGCTCAGGTCTAACGCAAAACTTCCAGAAACAGGAGGAATTAGGGAGGTTTATCGAAGACCAGTCCGTTGACCGGTGGACTCCGGCACAAATTTCCTACGGGTCCTTGGCCTTGAAAAGGGGAACTGAGATTATCGTCATCTCAGCTAAAGAAGCTCCAGACCACATCTCCAAGAAAAATGGTGAAATACGAAAGGGGATCTGGGCGATCGGGGTTCACCATCGAAATTTACTTACTCCGATATTCACCGTAGATAAACGAGTTGGAAATGCTGCCTGTTTAGGGCGACAAAGTAAAAGTTACATCGTAATCCCTCTATCAAGGAACATCCGTAAAGGTACCCTGATCAAGCTTCTCGAAGCGATCGCAGACATAAGCTCGACGTAATCGGAAAGTGGTGGACTTGGGGGTCAGGCCTACGCGTCGGATCGAACGACTACTTCTCGATAAAATAGAAAGCAGGCAGGACATCGACTCCGACGATGGGTGGGCTCCTATCGTATATCAGAGCGAATCACGACACCATCTGTCGGGCCTAAACTGAAAAATACCAAAAAGAAAGAAGCGAAGTCCGCAGTTTAACACACATGTATTGAGAGGAAAACCTTGGGGGGAAGGGGATCTTGGTGGGAGGGGGGAAAGCTCGGGGGGTTGGGGACCTTAATTTAGGAAGTAACCAGTCTGCAGAACTCTTCGAAAAACCTATGGGGCAGGAAATCAGAAGTTCGTTCAGGGAGGGGGTCAGTCAAAAAAACATCCTGGAGGCGGCGTATCCAATGCTAAAGAAAAGGGAGTAGTTCTCGCCATGGTTCTGCGAAAGGGAAGCTGAAAAGGCGGCCACCACAGGCTTGGAGATGGGACGATAGGGTTTGACAGTTGAGAAAAGGGAACAAGAGTTTTTCGGTTGCGGACCAAACTTCTGCGTCATGAGAAAGAGGAACGGGGACGCCATGGGAGGAAAAACTATCCTGTGGGGCAAAGGAAAAGAGAAGGGGCCTCCAACACCGACTATCGTGATCGAACTTGACTATAACCAACAAAGCTTCTTTCGGTAAAACAATACTCAACAAGCTGGAGGTGCTTGGGAGAGGGGGCTATAAAACCCTAGAAGAGTACAATGATCAACCGCGATTCGGAGAAAAAAAAAAGAACAAAGTCCAGCAAGTTTAGCTGAGCCTTCGAAAAAGAGGGCACATGGGGCAGTGGCAAGCCTGGTGCGCAGCAAATTCCGTAAAAATCGGAGGGATCACGCACATCAACGATAGTCGACCAGGGAAGAAGGGCCAGGGCGTTCTCTATCGACCTCCAACGCCACTGACAGCGAACAGAAAGAGGGTATTGGGAAATTAACTAGGCAAGACAAGGGCGAAGGGGGAAACCTGTCCACTTCTAGTAACACAATAAAGCCTACCGTCGGCCGGGAAAAAAAAAACAAACGCGCTTTTCGGGGAAAAAGGACTTCCGAGAGACTGATAGGAGAAGTCGAGCGTGGAAAGATAGATAAAAAAAAAACGAAGGAGATATCAGAAAATCACTCAATGCGAAGAGTCGTCTCGGGGGGGGCATGAGGCCCAGACAACGCTTTAAGGTGCGCCTTGTTTTTCTGGTCGAATTAAGCTTTCGCCGAATCGATCAACGTGAATCGCACAGGAGCGCTGTGCGGGCGCAAAAAAAAAAAAAAGAAAGGGGAAACGGGCATCTTTCCGCGAACGAAACGCATGGCTTGCTGTCGAAATCTCCGAAGAGTGGAAAGACAGTCGTCAGGCGCTTATCTTGATAAAAAAAAGAGGAGACGGGGTGAATTTCTTTGCGCAATCAACCGATGAACTGCCTCGCTTTAGAGAAAGAGGCTGGGGCGCCAGCAGTGATCTAAGCATGTCATTCTGGTCTCGTCCGACCAAGAGACAGAGGACCACGACCCCTCCACGCGATCATGGCGGTCGGGTTGACCGGGGGCGAAAGGCCGTGGTGAACAAGGGCCCAGTCGAGCACGTGACCGGTGAAGGAGCATTATGGGCGCATTGAAAGGAACAGGGCTACATGGCCGGCGAGTCGCAAGAAGCTCAACCCGGGGCGGCAAAATACAGAAGTCTGTGGATATTGTCCAACAATGAAAGGTCCGAAAGCCGGGACAGAAGGATCTCAAGGCATCCTGTCGACGAAGAGGGAGAAAAAATTGCTGGGAACGAAAAGGGCAAACCAAACCAATTTCTCAGCATCATGATGAACGTGGTCAAGTCGGGGAATCGGCGAACAAACGGGCAAACAGACCTAAACTGTCCGACGGTTGGGCGAAGGGGAGAATAGGGTTCAAATATCCCGAGGGCAGAAGGCTGAAAAAGAAAGCAAATTGACGCCCCAGCCTCCGGCAAGGGAAAGGCAGCCCCCGCCGGTTGGGGGGTCACGAATAAGCCTAAGAGTTCAAAATTGCTGGAAAGGAGAGCGCAGCGCGTCACATTGGGGGCGAACGCAGATGGCTCCGGTAGATGGAAGATCGATCAAACGTCTTCTCACACGAGCCGGTCTAGGGGGATCCTCGATCATCCTAGAGCAAGGCGCGGAAGCCGTCTCTCTAGGCAAAGACCGACACCCGGAAAAAATGCGATAAGTAAGATCTATGTTCTGGGGCGAAAGGGATCTTTGAGGGGGGAAAGATTGTCATTAGTACAGAAAAAAGTCATGGGTTCTAGCGTGCCTCGAGGTCACATATACTCCCTTTCAGAACGCTCCAGCAAAAAAAAACTTACGGTCGATCTTACGGGGCGTCAGTTTCGAGGGGGACGGGGGAGAGCTAAAGCATGAAATGGGGGGGGATTATACAAATGGGGGGGGAGTGAGCATCTAGTCCGCCTCCATAAGCGCGCTTCTGGCTGAATACTCTTCTACCAGATAAGGAGGGGGCCGCCTTCTAAACTGGAGGGTCTTCTCCTTGTCGGACAGTGGGAGATAGAATCGCTGAACCTCGGAAGGGCGAGCATTGGCATTAAGCGTCTGATAATTGATCTACACTCATGGGCATGGTCCTCGTCAAGCTAAGGATAAAAAACGGAACACCTAGTTTGAATCGAAAACTGTGCTGTGTCGAATAAAAAGGGACCTGCCTTCTGGCCACACGGGGAACCCAGTTTAAGGGATCTGCGCTAACAGGGGCACACTCTTCTCAAAAAGAAAGCGCTTAGTGGTCAGAAACAGGTTTCCGGAAATCTCTGGAAAAAAGAGAAGGTGTCGGGGACGAATAGGCATTGCGGGCTTGGTTTGAGAGGAAGAGCGAGAACGCTCAAAACCGCAACAGTCAAAGGAGCCGAAGCGTGTGCTCCGATGGGAAAGACGGCAGCCTCAGAAGGCAAAAATTGAGATCAAAGGGTTCGGGGGGGCGTCGTAACGGAGAAACAACAACCAGGAGTTTAATAGAGGGGCACCCTAACGCCTCCCAGAAATAGGAACTGTAATGAAGTGAAATCTTCACATGGGCGGAGTGGCGGGCCCATAACTAAACACGAAGGCTGTTGACCAACAGAGATGAATGTTCGCCAACAAGAAGAGTCGAGATAGCAGTGAAACAATTCCTCAATTTTGATGAAAAAGTCACACCGGGCATTGGATACACCATGACAAACCCGCGGGGGGTGTTCACCTGTACGCGTCCTTCTCTCGGAAACCAAAAAAGGTCCCACAAAAAACCGCCGTACAAAGGTCCCTCACTCTTTTCATGTGGGAGGAGCGCGACCTAGATAAAAAAGTACTAGACTGGGTCAGCAGAGTTAGGTCTAACGCATGAAAACGGTCGTCAACATCAGGCAGCTTTACGGGTATCGAAAGAATGAGCGGGGGGAGGGAGCTTCATTCCAAGGGAGAATAAAAAGCACTTCATCAGGCACCAAGACGTCGACCGCCTCATCGATACCGATGTCATCTGCATGACTAATTGCGGGAAAAGAAGTATAGCAGGAGGAGTGTATCCTTTTCTGAGAGGAGCGAAAGAAAACGCCAGCGCGAAGTTAACAGCTCAAAACACAAATAGCAGGCAACAACACTCCGACCCTTGGGTTAACCCCGACAAGATATTTAGAAGACGGTCCCAGGCGTTAAGAAAGAAGAACTAGAAAAAGATGGAAGTGAAAAAAATAAACCTCTCCTGTGTCTCTCCGGGGGGTATTCGTAAAGCTCGGATTGGAAAGACGCATCATACAAGAGGTCAACCAGGTATCTCACTGACTAATGCTTCCAAAAAAAGAGGAGGACAGAAGTAGAGTTCTATTTTGATGAGGGGCATCATAACCAGTTCCAGTCGATCGAGCAACGGGGCTATACGGGAAAAACCTGAACCCAAGAGGTAAAGCAGTTGGGATCTAGAGTCGCGCGATTCGTACAACAGAGTTTCGACGCGGACACTGCAGCCCGACCAGTCGCTATATATTAAATTTGTTAAAACAAAGAGAGGGAGGAGCGAGACCACCTTTTCCGTGGAGCCGTGAAGGGTCCAGTGGTCGAAGCAAGTTCGCCAGTAACAGCGTAGAACCTCTAAGAATCGGGAGAAACGCCTATCACCGCTAAAAAAGCATCCGCCCAGGTATAAACAGGATTCAGGTCGGGCAGACATTCCGGGGGCACGACGTGGGGAGAGGGTACTCAGGAGGATAACTGTCTTGGTCGGGTCGGAAGTGCTCGAAGAGCATCGGCGGAGAAAAAAAAAGAGGGAGGGATGAGTTTTCTTCTGATGCCGCCGGAGATTCTGAAAGAGGGGGGGAAGCAATAAACGCTTCCTGTCTGTGGGAGGCAAACGCTTTCCCACAAATGCGTGATAGGTCTTATGACCGATGCGGGAGACAGAGGGACAGCTCTGAAAACTCGGCAATTCGACAATTGGAAGGAACGACGCCACCAGGAATAGGTCTCTACCTTTCTGGTAAGTCTCACAAAGAGGCGGGGAAGAGGCCTAAACAAATAACACACTAAGATCTTGCTTGAGGGTCAAAAAAGAACAGCGGGTATCTTCAGGCCGGGATGGGGGGCGCGCTTGTCTAGAACAGATTTCGAGCCTCAAAGCGACAGAAATTCAAACCGGGGGGCGCAATCCAATCACTGCAGAAAAAATGAGCTTCTGCACACTCCAGTAGGGCCGTAGCAAAACTAAAGGAACAACTCGTATGCAGTCTTCTGCGAACGCCACAGTGAACCACCCAGAGCGACGGGGGTTCGCTTAGATGGTAATTTGAACGACGCGACATCGGGGCTTCGATTTCCAACCTCTCGAAGTGAGGCAAGAACTAACTTCCGGGACGAAAGAAACAGTTGCTCAGTGACGTTGTAAGTGGACCGGCCCAGTCGCCCACTATCTAGACCGCGCCGGCTAAAAGATCTGTACAAAAAAGATGGAGAAAGTACACGGGGGACGAATGAGAGCTCTTTCTAAAAGGAGGACAACGCTCATGGAAACTTTTTTCACCAAGGTCGGCGAGAAGGAGGGATGGCTGCCGAATCCCGGGTTTCCTGGGACTCGCCAGGCATTGAGCCGGTGCAACGCACAGAGGGAATGCTTAACGGGCCAGGAGCTGGCTCGGTTCGCCCATGACTGAGAACGTTGTCAAATATTTCTAGGAGCAGCGATGGAGTCTAAGGCAGAGGGGGGAGGGGAGGGATTGCGAAAGGCGGGCTTAAGCTCGAAGGGAGAGAAACTCGCCAAGACTCTTTCGCCAATAATCCAAAGATTTTCTAACTACAGCGAGAAGACAGAGAATTCCCGCGAAAGTGGTGGGAAGGGTGGAGGCCAGAAATAAAAATTCAGGTGAAATCGCGTCCAGGAGGAAGCAGATCTTGGTAGTAAAGCATAGTTGGTCGATTTAAAGCGTGAAAAGGCCGACATGGCGCAAGGAGGCGTTTTCTCCGAGGACAGCAAGGAGCGGGAAGGACGTGGTACACAACACACAAGAAGCGTCCTGATGACAGGGAGTCACCTTGAAATTCTCTGTCGTCACTCATCCCACTGGGGGGACAGAAAGGGCGTCCCCTTCTGATAGGGTTGCTTGAGGACACAAATTTTCAAGAGAAACGAACGGGCGAACATAAAGGTGATATAAAAGAGGCACTGTTTAGGGCATCGAAAGGAGTAAGACCTACTGAGTTCCTGGGAGACCGATTTCGCTTTTAGCAGGTATCACTGTTCTAACTGCACTTAACGGTGACGAAAATATCTTCTTTCGACATCCCAGACTAAGGGGCAGAAGGGAACCAAGGTTCGGAAGGGGAAGACTAATAAGCGGGTTAACCAAAGGGGGAGAAAAAAAAAAAAAAAAAAAAAGGTAGAGAGCGGGGGGCAGTTTTACCGAGCAGGTCATCAATGGTCGGAGACGCGCTGGATCGGGAGAGACTACCTATCAAGGGCGATCAAGAAGGGTTACTCTCAATTACGTCCAGGGGGGGAGAGAAGCGCTCAATCATTGAGGAGTCGAAGAAAGAAACACCCGGGAGTCGTAGACGCTACAGGGTCTGAGGAGGAGACGCGAGATTTTCTTTTTGGGGGGCGGAAATTTATCATTCAGGACGGAGTGGAATGTCTGGGTAGCGGAAAGAAATCGATCCCCACTCACGATGGAAAAAAAGTTTCCGAAGAAAATCTCTGCCACCCTTGGGGGTCAGATCGGAAGACCCGTCATCGAGGTTCTGAATCTGAAGTCCCAAGCCAAGAATCTATCATGGAAAATCGGGGGGGTCACAAAAGAAGTTCAGAGGGTCTAATGAAGGAGACCCGTCATCAGGGGGGAGAAGGTCCTGGCATGGAGGGGGAAAAAGTCGGCGGAAGTTCAATTCCGTTGGAAGGAAGGAGGGAGTCCCTTTATGAATGAGTGCTTCTCAAAATTTCACGGCAAAGGGGGGGGGGGAGACATCGTCTTACCTCTATTAGCAGATAGTGATGCTTTTATAGGATGAAGGGGGGGGGGGACTAAAGCGCCGAATGGTTCATTAACCGAGATTATAGACTAAACGGAAAAGGGGGAAGGGGGGGCGAAATTGTTAATCTCAACAGATGGTTCAGGGAAGAAGCTCTATTTTGAAAAAAAAGAAAAATCTTCGAGGATGCTTCTCCCAAGGTGACTAGGGCACGAGGCGGAGGGAGGGGTCCGTTGCCGCAAAGAGGACGGGTGAAGACAGCGCCCATGTGCCCGAACGGAGGTGTTTTTATTGCGAGGAAAAGATATGTGAAACAGGATCGAAGACCAGGCCTTGTCCGTGTGGCTGAAAAGGAACGTCAACAGAATCAAAAGATGGAATAGAAGGGGCCACTGATGGTTAAAAGGGGGCGGGAGGGCGA
>Ga0179591_1342426_pt1 | contig 13418 bp, 14 predicted proteins | sample CZOMad2_1_08_16f_FD_182891 | JGI IMG/M metagenome (GOLD analysis project Ga0179591, IMG submission 182891) | Vadose zone soil fungal communities from Angelo Coast Range Reserve, California, USA - CZOMad2_1_08_16fungal (PacBio error correction) | ecosystem: Environmental > Terrestrial > Soil >...
CCCGCACGGATACAGGGGACGGAATCTCTTCAATCGACTCTCAGCAAGCGGAGAGGAGGGATGTGGTCGTCAACGACGAGGGGAAAAGAGAAAATGAGGGGCCGTTCCGCGACATCCGAAGAAAACTGCTTCGGGGGGACGTTCGCCGAAAATAGGAGCCTGTTCTACGGGGCGGAACATGGCGATGTAAACGGGGGATACGTTGACAATGAGAACGGGGACTTGGATAACGAGCGGGGGAGGTGTTCGCCTCTCCAACGGGAGAAGAGGCGTATGTACTTACAACCAAGAAGAAGGGAGGGGGTCGTCAACTGACACTTGAGAATCTCTCTAAAATACATGGCAGCGGGGCAGAGGGGGGTCCCATTAAATCGAAGCTGGCACACGAGAGGTGGCAGATTGGAATTGAGGAAGTGAAGTAAAGACTTGCTCTAAATTCAAAGTGGCTATATACGACGAAGGGGGGGGGGCCATGGTGTAATCCAATTTAAGAAACATCACTACACGGGGGGAACATCTTCTAGGCCTGTGAAGGAGCATCAGGTTCTGAACGAATTACAGTACTAACGCATAGGTTCAAACTCTCAATCGGGGGCGTCATTGATTGTAGGCGGGGGGGTAAAAAAACGAGCCTTTTCGGCCAAACTTAAGGAGCCTGGGGGACAAAAGGTCGTCTTTGGCGGGGACCGACAAATGAGGGGTTCCTGCGGACGTGTGGCCTGAGGCAGCCGGGGACTTAACCGCCACTGGGGACCGGAGGGTGCGCTCGGAAAAGCACAAAACCGTAGCTTAGCCGGAAAACCAGGGGGGATGCTCAATTACCATCAGAGGGGGGGTATCGTTTATTGAGTCCCTTACTCTGGTCTAGAGAAAAAATTCTATTTTTTGTCCTGAATAACGACTGTGTAATCATGAAAAAGACCCATAGAGTTTGATACGGGTGAGCGCTCCTGGTAGGACCCGTCCTGGGCTATATGCAAGGGAGAAGGGAGATGCCCCTTCCGCCACCCAAGAGAGAGGGACGGATGGTGATGCAATCGGGGAAAGGCGGACCATATTCACCTGGAAGGGATGTCTGCAAAATGGGGTATCATAAAACATAGCCGAAAAAAAAAGCGATTGCTCAAGTAAAGGGAAATGAGACGCCGATGTGTGCAGGAAAGCTTGAGCCGCGGAAGGGGGAGCAACTTGCCTGTAGGACAAGGAGTTAGGAGGAAGCAGGAAGGTTACGGATGAGACCTGCCTGCTAATAGGAGGCGGCGCGGCAGTACGAGCCCTCCAAGGCGGAAGAAGTCAAGACGCTTCGTCTGGCAGCAGGAAGGAGTGTCAAGACGAAGAAGGCCAGGATCTCTGAAAGGAAAAATCATCAGATAGAAGATCATCGCTCGCAAATGCAAAAAAGATGAAAGAACAATTGGACTCGAAGAACCCCGACGGACGTGGAAGAAAGAGTAAGGAAAACGCGCAAGGCCAGCGCGTGGTCTAGATCTCCGGGGGCCGGCAAAATGAGTGAACCAGGGAAAGGGTTGGGAATCGACAAAGGTCCAGCTTGGACAAACGAGGGAAAAGGGGTAAAGTTCTCTTACCAGGGGTGCCGAGAAGGCCGGAGAATTCTTACTGTAGTGGTCAGGGGGAGGAGGGTCATCGGCTGGTCTTCCGGTCTAAGGAGTGGGGCAATCAGGTAAATGGTGATCACCAAAACAAACTTACCATCTCAAATGAGGTGATCGGAAAACCGTCATGAAGGGCGCCTGGAACCGATGGGGTGACGTGCTTCACAGGGGGAGGGCAGAGTCCTACCTGCAATGGGAGGTGTGCTCAGGGAAGCTAAGGCGAGGGTGTGCGGACAAGGTAGGAAAGTGTCTGGACGACTTGGAGGGGGAAGAGCATCTTCACAACACAGGCGTGAGGGAATCGCCAAAGAGAGATTGCGGGAAAAAGACCGAGAACGACACCGAGAGTTTAACGGCGATGTAGACAGGATCAAGAGAGTGACGCAAGGAACTTTCAGAGTGGGGAGTCCAGGCAAAAGGATGGTCGACTCGTAGAGAAAATGCAAGCAGGGTGTACGGTGAACGGAGTCATCGGCCTGGGCGAAACACGTTCTATATGGCAAGGAAATTAAAAGGACTGGGTAGCTGCGAGGATTTTCAACCGTATCTACAGACGCCAGGACCAGCTGAAGCTTCGCTAATGCCCTCCACGCTGCAGGGAACGTCTAGAGAGGGGAGCGCGACATTGGGGGGGGTCAAAACCTAGGGACCAGGGTAGGGGGGGAAGGGGGCGGGCCCAGAGGGGAGAGGAAAGGGTAGATGGACATGTGAGCCGGGGGAGAAGTCGTCTTTGATGAGAGGAATAGACTCAAGAATCGAAGGGGCGGAGAGTCGATTAAAACTATTGCCTGAGGAACCGTGCTGCAGTTCAAGAAAAGGAGAGGAAAGGGAAGTGGAACGTGGAGAAACAAACAGAAGGGAGAGGAAAAAAGAAGGTAAGGTCAGGCGGTAAGAAAGGCAAAAGGATTAGTCGAATGAGCAGACTGTCGCAGGGGACGTAATCCCGCAGGCGAGGATACGACCACAGGGGGGGAACGGGATCAACTCCTGATAGGAGGTGAAAGTAAGGTGGTATGAAGAACAGCGTCTCTCACCGGAGGACCGAGACATACAGACAGGGACTGAGGAGGGAATTAGTCCGCGAATAAAACGAAACATCTTGTCGGCACGCGGCAAACCAGCGGATGTGCTTAGGGCGAGGACGAGAAGTGGTAGGGGGGTCCCGTGGGGGGGAGGGGTCGGCGAAAGAACGGGACTTGAAAAGATAGGAACTCTCAAACTCGTTGGGGACGGACACCGCCTGATACAAACGTGGGAACACCTTAGCCTCAAACGCTATGTCGGTGCAAAGTGACGGTAAGTGAGGATCTCTTATAAGGAGAAGGGGAGGCGTACGATAACAGGGGGGAGAGAAAATAAAGGACTTGGGGGGAGAGCGCCCCAGGTTGAGTGAATCGTAACGTCTCGCGGTACAGTGGGGGCGGATGGAACGGGCCGCAGAAAGTAAAGCAGGATACCGGTGCCAAAGGCCTAACAACCGCTCACTTAATAGGCGAGGAATGTGCACAAGTGGGGAAAAGAAAAATGACGTATCATGTGCAACCGCCAGCAAAAACTGTGCAACAGGCAGGGCCCGTCGAACCACGATCATACAGGAGGCACAACACGATTAGGATATTGTACAACGGCAGGTGAACAGGCTAAACAACCGTAACAGAAGCAAGCCGCGATGAAGATGCAGAAACGAGTAAAGACCTGGGAGAAAGAGCTTGACCTTGAACTCAAGGACGGAGCAAGATCGTTCCAAGAAAGATAGGGAACTTGCTTGGACCGAAAGTGGCCGGGAAACCCTTCAGGGCGAACGACTGACTCAAGGGTTCCCAGCGACACGTAAAGATATCGCAGACAAAGGAAAACTGTGAAGGGGAGAAGACGGCGGGGAACTTAGATGAGCGGACCAAATAGGAGTGAGGAACCTGAGAGGAGACTCAAAGGAGGGAATAGTTTTTCTAAGGGAGTGAGCGATCTGGGAAGACGAGAGGAAGAGACGGAAAGCAAGATAAAGCTCTGCTCGTCAGCACGGGCTAGCACCGGATTGATGGAAATCCTTTGGTGCGAAACGTGGGTCGGATGAGTCGGAGGCGACCGGACGCCGAAGGGATAAGAGATTAGAATTAATGTATAAGGTAGGGCTCGGGAAATACAGGCCGAAAGGAGGAAGACGAAACAGGCGCGCGCGGAGGGGGGGTAGAGGACACCCTCTTCTACTGATGGAACTGCGGAAGAACAAAGCGGCTGCATCGTGAGAGAAGGAATCGGGTGCAGACAGTTTCGAGGGGGGGTGAAGCACACAGAAGGAGACCTACAAGAGTAGGGAGCTTGTAAGCAATAAAACATCAGGAAACCGGGGTGAAACGACGGAGGCCTGAAATCTTCACCATGGAGAACTAGAATGACGGTCACGTGATTAAATGGAGATAGAAACGGGGCAGCCGGCTGATGGGAGAAAGGGAAGTACAAAATGTTCGGTATAGAAAAGCGTAGAGGAACTCGGGAGGGGGGCCGGGACCAGGAAGGAAGACCCTGCTCCTCCCGGAAAATGTTAAGGGACCTCGGGAGACGTGGTAAATAGAGAGTATTCACAGTGGGAATGGTAAAAACGGCGACCGGGAGCAAAGAAGCATGGACAGTGGCCGGCAAAAAGCAGGGGGAGGGTTAAGTCTAGGCAGGGGAAAAACCGAGGGCAGGAGGATGGGATGGTCAGAAGGGGTGCGGGACCAGGAGGTTTGCGCGAGAAAGAAGGACGACCAAGGGTCTTCGCAGAACCGCTCTGCGACTGCATGCGTTTGACATCGCCAAGCGACTGCTCGGCACGACCTGGGAACGGTCAGGCGCCGGGAGGGCAGAGGGGGCTAGGGTTTCCAAGTAGGACCCCACGCATGGCTGTCCCCTGTGGAGGATGGGTGAAGAGTGGGAGAAGGGCCAGGGCGAAAGGTGAGATCCACCACGATGCATCGCCATCGACACAGAGCGCCGACATCTGGGAAAGTTCTTAGCCTTGCAGACGTGGAAACCCACGATGCAAAAGGAACAGAATCAGCGTTGCACGTGGGGGGCGCTGCCAGCACAGATCTACTAATGCAGAAAGACGTGAAAAAATAGTTTGTTGGGGCCGGGAGGCGGAAAAAGAGAGCCAGACGTCTCACCAAGCCTAGAGACGCAATAGGCGAAATACAACGAAACGCGGAACGGGGGAAGGAGAAGACCAGCCGGAGCCAAGGAGAACAATGAGGAAGATGCGGGCGGATGAAGGGAGAGCAGGTAGACTAAAGGAAGAAGGGTGAACGGTCGGATGGCAAGGAAAACAACTAGAGGTAAACGATCGGGGGAAAAGAGGACCGTTCGCAACGCGCCATGAAGTAAGGGGGAGGGGTATTCGAGACACAGGAGTGGGGGAGGGGGCTGTGCAGCGGTCGACAAATGGGCACATGCAACCCAAGACACGGAAGAAGCTGGACTCCGCGGCTTGAGAAAGATAGAAAAACCCCGGGAAAGGATGCGAGGCCAAGGGGAGAGCGTCATCAAGTAAGCAGGAAGGGGCTGGTGGAGGCACTTCTGGACTTCATTCGATCCGAGAAGCACAGCAGCGACCTCTATTCACTCGAAAAGGGAAATGCCATTCGACGCTGGAATGGACATCAGGAGGAAAAAGGACAAGAATGAAGTGATAGGGAAAGATCTACGAACATCCGAAAAAACCATGCTGCCGGAGAAAAGAAGAGACCTTAAGCTGATGGCTGCTGGAACGGGCGGCGGACGGCCGCTACCAAGGGCGAAGGTGAAGCGTGTGCGGGTTTGATCCGGGTGGTAGGAATGGAGGGTGGTCGATTGACTCGTGGGCGCGAACTGAACGTCTGCTGAGCTCAAAAAACGGAGATCGAAAACGAGACGTGATGCGGCAAGGGTGTTGAGTCGGTAAAGGGTCACAGGTTCGCAGACAAGCGACGGTAAAGATAGGCGCGATGGCACAGGGAGAAAAGTGATGAAGAACGGACTCGGAACAAGCCAGGAAGAGAGAGCAAAGACTGTACCGTTAGGTCCGTGTCCTACATGGAGAAACATAAAATCGCATGAACGAGTCGGGAAAGAATCAGAGAGGTGACAAGGGGAGCTCACAAGACAGGAGGGCAAGAGGATTGAGAATAACGCATGCGCATACGACTGACCCCCGAGGGAAACAACGCGGGGGACGCTCTAGGGAATGTGTCAAGTGCAGTCGTCAAAAGGACCAAGAAGACGTTTCACGGGAAGCCCATCCGTCGCGGGGGTTGCAAAGGGCTGCGCATGGCGGTGCGCAACCGGGGGTTGGGAGGGACTCTTGCCGGGGCCTCGCAAAAGTAGGGAGTCTAAATGGTATACTACGCCCAGTAACTATTCCGACATACCGGCGTAAAGGGCATACAAAGCACGAGCCGTAAAGCGTTGAGCGATAGTGGAAAGCAATCGGTCCGAAAAAGAAAAGGTATCCTTTCCCGGGGAACGGATGGTTATAACGGCCCCTGAAGAGGCCATGGGGCGCGGTAGTCTGTGAACAGAGAAGCATGTAAAAGAGCGAAAGGAGTCAAAACCGGGGCGCGGGGGGAAGGTTTGGGGGAGGAATATAACACTGTGGATGGGCAAGGATATCTGAAAGGAAGAGACAGAAAGGGAAAGGTAAACAGGACGACGTGAAAGACAAGAGAATATTTTCTCAAGTAACGGAATCAGAAAACAAGAATGAAGACTACTGCAGGGGACAAATATGACGACGCAGGTCGGTCAGAGGTCGGATGGGACCGATAGGGTCACGGCATTCCTAAGTTCTGAACTAAGAATCGCTGGCTGTGCGGTGGGAGACCGATCCGGCCAAAGGGAGAAAGCCAGAGGAAGTCGAGTCAAGAACGCTGAGCATAACTAGGTGACAGGAATAAAAGCGAGAGGACATACTCAAAAGAAGCCACGAATGAACCAGACGACACTATCGCTCAAGCGCACACAATGACAACGTGAGGCAATAAGACTGAAGTCATCCTGTCGGCGACGGGAGTACTCGTCTGTCGCGTCGAAGTGCTGGGTCAAGAACTGAATTCGGACGAGATGGAACAGAACCAGGAGGGCAAGGAGAGGGTTTTACTCGGGAAAAAGGCAGAGCGAAGGTCCGAAGGAAAGCAGGGGTTGGGGGGGGAGTACGGTAGGAGGAAACTAGGAACTTGTTGTACAAAAAAAAAAGTGGCGTGACGAGGCCAAGATCACGTCCAAGGTGGCGGAGGGAGACCGGCTAACAGTGAGCAACCATCCCACGACTCTACAGGATCAGGGAAATGTATCAGAAAGGGGCCCGCGCGGGGATATGATTTGAGATTAGCCAGTGAGGCCACCTACTGACAGGAGGTGCACAAGGATTCCATCTGTGGACAACGCAGTGTGCGAAAAAACAGGCTGACAGAGGTTCCTTAATTAATGGAAGATGTTGTCCTGTCTTCAATTAAGCCGCCGCTTCAATTATCTGTGTTGGGTCGCAGGTAACGGACCCGAGAGAGCGGTGTGGAGAGACATCTTCCCACAACCAACATTCAGCTTAGATACGTTTGTCGGCAATAGACTCAATGGGGCGGGTCGATCCAATACTCGCAACAGAGGCGATCGCGGAGTGTGAGATGTCAAAGACGGCGACTCAGCGTCCAAAAAGAAAGGGCGGATAGATGAGGGCAAGGTCATAAAATGGCGGTTAGAAACGGAACTAACCAACCGGGGATGGATCAAGGAGGTTAACCGACAGTTGATCGGACCGTCTTCATCTGTCAAGAAAAATAGATCCATACCAGAAAAAAGGGGGTTTCAATCAGGCAAGCACTCTAAGAACCTGGTGAAGGGAGGAAAAAAGAAGGGCGAGGGAGTAGCCGGGGGCCGCAACGGGCGAGAACGTTGCTCGGGAAGTTCAAAAGTGCGAGAAATGTGTTGTGGAACGAATGGCCGGACAGGGGAAGAGGCGTTTGAGGATCCGTGCCAGACGCAAAAAGGAACAAAAGATGAAAGGGACCGAGAGGGGACAAGTCGCCAGCAGTATGCAGATGAGCAGTCGTGGAGATCAGAAAAGTTCGCTAGATGGGGAGTAATGCATGTCCGCATTGAATACAGAACGAGGGGAAAAGAGAGATAGGTCAGGCACCGTGATGAAACGACATCGGGAGGTCAGGCATCAGGAGGGGTAAAGTAGATACCGATAAGCGATGGGAGCAAAAGCATCGGCGTGGAGCAACGGCGTCCCAGAAAGGGCCGCCCAACTGAGGATTGACGGACGGAGGAAAGGGGTTTTGAGCAATAAATGAAGGAGACACTTGAAAGGACAATCTCATGAGGGCAGAAACCAGTCGCTATCGGTCGCCGGGCCCAGTGGAAAGTAGGCAAATTGAAAGACTAGTAAGGGCTCCGTGCTTGGGGGGGGGGCCCTGGGAACGACGGAAAAGAACGGGGGGCACTGTTTGACAGGCGTCAAGGGGAGCAAAAAGAAATCCAGAAAGAGTCATGGTATCGAGATTCGTGAGTTCTAGGAGCAACAAGGGAGGGACACTCTCACGGGCGCCATAGAGCTTTTGCGAGAGCCCCGAGGGAGAAACAGCCCCAACCAGCACCATGGCTCCTGAAAGCCTAAAGGGCTATGCCTCCGTGTGTCGACACCAGCGGAAGAGAAGGGAGGGAACACATGTGGTACACATGCGTCGTATCGGAAAAAAGGAGCAGCACGCGAAGAAATCGGGCTCGTCCGGAAAACAAAAAAGGGGTCTCTACAACGGAGTGGCGCACGGGGAGCCTGGAGAGGGAACCCCCTCATGAACCGGCCGGGGGGGGAAAATAGAACAAGGACATTTATACACTACTGACGATGGTCGAAGACCTTTGACGGAGATCAGCTCCAGCACCGTGCGGGGAAGGCTGCGGGGACACAAGGCCGAAATGGGGAAAGCGCAACAAAGAACTTGTCCCGCAGGACAAGTAAGATCGGAAAATCCCCGGAAGATTAGGAGGGAGTCAGCCGGGGTTGGGCCAATCAAAGGAGGAAGTTTTGTCAGATCGGGCGTGCGGATGGGCGGCTATCATGCTCGGGAAAAAACTCGCATGGAATGTGACTGGACACTCGGTCTTAAAAGAATGCCGCGTGAGAGAACGGAGGAGGTAAAGTGGGAAACTCTGACCCGAATAAACCGCCGAAGGAGAGATTCTTCCAAGCGAGCCCGCTGGGGGAGGACTAGTCCTGTCGTCCGGGGAAAACGTGGGGAGGAATAAGCGATGCAAATTGGAATTTAGGCAATGAGAACTGCTGATGCAAAATCGGAGGCAGTTTTACGGCGACAGAGGACAGAGTGCCCTCGAGTTGGTTAAAGAATCAAATCAATCCCGATAAATGAAGGCGTCCAGGGGGTCGACTGAGTAAGAAAGCTTGCCCATTCGGCATGGAAAATAGGACTGAGGAGCGGCAACAGCGCAAGCACCAGAAGGGAGGAGTAAGCCACCTTTTCCGAACGGGAGGGAGTTCTCGCAGGCAGGTAGCAGGACCTTAAAGGTGCGCAACATCTGGCAATGATAAACTAGACCGCGAAAAATGGTTAGGAGCCAACACAGACGTCGGGGTTAAAGGGTGAGCGGAGTACCGAAAGGGGAATGGGGGGTCCGTTGCTAAAGGGGGCCATAAGAAACAAAACTCATGTGGGCTTCGCAAACACAAGGGTAAAAGCCGGAGGTGAGTGAGCGTTTGCAAGACGAAAGACAGCTAAGAATGACGCCGGGGCCGGGCGCGAATGCTTTTTTGTCTCACGAGGCAGCTCATGGGGAGGAAGTCAATACCAGAGTGCAAAGAGCGGCGGTCCGAGGAAAGGTGTTGTTCTTCTACGGAAGGACCGCCCCTGCACATGGAACCGGCTAACCCGGGAGAATGAGTAAGAGGTAAAAGACGCAATAAGGACACACGGCGCAGATCGCAAATAAGGGCAGAATTTTCAACAGCGAAAAGGGAGGAATCCAAGTTTCGAAGGAGCTGGAAATTTGTGAGTAAGGAGAGATTACGGGGGATCAATTTTTGAGGCGCTGCGAGAGAACGACACTCCACAGTGGTATGTCCTCGAAAGAGGAAAAGGCGCAACGTCAGGCAGGAATGACGCTCCATGCGGGCAAACTTAGAAGGGACCGCAGAGATCCTTTCTTCAACGAAGCCCACATGAACGGCGGATGTTCCGGTCGCGCGTGACATTAGAGAGAGGGAAAGCGAGATGGAGAAGATGATCTGCCAATCTCAAGCCAGGGGCGTCATGTCCCTGTGAGGTGAAGATCGAGCAAAGTATCATTGCTGGCTTCCTAAGAGACCAGAGCAATGCAGGATGAAGGCCAAAACATCACGCATGCGAGATCCCTATGGCGCGGCTTGAGAGTCTCAGAATCCAAAGGGGAAAAGAGCGAGAAGAGACTTGCGTCGTCTCCTGAGGACGGAATGAGGAGGGTCAGGGGGATGTCATGTGCTCATGTAGATCACAAAATACGGGGAAAATCGTGGGACATCAGAGAAAGAGGGGCGGGTCATTCTACGATGGAGGAAGGGCTATTTGCCAATCGAGACTAGGGAGCACACCTACCTACGGGGGCAAGGGAAGGCGAAAGACTCGCCGAAAAAAGCAAGGACCGCCGGGGGAAGAACCGCAGGGGGAACGGGGCAGCAAGGAGGGCGTTTAGCTGGAAGGCGAACGGGATAAGCGGTTGTTGGGACGATCAGGAAAAGACGAAACTTTCTGGAGGCTTGGGGGGGTCAAATCTTAATATAACAGCTCATAAACAAAATGGGCGAACTGGCGCGATACACGAAAACTGAAATAGGGGGCGACGTTGCGCGACCAGCGGAAGAAGGTTAAGGGGGAAGACATGACGCCACTTTCGGCCGCGAAACTTGACGAGGCATAAAACGGGTCAAGGAGTCACTCACCGTGGCCAAGAGGGGAAAAGCCATCGGTCGAGGAAATGGGCGGGACCGAGCTAAGAACCAGAGCGCCGGGACGCCCGACAGACAGAAGACGCTTCAGTGACAGGAGATGGGGTTGAAGGAATCCGCAAGAAAAAAACTGACCACCTCGAAAAGACCCCGTCATCGTAATGGAGTCAAGGGGCGATATCGTCCTACAGGCGACTACGCAGGACATCAAGGACGGCGTTTTCACCTTAGGGGGGCGGGAAACACAACATGCTGTGGGGTGCAGGCCGAATGGAGAGCCCGGTTGATATGGAAAAAAACATTCCCTCCGGTTACTACTCGTTGGCCCTAAAGTGCTGATACAATAGTATCATGGGTGTGGCAAATGGGAGAAGGGGGGGGATGGGGACTTAGGAAGCGAAGGGACCGACAAAGGCTGTTCTGGGGGGGACTGCGTCGATCATTCCACGAAATTTGTTGTAGCCAGGACAAAACTAGGGTATCTGCAGTCGCGGAATAAGCAGAAGGAAAGGGAAAAATAAGTGACCTTCGAATCTCAGGTGAAGAGGGCGGAAACCGCACAGCGCTTGAACGGATATTTGGCAATAAGGAATCACCCTTGTGAGTGGAGGGGGCTTCACATGGAGTCGCCCTTCAAAATGCTCCAATGGGAGAAAAGTACACTATGGCTAAGTGGAATCACGCCGAGGGGGGGCAGAGGACCCTTGGCCGAGGGACGAAGGGCGCGTGCCTTTCGTCCATTTCAAGCTGGGGCGCTAAACCCAGGAGAAAGTATCGCTAGAGGGGGACGGGGTAAAGGCGGGAGGCGGTTCAAGGGGTCTAGGACGGTAAAGGGGGACACTCGCAAATATCAACAAGCGTGAAGGTCAAAGACACAAAGTTGGTCAGAGCGCGGCGAGTCGTGTTCGAGCGAGAAAGAGGAGTGTGCGCTACAATTCAAAACAGAGAAGCTCATACAATGCAAGAACCAAGGGGGAAAAAATTGGAACCGAGGACCACTGCCTCGCCGAAGGGAACCCCATCGTGAAGAGAAAAAATGAATGAAGGAACAAAGTCCCAGTCAGATACTGCGGCGGGCTGACGTCCCATGAATGGAGTGGCGAAGTCGAAAAGGAGAGGAAATATATACCAGGGGGGTCTTGCCACTCCCACCGGGAAGACCGGAGGACCTCCCGCCAAGGAAGAAGGGTTGGGCTACAAAGTAGACTGTGGGATCAAGGGCTTAGGATAGGGGATTCTGCGGCGGAGGGGGGGAGGGGGCAAACGGTTCCCGGCAACCAATTAAACATACTAATGGTTGCTAAAACGCTGACTAGGGGGTTTCCCGGGAGTACTGGCAGAGGAGACGGTCTTTCTCTCTGTGACATTCCGACCGGTTCAAAGGGAGTGACAAGAAGGGGGAGCCCCTGTTTTGGGGAGGTGTTCCTGCACCGGGGAGGCAAACATCAATGAGCATATTTCGGGAAAGCAATGTCATTAGCCCAGAAGATGAGCAGTAACCGCGGGCTCGCCAGTCGAGGCGACCCCAGGGGAAAAGATCACAAGCCTGCCGACGAGGTCTTCTACGAAGTCATGCCGTCGGAGGTCACCTGGGGGTCAAACAAGGGTCGGCGGTCAATAGAAACAATCAGGGGTGTCTTTGCCTTGTCATAGGGCAAAGAAAAGGGAAACAAATACACGCCCGTGGGTATCAATCATGGGAAGAGGAGCGGAAAGACTGGGGGGGGGGGCGACGACGAGTCCTCTGTCGGAAACTTCCGGGTGACTTTCTGGGGTCGGGGCATAAAGAAAGTGTCAAAAAACCGTAAAGGGGGATCTTCAGTACGGCCTTGCAAAGGCGCCATCTGATCGACAAGGCAGATTAGGAAAAGGACGGTATCGAAATAAGTGCCTTCTACGATTGAGGGCGGGTCACAGGCGAGGGGAAGGCGAGAAAAAAAAACACTTAGGTAGAAGATAGATGCGATGTGCTGACAGCGGTGAAGCATCGTATTTTAGGAAGGACGGAATGAACTCTAGCCTAAAGCGGTACATTTGTCGGATCAGCAGGAAAGCCAGACATGGACAAGGGGGGGCTGGCCTAAAAAGGAGCGAATGACGCCATTTACTAGGTTTGGAAATTCTCAATGAACCAAAAAAAGGGCAAAGTCCGGAATCAAGCAGGAACTTTGCAGTCAAGGTAAGGAGTGCAGATTGGCAGAAAGGATGGTTGTGGACTTTGAGAAGGACGGTGACGACTTGCACAAATGCCTTTAGCAGAGAAAAAGAAACCTGGAGTCAACTGTCACGATTCAACCGAAAGAAGACGCATGGGAGAAAAGACGATCTGGGTGACTCGTACTCAAGGCGGAAGGGGGAAATGGTCAAAGACATAGAGCTGGGCAGCGACAAGAGGGGCGGGATGAGGAAATGAAAAGACCGGCGGGGCAGAAAAGAAGCCGCCGAAATCGAAGAGCCCGGCGGTGAGAAACCGGCCACGGAAGCGCCGGGCTGAGGGATCAAATTTTAAAAGCGAGAAAAAGGACGGGGGTCGTCAAGAGAGCAGCAAGGGCGAAAAGCAGTAAGGAAAAAGACGTCACCGTTTTCGAGAAACACGCTGGTCGCGGGAGGATGGACGCCAAAGGGGGGCGGTCCTCCATAGACGGCGACAAAAAGAGTCCGAACTTAACAGTAAGAAAAGTCGCCGGCCTTGACCGGGGGAAGTTAACGGTAGAAAAAAACGGGCAGGGGACCTCCGAGAGGAAAAACGGGGACCTCTCCCTTTTAGCGCCACTCCTCAACTGGGGAAAGAAAGAAAGCGAACCAGCAAATGGCAGGCGTCGTCGGGAATGGTCGGATCAGAGAGGAAAAGA
>Ga0179591_1358376_pt1 | contig 13418 bp, 11 predicted proteins | sample CZOMad2_1_08_16f_FD_182891 | JGI IMG/M metagenome (GOLD analysis project Ga0179591, IMG submission 182891) | Vadose zone soil fungal communities from Angelo Coast Range Reserve, California, USA - CZOMad2_1_08_16fungal (PacBio error correction) | ecosystem: Environmental > Terrestrial > Soil >...
CATGACCTAAAACAAACTCTAGAGTGTCCGTTAGGGAAAGGATAATCCTAAGGGAAAAGTCAACGGTCGGGAAGGGCGTCAGCACATGATAGTAACCTCAAGAGGGTTGGGGGGGGCAGAAAGGGTGCAGTCGTGACTTTGGAAGGAATCAGAAACTGCCTTCGACAAAAAAGGGCAACAAGGTCGACTGGGGGAAACTTGCCTGGAAGGGGGCTTTATAAAAGACACGAAAAATTAAGGAAGTTGAGTGAAGCGGAGGGTTACGGAAAGTCACCACGACAAGGGAGTGTCAGCTCACTACTGTCCCTCTTTGGGGAGGTTTAGGGTGACAGAGGAGACGGGAAGTACCCGTTTGTCAATGAGCAGGTTTTTAATTTTGAGGTGGGAAAAAAGAAACCTGCCGAAGAGGACAATCAAAAAATAAGGGACTCGAGAGGATTATTTAGTCACCCTCCAGCCATTGGGGGGAAGGAGAATTTAGTGCAACTTGGGGGGGGGGTAATGGAAAAACAAGAAGGGTGGGAAAAGAAAAGTCTTAACTGACGGAAGAAAGGGGGGGACACCTCGACGAGGGGGAGGAAAAACCTATGTCCAAGAGAAACATGGTAACAAAAAAAAACATTTTCGCACGTCGGATAGAAAAGCTGGCTCGATGCAGAAGGGGGGAAAAACAGGATGGTGTTGCCTAGCTTCAAAGAACGACAGAGGTGCTTGGGGGGGATCCGGGGGAGGCCCGCTTAGCCCTCCATCAGATTGTTTGTGAAGCGTGACAAACTTCGAGTGGGCCAAGTTTTTGTCAGGAAGGTGAAGGGTCTTGTCAAAGGGAGGAAAACTGGACGGAAGTCCGAAATACCGGGGCAAACGGGAAATCAATCACAAAAAGCAAAAACGGGGCCGGGGAACGTGAGGACTGTCGCCCTAAAAGAGGAACCGATACAGCAACGAGGGCGGGGTTCCAGAGGAAACCAACAGGGTGGAGGAAGACTGGGAGATTTTTGCAGCCGACCTTGAGAGGGACGGGAGGAAGCTAAAACCGAGGGAAACGGAACACACCCCATCTACAGGGCCTTGCGGCGCCAAGGGGAAGGGGGGGAAAGGGGAGCTGCCACGGGCCCCAAGCGGACAAAATTAAATACGAAGGGAAAAAGCGAGTGAGCAAGAAAGGGCGGAAACGGTCCCCAGGGTTTTATAAAGCTCACAAAGCAAAGGACAGGGAAAACAAAGAAGGGGGTTTTAGAGGAGCACATGGCACACCCCCCCACCCGACCCGAACAAACACGAAAAAAAATCTCCCAGGGAACCGGAAAGTAACTGGGAACAGGGGAAAGTTAACCGAAACAGGGGACAAGACGGGGGGGGGGGCTGTCCGCAGGAAAGGGGGGTGCCTACGTCAAAAGAAAGAATGACAGTTAAAGGCCACCTGGGGTGGAAGAACGTGGGTTAAACAAGAGAGGCTGGATGAAATCTTGGGCAAAAAAAAAACAAACGGTGAGTTACTATTGGTGCGGGGGGCCGTGATTCACCGCTGAAGGGGAAAAAGGATTTTGGCGAAGAGGGGTGAGGTTACGGGGGGGGAAAAGCAGGGACAGAAGCCGGAGTAAAGCAACGAAAAGAAGTGGTGGGGTCTTAAGGAAAAAAACCAGTCAAAACCCCCAACAGCAAAATTGTGCAAGGGGAAAAGAGAGACGTAAAATACGGAAGAAGGGGGTGAAGAAACAGCAAAAAAAATTAACACGAAGGTACACCCAGGCAACCAGGAAAATCGAAGGAACGTCTTATTCGGGGAGTGCGACAAGGCAGGGGAGATCGGGGATTGGGCTCAACTACTTAAGAACTTGGACGTACCGGCAGGGGTTGGAAGGAAAACTAAAGAACTTTTTGTCTGGGGTTTTGGGAAAAGAGGAAAACTTGGGTGAAAACTTATCACAGGACGGGAGACGAAAAGGGGAGTCCTGAAAAAGCAGGCGTGAACGGCTGGGGAGAGGGGGAGAGGGGAGAAAAATTCTCAGGGGGGAAGCAACTGGAAGGAAAATCGATCAAGCAGGAAACTCGTGTTAAGGGAAAGGAGTGTGGTGGGGGGGCGGAACGGGGAAAATCGGTAAAAAATGGGGCTGAAGCTGCGGAAAAAGGGGAGGCACTAAAGGTTCTTTAGTCGCCAGAAAGAAAAAAAAAAAAAATAAGTCACACGACGGGGTCAAATAAAAAAATCTACGAAAATGGAGAATGCATGACTTAGCCGCCAGGAACAAAGAGTCTTGGATCAGCAAAACAGGGAAAGAAAGCAGAAGCAGAAAAGGATCCCACGGAAAATCCCAGAAGGACCGTCAAAAAGATGGTCAAAGAAAGAAGGGTTCGGGGGGGGCGCTGAGCGGAAAAGGGGGGGGCAAACTCTCAGAACGGAGGTTATTGAAAAAAAGAAAAACCGGGTTTCTTCCGCGATTGTGAAAAGCCAAAAGGGAGACAATCATCGGAAAAAACCGACGAATGGGGGGGGAGATTAAGAAAGGGGTTGGATTGGGCAACTGGGTGAAGACGACGTACACCGATTGTGGAACAGATAACTGCCCCGCCGGGGTCAAAAAAAGGGTTGAGGGATTAGCTCCAATCCTCCATAAGATCGGCGAAACCAAACAAAAACTGAGTAAAGATATTATTATTTTCTCAAAAGAGAAAGACATTGGGAAGAGCGAACAATAGAAAAATGTAGGGAACTTTCACTAAAGCAGGAAAGGGAGCGCAAAACAAGCCAACACACGTGGCTGCCACGTCCTTCGTGACGACTGGAAAGGGCGTAACATGTAAGAGAACCGTAGTGCAAAAAAGTGAGACCAGAAGTAAAAGCGCCAATAATCTATAACAAAAATGGAAAAACAAGGAGCTTCCGGACCACGAAGGGCTAATCAACACGAATACATGAATACAGCACTAAACTATCAGGAGGGATTGATAGAGCATCGGGCCTGAAAGGGGGTAGAAAACGTTGAAAAGAACGGTCCTGGGCACAGCAAATTCCCAAAATCAAAGAAGTGAGTACCGCTCACGTTTTGTTAGCCAGGCGCTGTTTATACAGCAAGAAAGAGGCACCAGCGCAGCAGCTAAAACAGAACGCTACCCCACGCGAACGAGCAGAAAGGGGGGCAGACCAGCAAAGATTGGACGAGAAAAAGCGAAAAACACACAAACACCCACACCATCATGAGGAAAAACGAAGAAAAGTCCATGCAAGTAAATGGGGGGGGGGTTCACTCCTTCTAAAGGGGGGCAAAAAAAAAAATGGTCAAATCAAGAGGAAAACGCCTCCTGGGGAAGAAAGAGAAAGCCGTCGAAACCAAAACCATGAAAACTCCGGAGATGCCGTTGACGGCTCAAACATTGTGGACAGTGTGTGGAGGTGCCCATTGAAGGGAGACCATTGAGCAAACACCACGAAAATACCAAAAGGATGTGCCGGCTCAAAAGATAATGAAAGCAATAAACAATTGAGCAATAGGGAGCCAAAAAGGGGCGCACCAAACGAGGAACCGATAGCCGTTAAAAGGGGGGTTAGGGGACCATATGGGGGGGGGAAAAACAAAGTGGCACCAAACTGAACACGGAGGAAGGGCGGGACCAAGGGGGAAGTTCAATAGCTATAGGCAGGGTTACGCTCGGGGGGCCGGGGGGGGTTTGTGCCAAGGGGGGCTTGGGGCGGCCAGCAAGTTCACTAGAGAAAACTCACGGCCGGAAACGGTGGCGGAACAAACTAGTCGAAAAAGGGGGGGGGGGACAGTTAAAAAAAAAAACTCATAAAGGCGCCACAATCGGGAAGGCCCGGCAACCCCAAGGGTAGCGCAAGGTTTCCTACAGGGGATCAAGAGAAACGTGACGAAGGGAGGTACAAAAACGGGGGACGAAAAAAGGGCCTGAAGGCAGTCAGGAGGGCACCAGTTTTCGGTAAAAGGGGACGGTTGGGAAACGGTGGTCCGGGGGTGTTGGGGGAATCTGCTAAATCGGGCGGGAAAAAATTGAAGAGGGTGATTCAAAAAAAAAGATTGGGTTGGAATTGCCCACCGGCCATCGTTCCCTTTTGAAAAAAATTTTAGGAGGTAGAACAACCTGGGGGGGACGGGGTTTTTGACGCACAATGTCGTAGGCACAGTCGGGGACGCGACATCTGGGGGGGGGAAGGTGGTGGGGGCGGTCGCGAGGGGGCGCGCGAACCCCGGTCAAGGGGGGGGCTTGAAATGGGTGGTGGGGTCAGGGGGGGGGGAAGGAGACGCGCCACTTATCGGTAAAGGCAAACACAAAAATGGGGGGGAAAAAAAATAACCAGACATACTAGAAATACTCTGAACCGAGGATAGCGAGGGAAGGGGGGGTTCCAAGTAGGCTGGAACCAAACATGTTGGGCGAGTCGGGCAAAAATTCGAAAGGGGTCAGGTCTGTTTTCGCATTTGTGACCTAAAAGCCCGGGAAACGGGTCCCAAGAAGAAAGTTAAAACTGGATGAACTCAACAACAGGGGAAAACGGCTAAAAAACAAACAAGCAAGAGGGGGAAGGGCGCAAGACAAATGCGGGAAATCAGGCGGCTCCGCATGGCAGCTAGACCCAGGACCAAGGGGGTTGGACTTGGTGGCAGGGGGGAAAAAGGAATAGGCGACGCCAGCAGAAAAAGACTCTTGACTATGACCGCTTCGAAGGATGGGGCATTACGAACTATGGGGGGGGTGGCACTTCACTTCAGAGCAAGGGGTCGGACGGGGCAGAACCAGAGTTCCATAAGGAAACGGGACAACGATGGACTTCGACGAGAACAAAGACAAAAACGGGGTCAGCAACATAGAACCAAGGGAAAGGAAGAGGGAAGGTCACTAAAAAAGGGAGACCGAAAAAAAAAAACCTTCAAGTTAAGAGCTAAGGAAGGAAAAAACTCGGGTACAACTCAATGGACAGGGAAAAGGGTCGAGGGCTTACTTCACTAGCACGAAAAACCAGGCAAAAGCTGAAAAAAGTCATTGAGCGCAAGGGGAAAAAAAACGAAAAAAGGGTAAGAGCCTGGTGGGGCCGAAAGAAGGACCTCGCGGGGGCGAAAGAAAAAAGTCGGACTGGTGGGGGCGACATCAGCGGAGTGCACAAGGCGCAGAAAAAGGCCAAAAAAAAGCCAAGGCGCGACCCGGGAACCTAGGTGAGAAAAATTACGTCCACGATGAGAGGGTGCGGTGCCTATTCAAGGGGGGGCTAAAACAACAAAAAAAACTTATGGGGGAAAAAAAGGAGAGATAGGAACCAAAAAAAAACGAGGGTGTGAATTCTTTTCTGGCGAAACTGAAAACCGGAGGAGCGCCGGTCCCGGAAGACTGGGCCGGAGGGAGTTCGTCTTCAAGGGGGGGCCCAGGGGGGGGATTGCGGCCACAATCCGCGAAGATTTCCTTTAGGAAAAACGGCAAAAGAACAGGTCCCCTACTAAAGAAAAACGGGCTGGGGGGGGCTTGGAGCTGCCCAGGCCAAAAATACCTGGGTGGTTAAAGTTACGAGGGGGAAGGGAGCCGAAAAAGGCCCGGAAAAAAAAAAGGAACCTGATTCAGCCAAGAAAAACACGAGAATCCTGGGCGGTGCTCTAGTTTTCAAGAGCGCCAGTACTTTTAATGGGAACTTTTACCGGGCGGTTAAACAGTGGGGCTACCAGACTTCAGAAAGGGCAGGAGGCCGATTTGGCTGGAAAAGAACACCGTCACACATACGGTTGGTTATCAGAGAAAGAGTCGGGGGAAGGGTGTCACCCTGTGATCAGGCATCCGGGGGACTGAAATAGCCCAGTTGCAGAAAGGTTTAAAAAACCAAATGTCAAAAAAATTGAGGACCCATTCTTCTCGCAAAACACAAAAATGGGAATTAAAAAGGGCGGGAGGAAAGGGTGCCGGGAGGTGGGGGAGCCAACGGAAGGTTAAAACGCCACAAACGAAAAATTGGGAAAGAAACTGTCCCATGAGGATGAACCAAAAGAAGCCTAAATTTCGAAGGGGAAAAGGCAAGCAACTTAGGGGGGGGGTCAGGTTTTGACAGCACAGGGGAAAAAAATTGCTTGACCAAAGTCAAAAGTTCAAAAGGGTACAGGGAGTGAAAGAAGACAACGGTTCCAAGGGGAGCTAGAAACCAAATCCATTCCCTTAAAGGGATATCGAATGGTCGCAGCCGATACAAAAAGAAGCCAACGCTGCGGGGGTGGAAAAAACGGCTGCCGAGTGGAGCAATCCACGTTGAAAAAAAACGACTTGCTATGGAAACAGGACTGACGAAAGAACAACCATTCGCTCAGATGGGGCCGGAAAACCGCCCTCAAGGTTTCCATTAGTTCGTCAAAACCAAGCACTCAAAAATAATGGAGGGAAGCCCGAAAGGGGTGCGACCGACGAAGTCGAATAAATGGTGGGGGAACTCCCGGAATAAACCAATAACTGCCAACCGAGGGGTGAAGGAGATTCAATGAAAAAACGGAAGCCGCCGAAAAACCAGAAAACATGGGTAAAAGGTTAACCGGGAATGAACAAGGAACTAACCCCCCAAAACCGCAGTCAGCTCCAAACCCACAACCCTGGCCCAACACTCCCAACCAAACACCCTACCAGTAACCACCCCCTCAAAACATACCCCCCCAACTGAACAAACCTAAAAAAACACCCAATCCTCCCCACTCCCTCCCAAAAAACACCCCCCAGAAAACCCCATCTTCCAAAAAGAACCAAAGACAAGTGGAGGGTCCCATGGGGGCAACCAACCCAGGGACTGAAAGTGTGGGCATATCCATTGACCCAAACCTTGGTCTGTTATGGCACTTAAACCGGAAGCTTATTTGTTAATCCTGTTTTAAGGTCATAAGAAAGGTAGGCAATGGGCATTCCATCAAGTTAACGGAACCGCAGGTTTGAAGAAAATTTTCGTGGGGCGGAGGGTCCGCCGTCTTGATGGGGGCCGGCTCAAGGTGGGTAAAAACTGGACTGGGAAGGAAAGAAATCCCACGCCCGAACCACGCCAAAAGCAACGGATTCGGTGGGGAACAGCGACTCCCGGTTTTGCAGTCAGGGTGGTTCCAAGGGGTGAAGACCAAAAGAGAAAAAAAAAAAAACCAATTCCTTTCCAAGGAAAAGAGGATGAGGGCAAGACCGGGAAAAAAAACGGTGGGAGGGGGGAGTCTGCGAAAAAAAGAGGGGGAGAACATTTGGCTTCGGTGGAAAAAAAAAAAACACAACAATCCAGGAGAAAAGGGGGGTAGAAGTTCGGGGGGGTGGGTCAATCGCCTATGTGGGAAAGCCAACACTGACATCCCAGGGGGGCAGGGGGAAACAGGGAGTAAGCAGTTTCGTGATGGAAAAAAAGAAAAAACGTGAACGTTTTGTTGAAACGGAAGGAGACGGCGGCGCTGATCACAGGGCCAAAAGGACCACCAGGTCGAAAAATAAAAAAAGAGCCAGAGCGGGGGGTTTTGGGATCTGGGGTTTGTGGGGGGGGGGAGGCCCTTGACACCGGAAAAGTACACGAAGTGCAGAAGAGGAAAAAGGAACTTGAGGGGATCGAGGTTGTGGGGGTAGCGGGAGGGACACCAACTGTCTGCAAAGTACTTCTATCGGGTCAATGAAAGCTAAAAACTTAGCCTGTACTGTGAAGCGCCGAGGACACATGATGTTCGGGGACCGAAGAGGGGACACTGGAAACGGAAAAAGCGCGGCAAGGAGGCGGATTAAAGTCACCAGGAAAAACCTTAGGGTCCGCCACAAGGTGAAATTGGAACGGAACTGAGCAGGAAAAAAAGCATGGGAAGTAGCTTCGTGAGCAGGAAAGGTTACGGAAGGGGGTGGCCAATGAAAGCCGAAAAACAAGGGACGGGCCAGCATCGTACCTGGGGACGAAAGGAGGGATTGTGAAGAGACCAGGGTGGAGGAAAGGTGGGCACAGGAGACCTTGGGCCGCGACGCGGGAGGGTGATATAACATGGGTGCTGATGAATAACACAAAAAAGTCCTCAGAGGATCTGGAAACAAAAAACAAATTAGGATAGGGAGAGATAATAAAGGGGGGTGGCGATATCAAAAGAAAAATGTTGACATCAAACATCAGGCGGAAGGGGGGACCAGTACTGGCGAAAAAGGGGTGAGCGCAAAAACACAAAAACAAAACTGGGAAGGGTACCAAGCTCGTAAGGGGGGGAACTAGGCTTCTAACTGGGACTGGACGGGGGGACCACAAAGGGGTCCGGCAAAAAAGGGAATTCCACTAGAAAAGACGAACAGAGGACCTCAACCCCTGAATTCTAGATCATCTACACCAGGGCCTTAACAGTCCGGAAAAGGGAGGGAAGGAGAAAAAGATGGGAAAATACATCTTCAAGGCTCTTGGGTGTGTGGGGTCCGTTTTGGGAAGTCTCGGGGATACCAAGGAAATAAAAGGGTTAGGCTGTCAGACAAACGAGGGGGTACCGTCCTACATGGCGTCTCCTTGGTTTAGAAATCGTCGAAGTGAACCTTGCCAAGCATAACTGCACTACCACCAAGAAATGAATAATCATCATGATTGGGGCGAAGGGGGGGCCCATATTGTAAAGAGTGTGGGCCGGGGCATACAACAAAAAAAAAGAAAGGGAGAGTCCATCATTTGGGAATTCTATCAAAGGGAGGTGAGGACAGGAACTGGGGAAACATGGAGAGAATCTCAACAGGGTCCTCTACAAAAGCCTTCCGGAAAGAAGCAGACAAAAAGAACTAACAGTCTCCAGGGGAAAGGGAAGTCAAAGTGGAAAGTGTTGCCAACACACAAAGGGTGGGGGGCACTTTTCGAGAACAAACCCAAAGAATACAAATTTAACTGGGGGGGAGTGAAAAAGGAATGGAAGACGCAAAGGGGGTCAGTTGGGAGATAAGAGGAGCCCTATTGGCGCACTTTCAACAAGCCTTATTTCAAACTAAAAGATAAAAAAAAAGCGCCTTTTGGGGGGGCAGGTTGAAGGGGGGCTGATGGCCCCGGGCACGAGGGCACGACCGCAGGGGAAATGTGAAAACGGTAGAGGAGGGCAAAAACCAAAAAAGTAGGGGGGTACCGGCATTGCGAACGCACGGCAAAAAACAACCGGTTCCCACGAAGGAGAACCGGCACATGCCCGCCGGGCGAAAAAGGTTCCGTCAACACAGAAAATCCGGAAGGTCAAGATCTGTGTGTGGGTTGTAAAGGGACAGACCCCGTCAGAACACCAAACCAGGGCATTGGGAACAAGGGTTAATAACATCGCTTTGGTGGTAAAAAGGACAACGGGATCCCAAAAAGGGGGTTGTCGACCCAGGTGGGGGGGGGAGAACTCTGGGGGGGGGGGGGTTACAGGAGGTTCCAAAAGCCGGCCGTCATAGGGTGGTAAGGTAAAGGTGCCAAGGGTGGTCCTGGGGTAATGGTTTTCCGGGAAGTAGCAAGGGGGGCGGGGTTCTTTGCAAAGGGGAAGACTTCTCTTTAACAAAACGAGGGTCAAGGGAACGCGCAGGGAAGGGGGGGGAAGTAGAAAACAGGGGTAAAAGTTCGCCAAAATACCTCTGGTCCCACATCGCTTGTGAAAGCGGATAGTGGGGTGTTGGCTTGTTGAAGGTCACACAGAGTACACGGGAAGCGTCGAATGACGTGCAACCGCAGTGCGACATCAGCGGGAATGGGGTGTGGGTTTCCCGGGCAGGCAAGAGAAGCGAAGCCCCCTGGAAATAAGAGACGTCCAGGACGTAAACTGTGAGACATCTGTACACTCTCATCCATAGGGGAAAAAAAGATAAACTAAAATCAAATCGGGAGCCTCGTTAGGGAAGCTAGGTCGGAATTCTATAGAGGGAAGGTAAGGGTATGTTGGGGGGTGCGCGGGTTGAACCAAGACACAGGAGGGTTCAATTGTTAACGAAGGAACCGTTAAGAAAAAAAGGAACATTCTGAAAAGACTAAGAATGGAAGTCGGCCAGAACCTTGTAAGAAGGAAGAGCGAGGATTTCTAGGGCCCAACAAAAAGGGAATCCCAATTTGGGTCGAGTATGGCGGGGCCAGGGGCTAACCGGAGGCGTACGGTCCAAAATCAGGGAAACCATTCTTGGCTAAGGAGTCTAGACCACCCGACCCCAGCAAACGAAAAATAAGAGAAAGCTGAAAACTAGTTGGGGTGAAGGGGCAACTGGAACGGGGCCAAAAAAGAAAAAAGAGTTCATCCTCTGGGGGGGAGAACTACGATGCAACAGGGCAAGATGACAGGGAAAGAAGACTGAAGGGGACACTAAAGCGGACTCGGGGGGAAAGGGCAACCACATTTAAGGGAAGAGCGGGAGCTTTACAACACCAGGGGAAAGTGAAAAAAAGAACTTCAAAAAAAAACAAGCGGCTGGGGGGAAGAAGGGGAAAACCCCGACTTACCAGCCGAAAGTGAAATTGGGGAAATTCCAGGAAGAGTGAGGAGGAAAAATGGAAGACTTCTGACAATCCCCCCAACTTAAAAGCCATGAATGGAAGTGACAGGGATATTGCAAACAGTGCGGGGGTTCCTAAACAGCCCTAAGTGGGCAAACTTTTTTGGCATGGGCACGAAAGACAAAACTCCTGCTGTTCGAGGGAGGGCAGAAACGGGGGAAATCTAACGTGGGGGAGATGAAGAAATCACAGGGGGGAAAAGGAGAGGGAAGAATGGGAAGAACGCACAACAAGGGGAGGGCGTCTAACGTCCCCTAGAAGGGTCGCATCAACCAAAAACCCGGCCCTTTGAGAAAACAAAAACTTGTATAGTAAACCCTGGGAAACTATGCGTCTAAAGGGATCACAAAAACAAACAAAACCACAACGGAGGTGGGGGAAACAGAGAAAAAAGATAACCAGACCGAAGCTTAAACAAGGGGGGGGTGAAGGGTGCTGGCGCACGACCGCCTTTCCAAAAACGCAAAGACACAAAGGGGTCTCAACTTCCTTGACCCGCAACGCCACTTGACACCCCTGCAGCCCCAGGAACCCCCCCCCCCAGGCCACCCAAGGGTGGGTCAAGGCTTTGCGGCTCGAGGAACGGGAAGTCCATCGTAACAAAGACAAAACTTCCACCAGGGAGAGGGGGAAAACCTACCAGTCAGGGAGGTGGCAACGCACCGGGCAAGGGAATGTTTCAGAGTGTCCTGCAGGGGGGGAGCTTCGGAAGATTGCGCGGGCAGCTAGACTAAAATTCGACCTGCCATTTGAAGTTGGACCGAGGGTCAGTATCGCGTCAAAAAGGGTGGGGGGGGCTCCGGGGGTTTTTTAGTTGACGCTGCACTATTCAGGTGTGAGCACGCTCGTGGAAGACCGCAAGCTTGGGGAGTCTTAGATTGGAAAGGGACTGAAAGCGAGTAAAGAACGTGGGGGGGGGCGGGAAGCTCATCCCGGCTACCAACTGTAAAACATAAGAAAAGAAAAGACAAGATTACAATCGAAAACAGCTCGCACCGGGGGAAATAGCAGTCCGAATGGCGACACTGTTGGCGAGGACTGGGGCGTCCTCCAGGGCCAAAATCAACTGATTGGCATGCAACCCTAGGGAACTGCAAGGGGCCGCCAATGAGATGTGTTCAAAAAGGGGAATATTAGTGGAAGGGGGTTTCAAGCAAGGGTGGGTGGAGAGGAGTTGGGAACTAGGCCAAAAAAAAGGGACGAAATTAAGACAAGACAATCAGATACAAGATAAAAGAAACGCAAAAACAACATGTAGGCCGTGACCTAACAGGGACTCGGCGGGTTTCATGAGGGGGGGCTCCGAGGTCAAGTGAAGAGAAAAAAAAAAAAACGGCGATCGAGCTTGAGCACGCTTTCCGGTGTCGGAGAGCATAATAAGTCATAACATGAAGACCAGGAAAAAAGTAAGTGGGGCCAACGAGGGGGGGGACCTCAAGACGAAGAATGTTTCCGGCGGAAAAAGGACACAACCAAGGGGAGCACATACGAAAAGTTGGACAACTAAAGGGTGAGCCGACGGGAGACTCCACGTTTTTCCCTAGATAAAAATTGTGGGACGACCAGCGGAAAAAGCAAAGGCATGAACCCGAAAAACCCTTTTGGAGCAGAAAACAGGGTCAAGGGGGGACAAAAAAAACAAAAAAAACCGCGGCCAAAACGGAGGGACCAACCGTGAAATACGAAACGGGGACCACGCGGGAGAAGGGAAAAAAGGAACACCCGGGAAATAACGACCAAGGAACTCATCCCATTCAAATCAGGGGGACCTTTGTCGGCAAAGAGACTTCCTTGACATCCTCCGTGGGGGGGAAAAGGTCCCGAGTGGGACGGCACCGAACTGACAAGGGGGGGGTAAAAACCAAAAAGACGGGGGTTGAAAAACCTTAAGGTCCGGGCCTGCTTGGAAAAAACTGGACCTGGCCTCAAACAAAAAAAAAAAACGTCCAAAAAAACCCGGGCCCAAAAAACATGAAATACAGTTTGGGACATGGATGCACAGTCCGTTTAGAAAGGAACCCTTTTCAAAAAAGGTCCAATACGCAAACTGCAGGTTGAAAGGAAGTAATCGCTGGGGAAGTAGGCCCAACTGCCGTGGCGCAAAACGTTTCTGGCTTAGCAGCTTTTGGAGCTGGGTGAGGCAAATAAAGGACACGGGTATTCTGGTTTCGGGGTTTGTGTCTCGCCAAGAGAAGGCAGAAGGAAAGCCAACACTGCTCCAGGGGGGTAAGAAAAAAAGGTAAACGCGTTTAGCGTCAGGGGGACTCCAAACGTAAGGGGGGACTCAACTGGAGAGGGATTACGGAGAAAAACGAGAAGCAAAAAATGCTTCCCTCTGGGGAAGGAAAAAAAAAGGTTGAGGAGAACAAGGAAAGAGGGGGAATATAGGGGATTCAAGGGGGCTTGTGGTTGGTTGTGGGGGTAGGGCCACGGGAGTTACACGTGAGGAACGGCCAGCACACTCACGGGACACCACGCGACATCGCTGGGGGGGGGGCGGGGGTTCGTCCAAGAAATGCCGTCCAAAGGGAAAGCCCCTGTTAATGACGGGGGCTAAACGGGGAGGACTCTGGGGGGGGGGGGGGGTGGGGGGGGGGGTTATCCTCCTATAAAGCAGAGAAGAGGGCGGGAAAAGTCTACAGCCTCAACAAAAATTAAAAAAGAGTTACTTCAAAAGAACCTCAAGACAGAGGACAAGTTTAGGGGAATCCAGGTCGCTGGATTGGGGGCACGGCAGCAACTCAAAAGATAGTAGGGAAAATAAAGGGGAAGGAGCCGCTAGGGGTAGTCCGCGCAAAAGGTGTTAACGAACAAGAGTTCAAGCCGTCAACGAGAGGGGTCGTGGGGGGGATACTCCCCGTGGGGAATTTTGGCGCTGAGCAGGAGAGATAACCCGCGGGAAGCTGGGGGGCTTGTCTGAAACAAAGTGGGGGGGGGGGTAGACCGCAAAATCACTCCAGGT
>Ga0179591_1151674_pt1 | contig 13416 bp, 15 predicted proteins | sample CZOMad2_1_08_16f_FD_182891 | JGI IMG/M metagenome (GOLD analysis project Ga0179591, IMG submission 182891) | Vadose zone soil fungal communities from Angelo Coast Range Reserve, California, USA - CZOMad2_1_08_16fungal (PacBio error correction) | ecosystem: Environmental > Terrestrial > Soil >...
TTCTCCCCGCTTCGTCTCCATCCCTGGGAGGGAAAGTGATACACGCAAGTAAGGTGGAGGCAGGGGGTAAAAAAGATGAGAAGGAACAGGACTTGGGAGGGTAGTAAGACCGAAGGAGGTAGTCTTAAAGGGGGAAAAGGACTCTGGGAAAGATAAGGCGGGAATGAGAGGAAGTCGGAGGAGAGAAAAAAAGAAGGGAAAACTCCCACTCAAACAAGAAAAGAAAAACAGTATTCAGGGGAGATGGGGTGTGGGGAGACACGAACCGAAAAGACGAATCAGATAATTTCCCTATAGAAAAGAAATTGTTCTCGTATTTGTTGAGCAAAGGTCCAAAAGGACCGGAAGAACAACATTCGAGCAAAACATGGAATCGGTAGAAAGTAACAGAAAAAAAAGTTTTTTCTTATCCCGAGGTTGGTCGGAGAATTTGGTGAAAGAGAAAAAGGGGTGTTGGGGGTACAGTCACAGAGGAAAAAGAGGTGACGATCATCTTATCTATGCTGATCTCCTACTATCAGAGGTCGAGGGTGCTGCTGAAAGAAAAAGATTATTGTTGTAGATCTTGGGAAGAAGAAAGTATTTTAGGGGTGGGGGTTTGCTGACAAACTACGAAGACTCCGGTTATTCTATTTTCACTGAAACCTTAGTGTAGTATGGTAAAGAGAAGGGGAGGTAGAGGACCCCTTCAAAAAAAAGGAACAAGATGAATAGATGGCACCTTTGGTGCCAGCCTTGTTAGATTCCCTCCTTTCTAATGGGGGGACAAAGAAGTGTTGGAAAGGAAAAGGGGGGGGAAAAAAGAAAAAGGGAGTCAAAGCGAAAAGAACGTAACCTTTGGGAAGATTTGGACACAAAAAGGGGGGTTTGAACACAAAAACAACGTCCCCCAGCTATAGGACCTGTGAAACCATTAATCAAAGAAGGGGAAAAGGAGAAGAAGAGGTGTAGATGGCAAATGAATCTACCGTGAAGCCCTCTCGTTGTAAGGACCTTGGAAAACCAAACGAATGGGAGTGCAGGAGACCTTGACCTGGCAAAGGGGGGAAAGTTGGGAAAGGGGAAGGGACCCTCGTGAATCACTGTGGTTTTCCCTTCGCAAACAAGAAAAAAGAGGGGAAAGGAAAAACAAAAACAACCCAAAGGGGAAAACACAATGAAAAAGAGGGCCACTCCCCCTGACAGCCATCCACGTGGGGGGGAAAAAAATAATCCGGGTCATACAGATTGAAACTTGTCCTATCTAGTTCCCTTGGACGGAAAAAAGAAAAAAGTGGGGGGGGATTGGGAGCAAAAGGAACGCCAAGAGTAACAAAGCCTTCGAATCCTGTCAGGGGGGGGGGATAAAAGGGGCCAACTTTTGGTCACCCCAGACCCCACTTTTGGCCTCAAAAAAAAAAAAAAGCAAAAAGAAAAGGGGAGGAACGCCCGTGGGGAGGAGACAACTGGGGGAACGGGTCGAGATCCCTTGGGGGGAGGGAGAGTGGAAGCATCAGGGGGAGGAACTTTTTTTTCTTTGAGGTCCCCGAAAAAATAGGGTGCAAAAAAAAGTGCCTCAAAACGGGAGTATTGGAAAAGGCAGGATTACGGGACCGCCCTTCGAATGCTTTCTCTTTCTTAACTTACAACAAAAAAGGGGGGAGAAAACATAAGGGGAGTGTAATTGTGCAAGGGGCGGCTGGGGGAAGGGGGGGGGGGGTGGGGGGGGTGGGGAAAGGTAAAAGAGGTTCACGCAATTTTTCAATCGTCGAGTTCCCTAACGCCAAATCAAGATAGAAGGGGTGAAGGGAGGGGGAGGTGGGGGACGGCTGAATTAATCTAAGGGTACCCACACAGGTGGGGGAAAATGGATGGCAGCTGGGGTCACCTACGTTCCTCTTCGACATGGTGAAGAACGTAAAAACAAGTGGAGGAAGACATTGCTCCCAACCAATCTGACAACATTCACGCCCCTTCTGGTCGGGTCGGAATGGAGAGAGGCCGAAAGTGGGGGGACAATTACCCCCAACCGGGTAGGACTGGGGTGTCTGGGGGAGGGTAAAGAGCCCGGTCAGCAGCCCTCTTACTCCGACACTATCTTTGTGTGAACTTCTCAAATACTGTCGGAAGGAGAAAGGTGGTAAAGAACGGGAGTCAGGTTCACTCGTGCAAAGTTAAAAAGACACGCCTTTCAGACCGTTCTCGACGGGAAAGGTGGGGGTCACCCGGTTTGTTGGTTTGTCCTTTTCAACTCCGTCGGAAGAAAGGGGGAATTGGGGGCAAAAAAGGGGGTTGGAGGGGGGAGAGATGTGGGGTGCCAAACTGTTGTAGGTTAAGGGCGGGGGGAAAAAGGGAGGCGGTGCCGGGGCAGCAGGGGTTTGCCACGAAATTATCCTTTTTCAATCCGCCCTCTAAATACGGCAAACTTGGGGTGGAAGCGGGGAGGGGGGGAGGGGAAATAAGGAGGAAAACAAAAAACTTAGGGGAGGAGGAAAAAGGAGATCTCGATCGAAAAGGAAAGTGGGCAAGTAGGGGCCTCGTCCTGGCTTGAAACATTGCTCCTCTGTGAAAACCCCCCTGGAAGAAAAAGGGCCAAAGGGCAACCAAGCAGGGGACAAACATCCAATGGAAAAAATAACAACATTTGGCACGAACAGAAAAAAGAAGCACGAGAAACCAACACTATTGTTTTCCCCTCCCGCTCCGGGGGCTCCAAAGGGGGGGAAGGGGTGGGGAAAAATGAAACAATCACCAAAAACAAAGGCCCACTGGCAGGGAAAAAGAGAAGACTCGCGTTAACTCGCACGCTAAAGAATAACGGTTCCCTTTTCGGAACCCAATGAGCGGAAGAAACAAAAAAAGAGTGGATCAGTTCCCACAATCATAAGGTGGGAAGGGGAGTAGGAGGGGGGGGTCTGGCCGGCTGAAGGCAAGGGGTGTAGGCGGCCAAAACAGGGGGGCCTAAAAGCGCTACGTGGGGATTTGCAAGTACATGCAGCCTCATGAGAAAAATGAGAAAAAAAGGCCCCCTAAATCCCGATTTGGAGATTTGGATAGAGATTTACTCGAAAACTTGGGGGGAAATGGATCCACTACTTTCGTGACGATAAACTTTCGGGGGAACCGCCAGTAAATCGGTGCCCACATTGGTGGGACAACAAAGATGGATTACAGGCAATACTCACAGAAGAATCCTGGAACCCTCGAGCATAGGGGGGGGGCGAGGCAAGAGGGGGGATAAGGTGGTTTCCCTCCTGTCGGTCGAAAAGGGAAATTGAAAAAAAGTCAAACAACCAAAAGACCTCAGTCCTCGGCAAACTTTCATCACATTATGGTGCAAGACAAAGAAGGGGAAAAGGTACGCCACTAAAGAGATTAAGAAGGGGTCTAAATCATCCTTCCACAAGTAATCCCCGGACTCAATGAGGAAAACCCTTTGTGTGACCTGCTTCGGTATACATCAAGCAAACCAGGAAGACTGCCCCGAAGTGAGGATTGGAAGGGGTGTCTGCATCAACCAAAGGACCTCCTCGGGGGAAAAAAGGAAAAAAAAAGGGGCCGACCCCACGTCAACCCATAGACAGGGGGGAAAAGTCTGTTTTTCTGTGGAGAAACTTTGTCGGACAAAGGGGGGGGGGAAAAAAAATTGGATAAAACCCTAATGAGTGTCCGGAAAATAGGGGGGTACGTTCGTCCACACCTGCGCACACAGGGGTATTGCAGGAGTACAATGCAAGTAGAAATTCGACAAGTTTCCCAGCGGGGAAGAAGGTAAAAAGTGGGGGGAAGCCAACACGTTAGGAAATGACGTTGGGCCGGATGCAGAAAAAGGCGGTGTCTAACTTCTGGGCATTATCTTTGAAAAGGTAAAAAAAAAACACACAAGGGGAATGGCACGATTTCTTCGGTGAAAAAAATTAAAAAAACCCAAAAAAAAAAAAAAAAGAGAAACAAACAAAGGGGGAAAACATTCACACAAAGGATAGCAAGGTCCCATGGGTTTAAAAAACAGGGGGTAAAAAAAAAGATTTATGAACCCGGTTGTCGATGACTTTCCATCGAAAAAAATCATGGGTGCAGGTGCGGGCTCTGAGACCAAATCATTTGCCCGCTCTCCACCCAAGTAACCCTGTTGGGTGACGGGCAAAAAAAGGGTGGGGGGGTTTTTCAAAATTCTTCAAAGGTTCTCAATGGGAGTTTTAGAAAAGGAAGGGACCGGGCGGGGCCCAATCACCATCTGAAACGGCAATTGCAAAAAAAATGCAGGAAAAAGGGTTCCTCTACATTCCACAGGCCTGGTTCACCAAGGGGAAGAGTAGGCAAAAGGGGTCCATGTTTTTAAATAGAAAATTCGCGCGACAAAAGTTCGGGGCGGGGACCAACGAACTGAAAGGCGGTTTTCGGGCGCAAAATATCATCAAAAGAGGAGGGTGACCGAGTGTCCGCAAACAAAAGGGAAAAACGAATTCGGGAGCACAAAACCCGAGAAAACAAAAGAAAGAGAGAGGAAGGAAAAGAGAAACAACCAGCTACAGACAAGCGAAAAGGGGGGTAAAAAGAGGGAGACAGAAAAAAGCAAGATTCTCACAAAGAAAAAAATAGGGGGTGACTCTGCACAGTTCTACCGCAAAAAGGGAGGAACAGAACCCTTACAAACAACCCAGGTCTCTACCCAGAATCGGAGAAAAACAAAAAAGCAAATCGGAAGCCGAGGCCGGTCCGTTGGGGAGGAAACAAGGTGGCGCCCGGTGGTCCCATTGGGGGACTGAAGACAACTCGAGACAAAGAGGGGACATCGTAGGGAAGGCGCACAACCATAAGAGCATTTCGTCGTTTTGATCAAACCAGCGAAAAGGAAGCAGCGAGCCTGGTGGTGGTGTCAGTTCGCGCAAAAAAAAAAATCTGGAAGTAAACCCGAGGGTAAAAAAAAAAAAAGGAAAAAGGGTAGCAGTTCCCCCTAAGAAGGTGCCGGGACAGGCAAATCCAACTCCTGGTCGACGAAAGCTCACCAAACGTTCAACTGCAACAAAAGAGAGGAAAGAAAAAAAACAACGCGGATTAAATCTGGAACAATGAGATGGGGAAACAAGCTACATTTTCCGAATCTGTCGGATGGCTAACGGACCAATATTGTAGGGTAAACGCGGTGTTGGGGTTCCGCCCCAGGGAGTGAAAAAAAAAAAAAAGGAAAAACCGCCGGGGTTGGAACGACCAAAGAACTCCGCCCTCCCTCGAGAAAACAAAGGGCCCTCTATGAAAATGCTTGAAATTCGGTAAGACGGGTGGACCCACGGCGAAAAGAAAGAACTCGGCCGACGGCACGTAAAAAAAAAAAATGTCCGGGTTGGTCACACGAACAAAAAGAAACAATGCGAAACACTAGGGGTCTACAAGAACGGAGCCACCGTGGGGCATTCCCACGTCAACGGATTCACAAAAAACCAGCCTAGAAGAACAACGAAAAACCAGTTTTCCCTTGAAAATAAGAGAAACAAAAAACAAAAAAGGAAAAAAAGTATGTAGTCAACGGAGATATGGCAATTTACCCACCAGGAAGTGCAAGCGGAATCGCAATTGTTTGTGAAGGGCAGTGGGGAAGAAAAAAAAGTTTGGACCCGTGTGTCGTTGTGAAGCCCACTTCGTGGGCATTGTCTTGCGAGTGCCGGGGGGAAGGGGGGGGGGTTGGGGGGGGAAAAAAACCCACACGTAAATTTGTACTCCGAGGTGCCGGACGGAAGGGCACCGTTAGAATTCAAAAGTTCCTCGATGGGAGGCAGTGTTCTACGCCGCTGTGCTATGTTCCACGGATGGTCATCCCGGGCACAGCAAACTGAGGAACAACGAAAGCCTAAAAAAGAAAGTCGCGCCGACAGAGCAAAGCGTCAGGGTGACCATCTCGTCCGACATCACTGATCCGCGGAAGGGGCTGGCAAAAGGTAAGGGGAGGAAGTTGGATCTTTCTGACCGCCAGGATGAGAAGGGCCGTCAAAGGCACTGCTCGGGCCCGCGTACGGAATTGGAACGCTCAGGTAAGTTCAGGGGGAAGGAACGGGAAAAAAAGGGACCAAACCAGACATCTATGGCGGAGGCGCTGTTGATAAACAGGAAAAGACGTCGCGAAAGTGCCCATAACTATCAAAAAGTTGGACTCGAGGGGGGGTGGGGGGGGGAAGGAAACAATGGCCAAATTCGAACTTCCTCACGCAAAAGGTACGGACTCTGGTCAGAGGAGGAACATTTGTGGGAGGGATGACCGAAGGGGGGGGGGGGCGCGAAGTTTTAAAAGGGATGTTTGTGTCCGAAAGTTGGGTCAGGCAAAAAAATGAGCTTGCGATCATCTTGAGAATCGCGAAGAAGCGTAGGAGTCAAAGGGGCGGAGTAGGGAGAGGGATCCCGGAAGTGCTTGGTGATAGAGTTGTGAGCACGTAACAGTCGTTCTTTTTTTTTTTCCGTACAGTCTACCGCCTTAAGGGGGAGGAATATGGGCGAAGGAAAGAAAGGCGTCAACTTGGGGAAAGCTGAGGTTTCTGCCGGGGTCCTCCCGTCACCACAAGGAAACCATCTGATAGTCTGCACCTTGTTGAAAGTCATGATTTTAGGGGGGACAAGGTACTGGAGGGGGGGAGGCACTGAAAAAGGGGGAAAATCAAAGGGCATAAGGCTTTCGCTCCCAGCAGAGCAACCTGTGGCCGGATTGTGACCAAACAAAAAGAAAAACTGGGTTGGTGCCGAAAAAAGAGAAAGCGGGGAAAAGGGGGGGGTCAACTCCTCCTTCCTACACTAATGTCAGGATTGCCCTGCAATGAACCTTGGAAGGAAAGGAGGGGAGGGGGGAAAGGACGGGGGGCCCTTTCCACACATGGAGGTTGACAGTTTGCCTGCATTGAAAAGTGTAAAAGAGAAAAAAAGAGGTGGGCTCAAATGTTTTTTTTTCCATTCGCCCAGAAGATGACCCCGGAGGGCGAAGCCCTGTCTGCATCGGCCACGTAGGGGAAAAACCCCTCACCTTGGGACAAACCACTTGAAGATGTTCAGACAGGAAACTGTTTAGAAAGAGAAGGGGCACAATTGGGGGGAAGGTAGACGACCTTTCGGTCGACAGTGGAAGCCACGGGAAAAATCCCTCCCGAAGCCAATTCTTGGAGAGGGGCAAAAATGGGGCAAAACAAAGGTTGTCTCAACATACAAAAGAAAGAAAGTCCACCAGGCTCTTGTCAGTGGGGAGAGGGGACAAGTGGAGGGGACAAAGAGAGCATTTTCATACGTAATTACGTCATACGGGGGGGTTCGGAACACGTTGTTTTTTGTTTGGCGGTGAGGGGGGGGAAACCGAAAAACGAGTTCAAAAAAACACTTGTGACTCCGCGGGGTATTACTTGAGGAGGCCATGTTTTGTCAAACCTTCTAATAGCCGATCGTGCCGGTACAAGGGAAGACGGGGGAGGAGGGAAACAATACTTGGTCTTGAAAAGTTGCACTCCGGGACGGCCGGGGGAGTGGGGGGTTGGGTTGAACTTGTTCCACATCGGGTTAGAAAAGGGGGACAAAAAAAGAGTGAGGGGGGACTAGGAAGAGGGCTGAACTCCTTTGTTCAAAGGCACGGGGAGGGGTGACGGGGCTTGGGGACCATCAGTAATTGGGGGGAAAAAACATGGGGAGGGGAAGAGGTTCTAAGTTCCTTCTGGATCAAGGTTCGGATGCAGGGGTAACGCAATGTTCGAGTACTCTTTCTCCCCTCCCAAGTAAGAACTAGGAAGTGTGGTTAAGAGGGGAGGATTGTGAAAGGGTGTCAATCACCAACTCCTTGGGGTCCCTGGTGGAAGGCCACACAAGAGCCTTCAAATCTTCCTCCGGTAAACTCACGAAAAAAAAGAAAAAAAAAAAAAAAAAAAAAAGAGGGGGGGGGAGGGCTAACCAAGCGTTTTGTCCTACGCTCCCATGGGGCCGAAATTCTTCTGCGCGCGTGGTACAGAGTTCACGCCCACCCAGGAATTTCGACGGTCAAAAAGAAAAAGGGGGGCAACAAGGTTGTGGGGATTTCACACGACATCTGAGCAAGGGAGCGAGGACAAAAAACTAGGGGGGGGGAGAAGGCGATCTTTTTACGGGCCCAAGGGGAGGGGAGGGAAAAAGGAAAAAAAGGGGGCCAAGGTCCGGGGCTCAGTGGTCAAGGAATGATAAGGTGAAAAAATCCGCCGATAAAATTTACGGTCAATGTTTTCAGAACAGGCGAGCTAAGGGATAGAGAAAAAGAAAAAACAAAAAAGAGGAAAAGGAGGAAAATAAGATGTTAGATCTCCTCCCTGGACAGGGGCGAAACTGGGGGGGAAAGGTATTTTTCGCTGCGGCTGGGGTAAACAGGCTCAAAATCGGGGGGGAAAAAAACCGGGGAGAAAAAGGACCCAATCCCCGCAAAATTTTTTTTCCAAGCAATAAATAACAACCTTTTGGCACAACCAGAAAGCGCCGCACGGGAAAACATAGGGGGGGGGACGAAAAGGATCAAAATGTCTTCACCCAGGAGGGGAGGAACAAAACACAGGGAAACACTTGCCGGTTGCCTAAATCCTCAGGAAAGAAGAAAAAAATAAGATCAGAAGATGCCGTGAAACCCGGAACGTCTAAGAAAGAAGAATTAGTAAACCATGTGCGCCGCCGTTTCTAACAACAAGGGGTTGATCAGGTACAAAAAAAAGGGGTTCCGTATCAACGAACTGTATTGGCAGCCCTTAGGGATAGGCGATGCACCAAGTCCTAACGTGCTTGGGGTATTGAACCAAATTACATCCATCGATAAAAAGAAAAAGAAAGGGGACCCGAAGGATGGGGGGGGAGAGTTCTGCAAAATCCTCCCTCGTACACTTGGGGGTTTCCCGAAAAAAAAAGAACGTCGTGGAAAGAAAATAACTTCTTCAACACTCATCCAGCCGGGCACCAACGGTTGGAAACAATCTCTCCGTCACGGAAAGGAAACCAGATAAGTAACCCGCCGGAAATGAAGCTGGAGGAATTGGGCAAACATCGACTCTTTTTGGCACCCTTGTGCACGCAGATGGGGGGGGGGAGGTTTCCAAAACCAAAAAAAGAGGGACGCCAGAAGGTGGTAGAGCCTACAATCGTAATCAAGCTTCAAGCCGGTATTGTTCGATAACATGAAAGGGAGATGGGCGGTACTGTGGGGGAGCCGGGGAGGGGAAGGGTTGAGTAATCTCAACTACAGGAATTTCTAAATTAGAAGGGCGGATAAAAAATCAGGCCCGGGGATCAAAGTTACTCAAAGCTGTAAAAGCAAAAAGTGGGGAAAAAAACTTTGCGGCGGGGACTCAATACAACAACCCGTGGGGGAATGGACCCACTATGCCGTCTTAGTTTCTGCCATTCCCACTTGCAGCGGAACGCAAAAGGTGCAGAAAACACAAGGGGACCAAAAAGATCAGGGGGGAGTGGCTTTCTGTTTGGGGGGGGTGGTTCGGTTGAGCACTTTTTCTTGACCAATGTGGGACCCCGGCCAGGGAAACTCAGAAGGGGGGGGACTTTCGATCCGAGGGGGGAACGGGAGTGTTCAGGGGCTCCATTGCGCAAAGGCCATTGTCAACAGCTCCCATCCAGAGTGTAAAGCAGGGAGAGGGGAAAAGTGTGTTTCCCTTCCTTGGACAGCGGGGATGAAGGGCCGGAATTACTTGGGGGGGGGGGTTCACCCACGGGGAGTCCAGGGGAAGATGGAAAACCGCGCTGGGCCTCCAGTCGGGTCACTATCTTTACTGGACAAAGGAAAAAACCACCGGGGTGATGGAAGGTGGGGGTTCTTGCGTGAAATTCAAGGAAAAGTAACTACTCGGGCAATTTCCATGGTGCGAAGTTCCGTAGCCAAAGGGAAAACAAGGGGGGAGGGAGAAGGTTCCGATTGTCTTCAAGCGCATGCCGGCGGCCAGGTAGCACAGGGAGAAAGATAATGTGGCAACGGGGAGATACGTTTTAGGCCAACCGTGTGTGGGAAAATCCGTCAAAGAGAGAAGGGGGGCTCTTGCTTTGTATGCTAACGGCCGGAGGGGGGGAGGGTACGACACCTCAGAGAAGGGGCTGAAAAAAAGAGAAAAGCGTTGAACTAAAAGATTCACCGGCCTTTTCAAAACAAAGGTGCAGTAGCCGGAATTTCAGGGTGTTTGTGTGAATGCTGACCGGGGTCACTAACTACAAAGGCGGATCGAGGTGGGTCCCACTAGAGACTCCTGTGTGGTGGTTCGGGGAGGAAATAGCCTCAAAAAACAACCTGGAAGGGAGGGATAGTTCGAAAAAAACAAAAAGAAGAAGGACGGGGGTTTCAGAGAAAACAAATAGCTTAACACAAGAACTAGCCTGTTCTCAAGAGCCAACGTTTATACAAGAGTGGCCCCTCGTAACTCCTGCAAAATACAAGGACAGAGACATCACAACGTCTGTGTTGGGACCTGCGAACTTCGAACCACGGTAACCGCTCGTCAGCCACCACCCCGATTCAGACGAAACAAAACGGCTTGGGGAATCCCAGAAAACTTGCCGGAGAAAAATGACCGATTACTTCCGTTTGCGAAGTAGAGGGTGCGCAAAGGGGGGACAGGGGAGGAAAAAAACTAACCCGGAACAAGAACGGGGGGACCTTCGAGATACAAATATGGAAAATGAGGTCGGGGCTCACCAGCTCAGAAGCAGAGGAAAGGGTTTGGTGGTCTTGCCAGGCGCAGAAAAAAATCGTAAGGCCGCCCGACTTTCACACCTGGCCGTAGCGGGGCACAGAGAATTTACAAAATTGACGGAAAAGGAGCATCTCGTGGGGAGGGGACGGAAATCCTCCCAACCGTCCGGTGCCGAAACCAAGCGGACAAAAAAGGGGGAAATCGGGGGGGAGGCGGGGCGTCGAGAAGACTTTGTCACACATATCTTTCAACGTACAAATCGTCAGTGCGTCGCGACGGAAAAAAGGGTGGAAGACGGGTGGCAACGAAAAGGTTAAAGTTTCCCGTCAATGACCCCATGGAGGGGTTTAACCTCGCCCAGACCGACCCGCGGGGAAAAAAACAGGGAAATACGATTACCTGCGTGAAAGGTCCTGAAAAATCACGGTTGAACCCCTCAAGGGGAAAGCTGTCTTCAAACCAAAATGGTGGAATTGTGGGGGGGTCCGCCAAACTTCCCCAAGAGGTCACAGCGAAAGAAGGGACACAGCCTCAGAAGAGGGGTTCACTCCACTACCGGTAGCCACCTGTAATTCAAACGCCCTTCTGGGGAACAAAACATGCAGAGAAAGAGACCCCACGTACTGTGGACTTGAGCTCTCTCAAAAAAAAATCAACAGTAAAATTGAAATTCTGAAAATATAGAGATGGCAGTGAAACAGGATGGCTCAGAGCCGCAGGGGGGAATGTTTTCATCAAGGGGTTGGCTCCGGGGATTGGATCAAACCTCACGTGGCTCGCATGTCAATTGGACTCGTGTGCTGGCGTGTGGTTCAACATCAAAAAAGGCGTTTTTACGCCAAACGGGGTTCCTCTCGTGTCACCTTGTATCGACTTCAACGATTGCTCGAGGGGAAAGAGGGGAGAAGGAGCCCAGGGGGCGAGGTCCCACTCCTGGGGGTCAATTCGTTCAACTCCCTGGTACGGAACAACAAAGGCTGGCTAAGAGTCAAAAGTGAGATCCCGGGTCCTCCTTCTTAAAAAGAGTCCTTTGTTAACCATCTTATTAGAAGCGGGACCAGAAGGGAGGGGAAAAAAAAGTGGCTTTAACTATGTCCTTCCATTGGAGCTGTGGGTGTATATTGGCTGTTTCTGAAAAGAATGGGGGAGGGGGAGGGGGGGGGGGGGGGTTCTTCTGGGCATCATTATCATTGTGCACCCGATTACGGGGCCACTTTAAGCTTACACTTCGGGGAATTCAGGATGCTACGAAATGAACCCCCAATCGGATAGGCAGGATTCTCTGTTTTATCACACGACCTAAAGCTATAGAGAAGGGGGGACAAGGAAGAGAAGGGGAGGGGGCGAGGGTGGGGGGGTGCACGTTCAACTATGTGCTGGTGGAAAACCACGGAGAAAAACTTGCTCGAAAAGTACAAGGAACGCACGGTCAAGAGGAAGAGGGGGGAAGGGGGGGGGGGGAGAACTATGTTTTTATCTACTTGTGTGTTGAAGGTCGGTGGGGGGGTGTAGGGATTTCCGAAGACACATAAGAACTGGTACAGAAGCCGGATGAAAAAAAGATTGGGCCGGAGCGAGACGAGGCCACTATGTACGCTGTGCAGGAGCGATCCCCAGCATATTTTCCTTTGGTAGAGTACGTTGTTTTTAAAAAAACTACTGGAGGGAGGGGTGGTTTTGGTGTGGCTCCACACAGAAGAAAGCTCACCGGTGAGGCTATTGCTGCCCAGGAAAAAACACAGAAAGGTCCGTCGTGGGTCAAAGCTGAAGGGGGGAAAAAAGAGAGGAAGAAAAAAATACCACATCAGGGATAAAAGGAGTGGCAACCTTGGTGCCATCCGTGATGTAGAGGAAAGCTATTCGTAAAAGTGGGGGGGGGGAAAGGAAAGGGTTTCCTATGGGGGGAAATTCCTCAAACTGCCTTGAGGACTTCACAAAGCAAGAGGGAAAACCTTGACAAGAAGTTTGAAACACAATTTTGCCGGACCACCCGAAGAGTGCCCCCGAAAGAAGGAAAAGCTCGCCGGACGATGTTTCCCGAGGGGTGTGTGGGGGGAACGTCAATCGAACCGTGACGGACCACGAGGATGAAGAAGGGACTTTGGATGCCCAAACATTGACTTGACCTATCAGTGAAACGGGGACAAATTGGAAGGGGGTTTTCAACGAAGCCCTGCTGGAAATAAAGGGGGGGGTTCAACCTTTCGCCCAGAGAGGCCCCGATGTCGAAACGCAGAAAACAGGGGGTTCAGCGTTTAACACTATGGAATGAATCGTGAGAAACAAGATCGAGTGGTGAAGTACAACAGAAAGAAAAAAATGGGGGGGGGGAGAACGGGGGCTCTAACAGACGGTAAAAGGGTTGCGCGACATCGATGAGTCTTGCTGGATAAACAGCGCTTGGCGGGGTCAGGGGGGGTGAGGGGGAGGGACGCGGGTGACTAGGGGGGAAAGGGGTACATGAAAAGGCGGGGTATTGAGTTCTGGGGTCAGGTCCTTACAAGTGCTTCCTACTTAGCTTGGTTGAAGAAGACGTTCGCAAGACTAGAGATGGGGATTGGCGCGTTAGAACAGAGGGCATCCAGACGCCAATCAGCCAGAGAGCTGGGAGGAACGGGGGACTTGGGGGGAGAAGGGGTGGGAAAAGGGAATAACCCTTTTCTCGTGTGCTATTGAAATGTGGTCCGTCACCGGGTGAAGACACAACACGGGGGTCACCTGGGTCGACCAGAAAAAAAGTTGCAGAACTAAAAACAAAGATAGA
>Ga0179591_1156295_pt1 | contig 13415 bp, 13 predicted proteins | sample CZOMad2_1_08_16f_FD_182891 | JGI IMG/M metagenome (GOLD analysis project Ga0179591, IMG submission 182891) | Vadose zone soil fungal communities from Angelo Coast Range Reserve, California, USA - CZOMad2_1_08_16fungal (PacBio error correction) | ecosystem: Environmental > Terrestrial > Soil >...
CTCATAGGGGCCAACACGGGATTAGTGATCACGATGCGAACGTTCCCGGGAGGAAAACGCAGATCGAAAAACGGCCAGCTACTAATCACCGCAGTCGCCTCTGATAAGAATGATCAAAGGGCAAGGGAGGAGTTACAAAATTTGAGAAGAAAAACCGGACGGCGCGACGCGGGGCATAGTCCATTCACTATTTCGGGCTAGCTCTACGATGGAGCAATCAAACACGATTGGATGATTAGATGCAGATACAACTGACATTGCGCGAAAAAAATTCAAAGGGAGGAGCGGGAAAAAAAGAACGGGGAAGGGCGGAGACACGTGTGCCGACCGGCGGGCGTCCCGGATCACAGTGTATCAATCTCACAGAGCCTAAATCGTGCAAGAACAAGGAAAGATGTGCGGAACGCAAGAGATGACAAAAATAGAAAACTATGACAGTGCGCAATGAAGGGAACCGAAAAAGTATGCTGAAAAGCCGGGACATAGGGATATACCCATGCGCCGATCTCCGAGGAAAAGGGCGTGGGTGGGAGGCTCTATCCGAGGGTGGGATAATCCCGAAAAGAACGCGGGGAAAGAAATGACAGGTTTAAGGGGAATCTCTGGAAAGGTGACGAATATTTGAACTGACAGTCTTCTTCACTAACGAAAACAAGGCCAATGTGCAGTTGGGAAACAACATGGCAGAATGGGTTGGAAACCTACACCGAGGATTTGGGTAGGCCCGAGTTCTCAACAAACAGGCCACATACGTTAAAGGAGGAGATACGAGGCGGAAAAAAGAGACACCAAACACCCAACGTTAACGCAAAGTCAAAGAACGAGCAGCGAAAAATCTATAGAGAAGCCCTGAGGACAAAACTCCTGCTCAACCTAAAGGAAGCGACGAATCACGATCGAGTTCTGAAGGAAAGTGCTGAAAAAAGGAAAGGCGGGAGGGGACGGCAAAGTAAACCAAAAAAGAAGCTGGAGGAACTGGCGGAAAACCTACAAATCGCCATGAAAAAAAACGTCATAAGCCTGAGCAGATGTTCGATGAAGCAGAAGGGAGAACGAAAAAACAAAAAAAGGGGAAGCGTGTGGGGTGGACGGGAAAGGAGAAAGTGCGGCGAAAATAACTCCCAAGGCAATGCTAGCTAGCGGCGCGAATCGGGCACTGGGCGGATAGTGAAAAACCCGGAGATGAACAGACTGACTTAAGGGTGTTAAGTGCTCAAGCCACTAAAGTCTGTCGGTGGTAACGATACGGTGCGTAACATAGCCTTGAGGTTGGGGAGGAGGACGATCTCGTGCTGGAGGGAGCTCAGGGAGATATGAGAAAAAAAAGGACTGGTTTGAAACCTGGGGGAAAAAAAAACCGGAGGACTACTCTTAATATTACGAATCCGATGGCGAGCGAAGAAATCTTGCTAGCAAGTTGCTCATAAAAGAGGACAAGGGATCAAAACGGAACCTTGAAAAATCACGCGGGCAGGCTTGAACTGACCTGCTTGGAAAGACAATGGAGCATCTATGTTTGTAAGAATCGAGCGGGGGAAAAGTCAAAGACCAACAGATAGGAAAAGGGGAATGTGTTGGCATTTAGTTCTGGGGGCAACGGGAATCACAATAAAAGTGCGGAATAGTACGCCTAACGGTTCGTGAAAAGGAAAGGGATTATTCGGAAGCAAAAAACGCGGAAAGGGGGTACGAAAACGGAAGAGGAGGGAAAGAGAGGTGTGAAGACATGCATCGAGAGGAAAAGGGCAGCCTTTACAGTCAAAACCGGTTCCCCAGATTGAAACTAAAAAAAAGGGGGGTGGGGGGATCAGCAGGAAGCGAAAAATATAGGAACGGAGTCAAGAAAACTCATAAATGAAACAGGAAATCACGGGGGGCCCCCATCACTCTGAAAAGTGAGAGTCTACCAGGTCTCGGGGCGGGTAAACCCTTACAGAAGGAAAAAAAAAAAAAAAAAAAAAAAAACAGAAAAAAGAAAGACGAATGAGCCACTTTCTCCGAAACCCCGAACGGAGATAAAAAACCGTCATGCTAAAGTCACCCTGCCTAAGTATAAGGGAAGAATCCAAGTAAAAACACAGGGGGGATTTAGAGCGGCGAGGGACGGAGACTTAAAAACTGGTCGCATCGCGGGTAGAAATCGGAGTCCTCCAGTGCCATCAGCCCGGCCAGACTTGCATTCCTTTAAAGGAAATGGAAACGCAGTTGCAGCCGGGGTTTGAGAACGAACTAGAAAGCGAGGCGGAAACTCGAGACGACGAGAAGGAAAAAAGCCACCTGTCCGGTGCTGTAACACACTGGCAGTACTTCGAGCAAGCGCGGACAAGTCCTGCGGCAACTCTTCAATGGCAGTTTGAAACGTTGGTGAAAGGAAAAAGAAAAACGGGACGCTGAAACGAGCGGGGATTGATATAGGACCCTGGTCGAGAGAAGAAGCACTCGTAGAAGTGCAAGCAAAGAGTGGCCAAAAGCGCGGACGGGTGGGGAGAGGCCGCTCGCGAACAAGGAAAGCGGAAGATAAAGGGGGTGTCCAGAGGCGCAAAAATTCTATACTTAAACAGGGGGTCGAGGAGGTCGACTCGAAGGGGGTAAAGAAAAAGGATGGAGTCGAACGCAAAAAACCCGCAGAATGCTAAAAATCGAACAAGGAGCATGAAAGCGTGTACAGTGAAAACCTGATCTAGGTGGAAAACCTAAAAGAAAAGGGGTAACATGGGGAACAAACTCCAGGAGTTGGGGGAGGGGAGGGAGCGGAAAGTGGGATTTCAACTTACTCCGGAAAGAGTCGGAAGGCAACAACTGTCCGCTAGGTAATGAAGAAAAAACGGAAGGGGGGGGTCAGCACACGCAATGATTTGAATGCGAGAACGGGTTTTAAACGAGGGGAAAGTCATCGCTCCGGGAGGAAGGGTGTTGGCTAGGTTTTAAACCCGGAGAAAAAGTAAGTTGGGCTGCGGCGAAATTGTCAATTGGGAAATGGGTAGTGATAGGGTAAAGATCTATGCATACCCTCGAGGAAGGAAAATCAATCGCGGGGGGTTGAATCTCAGGAATGAGGGGGACTTCTTGAAAGCAAAGGAATATGCCCGGACTCAGTAACAGAAGCCCTATCCAGAACTCAAGGAACCGTCTGCACATTGGAAATTACGTTGGTGGACATAAAGAGGGAAACAGAAAGTAAACATGGGTACTGGGGTGGGTAATACCAAGCCTGAGGCTGGGCATCTGCTCGAGTTCGGCAAACTTCTTTTCAGACCGTAGAGAGAAAAACACAAAAAAAGGGAAAAGAGATCGGGAAGGAAAAAAAAGAAAAAAATATCGAAAACTATCATCATCATGCTGGTCCGGGGGTAACCCAAAGGGGAAGTCAAACAGGTCCCGAGAAAAAAGTTTTACCAGAAGGATGGTACAACGGGAAGTCCACTGAACCTACCAGGGAAAAGGGGCAGGTGTCGGAGAGAGGAGGAAAAGAAGAGAACATATGTTCACCCACATCGAGATAATGCCATATCATGGGGACAGCGATTGATGATCAAAAAACAGGGCATTACTGATCTTAGGTTAGTAAAAATGTACTAACCTCCGGGGAGACGGAAGTAGGAACAACCAGGCCAAAAGGAGTGGGAGACGTTCACAAAAACAACATCTCTTAGAAAGAAAAGCGAGGAAGGGGGATTTAAGTTCCGGGTCCCAAAAGATCTCTCGAACGAGCTCGACGGAAAAGGGGGAGTGCGGGAAAAGAACTTTTCCTTAAGTGTGAAGGGATGAATCCTAAAAGGAAAAAATGCTCCGTTTTAAGTATGGAGGAGTGTTTAAAAACCGCTACACAGGAGGCGACCAAGACTCCAATGACGGCCGGCACAATGGGGGAGAAAAAAAGGGGAAACTGGTCCGAGGGGACAATCCAGGGCCACAGGAATCGGCAGGGGGGGACGACAAGGCCTGGCAGGAGGGAATTCATGGAGAACTTGGGGCTATTTTAGAGTCAGGGAAGGGGTGTACCACATGTGGGGACATCCAATTCCAGAGAGACCGGCCGATCCGGAAACCTCTACGCAGATCAAGATGATTCGTCAAGACCACAATGTTACGAACGAGCAAAAAGGCGCGAGAAATGGAGATGGACGCGAACCTTCCAGAGAGCTTTGAAACTCTTGAGGGTACGTCGTATCCAAGGAGAGGTACTGCAAAGCGACAAATTGGGGGGGGATTGCTAGGCGGCAGCGAAGATTTGATGGTGTCGGAAAAGGGGACACGAAGGGAGGGAAAAAACGCAGCGCGGGGGGCCACGTAGTCTCAAGAAGTAAACTTTACCGCACTTCCCGGGACTACGGGGGGCAAGGTAATATCGTCAGGAAGAGAGTGGCAGAAGACGCGATGCAGGGGAGGGGTCATGAAACGGCTGAACTGCGGGCAGTGTTGAACATACTGAAAGAGGTCTTATGACTAGATAAACGATCTCGCATGCAACTTCCTGCAGTAAACTAGCAGGTCTTTACCTACCGAGCTCAAAACCTAAAGGAAGGGGGGAATTGGCAGAGGGGTGAAACCGGGCAAAAAAGCGACGAGGGCGTGGCTTAGCAGGCGAGTTTTTTCAAACGGATAAAAAAAATGGGACTTTCAGCAAAGCGATCCCTCAATTGAAAGGGGGCTTAGGAGAACACGACGAGAATGGTAGAAAACAAACTTGTTCAAGAGACAGGTCGCGCGGGAGGGAAAGGGGCTTAAGTAAGATAAAAAAACGAGAGAAGACAAAGTCCTTCAGGAGAAAAAATGTGGGTTTGTCTGTAAGGAACATGGAAGGGGCTGAACAAGTTTGTGGACTGACAATGCCATAAAGAAAGAAAAGGCTGCATGGAAAAGAAAAAGAGACGCAGGGGATCCTGAACCTAAAAAAAAAACTAGACCCCTCAGCCGACTCCCGGCGTGGAAGAGAATCAGCGTGTTATAAAGCCCCGAAAAGAAATTCATCAAAGAAAAAGTGTTCGGAAGGAAAGGGAGAGAACGGAGGGGAAAACACGTCAAATACACGACAGGAGAAAAGAGGCGTTCTGGGTTCATCTATTAAACGTCATAAAAAGATTCATTTACCAATAAGGGAAAAGCCAAAACTCTATGGAAAAGGAGGAGCCTGGAAAGGGGAGGGGGAGAAAAAAAAGATTTCTGAGATGGCGCAAGTAAGGACAGAGGTCAGAAGGACTTTATCCGAAATAATTACGAGGTAAGCTTCGAATCCAGAGTGGCTAAAAAAGTTAAACAAAAAGGAGGACGACTAATATAGAAGGTGGTTATTTATTTTTAGTGATGGGAATCAAGAAAAAAAAAAGGCAAAAACGTCCGCATTAGAAATTTTGAGTTTGGTAGTGGTTGTGTGTTGGGGTGGGCATTGAAGACTGGGAACAAGCACAACGGAAGTCGTGGCCAGGGTCAGGCAAGCGCAAAGCAGAACTGCACTCTCCATGGCGGGAAAAAAGAAGAGAAGGCGGGTCGCGAAGACGCCCAGGGGGAAGGGACCGGGGAAGGCGTCTGCCGCACAAAGGTCAAGGCAAAGAAAACACGCGAAAGCCAGTACGGAAGAAATGAGAGTTTTACAAGGGGGAAAGAACCCAAGCGTCGGAGTGACATGGGAGGATAGGAGGAAAAAGGGTGAGAGGTGGACTTTCGTTGTGGGTTGCTTCAGTGGCGTATTGCAGTCTCGCGTGGAAAAGTGCAGCACGTAGAAAGGGGACGGGCGCAACTTCGTCACGGACGAGCGTTGGGAACGGCGCTGTGGTTGGGGGAAGGAGGAAGAAAAGGGAGAGAAGTGCACAGAAAACTGGGTGATGGACCTGGAGGTATTTCACAGGTTGGGTGTTGTTGCTCATATGTTGGTGGAAACCGACATCGTCGGACGCAAGCTTGACGACCATTTGGCCTGTTAGTTGGGGGGAGAAAGAATTGGGACAAAGCCGAGGGGCAAACCACCAGAGCGGGCAAACGGCTGCAAAATTGCGAGGGGTGATCCGCGTATTGTTCCAAAAGCAACAGGGGCAGGTTCAAATAGAGAACCGAACGCTCGGCTGCGGGGGACGTGTTCCTTGAGACAGAAGTTGTGTACGGGATTCGTACAACATCGGTAGAGAAAGCATTCCAAGAAAAAGAGGAAGGGGGGGGGATCGGGAGAAAGTTAGAATAAAACAAAAAGGAGGGCAAAGGATTGGGTAGCTCCCCGGTAGTCCCTTTCACAAACGTTGTTCTCAGGTAATGGGGTATACATACTCTTGAATGCTCCACAATATCATGTGGATAAAAGAGACAAAACAGTCGCGACGAGTCTGGGGGGGGAAAGAAGGGCTTCTTGAGTCAGGGGACGTGTGGGGGACGATGAGAAAAGTCAATGAAAAGGGCCATACGGCGTGCTCCGAAGACCCTGAATAAAAACGTGTTGTCCTAACAGACTCTTTGGAGGTCAGAGTAGAAGGAAGAGGGATTTAGGAAGAGGGAGCGCCCGAGACCCAGAGGGAAGGGGGGAAAAGGCTCACTCCTGCCGCAAAGGTACTTTGGAAAGTCTTAAAAAAAGAGGACTTGGGTCGAAAGAGAAATCGGGGACGCAAAAAGCAATGCGATCTTGACGTCTCTTCCGAGAGCGTGTGAGAAAAGGGGAAGGGGGAAGAGACAGAAAAAAAGTGAAATGGCACGTACTACAGCCAGGGGAGGAGTGTATCTGGATACACAACAAGGAAAAGAGAGGATAGTAATCAAAAAAAAAAAGATATTAAGAGACCAACAGCTCCTAAACGCAACCGAACCGGTTCCCTGGCCGAGGAACGCAGAGTGCCCAAAGACGGGAGCAGCTGACAAAAACAGAGCCGCTGCGTTACGAACTATGATGGATTTCGACTAAGGCAAAGAAACGGTTTAAGTCAGGTTGCGGACCGAGGACTGCACGCCTCAGGACAATCGGCCATCGCGCTTTAGCGCATAGATCAAGCAAGGCACGAGGACGAGGAAGAGGATAAGACAATAGTACGCGAAAAAGGGGAATTCATTGAGTCTCGCTCGTATTGCGTGACTAACGGGTCTCGCTCAATGAACGAAGTCCAAAGCGAACGCAGTAAATAGTCGCAGGAGAATGGGCCGGGGGACGAAAGCAGATTGGAGAATCCATCTGCTACCCAGTGTCGCAAGTGAGGGAAACCGACCGCGATGTAAAACTCCGTAAGAAGTGTGGGGGGAACAATGAGAAGAAAGTCAGAAGGGGAGGGGGGGTGAGGGACTAATCCGATGTGGGAAAGGAACCTAAAAAACGCGGTAGATTAGGCCATCTATCCCTTTTTTCCTCCGAAGGGTGAAAACAGGGAGGGGAAAGGAGAACACAGAAAGCAGAATCTACAATTTGCAGAAGGTTGCAAAACAGAAGAAGGGGATGAGAACCCTAGCTTTGGGGTCAAGGCCGATGAGGAAACCCGGTGGCCATTGCCTAAGCCGATGCGTTGGACACAAACCTATGAACAAACAAAAAACGGAAAGACCATGTCCACTACCTTTGGATCCTTCAAAGGAGGCCGGAAGGAGCCGTCACTGGGGAAATCGCTTCTCAAAAGGAAAAAGGCCTTGGTAACACTATCTCTTGTGAAATTGCGGAAAGGGTGCAGCGGGGGCGGCAATCCTCACAGGATGGGGCACACCAAAAAGGGGAAGTCGGCCAATGAAAACAACTTAAAGGGCTCACCCGCGCCATGAGCAGCCGTAATTGTTACTAAAACGAAGCTCGATTACGAAAAACAGAGCGTCGCGTGTGGGTCAGTGACCGGAGCCCTGTGAGCTACGGGGGGGGGGGGTTAAGAAAGACCGAGAAACCCTGCCACCTAAATTGGACCGTGCTACGGAGGCTGGAAGGAAACGCATAGAGGTTGCGCAGCTTCTGAAGTTTGAGAAGGGGAGAGGAAGAAAGGGAACGAAGTGAAAGGTAAAAAAGTGAACCGATACTTGTGCGGAAGTCAAGTTAGACTCCTCTGAGGATGTTTCTACAAAGAGGAGCGAAAAGGTTTTTCCTTGGGAACAAAAGGGATGAAGCAGCGAAATAGGTATAGTCGGGAGACAGGCTGACCGCAGGTCTTGCTCGCAGTGGCATAACAGAAAGGACTCTGCGGGGGATCAGAACAACCTTTGAAAGCTCCGAAGTCGGCGCAAACGGGCGCTGGGAAGAAAGGATGGGGAGAAGAAAAAGAGTGGAAGCATGGCCGATGTCAAGGGTCGAGCGTCGGAGACCTAATAGGGAAAAAAAAGGGTGAAAGATGGGAAAAACTGGGGAAGGACGATCCAAAGTGACGAAAATGTGAGGAGAGGGCAAGTACAGGCGGGGAAGTAAAATTTCGGCAAAGCGGGGCTCTGCAGAGGGAGAGGGACTTGCCACGTTAAGGACTAAGCGCGCGTTTTGAGTACTGCTGCAAGGTATAGGGCAGCCTTAGACAGAAAAGAAAGTCCAAAATTGGAGACTAAGAAAAAGGGGGGGGAAAGCAACGCGTTCATCAGGAGGAAATGTGGAAAAGGAAAAAAATACGTGTCTATAAAGGACATTAATACGAAATGCCCGCAAGAAGGGGGGAGGAATCGGACTAGGAAACCGGACTCACGAAAAATCTAAGTGTTCTGGACAAGCAAGAAGAAAACAGCAGGCGCCCTAAGGGAGCCAAACAAACCCACCCGTTCGTTAGGAAAACAAAAACGAAAAGCGTATCAAAAGAACAATCTCGGAAAATAGGAAAGTCCGGCTAGGGACGCAGACCCCGGTAGTTCCTCGTTTGGCACTGATAGCTTCAGAAGTCAACAGGGCCGGAGTCGCATGCATCTTCTGTCGCCCGCTTTCCAAAATAGACAAAGTAAAACGACATAAGACGGAATCAAGCACCTCAAGAAGGGGCGTTTTGAACAAGCGGCGAGGGGAGCAATTCGATGACGCGACATAAACGGGGGCCACAGAATGAACCTTAAGTCGTAACAACTGGGAGTAAAGGAAAGAGAAAAAAGCGAGGGGCATCTCCTTAGGCAGGAACTAGTAAATTTGACCTTTGCTGGGAAAAGCAAACGCGTCGGCTGAGAGAGGGCATCCACGGAAAGGGCTGCCGAAGGAAAAGGGGGATGTGAAACTACTCCGGGAATGAGGAATAAAAGCCCACAAAGTCTGCCGGTTTGTAGTCGGTCACGAAATAGTCCGCGACCTGATCCCGCAAGAATAAGGTGGTCTAAAATTACTCAATGCCTTGATAGGGACGTTGGGCGAGGGGAAAAAGAAAGAGGGGTAAGGAGCGAGTCTTAATGGTGCTGCGCACAACCAAGTTTGTACAAGAAACAGAAAGCGAAAAATAGCTCCCAAGATCAAGAAACTCTTCTTGACAGAGGGGAAGTACACTAGATTCCCTGAAAAAGAAATTTTTAATCAAGGAAAAAGTGGAAAAAGGTCGCCAGTGGGAACCTTCAAGGGGGGGAGGGATTGCTGAAATTGCTTGTTACACAGAAAACCGCATGGGAGCCTGCGAACAATGGTCAAGATTATTAGATAAAACGGGAAGTGACCCGAAAAGAAATGAAGTGGAACTGATCGCTTCAGGGGAGGAAGACGATCAAGGGGGGGGGGGAAAAAGTGAAGAGGAGAAAAATCGCTCCGTATGCAAGATGGGGGCTATTGGAAACCAAGTCGCAATAAAGGGGAAGGGGGAGGGAAAGAATGAATGAAGTTTCCATGTTAGTAAAAGAGCTACCCATAAGCTCTATGCATAATCTCGTAATACAAGAAATCGCTGGTTCAAAAGGGGACGGCAGGATCGCGGGGTGGCGTGGGAAAGTTGACAATGGAGGCACAGGGGGGACGCTAGGAAAAGAAAGAAAAGCAGGCCCACCTAACGCCCTGGTCGACGGGGGGAGGCATGTCACGATTCACCGTTATAGTAATTTGGAAAAAGGATTTGTTAAAAAAAACCCCCTATGATGGGAGAGGAAGGCAGAGATCAGGGGGCACTCGGATTTGACTTTTAACTGGCTCTCAAACACGGAAGGTGGAAAAGCGGATAAAATACTAGCTACCAGAACAGAAGAGTTGAACAAAGAATCGGAAGAAAAGGCCCAGAAGAAAGGAAGGAGGGATTTCACACAAATAGACGCAAAGAGCATTGGGATGAGCCAGAATGGGGAAGACCTTAATGTCCACTGAACAGAAAAAGGGAGACGTGAAGGTTATGGGGGGAAAGGGTGACGGCGTCCAAGTAAGATAAATTGGCGGGAGCGAAATCAGAAAGATAACGGCGAAGAAAGTTGGAAAAGATTGATGATCAAGAGTGATTAATAGATCAGTAGACGAGACAGCCGGGCCTACCCTCCGGACTGTCAGAGGGAAAGGAGGAAAAAAAAAAAGTCCACCAGGGAAAAAAAGTGCGGATAGGGGGAACAGCCGACATCGAGATAACTGAGGTAGTACTTGGCCCAAATCCGGTCATAGCCATAATCGATCTACCAAAAAAAGTGGAATTGCTTGCTCGACTTTACTTAAGGGGGGCGGAAAAGAAGAGAGGGAAAAATGCCGCATGATGGGGGGTTTTTTAAAAAACTATGCTTAGGTCCTACGGGGGAAACACCTTCAAAGAGGGAGAAACAGAAACATTGCCGGGGAGGAAAAATGGAGGAAAAGGAAAATTCATGGAGTGAAAAACGGTCAAAGGGCTGAATCTGTACTAAAAGGAATTCCAATGACGGAGAATTCCTGCATCGTAGATAGTGGGAGAGGACAGGGGAAAACGTGTTGGGGGCCACGGGGGGGGGGCAAAATGAGAGACCAGGCGTGTCTGGGAAAAGCCTAAACGAAAGTAGAATGGTGACTCCGAGAGCACCGGAGGAGACAGGAGGGAGAAGTTGGAGGAGAAAAAAGGGCGATGGAACGCCCCAACCCTTACGCATATGCAAGGTTTCAGGAATAGGCCGGGAGGACGATCATCATTCAGGGCGAAAGGCTCAGTTGGCTTGCCCGCCTCGTGGGAAAAAAGACGTGGGGGATGAAAGGGGGATCCAGTTGCAGGGACAGAAGGCTATTGTCCCAAGCATGTGGACTGAAAAAGTCCTACCAATCTATTAACGCACTGCAACGGGAAGAAGGGGGGGAATAAGGTCCGGGGGGAGGAGAAAAGGGAATCTAAGTAGAAGGGGGTCTCTGGTTCAACAAAAGAGGGAACGATAGGGACGCACAGAGGGGTAAGAAATGTCTCGAAATTAAGATTGAACTCGATCTCACGAGGCACACTTCAAGGAGAAGTCGGGAAAGCTATCGGGACACTCGGATCGCGCGCCCTAACAATGTGAAAGTTTCCCATATAGCCGGCTTGAGACATCGAGATTTGGAAGGGGACTAGGCTTAATGGGTGTCCAGGGAAAATAAGGTTTGGATAGCCTCTTATTGACTCTCCCTATCTGAAAATGCATTTAGTAACCTCCATCAGGGGTCCAGAATCTACGGTTTCCACGGCGAGAAGGAGGGGGGGGAAACGTCAATTGGTCCCGGAGTAAATTATTCCCCTAAGCAGATAGTGGGAACATGCGCCTCAAATTGGGGGGTAGTTTGGGAGGAGGAAAAAAGTCTGAAACTTAAAATCCGGGGAGCCAGAAATACCCTGACTCCAAAAGGCGACTCCATCTAAACGTGCGTAAAACACTCCCAAAAACACGCTTGCACAGGAAGAAATAAGAGGTACGACGAATCTGGTACGAAACCAACACAACTTAACCGGAAAGAGGGGAAAAGAGACCAGAAAGTCAATCTGCCCATCCAAGGGCGAGACGGTCTGGCCGGGGACGACAAAGAGCAGAACTAGGGCCACTCTTCCCATGGCCCAAAGAGAAAGATTATTAAAAGCAGTCAAAGACGAAACCTCGAAATAAGGAAGGGTCAGGGGAAAACTTGGAGAAAGTCGCGCAGTAAAATCGCGTAAAAAGGAGACAGTGGGGGTCGTAATAATGACGATGAAGCGGGAAAATTGAAATCAATTGAAAAATGAGGAGATCATACGGGGGGGAAAAAGAAAAAGGAAAGGCGTACGGGCCTCAAATCCCGGATCAGGTAAGGTGACCTAGAGGAAAAAAAAGAAAGAAATTCGTAGGGACCTAAAAACAAACGGAAGAAAGAGACAAGTCCGGCGTGTCTTCAGCCGAATGAGTTTAGGAGGGAAAGCTACTAGCCTGGGGGGGACTTTGGGGACCGGTAGGGAGCGACTTCAGAAGTAAAGGGCAAAGAACCCACACTCGAAGGACCTGAGGTGTAGGGAAGCCTTTCATACTTTTTAGGAACATCGAGGAAAAGATAGAAGAGGCGCGCGAGTGGGTTCCGAGCATGTGGGGGCCAATGCAACTTTTGGTCCATTGAAAAGAGGTGTATGGAAATCGCCCGCGGCACTTTCAAAGGAAAGGTATCCAAGCGATCGTGTGGAGATCCTCCGCTGAACGGAGAGTGTGGGAAGACAGAGCTTTTTCCTTCTCTGGGGTACGACATATCTCCTGAAGACGACGCTGACGTTCTTTTACGGAGTCGGAAAATTTTGGGGGGTTGGGGTTGCACATATTGGGTGGGGGGCCAACGAGAGGATGAAAGGTACTCGATGAAGATTCTTACTGGTTCGGTGGTCCGCGGCCCCGGGACCAAGCTAGTAAGTTGCCACCGACCATAAGCAGGGAATTGGAAGGTTTGGCAAACAGCTGCATTGAGATGTGCAATCCGCAGGGGGCAGAAATTAAAATAGGGAACAAATGGAGAAAACCGTCCGATGGAGAACTGCGGGGAAGGTGGGGGCGAATGATTTACAAGTCAATCACATCGGCAAAGCACCAGGCGGCCTAGGCAATCTTCGCGGGTGAATAAAACTAACCTTAAGGGCACGAGCGTGAACATCAGAGACCGACGCAGTTGGGGAAGTAATGGCGCACTTTTTCAGCAGGGAAGGTGGGGTAGCACACGCTGGGCGGAGGAAAAAAAGAAGGGGGGGGAAAGGGAAAGCCAATCTGAAACGCGGGGACTGGGTGGTCCTACAAAGCGTCTTCTGAGGACCGGGCTTTGAGACCGGAGGGGAGGAGCCCGTCATCAGGCATAAGTGCGCGCGAAAAGCTTAATGCAAAGGGGCGGCGTAATCGTTTAGGGATCATATAAAGGCAATCAGGGAGGGAGAAGAGGGAGGGAAAAGAACAAAGCCTATGGGACGAAGAGCGGCAAGCCAGATAAAAATTACCTGTTAACGTCAACAATTATACTTGGGGCCGGGGAGACTAGAATCGCGAAAGGGAGGAAACGTCAGGTGAAAACAATCTCCTGAAATGGGAGTTTGAGCCCATGGAACAGTGTAAGGGGGAGTAACCAGATAGGAGCAGGGGGCTGGAAAACACTTGGGATATTAAAAAGGAGG